>Ga0209420_1001227_pt1 | contig 12296 bp, 11 predicted proteins | sample BlaSpr_A8_OM1_O1_FD_187972 | JGI IMG/M metagenome (GOLD analysis project Ga0209420, IMG submission 187972) | Forest soil microbial communities from Thunder Bay, Ontario, Canada - Black Spruce, Ontario site 2_A8_OM1_O1 (SPAdes) (version 2) | ecosystem: Environmental > Terrestrial > Soil > Boreal... | reverse complement strand
CCCGGACCGGGGCGAAGCGCAGCCCCGCCGCCCCGAGCAGGTCGCACCACTCCTCCGTGGTCTTCGACGCGAACACCTCGTTGAGAATGGGCCACAGCTCCGCCTTGTCGTTCTCGAAGTAGAGCAGGTGGTCGAACCGGTCGATCAGGTCAGGCCTCCCGATGGTTCGGTAGAACAGGTCGCGTGCGGGGCCGGCCACGCCGACGATGGCGATCCAGCCGTCGGACGTGGGGAACATGCCGTAGATCCCCGGGATCATCGGGTGGCTGCGGCCACCCGGACCCGAGATCTCACCAGACATCAGGTAATGCGTGAACTCGCCGGCCTGGGCCCAGACCTGCCCCCCGAGCAGCGAGGTCTCCACCTCCTGGCCGCGCCCCGTGCGCTCGCGCTCGAAGAGCGCGGCCAGAATCCCGGCCAGCAGGTTCTGACCAGCAATGTGGTCGGCGATGGTCGCGCCGATGGAGCTGGGGTCGCTGCCGCCGCCTCCCGTCGTGCTGATGATCCCTCCGGCGGCCTGTGCGCTCAGGTCGGCGCCCTCGCGCTGTGCATCGGGTCCCCGCGAGCCGAATGACGAGCTTGTGGCGTAGACGATGCGCGGGTTGCACGTGCTGACCTCCCCGTACCCGAGGCCCCAGCCCTCCATCGTCCCGGGCTTGAAGTTGGAGATCACGACGTCGGCGCGCTCGACCAGGCGGAGGAAGACCTCGCGACCTTCCGGCACCCGCAAGTCGACGGTCACGCTGCGTTTGCCACGGTTGAAGGCTGTGAACCAGGCCGAACGACGGTCGTCACGGCTGATTGGCAACCAGCGGGCCTGATCCCCGAACCCTGGCAGCTCGACCTTCACGACGTCCGCGCCCCACTCGAGCATGGTCAGGGCGGCCTGCGGTCCTTGGACCAGCAGTCCCGCCTCCAGTACGCGCACGCCGTCGAGCGTTCCCACGCGACGGTGCTAGTCCTGCCTGCTCATGGGACGACCCGGGGCATATCGCCATAACACTGGTGACTGGAGCGGTCGGGGTCAAGTGGCCGCGGCGTCGAGCCCAGCCTCGCCGTGTGTCGGTGCTAGCTTCCGACGCGTCATGGCACAGAATCGCAAACGCGTTGTGGTGTGGGGCACCGGGTTCGTGGGCCGGATGGTGATCCCCGAGATCGTCCGCCACCCGGCCTTCGAACTTGTCGGCGTCGGCGTCAGCGCCCCCGACAAGGTGGGGCGCGACGCGGGGGAGATCTGCGGGATCGGCCCCATCGGCGTGTTCGCCACCGATGACGCCGATGCACTGGTGGCGCTCCGACCCGACGCCCTTGTCCACTACGGGCCGACCGCTGCGCACGCAAGCGACAACATCGAGCTGATGGGCAAGTTCCTGCGGGACGGCATTGACGTCTGCTCGACGGCCATGACGCCGTGGGTGTGGCCGGCCATGACCCTCAACCCGCCCTCGTGGATCGATCCGATCGCCGAGGCCTGCCAGGCCGGTGGTGCCTCGTGCTTCACCACGGGCATCGACCCCGGATTCGCCAACGACCTCTTTCCTATGACTCTGATGGGCCTGTGTGGCGAGGTCCGCTCCGTGAAGGCACTGGAGATCCTCGACTACATCAACTACGAAGGCGACTACGAGGAGGAGATGGGGATCGGCAAGGCGCCTGATTTCACCCCCCTGCTCGAGCACCAGGACATCCTGGTGATGTCATGGGGCGCCACGGTGCCGATGATCGCGCACGCCGTCGGCATCGAGCTCGATCGCATCACCACCACTTGGGACAAATGGGTCACCCCGGCTCCCATCAAAACGGCCAAGGGGGTCGTCGAGGCGGGCCAGGTGGCGGCCATCCACTTCACCATCAACGGCATCCTGAACGGCCAGACACGGATCGCGCTCGAGCACGTCAACCGGGTTGGCCCCGACGCCGCGCCCGACTGGCCCCGGGGTACGCAGGACGACGTCTACCGGGTCGAGATCGAGGGCTCGCCTTCCATCACCCAGGAGACGGCCTTCCGGTTCACGGACGGTTCCGGCCGGGACGCAGCGGCGGCCGGCTGCCTGGCCACCGGGATGCGCGCCCTGAACGCCGTGCCGGCGGTGAACGACCTACCGCCGGGGTGGATCACTGCACTCGACCTACCGCTGATCCCGGGCGTCGGCACCATCCGCTGAGCCGCCAGCCGTGGACCCGCACTCAGTCCTCGCGCTGTGCCACGAGCACGCCGATGCGGAGGCGGCCTTCGACATCGACCGAGTGCTGGCCACCCTGGTTCCCGAGCCGCTCTACGAGTTCTATCCAGCCGGTCGGGTCCTGTCGGGCTGGACCAGTATCGAGCGCTTCTACAGGTTCCAATACCCGGTGTTTGCAACTCAGGTCGTCGACTTCGATCTGCTCGGGGAGTGGGTCAACGAGCGGACCGCCGTTCAGGAGTACGTCATCGTCGTGCGCGGCGAGTCAGGTGACTCGGACGCGCACCGAGTGCTGTCGATGATGCCGGTGGACGAGGCCGCCGGATTGCTCGCGGGCGAGCGGCTGTATTGCGACGAGGCCTTCGTGCGCTGCCTGCTGGGCCCGTACTGGGAGGAGACGCGGGCGGTCGGTGCGGTCGGATTGGTTTGACCGATGCATTGAGGGCGTGCTCAGTTTCCACTGACGTCCAAACTCCACGTTCTTCATAGGGCTCCCCTGGGCTGGGGCCCGAACGACCCGCGTCAGCGCCACCCGACCCGGCGCAGGACGTGCGCACGGCAGCGTCCGGCGCGGGTGCCCTCATAGGCGCATTCCGGGTCCGCCAGGCAGCCACATGAGATGGCCTGGCCGTGGCACGCCGGGCAGCGCTCGATGCAACAGCCCGGATGGTGTACGCCGCCGAGCGGCGTGCCGCAGTCGCGGCAGTCCTCGGGCTCGTACCGGTGCCTCGGGCGCGGCTCCTGGCCCCAGCGGATGGGGACGTAGGCCTTGCCGCCGATCACAATCGGGTCGGTCAGGCAGCTGATCCCATCGGTCATTTCGCCGCCGCAGTGCGAACAAATGGCCATGACCCTCCTCTGCTCGACGTTGTCGCCGATCATCTCAGGCCGGTGCGACGGCAGCGCGGATGGCTGGGGTGCGGGCGACCGCGACTGCCCTACGCTGCGGCAATGACGACAACCCAGAACGAAGCGGAGAAGGCCGCCCCGGCCGGGCTACTGGCCGGGAAGGTGTGCGTGGTGTCCGGCGTCGGTCCGGGCCTGGGCCGGCGGGTGGCGCGCGCGCTGGCGGCGCACGGCGCGGACCTGGTCCTGGCGGCGCGGCGCCAGTCGAACCTCGACGAGGTGGCGGCCGAGGTGCGGGAGATCGGGGCACGCGCCATCGCCGTGTCGACCAACATCACCGACACCGACGCGTGCGCCCGCCTGATGGCGGCCGGCGCGGAGGAGTTCGGCGGCATCGACGTGTTGGTCAACAATGCGTTCCGCATGGACGTCTTCCAAACCTTCGAGGAGGTCGACCTCGCCATCTGGCGCAAGATCATGGACGTCAACCTCTTCGGTTCGCTCCAGATGACGCGCGCCGCCCTGCCGTTTATGCGCCAGCGGGGCGGCGGCTCCGTGGTGATGGTGGCATCGATGGTGGCGCGCCAGCCACAGCCGCTGCAGGGTGGCTACGCCATCTCGAAGGGAGCTCTGCTCACCGCCACCCGCGTCCTGGCCCACGAGCTCGGGCCTTCCAAGGTCCGCGTGAACGCCGTGGTCCCGGGCTGGATGGCCGGGCCTTCCGTCGACATCTACATCGACATGGAGTCGACCGGCCGCGGTGTGCCCGCCCAGCAGGTGGTGGACGAGCTCAACGCCCGCGTGCCGCTGGGCCACATCCCGAGCGACGAGGACGTCGCCGGGTCCGTCGTCTACCTGGCTTCGGACTTGTCGTCGGCCATGACCGGACAGGCCCTCGACACCAACGGCGGCGAAATCTTCGCCTGATCCTGCTCAGGTCCCCTCGCCGCCACTGGCCGTGCAGGCGCGGGGGTCCCACGGGGCCAGGGCTTCGACCGAGGGTGTCGGTGGCGCGAAGGCGCTGTTGCCGGTGTTACCCGTGTTGCTCGAGGACGGGCTCGTTGTCGTCGTGGTGGTCGTCGCGGCCGAATGGCCCGACCCTTTGTGGTGGGCCGAAGTGGTCGAGGTGGTGCTGGCTGCCGGCGGAGCCGGCGGGTTGACGCTGAAGTCGGTGCCGGTCACAACGGTGACCTGCGAGCCGGGGCTCACGTGCGAGGAGTCCTCGGCCAAGATCACGGCACCCGACATGGAGTTGGCTACCGCCTGCGCCGCCGCCAGCTCGGCGGGCGCCTTCGACGAGTAGTAGACGACGGTCTCGGCCTCCTGGCCCACCGGGGGGCTGTCGCCGATGGTCCCGATCTTGAAGCCCAAGGTCTGCAGGCTCTGCGCCGTGTCCGTCGCTTGGTTGTACGCGCCGGAGCCGTTCAACACCGAGACGGTGACCGAGGACGGCGCCGGCAGCGCCCCGCCCGAATACGTGTCGTCGTTGCTCGAGCTGAGCCCGAGGAACTCGTCCACCGCCTGGTGGTCCTGCGGCTCGGACGGGAACTCGATGTCGCCGTAGCTGCCGCCCTGGTAGGTGTAGTCGCCGAACTGGTCGACCGCTACGGGCAAGGTGAGCTGTGGCGCCGTGTTCACGTCGACACTGTGATAGTCGAGAACCATGCCGATCATGGCCGTGGCCGAGAAGCCCGAGTCGACGGTGAGCTGCCCGACGACGCCTGCCACCAGCTGCTGGTCGGTGATGGGGTTGCTGAGCCCCTTCTGTTTGACCGCCGTGGCCAGCACGCGCAGGAACTCGTGGTCTCGCCGGATGCGGGCAATGTCGCTCTGCGCCTCTTGCGGCCAGTCGTTGGGGTCGTCGGTCGTCACCCCCGGACCCTTGTACTGGACGTGCCGTGCTCGCACTACTTGCAGGGCCTGGGTGCCGTTGAGCTGAATGCACCCCGTCGTCTGGATGTTGAGGCCTGAGTAGGCGTCGAAGACCGGCTCGGGGAAGTACATCTTGATGCCACCCAGAGCGTTGACGACGTTGATGAAGCTGTCGAAATTCAGCTCCACGAAGTGCTGGATGGGGATGCCAAAGTCCTCCTCGATGGCGGCTATGAGCTGGTCTGGGCCCTGATAGAGGGCGGCGTCGATCTTGTTGGCGCCGTCGGAACGGGCGTTGGGCACGAAGAGGTCGCGGGGGATGGAGAGGATCGACAGCGTGTCGTTGGCCGGGTTGAGGTGCAGGATCATGACGACGTCGCTGTTCACGCCGTTCACGCCCTGCGAGCAAATGCCGTAGGCGGGGTTTTGGACCTTCAGCGCGCAGCGCGACGTCGACCCGATCATGAGGATGTTCTGCGTGCCGGCGTCGGCGCCCTTGCCCGGGGCCGAAGTCAAGTTCCGCAGGTCGATCCGGTGGATCTCGTGGTTGAGGTACCAGGCGTAGCCCGCCGTCCCAGCGACCAGGACAGCCACCACGAGGCCGAGGGTGCCCAGGACCCAGGCCACGGTTCGCCTCCGCGAGCGCTTCTTGGGGGCGGCGTGAGCGCCCCGCTTTTTGCCCTGGGCGGCATCAATCTGGCGTCCCAGCTCGTGCAGGCCCTTTTCGACCGGGTTCTCGGCCGGATCCGCCTCGGAGGCCGCGCCGGCCGCTGCTACCTCGCCGGCATCGCCCTCTGCGCCGGCCCCGGCCGCTGCGCCGTCATCGGCCGCCGCCCCAGCACCGGGCGCCGCGCCCGGGCTCTCCGCGTCGATCTCGCGTCCGAGTCGATGGAGGCCCTTCTGGACGGGATCGTTCTCGGGGTTTTGGGGGCTCATGGTGCAGTGCTGTGTGTCACGAGCGACCGGGTGGTCCCGGTCGACGCCCCCGCCCCCGTGACGGCTCCGGATCGGGCTACCGGAACAGCAGGGAAGACTACCGATCGCGCCCCGGGAATGGCAGTCAAGCCAGTCCGGGGAGAGGACTGGTACGACCTATGGTAGCACCAGGGTCCTCTTTGCTCCGATGAGGACGTTCGTGGTGTTCCGGTCCCGCCGGACCGGGTGAGAGGATGGAACTGACACCTCATGGTTGCCAGAAGCGCTGGGCTCCTCCTCTACCGGCGGTCCTCCCCGGGCGGCGCCATCGAGGTGCTGCTGGCGCATCCCGGCGGCCCGTTCTGGGCGCGCCGAGACGCTGGGGCCTGGTCCGTCCCCAAGGGCGAGTACGAACCGGACGACGACCCGCTCAGCACCGCCTACCGCGAGTTTCGCGAAGAGACCGGCTTCGATGCTCCGAGCGGGCCGCCCCTACCACTCGGCGAAGTGGTCCAGCCCGGCGGCAAGCGGGTCGTGGTCTGGGCCCTCGAGGGCGACCTGGACCCGGCTGGTGCGACGAGCAACACCTTCGAGATCGAATGGCCCCGCGGCTCGGGGAGGCGGCGGACCTTTCCCGAGGTGGACCGCGTCGAGTGGACCGGGCTGGCCCTGGCGCGCACGAAGCTGCTCAAGGGTCAAGTTCCGTTCCTCGAACGGCTCACCGACGCGCTCGGGGGCGGCGGTGCGGCGACCGGCGCAGTCGGGCTCGGTGGAGACGCCGGCTAACCCGAACCGGCCAACGGGGTCACAAGAAAGTACTCGCGACTCCCTAAAGGGTGGGCCGCCGCGTGCCGAAGTAGTGGATGCGGCAGAAGTGCGCGGTCGGGCGACTCCGAGGGGAAGCATGACAGCAGGCGATGACCACGTGCGTGTCGGCCTGCAACCTCTTCGCCCAATTTTCGTGCGGTTCTCTGCGTTCCTGGCCGTCGCCGTCGCGGCTCAGGCTAGCGGCGCCCTGCCGCCCGGGCCGCACGACCCGGCCTTCTACTGGGCCTCGACCGGTGTGCTGGCCCTGGTCGTGGTGTCCATGTTCCTCCCCTGGGCGAGGCTGCCGCGCTGGGCCGTCCTCGTTACCACCCTGGCCTACCTGACCTCGGTCTGCCTGCTCCTGATCTCCGGCGGGACGAATCCGAGCGTGCCGAGCAGCGCCGGCGGACTCTCGGCCCTTGTCCTCCTGCCGGTCGTCGGCATCGCCCTCTCCTACCCCCGCGCGTACTCCGTGGTGGTCGTAGCCGCCGCAATGGCCAGCCTCACCGCGGCCGGTGTTGTCGCCCAGAGCAGCGAGGCCACCAACGTGCGCCGGCTGCTGCTGTGGACGGCCGTTTCCGTGGTCATCACGGCCGCCATTTACGGATTGCGTGGGCGGCTCGAAGGCAAAGTACGCGATTCGGACGAGCTGGCCCGGCTTGGGCGGCTCATGAACGGGGCCACGCAGTCGCTCACGTCGCGGCGTGATCCGAAGGAGGTGATGGTCGAGGGGACGAAGATCATGGCGGAGCTGGCCGGCGGCGAGTGCAGCCGATCGGTGTACCTGCGGGTGCGCGACGACGTCGTGATGTACGAGGCCGTCACCGACGAAATGGGATCGACGCCCACGAGTCACCTGCTACGGGACAACCCCTACGTACGCCAGGTGTGGGAGACCAAGCGGCCCCTGCTCGCCGAGATCGACCTCACCAGCGTCGGCCCGACGCTTCGCAGCGTCGTGGTGGAGGCGAACCTCAGCCACGCCGTATGGATCCCCATCGCCCCCGAGGGCAAGATGCACGGCATCATCAGCGTGGCCAGCCGGGGCACCCCGATCTCCGAGGACGTCTTCGCGCGCTGCCGCGCCCTGGGCAACGTGGTCGAGCTGGCCCTGGGCAACGCGCTGGCGCACCACGAGCTTGAGATCCAGGCCAACACGGACGTCCTGACGGGACTGGCCAACCGCCGCGGTCTGGACCTGTACCTGCAGTCGGACCGTGAGGGGGGCGCCACCGCCATCCTCGTTATGGACGTTGACGGCCTCAAGGCCGTCAACGACACCCACGGTCACGCCGCCGGCGATCGCATGCTGGTCGGCGTGGCTCGGGCCGCGTCAGCCGTCCTGCGGGGCGGTGACCTCCTCGCCCGCACGGGCGGCGACGAGTTCGTGGCCGTCGTGAACGACGCGGACGACCTCGATGCCCATCGGGTAGCCGAACGCATCACCGCCGCCGTCGGTCGGGTGACCGTCCAGGGCGTGCACGCGGACGTGAGCATCGGCTTCGCCTCGTGTACCGACGGGAAGCTCGACCGGACCCGGCAGCTAGCCGACGAGGCGATGTACCGGGCGAAGGCGGGTCGTCCGCTGCGCGCCCAGCGTGACCGCCCACGGCTCGGGTTGCTGCAGAGGACCTGACCCCGACAAACCCGGTGCCAGGCGAAGCCACTACGCACCCGCCTCCGTGAGCCGGCTGTCTTCAATGTCAAGGTCCGGCAGTATTCGGGCAATCGGGTCAGGTCGGGAAGCCACAAGGCGGCTCCGCCATAGACATACATGGTCGCCGGCACGACCGTCAGCGGAACCCGGCCAGGGTGGTTTCCACGGCTTGGCGATCGGACGCCTGGCCAAAGGTCCCTCCGTGCAGCCTCTGGCGTCGCGCCACTGCACCGGATCTTTGGCACCTTCCACCTTGGAATAGGGGGCCCAGGGGCGGATCAGCTCCTGGCTTTGGACCTGGACTTGGACTTGTTCAGGGCCACGGCGGCACGAACGAGAGTTGTGAACGCCTTCTCGTTTATCTTCTCGCCTTCGCGGATGTCGATCGCACGCCTGACATTCCCGTCGAGGCTGGAGTTGAAGAGGCCCGAAGGATCCTTCAGGGCCGCCCCTTTGGCGAAGGTCAGTTTCACGACGCTCTTGTACGTCTCGCCCGTGCAGATGATGCCGTCGTGGTACCAGGTCGGCACCCCTCTCCACTTCCACTCCTCCACGACCTCGGGATCGGCCTCCTTGACCAACGTGCGGAGCCGGCTGAGCGTGGTGCCCCGCCAGTCGCCGAGCTCCTTGATCCTCGCGTCGATCAGTTGTGAAGGAGACTTGCTCTTTTGCGACCCAGTGTTCGTCATGCCCGTTTGTCTTCCTTGGTCCCGAAGCGCTGGGTGGGGGGTCGGCCCGCCACCGTGCAGATGCTATCTGGAGCTGCGGTGAACCCGATGATCCCGACCGTCCAGCCGAGTGCCTCGTGACGCGGAGCGAAACGGCCACCATCGTTACTCGATTTGATCCCATGGGGTCCGTCAGCGTTGGCGTCCTGAGGAGTCCCTCCTCGGTGAGGCTCGCTCGACGCGGTATCGGTGCATAGGCGAACCACCAACACCCCGTCGACACGCTCTGTGTAAGAGCTTCTGCGCCGCACGCGCGCCTGGGGTGATTCGAGGACCCGTCACCGCTGCCGCCCCCGCACAAGGGACTTCCAGTCGGGCTGCCCGGATTTGAACCGGGGACCTCTGCGTCCCGAACGCAGCGCGCTAACCAAGCTGCGCCACAGCCCGTCCACTCCCCGGAGGGAGCGGCCTCACCTTACCCCGGCCTCAGCCGGCGGTTTCCCCGCTGCCGTTGACCGAGGGCGCCGCGCCCTGGCCGTCCGTCTCCCGGTCGTTCGCCGGCCGCACCCCCGGCTCGGCGTCTCCGACATAGGTGGCCACGACCTGTGCCACTCGCCGCTTGTCCATCTCGACGACGCGCAGGTTCCAGTCACCTACCCGCACCTCCTCGCCTTCGGCGGGGATGTGGCCGAAGCGCGCGAACAGCAAACCACCCAGAGTGACGTACTCGCCCTCGGGGATGTCCATCCCGAGCCGCTCGCGGACGTCGTCCACGTTCGTCTGCCCCTCAATGAGCCAGCGGGTGTTGTCGACCCGCACGATGACGGCCTCTTCCCCTTCGTCGAACTCGTCGTGCAGGTCGCCCACGAGTGGCTCGAGGAGGTCCTTCACCGTGAGCATGCCCGCCACCCCGCCGTATTCGTCCACCACCACGGCCACGGCTCGCCGGTGCTTGCGCATGTCGGCCAGTGCCTCCAGGACCCCGAGGGACTCCGGTACCAGGTAGGGCTGGCGCACCTTGCGGGAGATTTCGAGCGGGCTCGGGTCGGTGGCGTCGCGGTCGCCTTCGGTGCGGGTGCCCGGTTCCCGGCCGGTCCGAAAAATGTCGTTGACGAAGAGGACGCCGATCAGGTCGTCGAGGTCGCCGACCACCACCGGGAAGCAACTGTGTCCCGAGGTGCGCACAGCCTGGGCGATGTCGTCGGCGTGCACGGGGATCGTCAGATAGGTGACGTCGGTCCGCGGTGTCATGACCTCGCGCACGTCCATCTCGCGCAGGTCGGCCAGTGCCTCAATGATGATGCGCTCCTGCTCGGACGCCTCGACGTCGAGTGACGAGGCGTGCTTCCCGTTGGCATCCCCGTCGTCCCCGGAGCGACGCCAGGGCCTGCGTGACCGCCGGGGGGCTGGCTCGGAGGATGTCTTCCGGCGGCGCGGCACGGACCCGCCGGTCAGGTGCCGGGCTCGGTTCCCGCCTGGAGCTGAGCTTCGGCTCCGACCAGCACCGGCACGGGGGTGAAGGAGTCGTCGTGGAACGTCCCGTCGTCGAGCAGCAGCGCGGCCACGGCCCGGCGCAGGCGCAGGGGATCGAGGGGCTTGACCAGCCAACCTTCCGCACCGGAACGGCGGGCCAGGAAGACGTCGGGCCGGCGGTCGAGCAGCATCAGCACGGGGATGTGGTCGATCGCGTCGTAGGACTCCTGGAGTCGGAGCTCGAGGCAGACTGCCATGCCTCCCATGTTGCCCATCTGCATGTCGACGATCACGAGGTCGGGAGATTCCCCGGCCACGAAGGAGACCACCTCGGGTCCGGTCGTGACGGTTGCCACCTCGATGTCGGGACCGCTGATTACGGCCTCGATCTCGCGTCGGAGGGTTGGGGCGTCGCTCGCGACCAGAATGGTCTGCACCGCGGGGACACTATCGGACCAGCATCTGGGTCCGGTAGCTCGGACGACGGTGTGCGAGTCGACCGAAACAATCGATCGTGTGTGTTGTCTAAACGGGCTCGCTTAGCGTTCTTGACGAGGCGCACCGGGGCCTGGCGCCCAGGGCCCAAAGCCCAACCACAGGCCGACGTTCTTCAGGCGAAGAGATGCTCGGCCGCCCGCTGCAGACCCGCCAGCTCGTGCACGTCCTGCCCGAAGAGCGGGATCCGTCCGACCGGGGCCGGCGCCACCCGCGCGGCCAGCTCGGAGAACGCCGCTTCCTCGCGAGCCGCCACCGCGTTCAGCTCGTCTAGGTTCGCCTCGAGTACGGCCAGGGCCGACGCCGCCCCGCCACCGCCCGCCCCACCACCGCCACCACCAACTCCATCCGAAACCTCGCCCTCGAAGGACGGCGCGATCCGGTTGACCACCAGCGCGGCCACGGTCACGTCCCGCTCGGCCAGCTTCTCGGCGAAGAAGCCGGCCTCCGCTATGGCGTCGGGCCGGGCCGACGTGACCAGCACGTAGGCCGTGGCCGGGTCGGCCAGCAGTTCGTGGACGGCACTGGCCCGGCTGCGGAATCCGTCCTCCATGCCCTCGAAGGCCTGGAAGAACCCCACTGCGTCCTGCACGATCTCGGCTCCCGCCACCTTCGAGATCGTCCGCAGCAGCGCCTGCGTGGCCATGCTCACCGCCCTCAGTGACATGCGCGTCGGCACGAGCAGCGCCCGGAACAGGCGGTTCTCCAAGAACCGCGTCAGGCGCCGGGGCGCATCGAGCAGGTCGAGCGCGTTGCGGGTGGGCGGCGTGTCCACCACCACCACGTCGAACTCGCCGGACTGGACCAGCTCGTAGAGCTTCTCCATGGCCATGTACTCCTGGGTGCCGCTGAGCGCGCCGGCCAGGTTCTGGTAGAGCCGGTTGGAGAGGATGGCCTCGGCCTGCTCGGGTGTCCGGGCGTAGCGCTCGACCAGGTCGTCGAACGTCCCCTTGGAGTCGAGCATCAGCGCGTGGAGGTGGCCCGGCCACTCGCCCGCCACTTCCGAGGGCGTGTTCGGCAGCGACTCCACACCCAGCGCGTCGGCCAGCCGCCGCGCCGGGTCGACCGTCACCACGCACGACCGCCGGCCCGCCCGCGCCGCCGCCAGGGCGAAGGTGGCCGACACCGTGGTCTTGCCCACGCCGCCGGACCCACAGCACACGATGACCGAGCGCTCCGCCACCAGCGTCGGCAGCGTCTCCGCCCTCGACCCCGCCGCGTCCGGCGCCGGGCTCACAGCGCCACCTCGGCCACCAGCCCCTCCACCGCCCCCGCCAGGGCCTGGGCCAGGAACTCGGTCTCGGCCGGCCCGATGGAGTCGGACGAGTCCACCACCGGCAGCAGCAGGTGCGGCAGGGGCAGCTCCCGCTGCAGCCGCTC
>Ga0209420_1001226_pt1 | contig 12300 bp, 3 predicted proteins | sample BlaSpr_A8_OM1_O1_FD_187972 | JGI IMG/M metagenome (GOLD analysis project Ga0209420, IMG submission 187972) | Forest soil microbial communities from Thunder Bay, Ontario, Canada - Black Spruce, Ontario site 2_A8_OM1_O1 (SPAdes) (version 2) | ecosystem: Environmental > Terrestrial > Soil > Boreal... | reverse complement strand
CGCAACTCCCTCGGCTCCCGCAACTCCCTCGGCTCCAAAGACTCCCTCGGCTCCAAAGACTCCCTCGGCTCCAAAGACTCCCTCCGCTCCCGCGAGCCCCGCCCCAGCCACTCCCGCTCACGCCGCCCCGCCCGCGCACCCGTTCACGCTGGCCATCGACATCGGCGGCACCGGCCTGAAGGCCAACGTGCTCGACAAGACGGGCGCCTTCGCGGCCGACCGGGTCAAGATCGCGACCACCTACCCCATGCCGCCCGAGCTCATGGTCGAGAAGCTCACGGGCCTGGCCAAGAAATTGCCCGAAGCCGACCGCATCTCGGCCGGCTTCCCCGGCATGGTGCGCAACGGCCACGTGCTGAGCGCGCCGCACTTCGTCACCGCCAAGGGCCCCGGCACCAAGGTCGACCCCAAGCTGTTCGAGGCCTGGGCCCACTTCGACCTGGCCACCGCCCTCGCCGACGCCATCGGCAAGCCATGCCGGCTGGCCAACGACGCCGACGTCCAGGGCGCCGCCGTCGTGGCGGGCCAGGGCTTCGAGGTCGTCGCCACGCTCGGCACCGGCCTCGGCACGGCGTTCTTCATGGACGGCGGGCTCCTCCCGCACGTCGAGTTCTCTCACGTCGAGTTCCGCAAGGGCGAGACGTTCAACGAGCAGCTCGGCGAGCCGACCCGCAAGAAGATCGGCGACAAGCGCTGGAACCGACGGGTCCGCAGGGCCATCGCCTATCTCGATGCGGTGACCTTCTTCGACCACCTCTACATCGGCGGCGGCAACGCCCCCCGCATCAACCGCCGCGACCTGGGCGAGGTGCTCGAGCGCATCACCGTGGTCGACAACAGCGCCGGCATTCTCGGCGGGATCAAGCTGTGGGAAGGCCATCACCTTGGCGTTTGATCGACTGATGTCCCCGGGCATCGCTGAGCTCGAAGGGATCTCGTCATGACCGCCGCCGACGCCGAACCGCTGGCCTGGGACCCCCTCGACGAGAAGTACAAGGTCGACCCCCATCCGATTTGGAAGCGTCTGCGTGACGAGGCACCGCTCTATTACAACGAGCAGCACGACTTCTATGCCGTGAGTCGCTTCGCCGACGTGGATGCCTTCAGCCGTGACCCGAAGACGTTTTGTTCCTCGCACGGCACCGTGATGGAGATGATCACGGCCGAGCGGACGTCCATGGAGATCATGATCTTCATGGACCCGCCCGAGCACACTCGCTACCGCCGGCTCGTTTCCAAAGCCTTCACGCCCCGCCGCATGACCGAGCTCGAGGAGGACATCCGCACCCTCTGCGCCAGCCTGCTCGACGGCCTGGTCGGTCGGAGCTCGTTCGACTACGTGCAGGACTTCGGGGCCAAAGTGCCCGCCTACGTGATCGCCGCCCTGCTCGGCGTGCCGCCCGAAGAGCGCGACATGGTGCGCCATTGGATCGACGTGTCGTTCACGCTCGATCCCGAGAAGGGGATGTACAACGAGGTCTCTGCGGCGGCCATGCTGGAACTGCACAACTACATGACCGCCGTGCTCACCGACCGCCGGAGCAACCCGCGCGACGACATGTTCACGGACCTGGTGAACCTCGAGATCGTGGACGACGATGGCGAGCTGCGGCGCCTGACGACGGACCAGGCCGTGAACTTCGCGGTGCTGATCGGCAGCGCTGGCACCGAGACGGTGGCCCGCCTGCTCGGCTGGGCCGCTCTGACGCTGGACAACAACCCGGACCAGCGGGCCGAGCTGGCGGCCACCCCCGAGCTCATTCCGAACGCGGTGGAGGAGCTGCTCCGGTACGAGGCGCCGTCACCGGTGCAGAGCCGCTGGTGCACGGCGGAGGTCGAGGTCCATGGCCAGACCATCCCTGCCAGCTCGAAGGTCGTGATGATCACTGGCTCGGCCGGCCGGGACGAGCGGGCTTACCCCGATGCCGACCGCTTCGACATCCACCGGAAGATCGACCACCACCTGTCCTTCGGCTACGGCATCCACTTCTGCCTGGGGGCGGCACTGGCCAGGACCGAGGGCCGAATCGCCCTTGAGGAGACCTTCAAGCGCTTTCCGGAATGGTCGGTCAACCTCGACGGGGCGGTGCCGCTCTACACGAGTACGGTCCGGGGCTATTCGAAGCTGCCGATTTCCGTCTGACCAGCAGATTCCCGCCCTTCAGCTTGTCTTCGGGGTCCGGTACACTGGCTGACTCACCCAGCGCTCGTAGCTCAACGGACTAGAGCATCTGACTACGGATCAGAAGGTTGGGGGTTCGAATCCCTCCGAGCGCGCCATATAAGAGCAGGTCAAGGGTACTGACGCCCGATCTGATTCGGTGACCTTCGGATCTTGACCACATAAATGACCACTTGAACTGTCCAGCAGCGTGTGTGTCCAGCAGCGTGTGTGTCCAGCAGCGTGCCACGGATTCTGCGACTCGCCGGGTACATCTGCCTTGGCGCGGTCCGGGCGATAGCCCCGATCAAACCGCAGGCTGCCATCCACGCCCCGATCTGATCGCCACCTTCGTAGATAGCTGTTGCAGCGCGTCGGTCGCTTGTCCGCCTGATTCATCATGCATCGAGCCAGTGATTACCGGTAAATAGCCACACCTTCGCCAAGTGCCCGGAGCCCAATGATTGCCAATTCAGCACGAAGCTGTCGGCTCGACCACCCGGAATGGCCAGGACATCTAGCGCTACTCTCCTGACTCAGTTTGAAACCAGAAACCGTCAGTCAGACGACTGGTAAGAGAGATGCCAGCTCAATCTCTACGCCCCCAATAGTGAACGGCCACTAAGAGAGAGCAGTAATGGACATTTTTTCGCTGCGGTCGGCGCTAGTCGAGGACTACAAGACGTTCACGAGCTCCTTCGTCACGCCCCGGGACCCCAGGATCATGGCGTTCCTCGACCAACGGCGGCATAACGCCGATCAGTGGCCAGATCCCTGGCTGTCTCTAAACCCGAGTTTCGCCACGGGCGAGACCCCGGCTGACCTTGCCGCAGAAGGGCTTTTGCAGCCCCAGTGCAAGGAGATCTTCAGACTGAAGGACAACCCGGACGATGTGGGGCGCGACCCGATCGTCTTCCACCGGCATCAGAGAGACGCGATTGAGGCCGCCCGTACCGGGGCTTCTTACGTCCTTACAACTGGGACTGGCTCGGGGAAGTCGCTCGGTTACATCGTTCCGATCGTTGACCGGATCATCAAGGACCGACCAAGCAGTGGCCCCGGCATAAAGGCAATCGTCGTATACCCGATGAATGCCTTGGCCAACAGCCAGGTCGAAGAGCTGCGGAAATTTCTCCACTACGGCTTTTCCGTCAGCGATCGACCTGTAAGTTTCGAGCGTTACACGGGCCAGGAGAGCCCGGATGAGCGACGGCGCATTCTGAACAACCCACCCGACATTCTCCTGACGAACTACGTCATGCTCGACCTAGTGCTCACACGTCCCGATGAGCGTCAGCACTTGGTAACTGCATCACGCGGTCTGCGGTTCCTGGTACTCGATGAGTTCCATACTTACCGCGGGCGGCAGGGTGCGGATGTCGCGATGCTGACTCGCAGGGTCCGCGATGCGTGCAACTCTCCGGAGCTCCAGGTCGTCGGGACATCGGCCACGATGGCTTCAGCTGGGACGGCGGCCGAACGCAAGCGGGTGGTGGCCGAAGTCGCCTCCCGGCTCTTCGGGTCACCGGTCACTCCCGAGCGCGTGATCGAAGAGACAATTCTGCGCGCCACCACGGCGGAACTTCCCCACGCCGAAACGCTGTCGGGTCGGATCGACGCCCTTCTGGGAGGCGAACCACTGCCTAACAACTACGAAGAGCTGGGAGCTGATCCTCTTGCCGCGTGGGCGGAGGACTATTTCGGACTCGGGCGCGACCCCGAATCGGGCGTTCTGGTGAGGGGAGCACCAAAGCGGGTCATCGACGCGGCCAAGGCCTTGTCGATGGAGAGCGGACATGAGGCTGAGAGCTGTCGCTCTGTCTTGGAGCGCCTCCTGTTGAAGGGTAGTCAGGTTCGCCATCCGTCGACGCGGCGCCCCTTGTTTGCCTTCCGCCTCCACCAATTCATATCAAAGGGCGACAACATCTACTCGAGCTTGGAGTCACCTTTCAGTCGCCACTTGACCAGCCGCTACCAGCTACGAGTCCCGGACCAGCCGGAGAAGGCACTTCTCCCTCTCGGCTTTTGTCGTGAGTGCGGTCAGGACTACTACGTCGTGTCACGGGTTGAACGCGACGGTCAGATCCTCTTCCTACCCCGTGCTGACAGAGACGCCTCGGGCGGCGACAGCGTGACCGGGTACCTATACGTGTCAGAGGACCACCCATGGCCCGTCGACCCTGTGACGGAGGGGCGCTTTCCCGACCACTGGCTGGTTGCAGCCGACGACGGATCGATGTCCCTTGCTCCCAACAAGATCAAGTACCAGCCCTCATCGCTATGGGTGCAACCTGACGGAACGCTGTCGGACGACCACGATGGCCTCCACGCCTGGTTCATCTCCACGCCGTTTGCCTTTTGCCTACGATGCCGCGTCTCTTACGAGCAGGTACGAGGCAATGACTTCTCCAAGCTGGCCACTCTGGATCAGGAGGGTCGTTCTTCGGCTGTCACCGTCCTGTCTGGGAGCATCGTCCGGTCCCTTCGGCAGTTCGATTCCAACGAACTGCCAGTAGACGCACGGAAACTGCTGACGTTCGTTGACAATCGACAGGATGCTTCGCTGCAGGCTGGGCACTTCAACGACTTCGTACAGGTGGCTGAACTTCGCTCGGCGCTGTGCAAGGCACTCCAAGACTCCCGCGCAGGCCTGCACCACGAACTCGTCGCCCAGGTCGTCACTGCCGCGCTGGACTTGGAGATGAACGACTTCGCGCAGCACCCCGAGGTCAAGTTCTCCCAAAAGGAAATGGTCGAGCGGGCTCTTCGCTCTGTTGTGGAGTACCGCACCTACGCCGACCTGAAGCGTGGATGGCGGGTGACGATGCCGAATATGGAGCAGGTGGGGCTTCTTGTCATTCGCTACGTGGACTTGCCAGAGCTGGCCGCTGACGGCCAGACGTGGGCCAGTGCCCATCCAGCACTTTCTGGTGCGAATAAGGAAATGCGAGAGGAGCTCAGTGGCATTGCCCTCGATGAGTTCCGCCGCGTGCTCGCCATCGACGTCGGCTGCCTCACCCAGGAGGGGTTTGAGCGCATTCAGAGAGAATCCCGCCAGCACTTGCGCGACCCGTGGTTGATCAGCGACTCCGACCGCATGGAGGAGGTCGGGACCGTCTTTGCCCGATCAGGCACCCCCGGAGCCCGGCGGAGCGATCTCAACCTGTCAGGGCGAGGGGCGTTCGGCCGCTATTTGCGTCGTCAACAAGTTCTCGGAAAATTGCTCACGTCGGCAAACGACGCAAATGCCGCCATCGCTAGCTTGCTGGCGACATTGGAGAAGGTTGGAACCGTCACTGCGGTCGCGGAGGACGCGAATGGGAACATTGGTTACCGCCTCAAGGCATCCTCCATTCGATGGACGCTCGGTGACGGTGAGCACGGGGCAGACGATCCTCTTCGGCGTGAGATCGACTCGGAGACCGTGGCCCGTGTCAACCCGTTCTTTCGTGACCTCTACCGCGGTTCGGGACTCGGACTGGCCGGACTCTATGCCCGAGAGCACACTGCCCAGGTCCCTCCTGGGCTTCGCCAGGAACGAGAGGGGCAGTTCCGGCAGGGGACGCTCCCCCTTCTCTATTGCTCACCCACCATGGAGTTGGGCGTAGACATCGCTTCCCTCAGCGCAGTCAGCATGCGCAACGTCCCCCCGACCCCGGCCAACTATGCCCAGCGCTCGGGTCGGGCCGGCCGCCAAGGTCAGCCCGCCATGGTCACCACTTACTGCGCTAGTGGGAACGCACACGACAACTATTGGTTCCGCCGCAGCCAGGACATGGTGTCCGGCTCCGTCGTCCCCCCGAGGCTGGATTTGGGCAATGAGGAACTGGTCCGATCTCATGTGCATGCAATATGGCTGGCCGAGACGGGCCAGTCGCTGCGGGCCTCTCTGACCGAAGTCCTCGACATGGCAGGCGACCAACCCACCCTCGATTTTCTGCCCGATGTCTGGCGCGCTCTCACGGACGGGGACTCAGCGCGACGGGCCACCGGGCGGGCCGCCGGGGTGATTGACGAGCTCAAACGCACCTGGGATTCGTCCGATGACCCTGTGGCTTGGTGGCACGAAGGCTGGGTTCATGACACGGTGGCCAGGGCTTCAGACAACCTCGACAGGGCAATCGACCGATGGCGGGACCTCTACCGCATGACCCTGGCCGAGTATCTCGAGCAGGGCAAGCTCGCTGTCGCTCCCGGTCTCCAGCGCAAGGCTCAAGAGCTGGCGGCCGTCCGGGAGCGTGACGCGCGCGACCGTCTTCGGCTGCTGGCTAACGAGAATAGCGATATGGCTCAGACAGACTTCTACTCATACCGGTATCTAGCCTCTGAAGGCTTCCTGCCCGGCTACTCGTTCCCTCGCCTCCCTCTTGCTGCATACATCCCCGGAGCCAGGGGGTCGCAACGCGACCACGAGGGCGGTTACCTTCAACGCCCTCGGTTCGTCGCGATCAGCGAGTTTGGTCCAGGTTCGCTTATCTATCACGAGGGCTCACGCTACGAGGTGGTTCGTGTGCAACTACCGCGCTCATCGGGCGTCAGTGGCGGTCTCGACACCGAAGATGCTTGGCGTTGCGATGCTTGTGGCTATCACCACCCCGTCTCTGTAGGGGTGGACAGGTGTGAGAACTGTGGCACGCGACTTGGCAGCAAGACCTATGGACTTCTTCGGCTCCAAACGGTCCATACCCGGCGGCGCGAGCGCATATCAAGCGACGAAGAGGAGCGTCGCCGGTCGGGCTTCGAGATAGAGACTTCCTATCGCTTCGCCACCCATGGAGACCGTGCCGGGCGCATCGATGCCACCGTTACCGACGCGGATGAATCCGTGGCCGAACTTGTCTACGGCGACGCGGCGACACTTCGCCTGGCCAACGTCGGTCGCCGCCGCCGCAGAGATGCTGCTGACCGCGGATTCTGGTTGGACCCGGTAGAGGGTCGTTGGCTTTCGGACAAGCAGGCTGCAGATGCCACTGTCGACGCCGAAGACCTCGAGCCGATCGACGATGCCAAGACGAAGAAGAAGGTCATCCCTTATGTTGAAGACACGCGAAACATCCTTCTGTTGCGTTCAACTCGGAACATCGATCTTGTGACGGCAACGAGCCTGCGCTATGCCCTCGAGCGAGGCATCGAGGCCCGTTTTCAACTCGAAGACTCGGAACTGAATTCGGCCGCTCTTCCGGACACCAACGGGCTTGGAAGGATGGTGTTGATCGAATCAGCCGAGGGCGGCGCCGGCGTACTTCGACGGCTTGTCAGCGAGCCGACGGCACTTGCGGATGTAGCTACGATTGCTCTTGGCCTGCTCCACTTCGATGCCACGTCTGGCGAAGATCTTGCCCACGCTCCTGAGGCCACGGAGCGCTGCGAGCAGGGCTGCTACGACTGCCTGCTTTCCTTCAGCAATCAAGCCGAGCACTCCCTTATCGATCGCCACAAGGTGCTGGACACGCTGATTCAGCTTGCCGGGTCGACCGTCGAGGCCGGTGGAGGAGGGCGGAACCGAAGCGCAACGATCGCAACGCTCAAAGCCGGCTGTGATTCGAATCTGGAGCGAGAGTTTGTCGATTGGTTGGATAAGAACGGCCTAAAGCTCCCAGACCGCGGTCAGGTCGATGTGGATGGTGCGCGAGCGCGACCCGACTTTGTCTACGACCTGCCGTCGGGGCCGGTTGCCGTCTTTGTTGACGGCCCAGTTCACGACAGCCCCGCGCAGACCCAACGAGATGCCACCGCCGCGGATCGCCTCACGGACGCCGGGTGGGACGTCGTCCGAGTTCGGTACGACGACGACTGGCCGACCATCATCGGGCGCCGACCCAGCGTGTTCGGCATGATCGCAGCAGACAAGCAGTGACTACATTCGCGCCTGGAGCCTTGGTAAGCGCGCGAGGACGTGAGTGGGTCGTTCTTCCCGAGAGCGAAGAAGACCTGCTCATCCTCCGTCCTCTTGGGGGCAATGACGACGACACTGCGGCTGTGCTCCCCGAGCTTGAGACGGTGACCTCGGCCCAGTTCCCTACGCCCGGTCCTGATGATCTCGGCGACACCACATCGGGCACCTTGTTGCGCACGGCGCTCCAGATCGGATTCCGTTCGTCGGCAGGACCGTTCCGATCTCTCGCAAGGCTCGCTGTCGAGCCGCGCGCCTATCAGTTCGTGCCGCTGCTGCTTGCCCTGCGACAGCGCCCTGTTCGCGTTCTCATCTCGGACGACGTAGGTATTGGCAAGACAATCGAAGCTGCACTGATTGCTTCAGAGCTCATCGCCCAGGGAGACGTCAAACGCTTGACGGTCCTATGTAGCCCCGCCCTAGCCGAGCAGTGGCAGCGCGAGCTACGCGACAAGTTCGCCATCGATGCCGAGTTAGTGCTGGCCTCGACCGCCGCAAGGCTGAGCCGGGGCCTCATGCTCAACGAGTCACTCTTCAACCGGTATCCGTACACGGTCATTTCCACTGACTTCATCAAATCACCTCAGCGGCGTCAGGAATTCGTCAACCACTGCCCTGAGTTGGTCATCGTCGACGAGGCTCATACCTGCGTCGCCGATGGAGCCGGAGGTGGTGGAACCTACGCGCGGACATTGCGCTACGACCTGATGCGCGACGTCGCTAAGGATCCTGCTCGTCATCTGGTGCTCGTGACCGCGACGCCCCACTCGGGTAAAGAGCAGGGATTTCGCAATCTGATCGGTTTGCTCAGTCCGGAACTCGCCTCAATCGATCTTGACACGATGGAAGGGCGAACCTTATTGGCCCAGCACTTCGTTCAACGCCGCCGTGCAGACGTTCGTAAGTACATCACCGAGGACACCGACTTCCCGTCCGATCGACTCTCCAAAGAGGCCCCCTACCGCCTCTCGGGGGAGTATCTAACACTCTTTGAGCGGGTCCTCGCCTACGCCCGAGGTCAAGTCGAGGAAGTCGGTACAGGTGGTGTAGCCAGTCAAGTCCACGAGCGAGTCCGGTGGTGGTCGGCCTTGGCGCTTCTCCGCGCAATGGCTTCGTCGCCAGCCGCCGCTGCAGCCACGCTGCGGACGCGAGCCTCGGCGTCTGAGGCCGTGAATGTCGGCGAGGCCGACGAGCTGGGCCGGGCTGCGGTTCTCGATACAGACGGGACGGACAGCTTCGAGGGTTCTGACGCTACCCCGGGCGCTGATACCAGCGCCGTCGAGCACGCTGGTGAGGTCGCTTCTGGCGAACGCCGTCGACTCCTTGACCTGGCCAGAGCAGCAGATACGCTCGGAGGCCCACAGAAGGACCACAAGCTTTCTGTGCTCGTAGACGAGATCAAGGCTCTGCTGGCCGATGGTTATGACCCGATTGTTTTCTGCCGCTTCATTCACACTGCCCACTACGTCGCCCTTCACCTCCAAGCCGCCCTCAAGTCGACCGCCACGGTCTCTTCGGTCACCGGTGAGCTACCTCCAGCTCTGCGGGAGGAGCGGATTGGCGAACTCACCGCCATGCCTGGCCGCCATGTTCTGGTCGCAACCGATTGCCTGTCCGAGGGCGTAAACCTCCAAGAAGCATTCCAGGCGGTGGTTCATTACGACCTGGCGTGGAACCCAACTCGTCACGAGCAGCGCGAGGGGCGGGTGGATCGCTTTGGGCAAGCACGCGACATTGTGCGTGCAGTCACGATCTACGGCGAAGACAATGGGATCGACCGGATCGTGCTCGACGTCCTGATCCGAAAGTTCAAGGCCATCCGCGACGCCACCGGAGTCTCTGTTCCGGTCCCCGACGACGCGGACAGCGTGGTCGAAGCTCTATTGGAAGGGCTCATTCGCAGTAGGTCCCGCGGTGACCAACTTGCCTTCGATTTGGGTCAGGACCAGGAGCGTGACCGCCTTCATAGGGAATGGGAGTCAGCAGCAGAGCGCGAGCGGGTTTCCCGAACGAAGTTCGCTCAAGAGAGCATCCACCCTGACGAGGCGGTGCGTGAGGCAGAGGCCACTCGTGCAGCCCTCGGGAACAAGTCTGACGTCGAGCGGTTTCTCGTGGAAGCCCTTCGATCGCTCGGAGCTGCGGTCACCGCCGCCCAAGAGCCGACCCCTTGGCGAGCGGACGTGTCCGCGGTGCCTTCGGGGTTTGCAGATGCACTACCGGCGGGCCTCGCCCAGCCACTCGTCTTTCATCGCGATCAACCCGCGCCCCGAGACCATCCCGTGATGACCCGCACCGACCCGACCGTGGGAGCGCTTGCCCGATATGTGCTCGACGCTGCACTTGACCCGGCTCTCGCAGCACGGGCGGCGACCCGGGCCGGGGTGACACGCACCAGAGCCGTCGCTACCAGAACAACATTGCTCTTGCTCCGCTTCCGATTCCATGTCGATCTGCCTGGCTCGACTGGCCTCTTGCAGCAGGTTTGTGAAGAGGCGAGGTTTGCCTCATTCGCTGGCTCGCCAGAACGTCCTGAGTGGTTGGAACCATGGTCCATGGAGCCCTTACTCGGAGCACTGCCGGATGGCAACGTCGACCCGGACCACGCCAGATCGCTCATCGAGTTGCTTGCCGCATCGGCTGGCTCTTGGGACGAACATCTCGGGGCCATGGCCGACGGGTTAGCTGCGGACCTTCTTGGGGCACACCGCCGCGTCCGGCTGGGAGCTGGAGCGCCGAGACGTGGTTTGTCAGTTACAGCGCAGAAGCCAGTCGACCTCCTTGGTGCCTACGTGTTCCTTCCTGTGCCTGTCACGTGAGCAAGCACACCGCACCGGTGTTCGATACGGGCTCCCTGACGGCACTTCGTGCGGTGGGCGGCGTCCTACCAATGGACATCGTCGCAGCTGTCATCGCTGGCAGCGATCTCCCCGGTCTCGGCTCAGACAATTATCACCTCGAACTCGGACTTACGCCTAAGGAAGCCGCGAACCGGGCCTGGTCGGTGCTCACTGGTGCGTGGACAACATACCGAGAGGCTCTGGCCGCGCGATCGGAAGGCGACCCGTGCACAGGCCTGACCCGGGAACGCTGGCTATCTGTGCTCTTGCGGGAACTGGGCTTCGGTCGGGTGCCGACGACGTCCGCTGGAGGGATCTCTGCCGATGGTCGGTCCTGGCCGGTGAGCCACATTGCCAACCAGTCAGTGCCCATTCATTTGCTGGGTTGGGGCGTGAGCTTCGACAAGCGCACCCCAGGACTTCCAGGGGCGGCGGAGCGCGCACCTCACAGCATGCTTCAAGAGCTTCTCAACAGGTCTGAGGCGTACTTGTGGGCGCTTCTCGCCAACGGCAGCACGCTAAGGATCCTCCGGGACTCTTCCGCACTCGTCGGACCGTCCTATGTCGAGTTCGACCTGGCCTCGATCTTCGAAAACGAGCTCTTCTCCGACTTCGTTGCCCTCTTCCTGCTGTGCCACCAGAGCCGACTCGAGCCAACTGACCCCGATCTGGGCATGGCCTCCTGCTGGCTCGAGATGTGGCGAAGCCATGCCGTCGAGACCGGAACGAGGGCACTAGGTGCCCTCAGGATCGGTGTCCGCGACGCCATCGAGACTCTCGGCAGGGGCCTGCTCATTCACCCGGCCAACGCGAGTCTCAGGGAGGCCCTCGACGCCCATGAACTGACAGAGAAGGACTTCCAAAGGAGCCTGCTCCGGCTGGTGTACCGCATCCTGTTCTGCTTCGTCGCCGAGGACCGCGACCTCCTGCTTGACCCCCAAGCCAGCGCTGCCGTCAAGGCCCGCTACAAGGCTTGGTTTTCCACAGCACGCCTGCGCCAGATCGCAATCCGACGGGCCGGCGACTCGCACCATGACCTGTGGAAGGCGCTGCGACTGGTTCTCGACAGCCTCGGCAAAGAGAACGGCTGTCCCGCAGTTGGCCTTGTCGGGCTCGGTGGGATCTTCGAGACCGGGCAGGAAGACCTCGATCCCGACCTCCTCCTCGACAACAGGTCCCTGCTGGTTGCGATCCGTCATCTCTGTTTGACCCGTCCCGATCCCACCGGCCCCCGTCGGGTGGTCGACTACCGGCACCTGGGCGCCGAGGAGCTTGGCGGGATCTACGAGACCCTGCTGGCCTACGTCCCACGCTACGACCCGGTCACCAGAGCCTTCACCCTCGAGACGTCGGCCGGCAACGATCGGAGGAGCACGGGCGCCTATTACACACCGACGTCGCTGACCGAC
>Ga0209420_1001225_pt1 | contig 12310 bp, 14 predicted proteins | sample BlaSpr_A8_OM1_O1_FD_187972 | JGI IMG/M metagenome (GOLD analysis project Ga0209420, IMG submission 187972) | Forest soil microbial communities from Thunder Bay, Ontario, Canada - Black Spruce, Ontario site 2_A8_OM1_O1 (SPAdes) (version 2) | ecosystem: Environmental > Terrestrial > Soil > Boreal... | reverse complement strand
CAGGTCGAAGCGATGGGCAAGTGGGGCGTCCAGCAGAAGGGGTCCTACGACTATCTGAAGACGATCAAGCAGCCAACACTCGTCGTGAACGGCAGTAACGACGTGATCATGCCCACGGTGAACTCTTTCATCATGCAGCAGAACATGCCGTATGCGCAGCTGATCGTCTACCCCGACTCCAATCACGGCGCGCACCACCAGTACCCGGAGCTCTTCGTTAAACACGCGACTCTGTTTTTGAATGGTTGAGCCCCGGCACAAAACGGATCAAGGAGAAATTCAATGGATACCCGGGTTGTCCTGATTACAGGAGGACTGACAGGCATCGGACGGGCGACGGCCCTCGCTTTTGCCCAGGAGGGAGCTCAGGTTGTTGTTTCCGGTCGCCGCGAAGAAGAAGGTCAAAAGCTGGTCAGTGAAATCCACAAGGCGGGTGCGGAGGCAGAGTTTATCCGCGCCGATGTGCGCCGCGAAGATGACGTACGCAACTTGATCGATAAGACCGTGGAGCGATTTGGCCATCTGGATGTCGCTGTAAACACTGCCGGCACGGAAGGCGTGCCCGGCCCTATAACGGAGCAAACTGCGGATAGCTACGCGGCAACGTTCGATACCAACGTGCTCGGCACGTTGTTGAGCATGAAACACGAACTTCGCGTGATGCTGCCACAAAAACACGGCAGCATCGTGAACATATCCTCCACATTTGGACATACCGGCGCGCCTGGGGCTTCTGTCTATTCCGCTAGCAAGCATGCGGTCGAGGGACTCACGAAGTCGGCGGCGCTGGAAGTAGCGGGTACTGGCGTGCGTGTGAACGTAATCGCCCCTGGGCCAATCGAAACAGCAATGCTGAATCGCTTTGCGAAAACCGACGAAAGAAAGGCTGGTTTGGTTTCGAACGTGCCACTAAAGCGCGCTGGAAAACCAGAAGAGATTGCTCAGGCTATCGTCTTTGTTTCCTCCGACAAGGCCTCCTTCATAACTGGAGCTTCCTACCTTGTCGACGGTGGCAAAACGGCCCGATAACTCTCGCGTGCGTAGCACACCCGTTCGGCAAGGAGGCTAACAATGAATCAGACGATTGAAGAGAAGAACAAAGAGCTTGTCCTTAAGGCCTTCGACACACTTTTCAACAAACGGGACTATGCCGCGGCCGAGCGCTACTGGTCGCCCAACTACATTCAGCACAGCGCTCATATCGAACCTGGTCGCGACGGGCTGTTCAACCTCATCAAGAGCCTGCCGCCGACTTTGAAGTACGAACCCGGAACGATCGTGGCCGAGAGAGACTTCGTAATCGTGCACGGGCGATTTAGCGGTTTCGGTGCTCCTGTGAATTGGATTGCCGCAGATATTGTGCGCATTCAAAACGGAATCCTTGTCGAGCATTGGGACGTCATTCAGGATGAGGCCACAGAGGAGCAATCTAAAAGCGGCGGTCCCATGTTCGGAAAGACTTTCCCGGCTTGATTTTAAAGGTGAACTGTCATGTCCGCCCCATCTGAAACACCCGTCACGGAACGCCAGATCCTGCTTGTTGGACCGTACGGGGTCCTTGGTACAGGTGTTATCGACGCCGTCGCAAAGGACCCAAAATGGGGGATCACCACAGCTGCGCGCCGCCCCCCGCCCACCCATCGCGCGCAGGGCGCACCGTCTCACATCAGCGTCGATCTCATGGACCGCGAGGGCACGGCGAAAGTCTTTTCATCTTTGGATAAGGTGACCGATCTGGTCTTCGCAGCCTACGTCGAAAAACCCACGATGGCTGAAACCGTTGAGCCAAATGCCAGAATGTTGAAAAACACGCTCGAAGCTCTTGCCGCCCGCAATGTCCCTCTTCAGCGCATCGTGCTCGCCGGCGGAGCCAAGTCGTATGGCTTCAGTCTTGGGGCGTTCAACGCTCCAGCCAAGGAGACCGAGCCACGTCTCATTGCGCCGATCCACTACCACCAGCAGGAAGACATTGTGGCTGAATGGGCCGATAAAAACGGAGCCAGCTGGACGGTCTTGCGTCCCCATCTGGTTATGGGATCAAGCCTAAACTCGCCGATGAACCTGGTTACCAGTCTTGCGGCTTACGCTGCGATGACTCGCGAACTCGGGTTGCCCTTACGCTTTCCTGGGACCAAGGAGGGATGGAACACCCTCCAGGAGACAACAGACGCGGAACTGTTTGGCCGCGCGACTTTGTGGGCTCTAGGTGAAGACAAAGCACGCAATGAAATCTTCAACGTATCGAACGGAGATGTCTATCGCTGGAGGCAACTTTGGAGTGAACTCGCCGCCTTCTACGACCTTCCAATCGCAGAGCCGCTTGCGATGTCCACTGTTTCTGAGATGAGCGAGAAGACCCCTTTGTGGGATTCAATAGTTGCCCGCTATGGCCTGCATGCCACGCCATACAACCAGATTGCAAACTGGGCGTTCGTGGACTGGATGCTCAACTTCCGTGAAGAGACAATCCAGAGCACCATCAAGATTCGTCAGGCAGGCTTTGCGGATTGCATCGACACGCACCAGAGCTTTAAGCGCCAGCTCATCAGACTTCGCGATCTGCGCATCATTCCCTGATGGTTCCGCTTGCGCTGATGCGCCTGTTTGCAGTCGAGAACTTCAGGAAGCAGCTTCTGAAAATTACCTATGCGGAGATCTAGTCATGAATGGAACGGCCTCTAAGAAGAGAGAGTTGTCCAAGCGTAGTAAGCAACCGAGTACGTACCGCCGCATCGTAACCGCAATCGTGGACGGCAAATCCATCGTTCAAAGTGACGAACAATTGCAGGCATATCAGTTCAAGAGCGTACCCAACTACGAGCAGACGCTTGTTTGGGGCAAACCCGACAACCGGCAGCAAGTCGTTCATGCGGCCAAACATCAAGGTGCTCGCGGCGGCTTCCACGCATGCGATCAGGGCCAGGGGATAGCGATTAGCAAACCGCCGCTTAGGCCGGCTGACCGCTCATGGGCTCGCCCGAACCCGTATTCGTAGCCCGGTTCGAGATACCACCCGAAGCGCCGTTTTTTCGAAGGCCAGAACATGAAATCCAGCACCACCTCGCCTGCGACGGAATTTGTGGTCACGCCGCCCTGCCGCACGTGGACCCACTCTGGGCCGACGCCCGCCATAAATTCCACCTTCTTAGAGAGCGTCCAGGGCTTTTTGAACAGAAGATCGACATCCCATTCTGTGGAATGACGGCTAAAAATCGGCGTCACGCCCGCCTCAAGTTCAAGCCACTTCTCGATGGGCGTTGCTTCAACAGCCGCCGTGGGCGCGACATTCGATCCGCCCGACGCAATATTCCAACCGGCCGCTGCCCCGAGTTCAACGACCGCTAGTTCCTTAGGTTCCTTATCTGCAGACTGTGCGAAGGCGTTTGCGCCACCCAACAGTAGTAGCACCCCGAACAGCGCGTATTTTGTTACGGGCGTGCCTTCCGCAATTCTCAGGGCGTTTTCCAGCACACGGCTCAGCTCGAACACCGCCCGCAGCAAACGCGGATGGCGTCGCTGACAGCAAGTCCTTTTTCGGCAACGCTCGCTCATGTTAGCCTCTCGCTATTCAAGTATGAGGTCTATAGTGACTATAGGGTCAAGCGCATGAACGCAGATGAGCGATTCAGCATCGGAGAACTGTCGAAGTCGACGGGAGTCAAGGTTGTGACGATACGCTATTACGAGCACGTCAAACTCATGCCTGCCCCGCCGCGTACAAGTGGAAATTACCGAGTCTATAGGCGGGAGCACCTGCATCGCCTGCAGTTCGTCCGGCGCTGCCGCGACCTGGGTTTTACACTCGACCAACTCCGGGGTCTTCTACGTCTCTCGGTTCAGTCGCGCAGGAGATGTTCGGGCATCGATCGCATCACCGAAAACCACCTGAGGGAGATCGAAGGCAAAATCGCCGATCTGCGTCGGCTTGCAGCGCAACTGCGGCGCATCAAGAACCGCTGTCCGGGGAAAGGCCGCATTGCCGACTGCCGGATTCTCGCCGCGCTCGATCTGTCTGAAAGGAAAATACCTGTGCGCCCACTGGGGTAATTGCTACGCACCTTGGAAAATTGTCTCAGTTTAGGGGTTCACTCCAGGACGCGCCTGCTTTTGCAGCAGTGGGGTGAATCCCTTGGTGAGACAGTTTGAATTGGCACACTGGCTCATCGTTCCCGGCCAAAATTCCCAGGTAGCGGTGACCGTGTTCTACCGAGAAGTCTGTGACTTCAGAGTACTCCGTAATCCTTCCAGAATTGGCGGCAGGCGCGGAGATCACTTCCTACAGGCCGACTTCCGGGTACTGATCCGCGCGGTGCCCATCTTGGATTACTTCCGTATAGCCGACAACTCACGAAGAGACCGGCAAAATTCTGACACTTGTGAGTGAGATGGCGATGTTAGCCGCTACTTCGAAGAGATGAGAATTTTCACCTGGAATGTGCAGCGACTTGCGAATCCCAGTCTAATTCAGAACCGGGATAGCGAGTAGTCAGAAGCGATTCGATAACCGAGGCCCGCGCCTCACCATAAGCTTTTCTGCAATCTCCGGGCTGTCTTCTTCCGAGTCGCGCCTGCCCCGGACGCTTCTGCATTTTTCCTAGGGGGTCAGAGCTTCAGCTCCGGCACAAAGTACAAACGCCAGCCTATGCGGTTATTTCTGCGCGGCGGCGGTAACGAGAAGCGGTTGCGGCAGCGGATGGGCCGCAATCGCCTTCAGTTTAGACTCCCAGTCTCCCGCGTATCTGCCTAACGCCCACTGAATGGTTACCACGCTGAATCCCGAGGTGAGTTCGACGTCAGCGGGAAAAGACAGCAGGGCCGCGCCGGGAGGTTGTTGGCCTAGCTTGAAGACGCGGATGGGGTTATTGCAACAAGTGCCCAACGCTATGAGAAAGTCGCCCGTGGGTGTGAGCACAGCATCATAGACGGGATCATTTGCCTGGGTGGATTTGAGAGCCGAGGCCAGCTCGGCGGCGTGATAGTTTGCACCGATGATCGGCCGCGGAATTGGATACTTGATCTCATAGGCGTTACCGCCATTGCAAACGTGCGGCGCGGAGTAGTCGCTAGCAAGAATCCACAGACTTGCGGAGCTCTTCGTTAATTGGTTGGACTCTTCAATTCCCCAGTTGGTGGGGTCCGGGGACGACACGTCGGGACAGTCGCCGAGGTCGGCGGCGGCTTTTGCGAGGGCATCGGCTTTCTTCTCGGCGTCCAGCGCGGCCGGCCCCAGCGCCGCGGATAAATCCAACGGTTTTTCAGGCTCATCGAACTTGAAGGTTCTGTGGTGCAGCTCGATTTCGAGCGCGCAGGGCGGCTCGTGCATATAAGAAACCGACATCCAATCGGGATTGATGAACTCGATGGTGGCTTGATCGGTTTGAGAACAGGTGGAGTTCGGATCGCCGGGATGGTATTCGCCGATGGCGTGAGGTACGGCTTGAACAGGGACCGCGTATATGAATTCCTGGTAGCCGCCATCGCGAGGCGGCCCCTTGTGGACGCTGCCAACGCGCCAAAAACCATCTCTTCGCGGAATGATGAGGTCAGGTATATCGGCGGCGAGCTGGGCCTTTCCGTCGTGGAAGGTAACAAGAAACGTACGATAGCTGGGATCGTGCGACGCTCCGTTGGCATCATCCCAGGCATTTATGTGGATTCCGATCAGGATCGCGCTTTGGGCAGAGGCGCGCCCGACGCAAAGCATAAGAGCCGCTACGGCGACGATTCTTAGTGTCATGAAATTGAATACTAGCGCGGAAGGCGAGCCAGAACAGCTGTGCAGTGGAAGCGAGTGTCCATCCCGTAATGGATGGCCAGATGCGAAAAGGGACCGGGTTGTTGGCGGAGGCGGAGTTGGATTTGATGATGTTGGCGTATCAGTGGGTGCGCTTCGCATTCGCTCGGGGTAAGTCGCGCCGACAGCCGCGAGACTTGGAGCGAGCCAGGTGCGCGACTGCACAGCCGACACGCCGTTGGCTCTGATCACGTGAGAGCCCGGAATCATGAGGCTCTTGTGATCCGACTCGCGTTAGTTACGTCTGCCGAGGGCGCATCAAGGCTGACAACTCGTGGATAAGGTATCGGTAGCCCACCACTGCAACATGAATGGCAACAGCCTGAAAACGACCGCGAGCCAAGAGTCCGCGTCTTGGGAAGGTGCAAGTCCCAGTGACCTTGCAACCGATTCCGGTCGGATGACGAGCCATTCGGAAACTATGCGGGCCAGAAGTCCGCTTGTGGGAAGCCCCACCAGATTCGTACCCAGAAACGCCCTCGTGGCGATTGACGATGCCAACTCCAGAATGGTCGGCAAGCCGGAAGTTATCCAGAGACGAGGTAGTGCGAAACCAATATCGACTCTTGGCGCGACTTTGCGGCTCGTCGAAAAACACATCAGTCGGCACCTCGCGGTGACGGACCAAATTCACTCCAAGTCCGGTCCTGAGTTTCAATCCACGCGGTACTCGCGGAGGCGGTGGGGATTCCCGTTCAACTTTGCGTCTTTCAGACTGCGCCAATCATTGAAATCACAAGGCTTCGCTGACCCGAAACTTGATCTTGGTCAAAGCCTTTGTTCCGGTTGAAGGGTCCTTAACGAGATAAGAGATTGAAAACAGGAAACTTTGGTAGGGGCGGTGGGGATCGAACCCACGACCCTGGCCTGGAACGGCACAACTCCTTGAGTAACGCTGTCCTCGCGCAGAGTGACTCGAAATTCCATCCGCTGCGCACCATCATGGTTCGAACCGTTGAAGACTTCGTTTTGGCTTTCTCGAACCGAAGACCTCAGCCTCTGCAAGATCCGGTCGTCACTCATGCCGCTGAGAATTGCGGACAAGACCGGATGAATTTCCCTTAATGCCGCCTTTTGCCGCCTCGTTTTTGTGTAACATACCTCACGTCAGAAAGACATGGCGGAAGCGTGTGGGAGAATGACCCACTCGCTTCTGCAGAGGTGACGGAGATGGACGACTTTCCGGAATTCATGAAGCGGGCGGCGAACCGAATCGCGACGAGCAGCCAGGAGACGCCGGGAGTGGAAGATTATTCGGTTGAGTCGCCGAGCTGGCGCGGGGCGCGAGCTTACGGTGTACAATGCGCGGCGCGCGAGCGTTTCAGCATCTGAGCCGTCCGGCGCCGGGCGGGGCAGCAGCGGATTGCATGAATCGGGTTTTGCGCGGTTCGATCCGAAAATAGTGCCGGCGGAGACTTTGATCGTGCCGACGATTACGGTCGTGGACGATACTTTCGACCGTATCGCGATGTGATGGCGGATCTGATTTTGCAGGCGCGGCTACGGGCGAAAACCGCCTGAAGTACGTGCGCCGCTGCCCCCCGATCGCGCCTTGCGGGGGATTCGCGAATTCACAGCCAACCGCGACGACACAATCCGAGGTCAAAGGCAAATTCCGATGCGCCCGCCTAGAAAACACGAGGCCGCTACAAAGTCAAACCCTTAAGGCACGACCTACAGCGAGTACAGAGGGTGCGTGCGGTTAGAACCTGACGACGATTCCGGCCTGAGCGCGGAGATTGTCCTGGGTGCTTTTGCCGATGACGAGGCTATTGCCGAAGCCGGTGCGAACATAATCAATCTGGGCCAGGCGGAAGGAAATATGTTCGCGGAAGGGCAGGTCGAGGCCGCCGCCGATGACGAAATCGAACGCCGTGTTATTGGGCAGCTTACTGAGGTTGATGCATTCTCCCTGGGCGGTGCAGGCGTTATAGATGTTGCGGAAAATATTGTTGTGAGCTCCTCCGATCATAATTTCCGCGAAGGGTTCGAAGCGCTTCACGCGAAAACGGATGACTGGACCGATGGTGTAGGTGAACACGGTGCCGCTGACGGACAGCTGGCAATCCGAGAGGCTGTTGCAGCCCTGAGTGCTGGCGGGCACGGTAATGTTCTGCGCGTAGGTGCCGTAATCCTGAAATTCGGCTTTGAGGCCGACGTGCTTGAAGAAGTAATAGGCGATGGACACGCCGCCGCCGTTCAATGAGGCGTCCGGGACGAAGCCGCCTTGCGGAACGCGGAAGTAGGAATAATCCGCGGCGACTTCTACCTTTTGGGGTGCGTCCTGCGCGACGGCTATAGTGGCAAACGATGTGGCCAGCGCGAGCAAAAGCAATTTCTTCATTTCGAAGGCTCCCGGAAGTCCAGTCAAGGGACGGCTGCGGCACGGCGGCGGTTACACGTAGTAAAGGATTGCGGATGGCGCCGCGCCGCGCGCTGCTATTTTAGCTGCAATTCGGTTTATAAGAACTGAATATCGAGCCGCTATTTTGACGCCTTTCCGGTAGAAGTAACATTTAAATTCTGCGAGGCTGCGATTTGGGAGGCGGCCCTTGTCATCGCTATCCAGACACGCGATTGAACAAACCCTGTATTACATCTGCGTAGCTGGATTAGCGGTCTACCTGGTGAATCAAGTGCGCAAGCCCACGAAATGGGTGGGCAGGCTTTTTCTGTGGATAATGAACATGTCCCATTCGGGGGTTACTGACTGGGGGCTGAAACACGTCGCGATCGGCGAGGGCTTCACGATTCTGGATGTGGGGTGCGGGGGCGTGCGAACGATCGAGAAACTGGCCGCGCTGGCCGCGAAAGGCACGGTTTATGGCGTGGATTACGCCGCGGGCAGCGTGGCTGCGTCGAGCGCGAAGAATGCGCAGTTGATTCAGGCCGAGCGGGTGGAAATCGCGCGAGCTTCGGTGTCGCGACTACCATTTGCCGCGGACACATTCGATCTTGTGACCGCGGTAGAGACGCAATATTACTGGCCCGACCTGGTGACCGATATGCGGGAAGTTCTGGGCGTACTGAAACCGCGCGGGACGCTGATCGTGATTGCGGAGAGCTATCGGAAGGGAGCGAAGGATTGGCTGCACGGGCCGGCGATGAAGCTGGTGCGATCTGCGAACCTGAGCGCTGCAGAACAGCGGGAATTATTTGCGGCGGCGGGTTTCGAGGATATTCGGATTTCTGAAGAACGCGCGAAAGGATGGATTTGCGGGGTGGGCAAGAAGCCTTTGTAGGTTTGCTGCGGAGATTGCGGCACAGGGCTACGCTCGTCGCTTGTCACAAAGCTCAGGTTTCAGGCGGAAATGGTTCTTACGGGCTTGGTTCTTTTTTCCAGCAGAGCCAGCCTTTGTTCCTGATTCATGGGTTCCCAAGGGACGAGCTTCTCTGCGAGGACGTTCATTCTGCGCAGGACAGTCAACTCGAGAAACAGCTCCATAAAATCCAAATCGCGGAAGACCACTGAGCCGGATTCTCTCATTTTGCCGCTGATGCGCTCCAGGTGGGCGGGCATTTCGGTCCAGTGCAAACCGCTGCGGTGATGATGACAGAGGTGGTAACCCTCGTTCATGAAGTTCACTTCATCATATACCGTGACAGTGTTCGCGAAATAGTCTTCGGGGCGCTCTTCGTCGTAGAAGGCGTGCTGGACCCAGGCGGTCATGGCCATGATGAAGTTCATGGCGAGGAGCGGAACCAGCACGTAGACGATGCCGATCCTCCAGTCGTAAATAAAAGCCGCTGCGAAGTAAGCGGAGTAGAGGGTGATTCCCCATAACATACGGCGGCGGTTCTCGTCTTCGCCCCTGGCTTTAAAGTAGGCGTAGGGAATAAGGCCCAGAACCGTCCAAATGTTGTGCGAAAGATACCAAAGAAAATCTATTTTGCTGGTGCGATCGTAAGCAATGGTGGAGGTCGTGTCCTCGGGTCCGCTATTTTCTTTGTGGTGGAGGCGGACATGAACGGTGCGATCGAGTTCTGGAACGTTGCCATAAAGGAAGCCGAGGAAGAACTCGACGTAACGACCGAAGACCTTGTGGTATTTGTCCGAGAAGTAGCCTTGGCGGCGGTGGGCTTCCAGGTGTTTGGCGCTGAACATCCGGACGAAGCGCTGAAACTTGACACCGTAGAGCGAAAGATAGAAAGCGACGCCGAGCCAGAGCCTAGGCTTACCCAAAACGAGTTGGACAGCGAATATGGGCACGGCGGTGAGCGTGACGGACACCATGAGACGCAACGCGGGAGTATCTCGCGGGTCGCGCAAAACTTCTTGGCTGATGCGGTCGAGGAGTCGGTCGTACGTGCGGGAGAGAAATTGATAGGCGTCGTGCAGGGGGCGAATTTTGTCCAGAAGCGCGGCTGCGCCATAGAAGCCGAGAGACGGCACGCCGACCAGCGCCACGGCCACGATGCTTGCCAGAGCCACGGGGACTGAGATCAAGCGAAGTGCGATCCTGAATGGGGCAGACAGGCTCTTCGCAGAGTTTTGTGTTTTTGCGCGAGCGTCTTTTGGCGCTTCGTGCAAATCTGGTTCGGCTAACTTAGTTGCTAGGTGCATGTTCGTTGTTATGCCACTTGACGAGCGCCGTCGGCTTGCTGCGCAAGAGGAATTTACACCCTCGCGGAACAAAGTTCCAGCGGGGAACGGGTACCGGTGATATGACGCGCCCAGAGGACGATTTTAGAACCTTTCTCGCCGGTTTCGGGTCTGCGCTGCTTCGGATGGATTTCGCCGGATTGAGCCTACCAGCCAGCCCGAGGCCTTCAAAAGGGGAGCGAGCAGAGGAGGTTGCACAAGGCGCTGCGGTGGAACCTGTGGCCTCTTTGAAGACCCCACGCGCACTTTTCCGTTGATGCACTTATGGCGCGGACGCGTAAGTTCGACTTGCGCTTGCAACGATCGCCGCCGGACTGAGAAGTTGACCAGCGAGTCAGCGGTCCGGCAACCCGAGCATCAACTGTTTTTAGCGCTTCTCCTCGCCACCTACGTGGCCGCGCCCGTCACGCACTTCATTTCCTTTGAAGTGGGCAACTTTGTCGACGGGCCTTGAGGGCTTATCTCCTGGGTGTGGCGCGGGGCCTTTATATCCATGTTCGGGATGAAAATGATTGTTTACGTGACCATGGAAGTTATCAGGACCATGAAACCATGGGCCAGCGCCAATGAAAACGCCACCCGTAAACCATTCCGGCCCGTAGTAGCCGTAGGGAGCACAGCCATAAGGAGGAGCGTCATAGTAACCATAGGGGCAGTCAGGGGCAGGTCCGACGCTGACGCCGACGCTGACCTGCGCCCCTGCTTTGGGAGCGGTGGCTGCGAAGCAAATCCCAGCAACAGCAACGAGCGCAAGATATTTTAGCCTAATCATATATTCTCCTCAGTATCGCGCGCGGTCGTCATCAGCGCCGCAAGCCGCTATCGAGAAGTAACACTGACGGTTGGTGTCCACAATACAGGCTTTCTGGTATGACCGATCCGAGCTCGTGTGGTGACCTGCGCCGGCCATTATCAACCTATTTCCCACTGGAGCCCCAGCGAGATCAGCGGGGTTCAAGAACGCTGACTCCCGATAACCAGGCATGCGGGCAGTATCGTCTCGAATCGAACGGTCAGGATTTGTGGCCGCGGGCAACTCGAACCGGAGGGAAAATCCAAAAGATAGGTCCGGAAGGGCTGGCATCGACCATACCGTTCTTCCTTAAGTCTTCGCAATATTGGCCCACGTACTTGAAATCCATCAGCGCAACTTGTCCACCGAATTTCAGGACACGCACAATTTCCGAGATGGCTTCGCGGCGTCCCTCGCGACTGGAAATGTTGTGGATTGCAAGATTGGCCACAACAACATCCACGGAGGCGTCGGCATAGGGCAACTTTCGCATGTCGCCATCTCGCACTTCCACGCGTTCGGCAACTCCTTCAAGCGTCGCATTTTGCAGTGTTGCTTCGCGGGAGTTGTTTCCCTGATCCACCTGAGACCAGAGATCGATCCCGATGCTGCGACCGCGCGGAAGTCTTTTCGCGGCGGCGATCAGCAGTAGGCCATGGCCGCAACCAACATCGAGCACCGTTTCATCCCCGCGAAGGTGCAGACCGTCGAGGAACCGGTCGCGCGCGCGAAATTTCCCGTAATAGCTGCTGCCCATTAGCAGGAGAGATTCGATAAACAGAACAATGCCGCAATAAAACATCGAATAACTGATGCCGATCAAAGGTCCAATATTTCGTGGCGTAGCCCATTCGAGCGAGAAATACCCCAACGCAAACAGCGCGGGGCCGCCAAAGAGAAATCCGCGGACCAGGCCCGGAGCGTCCAATCCGTAATCAGGTTTTTTCTCTTGCATTCAATTGCACTGGAAAGGGATGGTAACAGAAAACATTCTCAAGTCCCGACCAGCCGTGTCACCGGAAACTTGAAAAATTTCCACAGGTACGATTACCGCGGTAATCAGGGCATATCTCGGTCGGGACGGCACGATGAAATTAGAACTTCTCAGACCGAACTTCCT
>Ga0209420_1001224_pt1 | contig 12313 bp, 10 predicted proteins | sample BlaSpr_A8_OM1_O1_FD_187972 | JGI IMG/M metagenome (GOLD analysis project Ga0209420, IMG submission 187972) | Forest soil microbial communities from Thunder Bay, Ontario, Canada - Black Spruce, Ontario site 2_A8_OM1_O1 (SPAdes) (version 2) | ecosystem: Environmental > Terrestrial > Soil > Boreal... | reverse complement strand
GGACGAGGGAGCCAGGAAGCCATATATGCCCCCGGTGCGCATAGTTGGCCCTTCGGGCTCCGGATCGTCTTCGATCTGGAGTTCGTACCGACCGCGTAGATACACGCCGCTATTCGATCCCGGAGCGCAATTGAATTCAACGTGTAATTTGAAATTTTCAAACTTGGCATCGGTAATGAGTTCAGGACCATGTCCAGGACTTACCAGCGTTCCATTTTCGACCTTCCAACTCGCCGCTGATCCCAGATCGCTTGGCGTCCATCCGCTTAGGTCCCTGCCGTTGAACAACGGTGTCGGCTTTCCCCACTGCGGAGCACTCTCTCTCTTCAGGAATGGCGCTCTCTCGCCGATCCATTGCCACGCAGTTCCATCCGGACCGGTCGTGGTCCCCGCAAGCATCTTCCCGGATCGCTTGCCCTCAAAGACCATGTCGTCTTTCCTGTCTTCCTCCTCCTTGGGAGAAACGAACGTGATCCGGCCATTCGAGATCTCAATTTTCGGCAACGGACGCGCGTGTCCCCAACGGCTCACCATTCGAGCTTTGATCTGCCCATCTTCCTGGGTGATCTCCAACCACGAGGGATATTCGCGAAGTGGAGTCTTCAGGGTCAAATCCCAACGTCCCAGAAAAGACTGAATCGGCGCCGCGCTGTCCGCAGAGTTCTTTTGCCCGGAATACACCCGCATCGAAAACATCAGGATCAACCCTGTTATCGCTAAGACTCTCCGCCGCAGCCCCTCATGGTTACGATTCCATTTCATCTGATTGGCCATGATCCTTATCCTCCGGGAACCGATTGTAATTTATCCGGTGGAGCGTAAACCCCGTCCTTCAGGAGGGGGATATAAGCGACTTAGCTGGGAGTCTTTTGCTGGTCAATATACTCTTTGAGGATGCTGATTGGCTGTCACAACTTCTCAACTGTCACGCGCGCTCGTGATTATTCCGCGTTGCGATTCTGATCATTGCAGTTACACTCCGCTCGACATCCTCATCGGTGGTAGCCCAACTGGACACGCTGATTCGCATCGCCGTATGCCCGTGCCACTGCGTTCCCCCACACCAGCAGGTCCCATCGTTCTGGATATCTGTGATGACCCTCCGCGTGTCCTCCGCGCTGCCGAACGAGACTAGCACCTGGTTTAGGACCACGTTGTTCAAGATAGCGAACCCGGCCTTGTGCAGACGTTCCGCGAACACTTTCGCTTGGCGGCAGTTTCGCTCGATCATTTCCCGTAACCCGCTGCGTCCGAGTGAGCGCATCGCTGCCCACAACTCGACCCCGCGGGCCCGCCGCGAGGCTTCCGGCGCATAGTGCCAGGGCTCGCGCCCATCGCTCGGCGTCAGATAGGCGGCACTCAGCGTCATGGCCGTGTGGAGATACTCCGGCGTTCGCACCACGGCGATACCCGAATCGTAGGGCACGTTCAGCCACTTATGGCAATCAATCGCCCAGGAATCGGCAGAGCCTGCGCCTGCCAGCAAAGGTGCGTACAGCGACGAGACGGCTGCCCAGAGCCCAAAAGCGCCATCCACATGCACCCAGGAACTTGCCTCATGCGCACGGGCGCAGATTTCTCCTGCGGGATCAAACGCTCCGGTATTTACGTTTCCCGCTTGAACACACACAAGCGTCCGATCGTTAAGGGGAGGTAGTGCCTCGAGTCGTATCCGTCCCTGGTCGTCCACCGGAACCCGCGTGACTCGCGAACGCCCCAGCCCGAGCATCGACAGTGCTTTCAGCACCGAAACGTGAACTTCATCGCTCACCACCACGTGAATGGGCGGCGCTCCAAACAATCCGTCCTCCTCAACGTCCCATCCCGCACGTTTCAGCAGCGCGGTCCGTGCCGCCGCCAAGGCTGAAAAGTTTGCCATGGTCGTGCCAGTAACAAATCCGGCCCCCGACCCAGACGGCAGACCTAGCACGTCCACGATCCACTCCAGGACTATTTCCTCCAACTTCGCCGCCACTGGAGACATCACTTGCATCGACGCATTCTGGTCCCAGGCTCCCGCCAGCCAGTTTGCCCCCAGTGCCGCAGGAAGCGAGCCGCCGATGACGAATCCGAAATAGCGGCCGCCGGTCGTTGCCACCGTCGCAGGCGACCCGATGTCATCGAGTAAGGATAAGACCTCTGAGGGATCTGATGGCAATTGAGGCAGCGGCCCTCCCAGAGCTTCCAATCGGGCTACATCCGCAGGCAACGGTGCGACCCGTCGATCGCTAATCCCCGCGATGTATCGGGCTGCTCGATCGGCAGTTTCCACCAGCAATTTCTTCATGGATGCCTCCATCTCGATTGGCCGAGGGCTCACAAACGCAGGATGGAAACAGAAAGCTACACTGGGCCCTATTGCTCGCTCAATACGATCGCCGGATCAACTTGCATGGCACGTCGCGCCGGCAACATGCACGCTGCCAAAGAAATCAGTCCAAAAATGATCGCAACGCTCCCAATCACCAGCGGATCAAGAGAACCCACTCCATAAATCTCACTTGCAATTATCGTGCGTAACGATATCGACCCTATTACTCCCAAAATCAGACCGATTCCAACCAGAACAAACCCCTCTCGCAGGATCAGCTTTACGATCCGTCCCCGTGTGCTACCCAACGCCACGCGTATGCCAATCTCACGCCGGCGCTGTGCGACCAGATAGGACAACACTCCGTAAATGCCCACCGCTGCCAGAAACAAAGCCAACAGTCCGAAAGCCAGGGCCAGTAGCATTGACGTTCGCCGCGACGACAGGGATAACTCTTCGCGCTCCCCCATTGTCCTCAGATCAAACAGCGGCAGTTCCGGATCCAACGCCGCAATTCCCGAGCGAACACTCTGAGCCACTGCTGCACTGTCCACCGCAGCCCTCACGGCAATGGTGTAATTGTTCGAGGTATTTTGCGCGAAGGGAAAATAGTATGCGCCTTCCGGATTGCCTTTACCCGACAAATCTTCCAGTCGCACCGACCGAACCACTCCCAGGACCCGATACCAGATGGTGTTGCGACCTGTTTCCGTCAGATTGCTTGGATCAGGCTCATACATGCGCAGCCCCACCGGATCGCGATGCCCCCAAAATCTCTGCGCCAGCTTTTCATCGACAATGATCGCCGGCGGCGCATTCCGGTCGTCGCTTTCCAGGAAATAACGGCCGCTGAGCAGCGATATGCCCATCGTCTCCAGGTATCCTGGCGTAACCGAGATCCGCCGCGGCGAAACGACCGACTCGCCCGGCTTCATGACATATCCTTCGGCCAGGATCACGCTGTCATCGTAGCTACCGCCAAGCGGGATTGTAGTAGTCGCCCCCGCCGATATGATTCCGGGTAATTTGCGGATCGCGTCGAGCGACCGGCTCATGAGCCCGTTTAATTGGGCTGCGTCGCCGTACCTGCTTTCAGGGGCGCTCACGGACGCAGTCAAGATTCCGGTGGTTCTGAATCCGGGATTCACCCTGAGAAGCTCTCGAAAACTCGCCAGCAGCACTCCGGCCCCCACCAGTAGCGAGAAAGCAAATCCGATCTGCGCGACGACTAACCCGCTTCGCACCGCTCGGGCCTTACCCGCCGTACCCGTTCTTTCATCGTCGCGCAAAATGTCGTGGAATCCTGTTCTCGACAGACCCACGAGCGACAGACTGCTAATCAGTGCACTCGCGCCCAAAGCCATCAGCACGGCGACCAACACGACTTCGCCGTCCACTTTCACTTCATACGCGCGCGGAAAATGGTTCAGCCCCAAGGCAGCTACCATGCGCAGGAATATCGCGCCAAGGATCACTCCACCCAGTACGCTGGCCGCAGCCAGAAGCAGGTTTTCCATCATGAGCTGCCGCATTAACTGCGCTCGTCCGGCGCCCAGGGCCAGCCGGGTAGCGAATTCTTTTCCTCGCAGGCTCAGCCGAGCCAGAGCTAGATTCGCCACATTCAGTACCCCGATCAGCAGGACGAACACCGAGCCAGCCCACAGCAGACGCAAGATCGATCTCACATCTTTCACGATCATGTCTTCGAGCGGTTCGACCACAGTGTGAAAGCCTGCGTTAACCAGCACATCTTTCATCTGGGGGAACTTTTCGAGATTCGCGGCATTTAGAACGTCAATCTGCGCCTGCACCTGCTGAATTGTCGCCCCAGACCTTAAGCGCCCAATGTCGTACCAATTGTTGCTGTGATGAACTGTTTTTTCCTGGGCCGTGAACGCCGTAGGTATCCAGAGCTGCACTTCGGGATTGATGAAGACAAAACTCCGCGGCATGACTCCCACCACGGTGAACGGTCGGCCGCTCAACCGCAATTCGCCACCTACAGCCGCCGGGTCGCTGCCATAGAGCTGTAGCCATAACCCATAGCTCAAAATAACCTTTTGCTGCGCCCCGACTTCTCCCTCGGCGGACGTAAAAAATCTGCCCAGCAGAGGCTTCACTTGCAAAAGACTGAAAAGCGACGGTGTGGCCGTCATTCCGGTTACGCGTTCCGCCGCACCATTGATGTCGATCGTCTGGTTGACAAAGCGGAATTCCGCCTGCTCCGGCAACGCAGGCACGTTTTCCACGCGGTCGTAATAATCGCCGGAACTGCTCTCATTCAGTTCGCCCACTCCGGCTTTCGGATAGCGATTCGCCATCAAAACGATTTCTTGCGCTTTGGGAACGGGCAAAGGTCGCAGCAGAACCGAGTTAACGATCGCGAAGATGGCAACATTAACCGCGATGCACGCTGACAGCGTCAGGATCACCGCTGCCGGATAGCCCTTGCTTCTCACCAACGACCTGCCGGCATACCGGAGATCACGAATCAACTTTTCCATCGTATCCCTCACTACGAAACATTTCTTCGGAACATTTCTTTTGTCTTATTCGTCGCGCACTGGGTCGCGCCATCGCACAGTCGTGCAATTGCTTCAAAGTTTGTTCCCTCTCCTTCGCCACCGCGGCTGGGCCGAAGGGCCACTGCATCCGGGTTGCCGAAGTCCAGCGCTCGGAAAAGCGACAAGTCGTGGAGTCTATACCACCGACGCCAGGCTCCGTCCGTGTCCGCAGTGTCCGTTTCCGAACATCCCTGTGCGCGAATGGACAGGCATTCGCCCTCCCCTGATGTTACGTGTACCGCCCACTAGCGGTTCAGAGAAGACAAGGGCCTAGCCGTGCCTTGAACGCGACCGATAAGGAACGTTACTCACTCGAAAGGATCTAAAAGCAGCTTGTCATGTCAGACAACTGGTCGTGGCCGACCCACTCGACGTCCACATAGTGGTTAGGGACTGTTCGACTCCCTCCGCCGCACCACATGTTTCCTCACTGAACCGCGGCACACACTCGACACACATGCACTCCGCGTAGTTAGCGGAAATTACGAGTTCTTTGTGTCCGACAGTCAATGGGAAATGCCGCTCGCGGTCAGCCAGTCTGGCGTATGCTCGCGGCACACAACGCTGGTGCCACCCATGACCTCGGGATTGCCCGTTTTCCGGAGAGTGGTCGAACCAGATGCCGAGGCATCGTAATAAGAGCTACTTCCTCGATCCATAAGTTGCGGCATCGACATTTTCTCAATAATACTATTGTAGAAATAGGTATGTGCGGTATTATAATGTCGCCTTATGGCTAAAAATCCCGAACATCGTGACTTGTTTGCTGGCGCGTTGGAGCTGATGATCCTGCACTCACTTCGCGTGAAGCCGATGCATGGTTATGCGCTGGCTAAACACATCCAACTCGTTTCTGACGATCTGTTGCAGATCGAAGAAGGATCTCTGTATCCAGCACTACAGCGCCTGTTGCGTGCTGGCCTGTTGGAATCCAAAGAGGGCATTTCGGCGAAAGGACGGCCAACCCGGATTTACCGACTGACCCGAGCCGGCATCGGGCACCTCGAACGGGAAAAATCCGGCTTCGAAACAATGTTCGCTGGCATTACTCGTGTGCTCGCGGTGAGTAAAACGTAGGAGGCTGTATGGAATGGATCAGACGACTCTTCCGCCGTCGTCGCTATCAGGACCTCTCGGTGTCGATTCAAGAGCATCTGCAAGAGAAAGCCGATGAACTGATGGAAGATGGCATGTCACGCGAAGAAGCCAGGCAAGCCGCACGCCGCGCCTTCGGCAACGTCGGGCTCATTGAGGAACGCAGTCGCGAAGAATGGGTCTGGCCAGAACTCGACGGCCTGCGCGCCGACCTGAAGTATGCCCTGCGCCAGTTATGGAAGCATCCTGGTTTTGCTTTGACGGCCATTCTCACGTTGTCTCTGGGGATCGGAGCGAATGTCGTAGTCTTCACCGTCCTGAATGCGCTGATCGTGCGTCCCTTGAACGTTTCGGATCCGCAACGGCTCTATAACGTCGAGCACAAGCAACATGGCTGGTACTCGCAGTCCTATCCCGACTATCTCGATTTTCGCGACAGGAACCGCACCTTCGACGGCATGGTGGCCTACGATACGATGAGTGCCGCGCTCGGGACGCGCCAAACGACCACTAAGAATTTCGGCTATCTCGCCTCCGGCAATTATTTCGACATGCTGGGCGTTCAGCCACTGCTGGGCCGTTTCTTTCACGCAAACGACGAGCATGGGACGAACTCGGCCCCATATATCGTGCTGAGCTACGACTTCTGGCGCGCGCGATTCAACAGCGATCGGACCATCGTTGGCACCACCGTGAGCCTGAACAAACAACCGCTGACGGTGATTGGCATCGCGCCCAAAGACTTTCACGGAACCGAAATCTTCTACTGGCCGGAGTTCTGGACTCCCATTACCAATGGGCCGCTGATTGGGTACAGCCATCACTATCTGGACAATCGCAGCACCCACAATCCTTTCGTCTTGGGAAAGTTGAAAGCCGGTGTGACGCCTCAGCAGGCAAGCGACGATCTGAATTCCATTTGCCGCCAACTGGCCGAGCAGTATCCCAATGCGGACTACGGACTGGATGCCCGTCTCGTGAAACCGGGCTTGATGGGTGATCTGTGGGGTGATGCCGCCCGCAATTTTCTTTTCGGAGTCATGGCGTTAGCGTTGCTCGTCTTGCTGGCCGCCTGCGCGAATCTCGGCAGCATCTTCGCGGCGCGTGCAGCCGATCGGAGCCGGGAGCTGGCGATCCGGCTGGCGATCGGCTCCAGCCGTTGGGTCATCCTTCGCGGCGCGCTCACCGAAGCGATTCTGGTTTCACTGGCAGGAGGCGTAGCCGGGACGCTTCTCGCCTCCGCCCTGCTGCAGGGATTAAGTCGCTGGCAGCCCTTCGCAGAGTTTCCTTTTCATGTTGTCGTCCTTCCTGACGCAACGGTATATGTCTTAGCCGTCCTGTTATCCTTGGGTAGCGGCATCTTGTTCGGACTGTTGCCAGCACGGCAGATCCAAAGGTCCGATGCAGCGCAGCTGATGAAGAGCAGTATGGGGACCGAAGTGCTGTTCCGGCGCTTCACTCTGCGAGAAGCACTCCTTTGCATTCAGATTGCGCTCTGCACGCTGCTCGTAACGGCTTCGCTCGTAGCTCTGCGCGGCATGGAGCGCTCTCTCCAAGCGCCGCTTGGCTTTCAGCCGCAAGGGGTGATGCTGGCTGGAACTGACCTCACCATGGCGGGCTACAGGGAAGAGCAGTTCCTGCCGGTCCAAAAGCGCATGTTGGAAGAAACGGCTCGCATTCCCGGCGTTTCTGCCGTGGGCATTATTGACCGCACGATATTGGGAGAAGGCTGTTGCGGAAGTGAAGGTGTATTTCGCTCGGGCACCACCGACTTCCGCAAAGAGCTCTTCGACTCCCGTAATTTCTCCATTTCTCCCGAATATCTTGCAGCTTCAGGCATGCGATTGCTTTCGGGGAGAAACTTCACCTGGCACGACACATCCGACTCGCCTCCCGTGGTTCTCGTCAACGTAACGTTTGCCCGCATGATGTTTGACAGCACTCCTGCCGTTGGCCAACGTTTTCTCCTCTATGGCGGGAAGCTCCCGAAAGAAGTGGTGGGCGTCGTGGAAGACGGCAAGTATCAATCCCTGACCGAAGACCCGCAGCCGGCCATGTTCTTTCCCCTCACGCAGGAGATTAATGACAACGACACAGTGATGGTCGTGCGCTCGGTCTTACCGCCAACGCAATTAGCCGCCATGCTCGATCGCACGCTTAGCGGCATCGATCGGAATTTACCGCTGACCTTGCATAGCTGGCCAGATGCCTTGGACCTGGCCTTCTTCCCCGCGCGAGCCGCCACCGCCGCACTCGGCATCATGGGTTTGCTGGCCGCCATGCTGGCCATCACTGGCACGTTCGGAGTAGCCACCTACAGCGTTTCGAAGCGGATGAAAGAATTCGGCATCCGCGTAGCTCTCGGCGCGGCGCATATGGAAATGATTCGCGCGGCTCTGGGCCGGCCACTGATGCTCTTGCTTTCCGGTTCGATCGCGGGCCTTGCCCTCGGAATTCTCGCCAGCCATTTGCTGGCGCAGATTGTCTATGAAGCAACGCCACATGATCCATTGGTGCTGGCAGGAACGATAGTGACAATGGCTTTATTAGGTTTGCTCGCCACATGGATTCCTGCGCGACGGTCCATGTCTATTGATCCCGCACGATTGCTCCGTGAGGACTGATCAGGTTTCAAGGGAGAACCCCATTGGGGACGCCTTCGTTGTCGAGCCTACTGTACCTACGATTTCTTCGACCAGTGCCCGCACCGCATGGCATGCGCAAAATGCAGTTTCTACATGCCAAAAGAATCCGCACACACAACTTCTAGAGGGGAAGACCAACTCGCTTCGGCTTCGTCGACAAATACCCTGAATGATGCAGAACCGGCTGCCGTTGAAGACGGCGTGGAGGCTATGGAAAAACTGCTTCAACAGCTCGCGGATGTCCACACACCCGACAGCGCGCTGGCCGGTGAGCAAAACTTCACCGCGACCACATCGCAAGAGGGACTACCTTTTGCAATAGCTACTCGGAAGGAAGGGGACCCCACTCACTGGGCGTTGCGTTTCGGAGCGCACGATCGCGACATGCGAGCCAACATTGCTGTTTGAGAGTCTTGAAGTTTACAGTTCGGTGCAGTGCCATCGGATGAGAACTCGTCGACGATCAAAGAAACCGCGATGCCATTCTTGATCGCTGTGCGTAACCAGCTTACACATGGCGAACTGACTGGAGTGGTGATCGATGATCTGACCTGCTATCTGAGTATCAATATGACATCTACACTTGAGCGCACGCTTTGGTGCGGGCACGTTGGTAATCGCCTGCCATCTTTTGATCTCCACATCTGGCATCGCGAACCGCTTGTGACTTTCGAGAGCCTGATCCGAGGCGCCGCCGTTTTTTGATTCGGAGTGCTTTGCGCTAATGAAGACGTGGTCTCGAGCCACAAACGCGATCGTGGCCGTAATGCAGAAGATTGAGATTACTAGAAAGCCGCTGCGTTCCGGCCTCTTTGGCGGCCACTGCGGTTGTTGCATCAAGTCAAACATGGGTCAAGAGCACCACTCTTCGAAACTCTCCACAAACAGCAGGCAAACGATGAGGAGCCCGAATTTCGCGCATCCTACGAAGAGGACAAGCGCAATGCGACACGCAAGCACTGGGAGGACCGGCTGCTCATTTGGTCCGGATGGGAACGCCTCATTGGGAGTTGCTCAGTGTCCGCGAAAGATTTTTTGAGTTGGAAAGGCCAGTATGATGCAATGGCTTGCCGGCCTGAATACGTAGACACCGACGAAAGCGAGTTGAATTATTTCGAAGAGTCATGCCAGCAAGCTGCGCGGCTTCGGAGCTTCGGTAAGATACCCCTACTGGTTGTTTCTCGGGACCCTGATCTGCCAAAAGCGGGAATGACCGAGCGTCAAATCGCGCAAGACGCTGTGTGGAACTCGGAGCAGGAGGAATTGAAGTCCTTGTCTGCGCTGAGCTGGCGAGTGATCGCACGCGGCTCTGGCCATATGATTCCACAAAATAAGCCCGATGTGATTATTCGGGAAGTGACCGTCCTGATCGGCTATGTTCGCGGTGGACCCGCGCCTCCCTTTGGAAGCACGACAACGAACTAATCTGGTTGCGAGATCGACTCTGGGTCACAACGACCGAATTTTACACTGCAGCCTGCATGTAAGACACGATGTCTTCGATGGTCTCCTACCCTCGCCGCCTGCAAAGCGGACACTTCAGTTGCTATCTCAACCGGACATATCATCTTCGACATCCCCGGAATCCCTCCTTGACAATAAAAGTTGTCAATGGTACCGTCTCTTCGTGCTCGACCTTCAAGTTATCGATGATCCGGCAGCGGCGACGGTGGCTTTGGAGCCTATGCGGAGTCGACTCCTCTCCGAGCTAGCCGTGCCCGCCTCGGCGGCGACATTGGCCACGCGGGTTGGCCTGACTCGGCAGAAAGTCAACTACCACTTGCACGCGCTGGAGGCGCACGGGCTGGTGCGGCTGGCCGAGGAACGCAAGTGGGGCGGGCTGACGGAACGGCTACTCGTGGCGACGGCCGTTTCCTACATCGTTTCGCCGAACGCCCTGGGTCCGGTCGCCGCGGATCCAAATCGGGAAATCGATAGGCTGTCCGCGAGTTATCTCATCGCTCTCGGCGCACGGGTCGTCCGCGAGGTGAGCGATCTTGTTCGTCGTGCGAAAGAGACGGGCAAACGCTTGGCGGTCCTGGCGGTGGATACTGAGGTTCGCTTCCGGTCGGCGACAGACCGGGCGGCTTTCAGCAACGAACTCACCGAGGCCATCACGAAACTGGTTTCGAAGTACCACGATGAATCCGCCCCCGGCGGCCGCGCGCATCGTCTGGTAGTCGTGGCGCACCCTCTGCCCCAGAAATCCGATCCCAAGGAGCCATCATGAGCGTGAAGAAAGAAGCATCCGGACGCCGTTCAGTCCAGGTCGAAGTCGAGGTCCCCGGCACGCCGGAGGAAGTCTGGCAGGCCATCGCCACTGGGCCGGGTATTTCGTCCTGGTTCGTGCCGACTGAGTTCGAGGAGCGCGACGGGAAGCCCGTTGCGGTGAAGTTGAACTTCGGCCCGGGCATGGAGTCCAGTTCCGTCGTGACCGCCTGGGATCCGCCGCGAAGGTTTGCCGCCGAGGCTCCTGGCTGGGCCCCTGGCTCGCCGCCCATCGCGGACGAGTGGAGCGTCGAGGCGCGCGGGGGAGGCATCTGCGTCGTTCGCGTGGTGCATAGCCTCTTCGCCAGCACGGACGACTGGGACAACCAGCTGGAAGGCAGCGAATCCGGCTGGCCTGGCTTCTTCCGCATCCTGCGGATCTATCTCACGCACTTCCGCGGCCAAAGCTCCGCGATGATGCAGTGGATGGCCCCCGCCGCGGGGACCGAAGCGGAGGCCTGGGAAACGCTGAGCGCGGCGTTGGGGCTGAAAGGCGTGAGCGTAGGGCAACGTTGGACCACCCCAGCGGGCGTCCCGGCGCTCAGCGGCGTGGTGGAGTACGTCGGCCAGAGTCCGTACAACGCCCTGCTGCGGCTCGACAAGCCGGGGCCGGGCACCGCCGCCCTTGGCGCCGTCGACTGCGGCGGCCCGATCATGGTCACGCTAAGCTTCTACCTCTACGGCGATCAGGCGGCCGGGACCGTCGCCCGCGAGACACCGCTCTGGCAAGCGTGGATTCAAGAACGCTTCCCGATGCCGTCGGAGCCGAGCAAGAGTGAATGATCGCGTGACGCTGTGCCTAATCCTGTTCACCGAGCGTCTGGACGTACGTCTTCCCATACGGATAGAAGATGTCCTTGCGGCCTTCCTGCCACGCCACTCGGAGCTCGGGCCTCGTAATGTCCCAGTCGGGCCGGCATTTCCTGCTGACGGCACGTAGGTCCTGGCGGAGCTCCTCCAGAGTCGGCCGGCCGAAGAACCAATAGCCGTTGTAGATCCGATGGATCACCAGCGCGGGCTCGAGGACGATCACGTGCGGAACCATGGGATTATTGACGGGATCGGTGTACTCGGCGATGTCGAGATCCTGTTGGACGATACGCCCCGCGTCGGAAAGAAAGGGCCAGTGAGCACCGACGCCGGTGCGATATTCGTTCGTCTGGGTGATGTTGTCGGTACTGATCGTGACGAGCCTGCAGTATGCGACTTCCAGCTCGCGATGGAGGACCACCAGCCCTTCAGCTTGACGGCGGTCCTTGGGGCAGAATCCTCCGCGGCTGAGCACAAGAATGGTTGGATCCTGCCCTTGCAGTTCGGAGAGCTTCCGACGTTTCGCGGTGTGGTCGGACAGTTCGTAGTCCGGGAACGTCGCCCCTGGAACCATGTCAGCTCGCATGTGAACCCTCCAGTCGTTCGATGCGATTCATCTC
>Ga0209420_1001223_pt1 | contig 12315 bp, 11 predicted proteins | sample BlaSpr_A8_OM1_O1_FD_187972 | JGI IMG/M metagenome (GOLD analysis project Ga0209420, IMG submission 187972) | Forest soil microbial communities from Thunder Bay, Ontario, Canada - Black Spruce, Ontario site 2_A8_OM1_O1 (SPAdes) (version 2) | ecosystem: Environmental > Terrestrial > Soil > Boreal... | reverse complement strand
AGCCGATGCTCTCTCGGCCACGATGCGCGCGTATAGTTGGGATGACATGGCGGCCAAAATAGTCGAGCTCGGGGAACAATCGGCGTGAAGCCGCTGCGGGTTGTAGTCGTGATGATCGAACCGCCGCTTCCGTTCGGAGGCGCGGCTGCGCGATGGTACTACGTTCTGCTGCGCGGGCTGCTGGAACGCGGGCATCGCGTCACGGCGTTCGCGGTCTGCAGCAACCCATTGGATGTCGAGAAGGCGGCGTCGATGTTCCCAGCGCCGCAATACGATCTGCGCTGCTATCCGATCGAGCATCGCAACGGAGTCGCCGGCAAACTGGAGACGATACGGAGACCGCACTCATACTTATTCAGCGATAGAGTCAGGCGCGATCTCGCCGCCGTTCTGGGCGAGGGCTACGACGTACTTCATCTGGAGATGCTGTGGAGCGGATGGACCGCGCTCGAAGTCGATCCGGCGAAGGTGGTGGTCAACCTTCACTACCTGTACGCGATCGACGACGGTAACAGCACCTTCGTCGATATTCGCACGGGATTGCAACGCGCGCTCCGAAAACGCGCGGAGCGAAATCTGCTGCACCGCTTCGGAACCATCGCGACGATTACTCCGCAGCTTCAGGCTGCGGCTCGCGAAATCACCGGCGGCAAGGTGCCCGTGTATTGGTTCCCATTCGCGATCGACTCGGCGCTCTACAGATTCGTGCCGGCAGCGGAGCGGCCACCGCAGCCGATCGTCAGCCTGATTGGCTCGATGAACTGGCGTCCGTCGCACTCGGCCGCCGTGCGGCTACTCACCCGATTGTGGCCCGGGATCAAGCAGCAGGTGCCGGACGCCAAACTTCGAATCGTCGGATGGCGCGCGCGATCGATGCTGCATCAATATGTCGATTTGCATGACGTGGAAATTATCGAAAACGTTCCCGACATCCGCCCATTCTTCAACGACAGCAGCGTGCTGGTCCATGTGCCCGATCACGCGAGCGGAATCAAAGTGAAGATTGTCGAGGCGATGGCCTTCGGCGTGCCGGTCGTCACCAACACCGAGGGCATCGAAGGGCTGCCGGTCCGCGACGGGGTGCATCTGATCGTGAGCGACGACGATCGCGAACTCGTCGAGCGGACTGTGACTCTCCTGCGAAACGTTCCCGAACAGGAGCGCATGCGGCTCGCGGCGCGCGAGCTGATCGAGACGCAATGCTCGCCGGCTAACGCGCTCGACGCGATCGAGCGTTGCTACCAAGACATCATCGCACGACGTGGTGGCGTACCCGCGAGCGCGCCCCTCGCATCACCGACCTCCGACGTGACTACTCAGTCCTCGTTCGCCCCGTGAGCCGGCCTTCGAAAGATTACCGTCCTACTCTCGACGGATGGCGCGCGATCGCCATTCTGCTGGTCATGTTTGACCACGGCGGCAGTCCATTGTTCTGTCCAGGCGGACGATTCAGTAGTCCGATCTGGTACTCGCTCAGTCAACACGGAGTATTCGGAGTTGATTTGTTTTTTGGCATCAGCGGATTGCTCATTTGCGGGCGTTTGCTCGACGAGAATGAGAGAACCGGAGGACTCAGTCTCGGCAGCTTCTATATTCGCCGAGTGTTCCGGATTCTGCCGCCTGCGTTCGCATATCTCGCGATAGTCGGCACGCTCGCGATGGCCGGCGTTCTGGCCGTGACTCCGCGCGAGTGGCTCAGCAGCGTATTCTTCTCGCGCAACTATATCGTGATGCCGCCGGACGTCGGATGGTACACGGGGCATTTCTGGTCCCTCGCCGTCGAAGAACATTTCTACCTGATCTGGCCGACCGCCTTGCTGATGTTGGGATCCTCTCGCGCCAGGCGTTATGTACCGGGGATAGCGATCGCCGTCGCGATCTGGCGAATCGTGGACTTCCATTTCTTTCACGGGCAGATTTGGCCCGGTGTTCTGTCCGGCAACATCTACCAGAGAACCGACACTCGCTTCGACGGCCTGCTCTGGGGATGCTGGATCGCATTGATCGTGAGCGTCCCAGCTTACAAGGCGACACTGGCGGCGCGCCTGTCCGGGACAGTGACAGCTGGCCTTGTTGTCGCGCTCATCGCATGTATCGCGCTGGGGCCGCCGCTGCATATGGCATGGGAAGCCTTCCTTGTTCCACTCATCTTGGCCGGCACGGTACTTAATCCCGCGACGTTGTTCAGCAGATTTCTCGAACTGTCGCCTATGCGCTGGGTCGGCAGGATTTCATACAGTCTCTACATCTGGCAGCAGCTATTCCTGGTGAGCGTTAAAGTTCCGCGTCCGCTTCCGTTCAGCCGCGTGCAGGAGTGGCCGCTGAACATCGTGGTCGTATTCGTCTGCGCGTCGGCCAGCTACTACCTGCTCGAGCGGCCGCTGGTCGCGCTTGGACATTCGTTGGCGGCCAGGTTTGAGGCGCGGCGAAATCATATCGTCGCGGCTCCGGAACGACTTGCTCACACCGGACGGCCGCAAGCATGATCCAGCTCTCGCGCACCTGCGCCTTTTATGTCATCGGTTAGCTCTCCAGTCGCCAGCTTGCGGTCGTGGCTTCGCGGCAGTCCGCGGTGGAATGACTTTCGTGCGGCAGGTCGCGAGGGCTATGCGCGTGTGCTGCGCAGGCGCTTGATTCAGCGCCTTATCCTCGACACTCCGCCGATTCGAACCGCGATCGATGGACCGGTCGAGGTCCGTGCCCTGACCTGGCGCAGGGACTGGATGAATCTGATCTGGTCGCTAAAGAGTTTCTATCATTTCGCCGGCGCCGATCTTCCTCTATTCATCCACGACGGCGGCCTCACGCCCGGCCAGACGGAGCGCCTACGCGAGCATTTTCCAACTGCAACATTGGTCACCACTGAGGCAGCCGACCAGCAGGTGGCCGCGCAGCTGCGGAGTGCGAACGCCCCACGCTGCGCTGATTGGCGCGCTCGAAATACAGTGACGCGCAAGCTCTTTGATTTCTACGCAATGTCCAGTGCGGATTACGTAATCAGCATCGATTCGGACATTGTATTCTTCCGACGTCCCGACTTGCTGCTTCCCGGCGACGATCCTCCCGCCGGCAACCGTTACAACAAGGATAACGCCTACTTCTACTCCGCGACGCTCGACGCTCTTGAAGCAAGTTGTGGAGTTCGTCCCATGCCACTGATTAATTCAGGTCTATCGCTGATCCGGCCTCCGACTATCGATTTTCAGGCGATCGAGCGATGGCTCGAGAACGAGTCTCTGTTCGCCGACGGATGGTGCTTCGAGCAGACGCTTCATGCCCTATGCTCGACCAAGGCCGGGGTGGAACTGCTGCCGGATACCTACCTGGTGGGTGGGGGCACGGGAATCTCGCCCGACCGGATATGCACGCATTACCCCGGAGTGTTTCGGCATTTCTTGTACGAGGAAGGGATGCGCCACTTGGTCGATACCGGTTTCCTGCAGGCGCTGCGCAATACCCGCGGTGCAGTCCTCTGACCTCGGCGTGCGAACGATAAGATTCATACTGACGATGGCTTCGCGCGAGGCCTACACCATCGTGATGGTGGTGATCGGCCTGTTCGCCACGCCGTTGATCCTGCACTGGCTGGGCGACGAAAGATTCGGCGCGTTCCAGGTTGCGACCGACTGGATGGGCTATGTCGCCCTGCTCGAGTTCGGGCTCGGCGGCGCGCTGATGCCGCTGATCGCGATTTCGGAGGCGCGCCGCGACGAAAGATCGGTGCACGACCTGATGGTCACCGGGGTCCGTGCGTACGCCAAAGTCGCGATGGCGAGCGTAGTCGCGGTCGTTGTGCTGGCAATAGTCGCCACGCGGCTGATCCCGGTTCAAGCGAGCTACGCATCGGACCTGCGATTTTCATTTCTGATTGGCGCGTTCGGCGTTTTCATGCTTCCGCTCGCGCCGTTCCGTGCGCTGCTCGAGGGCCGCCAACAGGGTTACTGGCTGAGCGCATTTCTGATCGCACAATCCATCACGATCACCGCGGCATCGCTTATTTTGGCGTGGGCCGGATGGGGAATCACCGGACAAGCTATCGGGGTCGTCGCCGGCTCGGCGGCCTTCAACGCCGGATTGCTGTGGCTATGCCGCGCCGAGGCCCCCGCTATTCTTATCGACGCGGCCAGAGGCCCTGCCTCTGAAACCGCCCGCACAGACGTTCGCAAACTCAACGCTCCAAGTTTCGCGTTGAACCTGTGCGGACGAGTCCAACTCCTCACCGACAACATCGTGGTGTCCGGCTTGCTCGCTCCGGCGCTGGTCACGCCGTTCGTGCTGACGCAGCGGCTGACGTCGCTGGCGCAGCGCGAGTTGCAGACCATCGGCGGCGCGAGCTGGGCGGCGTTGGCAGAACTGAGCGTTCAAGGACGCAAGGACTTATTCAGCCGCAGGCTGTTGGAACTGACGCGTCTGGTGTCGGTTGTCGGTCTGGCGGCGTTGGTTCCAATCGTCGCGTTCAACCGCCAGTTTATTTCGTTGTGGGTCGGACACAGCCGTTACGCGGGCGATCTGATCACCGCGCTGGCAGCCGCCAACGCGCTGATGCAGGCGATATTCTCGCTCTGGGGATGGTGCGTGACCGGCACCGGGCAGATTCGAAGAATGATCCCGATGACGATCGTTCAGACCGCGCTCAACCTCGTTTTGAGTATCGTGTTTACGCTGGCCTTCGGACTCAGTGGGCCGCTGCTGGGTACTACTGCCGCCTTCCTGTCCGTCAGCGTGTGGTACATGCCGATGATGATGTCCGATTTGTTCGGAGTGCCGGCTGCGAGCCTGGTCTTTTCCGTGGTCGCGCCGCTCGCACTTGCGATTCCCTATGCGGCGATGATTGTCTGGCTGGTCCGTTCCTACGGCGCAACCGGATGGATCGGAGTTGCGTACCAGATGGTGTTGGCGGCGAGTGTCTATCTCGGGTTGACGTGGCTGCTCATTTTCGGCCGCGATGAAAGGGCGGATCTGTTGAACCGAGTCAGGATGGCGTTCAGATTGGTCGCGGCCTGAAGAGCTGTATGTCCAAGACTAGAACCAGCGTCTTGATCGCAAGCTTCCGCCGACCGCAAAAACTTACGACCTGTTTGAAAAGCCTGGCCGTTCAGACCACCCGACCCGACGAAGTGATCGTGGCGTGGCAGGGCGAAGATTCAGAGACCTCCCGCACCGTTTCTCGAATGCGCGAGTGTGTGCCCTTTGACTTGCGCCTCGTTCATTGCCCGGATCCCGGAATCGTCCCGGCGGAGAACGCCGCGCTGGACGCGTCAGCCGGCGAGATCATTTTGCTCATCGATGACGACGCGATCGCTCCCACGGATTGGATCGCAAGGCACCTTGCGCATTACGACGACCCCGAGGTAGGAGCCGTCGGCGGTCCCTACGACAACTTCGGCCAGGACGGGGTCGCGTTTCCCAAGCGCGAGGTCGAGCCAATTGGAACGCTGAGCTGGTATGGAAGGCCGACCGGCAACATGTACGATCACGTGCCCGGATGGGAAAGCCGTGCGCCGGAAGAAATAGTTCATGTGGTCGGCAACAATATGAGCGTTCGCCGAATCGCCTTCGGCCGCATGGAAGAGGGACTGAGGCCCTACTGGCAGGCGTTCGAGATGGATGTATGCCTCCAGGTCAAAGCTCGTGGCTACAAGGTGCTATTTGATTTTCAGAACAAGGTTCAGCACCACCCGACCAGTGCCGCTTACTCGCCGGGAAGAAGTGGGGACCTACAAGTAAAAATCTATAACGGCGCGTACAATCACGCTTTCGTGCTGGGAAAGCACAGTCCCTGGCATCTGCGCCCGATTCGACTCGGCTACCTGCTCGGCGTTGGATCGGTGAGCACTCCCGGGCTGGTGGCCGTCTTGCCCGCGGTCTCACGCTACGGCAACTTGCGCAGGGAGCTGATGATCCTGTTGAAGACCTGGCAGAGCCACATTTCCGGTTGGCGTGCCGGCTCCCGAAGCAGGACAGCGTGACCGCGCGCGTATCCTCGGGGCCATCGCGCCCGCGACGGCTGCTGTCGATCGGGCATTCGTACGTGGTGGCCCTCAATCGAAAGTTGCCTCAGGAAATCGCGCGCGAGAGCGGCGGCGCGTGGGAAGTGACCGCGGTCGCGCCGTCGTTCGTGCAATCGGGACTGGGGCCAACCGGCATCGAAATTCAGAATGGCGAGCAGCTAAGTCTGAAAATCCTGCCGACGCATCTGACCGGCTTTCCGCAACTTCTCTTCTACGGTGGAGCGCTACGCGAATTGCTCCGCGAACGGTGGGATTTCGTGCATTGTTGGGAGGAGCCGTATGTCCTGGTGGGAGGACAGGTGGCGTGGTCGATTCCGCGAGATACGCCGTGGGCGTTTTACACCTTTCAGAATCTCGACAAGCGATATCCACCGCCATTTCGCAACATTGAACGCTACTGTATCGACCGTTGCGCAGGATGGATCGCGAGCGGCGAGTCGGTGGCGCGCGTGCAACTCGCTCGCGGATACGAACGCAAGCCGCACCGGGTGATTCCGCTCGGGGTGGATCTGGCGACGTTCAGCCCCAATGCTGCCGCCGGACTTTCGGTGCGTCGCGAGCTCGGCTGGGACCAGCCGGGACCGCCAATAGTGGGATTTCTCGGCAGGCTGATTGAGGAGAAGGGAATTCGCTTGCTGACCAGCATTTTGTCGAAGACGTCGTCGCCCTGGCGCGCCATGTTCGTCGGGATGGGACCGCTCGAAGCTGAAATCCGGCGCTGGAGCGCTGATTTCGGCGACCGCGTCAGAGTGGTCACGGGCGTCGAGCACCAGCGCGTTCCAGACCATCTCAACGCGATGGACATCCTGTGCGCGCCTAGCCAGACGACCACGCGATGGCGCGAGCAATTTGGACGGATGCTGGTTGAGGCATTCGCATGCGGTGTACCGGTGCTGACCAGCAATAGCGGTGAGATTCCATACGTCGTCGGTGACGCCGGCGTCATCGTTGACGAGCGCGACGAAGTCCAGTGGATTGCCGCGCTCGCAGCTCTGCTCGAAAGTCCTTCGCAACGTAAAGAGCTGGCCGGCCGTGGACTGGATCGCGCGCGAACCCGATTCGATTGGCGCATAGTCGCTCGTCAACACCTCGGCTTTTTCGACGAGCTGATCGACCGCCGGGGCGCTGCGGCGCAACCTTCACAGGCATGAAGAGTCGGCCGCGGCTGGCGTTACTCTGCGATTTCCGCGAGGAAGGATGGCTCTCGATGGATCTCGTCGGGGACATGATCGCCACGCATCTCACCGCCACGCACTCCGCGGAGTACGAAGTGACCAAGGTGCAACCGCGCTTCGTCAGGCTCCCGGTCTATCCGCGCCGGATGCGCGACCGATGGCTGATACGAACCACCGAGCGGTTCTTCAATCGCTTCATGGTCTATCCGATGTGGCTCAGGCGCAATCGCAGCCGGTTCGATCTCTTCCATATAGTGGATCACAGTTACAGTCATCTCGCGCTTGAACTACCGGCCACGCCGGTTGCGATAACCTGCCACGACCTCAACGCCTTTCGCTGCTTGTTGGAGCCGGAGCGCGATTCGAGATCGATCGCGTTCCGTGCGATGACCGCGCGACTGCTGCGCGGATTGAAGAGCGCCGCGGCGGTAGCGTGCGATAGCCAGACGATCCGCGATGAAATCCTCGCGCATCGCGTGCTATCAGCCGACCGCGTCTCGGTCGTACACATCGGAGTGCATCCGGCGTGTCAGCCTGGGCCCGACGCTGCCGCGGACGCGCAGGTTGATCAGCTTCTCGGACCGCGCGATCCCAACGCGATCGAATTGCTCCATGTCGGCAGCAACCGGCCGCGCAAACGGATCGACGTTCTGCTGCGAGTATTCGCCGCACTTCTGCCAATCGCGCCGGCGGCGCGCCTGGTAAAGGCGGGCCAACTGACGCAAGCCCAGTCGGCGCTCGCCCGCGAGCTGGGTATCGAGGATCGAATGACCGTGCTGCCGCTGCTGAGCAGGGAAGCGCTCGCAGCGTTATATCGGCGATCGACAATACTCATGCTGCCCTCCGACAACGAAGGATTCGGTTTGCCGGTGATCGAGGCTCTTGCGTGCCGCACGCCGGTGCTTGCCAGCGATCTCCCGGTTCTCCGCGAGGTCGGCGGCGAAGTGGTCGTTTATAGTCCGGTCGGTGATGTATCGGCGTGGACTGTGGCGGCGACGTCGATGCTGCGCGAACGGTCCGAGCATCCCGGCCGGTGGGATAGCCGGCGCGACACCGGCGTCCGGTGGGCATCGCGATTCAGCTGGGGTGAGTATGCCAATCGGAGCGTCGAGTTGTATCGTCGAATGCTAGGATGCGCGGCGTCGTGATGGATCGTCGACCGCAGTTCCAACGGCATCAAGACTTGCGTCATCTTCCAAAAGCCTTGAATCATTGATCCGCCAGAGATAACCCTCGATGCCCCAAGAATCACTCGAAGACTTTCTGAAGACCGGTCACTATTCGCGCAAGCAGCTCTTCTCGCGAAACCGGATTCTTCAATGGAGCCATAGCCGCCGGTACGCGATGGCCCGGCGCATCGTGAAACCGTACGCTGGCGGAAACCTGCTCGACTTCGGCTGTGGCGATGCGACGTTTCTCGCGATGGTCCACGATCTCTTTCCAAGGGCTACCGGGGCGGAGATCGATCGCGCGCAGGTCGAGGATTGCCGGACCCGTTTTCATGATTTTCCCGGAATCAGCTTTGCCCTGACCAGCGACCTCGCGCGTCCCGAACATCAAGGCGCTTACGACGTGGTGCTCTGCACCGAGGTGCTCGAGCATTGTCTGGACGCCGCGGTGGAAGCCGCGCTCGACGATTTGTCCCGCACGGTTTCCCCAACCGGCACGGTCATAATCAGTGTGCCGATCGAAATCGGACCCCCGTTGGCGTTCAAACAACTCGTTCGCGCGATTGCAGCGTGGCAACGCCTGGGCGATTACGAGGATCGCGAGAAATACACCCTGCCCGAATTCCGCACGATGCTCATGGCGGACGAGCGCAGCCGGATCGAGCGGCCCGTTTACAGCTACGTCAAGGACGCGGGCATCGAGTTCAAATCCCACGGCCACAAGGGATTCAATTGGCGGGCGCTCAAGTCGAAGCTACGGCGCCGGTTCGAGATCAAACAGATTCGTTACTCGCCCATCGACGGTGCGGGCAAGTGGTTTGCGAGCCAGGCCTGGTTCATTTGCACGCGCTCGCGCTGAACTCGAAATAATGCATAAATAGAGGGCGGTGGTTGAAATTCGCGGGGTTTGGCTGTCAGGGTGCCCGTCCGGTTACATCAAAGAGCGGCATTTTGATAGTATAGGTCTCGTCGCGACTTAGGGGAGGTTACTGATTGAATAAGCTACACGTTGCAATTCTGTTCGCGGCTTCTGTTTGCCTTACGTTTGCGCCGGCCGCCTTCTGTACCGACCTTGCCGGGCAGGTGAACGGGCCCAACGGTCCAGTGGCCGGATGCCAGGTTACTGTCACGAACGCGGCTGGACAGGTGGTTGGCTCGGCAACGACTAATGGCGCGGGCGCATATTGCATCACCGGTCTCGACCCGGGCAGTTACAAGACTGTCGTGACTCCACCGTCAGGATTGCAGTCGGGCGGGACCAGCAGCACGATACCGCCGGATGGTCTGACGCAAGACTGGTCACTGTCGCCGGCCACGGTCGCATCTTCGTCAGCGATTTCGCCGGGCGTTTGCGGGCCGGCCTGGCTGGCAGCAGGACCAGTAATCGGCGCATCCGCGCTGTTCGTCGCAACTGGTGCAGGATTGGGTGCGTGCGCCGCCGCGGGCTGTTTCAGCGGTTCCTCGCATCCGAGTACCTCGTTCCATTAGACCGCCACGAGTTTCGTTTTATCGGTTCGAGCGCGGCTAGTCAGGCTGAACTGGAACGGCGTGATTAGCCGCGCAAACGAACCGAAGACACTGCGTTGACCCGCGTTAATGGAGATCGATTCTAGATCGCACGTGGTCGACGTCGCAGGGCTTTCTCGATGATCTCCGACGAAAAACGGCTCCGCGTATTGCAGATCGGGAAATACTTTGCGCCGAGCCGCGGCGGCATCGAGTCGCACCTGCGCGACTTATGCTCGGAACTGCGCAAGTCGGTCGATCTGAAAGTGATCGTGGCCAACGACGGCTGGCGTGGCGAACGCGGGACTATCGAGGGCGTCGACGTTGACCGGCTCCCGTGCCTGATGACGCTGGCATCGGCGCCGATATGCCCGACGATGATTGGCAGCCTTCGGCGCGAGAAAGCGGACATCGTGCATCTGCATCTGCCGAACCCGGCCGCTGCGATCGCCTGCCTGGTCGCTCGGCCTGCGGGTGCGCTCGTGATCACCTGGCACAGCGACATCGTGCGCCAGCGGCGATTGGTCCGCCTCTACAAGCCACTCGAGCGATTGCTGCTCCGGCGGTGTGCCGCGATCATCGCGAGCTCGCCCGATTACGTCGCCAGCTCGGAGGTCCTGAGGGGCCACGCCGACCGATGCCAACTCATTCCTTTTGGGATTTCCGCCGAACAGTTTGCCGAGGATCGGGTCGACCGGTCGGTGGTTCGCGAACTGCGCCAGCGCTTCGGACCGAGGATAATTCTGTCGGTCGGACGGCTCGTCCATTACAAGGGGATAAAGTTCCTCATCCGGTCGATGGCAAAGGTCGACGCCAGGCTGGTGATTGTCGGCGACGGCCCCCTGCGGGCCGAGCTCGAGCGCGAAGCGGCGAGCATCGGAGCCTCCGGCCGCGTCGTTTTTCTCGGCGAGATTCACGACGATCTCATCAACTATTACCACGCCTCGGACGTCTTCGCCCTGCCGTCGTGCGAACGCAGCGAGGCCTTCGGGATAGTCCAGTTGGAGGCGATGGCGTGCGGCGTCCCGGTGGTTAACACCCGGATCGACACGGGCGTTCCATACGTATCGCCCGACGGCGTCACCGGTTTCACGGTTCCCCCGAGAAATTCAGATGAGATGGCCGAGGCGCTCAATCGGCTGCTCGACGATCCCCAGTTGCGCGCAAAGATGGGACGCGCGGGACGCGCTCGTGTAGTCAGCGAATTTGGAATCGCCGAAATGGCCGCGCAAACCCTTGCGCTCTACGGGAGCGTGCTTGCCAGGGAAGAAAGCACCCGCATCCTAGCCGGCGTTACGCCACGGCCGAGCGATCGTGCGATGGCTGCGATCAAGCAGGATGCCCCTGTTCGACGGCAGGCTGTGAACGCATCGCGCGACTGAGTCGGACTTCCGCCAAACGCCGATCATCCACTTGCCGATACCTACTTCCAGTTCTGGAAGTTGCCTGGATGCTACAAAATGCCGACTGTTTAGGCTTCTCTTGAGAAATCCTTGACGTTTTAATGTCTCTAGCTATTACTACGCCTAAAGCATATATCTAGCGGGCGCCGCAAAATTATCCTTTTCGTCAATATTGGTATTCTGCCATACTGGCCGCGCTCAAAATGAAAGAACCGGCTATCCGGGGGCGTAAAGTTAAAATGCAGGGTTCAATCCAGATAAGATTATCGAGAGTAGCAGCGCTATTTGCACTGCTGATGCTGACGATTGTGGCAGCGGTTCCCGCGGCTCACGCGCAAAATACTGTCGGCACCGTCACCCAACTTCAGGGGACGGCGAACATCCAGCGCAACGGCGCCACCATCGCGGCACTGGCGAATATGCCCATCATGCTGCACGACCAGATTAGCACCGACGCGAATTCATCCCTGACCATCGGCCTCGTCGATAACAGTTCCCTACAAGTAGGCGCATCGTCGACCATCACGATCGACTCCAGCGTCCTGGTGAACGGGGTCGGCGCGCCGAACAAGGTCGGACTGTGGGGCGGCGACCTCCATACGGTAATACTGGGCGCAATGCGCGGCAGTTCTACTACATTTCAGGTGAATACGCCCAACGCCATCGGAGCGGTTCGAGGAACCGATTGGAACGAGCATTACGATACTGAAGACCACCACGGCTGCCGCAAGACCACTAAGGTCGCGGTCGACGACGGCACAGTCGAGGTCTGCAACACCGAGAATCCGCCCGTTTGCAAGGACATCCACCAAGGTGAGCATACCGAGGTCCGATGCGGCGCATTCTGGGCGGGTAGTAGCGCTGGTGGTTTAGGCGTGGTCGGGGCAACAGCGCTCGGGGTAGGCCTTGCGGCGGGTGTCGGTGTAGGCGCGGCGGCTGGAGCTGGAGCGTTTGGCGGCTCCAGCGGCTCATCTTCTCCAGTCTCAAAGACCAAATAGCGAACGCGCGAGCCCGACGTTCCGCTCTTATTTTGATGCTTAACGAACACCCG
>Ga0209420_1001222_pt1 | contig 12318 bp, 10 predicted proteins | sample BlaSpr_A8_OM1_O1_FD_187972 | JGI IMG/M metagenome (GOLD analysis project Ga0209420, IMG submission 187972) | Forest soil microbial communities from Thunder Bay, Ontario, Canada - Black Spruce, Ontario site 2_A8_OM1_O1 (SPAdes) (version 2) | ecosystem: Environmental > Terrestrial > Soil > Boreal... | reverse complement strand
CGGTGACCATCTGCTGGAATTCGCGATTGAAGTCATCGACGCCGGCGAGCGTGCGATCGACATAATCGTCGCCCATTACCTCGCGTCGAATTTTCATTCCTTTGTCGTAGAGTTCCGAGGCCATCGTTTTACTCCTTGCCAGTATGATCGGCTCAGTGCACGGCGACAGTTACACTCGTGGTCGTTCGCCCGTACTGGTTGGTCGAGTACAAATTATAGGTCGTTCTCGAGCGAGGATTCACCGTGATGCTATCGCCCCGGACCGGTCCGACCGCCGGCGAGATGATGTTGTAGATCGCATCGCTGGTTGTCCAATCGAGGCTGACCGGCGTCCCTCGTTTAGTCGATGTTGGGCTTGCGGTGAAACTGCTGATCGTGGGTGCTGCGCCGGTCGGAAGATTGGATTCCGTGTAAACCTGATCCATCTCCACAACCTCAAAATCCGATGTGGTAATCGTTTCGAGGTTTCCCAGATCGTCGTTGTTCCAACGGGTATCCGGAGCGCCGCTGATATAAATGCCACTTCCGTTGTCGGCGAGGATCATTCCGTAGTTCTTCAGTGCGGTGAGGATCACCTGATTTTGCGGCGAAAAGGAAGTGCCATCGAAACTCGCTTTAAGCCGCAGCCGCATTCCCATCGGAGGTGCGTCGGTATCGGTGATCGACGATGCCCAATGCGACGCGGGCGCAGTGAAAGCCTCGCGGGTGCTGGGCACGGTGAAGCGCAGCGCGTGATTGATGGCGCCGGCCGCGAGCTCATCGTACCTGACCAGGCCAGCGAAGATCGGCAGGCCAGCGGCGTCGGCGGAAGTCCAGGTGTAGGGCCGCTGGGCATCAATAGTCATGTCCCAAATCGCGGTAGAGTCGGCGCGCCAATTGCCGCCCGCCAAACGAAGGGCGCCGTACAGTTCATACAGCCAGCAGTTGTCCTTATCGAGAACCAGTACATGCCGGTCGCCGTTACCCGGAATCGGATATCCTTCAATCAGCGCGTTGGCCGGTATCGGCATCGGGCCGGGATCGCTTTCGTCGGGATAAGCCGCAATCTTCACCGTCACCTCGCGTTGCGAGCCAGCAACGATTTGATACGGAATTCCGATCGAGTGGCGCGCGTAGAGGCCGGCGCCGAAATCCGGATGCAGCGTAACATTCGCGCCGATGTAATCGATGATGTTGTCAGAATTCGCATCCACCGGCGCCGCCGAAATATCGGTATTCCACAGATCGTTCGATGAGAACGGGACAAAGCCATTGAGGCTGCTGAGTTGCCCCGCCGTCATCGCGTCGCAGGCGGGACTTTGGGCGAGTGCCGAGGGGCTTGATAAAAATTGCAGGACGACGAGGGCGAAGGCCGTGAAAGCGTGTCTCATTAAAACGCTCCTCCGAGAATTACTTTTAGTAGAGTAATTAAACTATGAGTATGACTATCGGTCTGGAATCGAGCAAAGGGGAACGTGATTTGATCCATGTTGCCTCTCGGCAGCTTTTTTCAGCGGGTTAATTCTGGAAGACTTCGAGAATTCTGGACGAAAGCGTTGAGCCCGTCCTGCGGATGGTCAGCGGCCGTTGCTACGATGAAGTCAGGTCTCCAATCGGTGGCAACGATCGGCATTTTGCTGGTCGTCGTCTTGTGGCTGAGTCTCCCAGCGGTCGCATTCGCGGCACCGCCATATATTACGGACGATCCGGAGCCGGTCGATTATCAGCACTGGGAGATTTACCTGGGATCGCTATTCACCAAACAGTCCGATGCCTGGACCGCCACCACTCCTCACCTGGAACTGAATTATGGTCCGCTGCCAGATGTTCAGCTCCAGATGATCGTGCCGATGGTCTTGTACGCGCCGAACGAGGGCGGGACCAGCTACGGCTACGGCGATACCCAGTTAGGGATCAAGTTCCGCTTCGTTCATGAGAGCGAGTGGCGTCCGCAGGTTGCGACGTATCCGCAACTGGTAGTGCCTACGGGCTCTCATGCGCGGAATCTTGGGAATGGGCACTTTCAGACTTTTCTGCCGATCTGGCTCCAGAAGAGCATGGGCAAATGGACCGCGTATGGAGGCGGCGGCTACTGGATCAATCCCGGACCGGGCAATCACAATTGGTGGTTCACCGGGTTCGTCGTCCAGCGCGAGGTCCTGCCCCATCTGACCCCCGGTATCGAATTCTTTCATGGCACTTCGCAGGTCGTTGGCGGTCCGCATGAAACAGGAATCAATCTCGGATTGATCTGGGACTTTACCGATACTCAACACATCGTGCTCTCGGCCGGTCCCGCTATCGAGGGGCCGAATCAGCTGCAGGGATATCTCGCTTACGAATTGACCTTCGCTACCAATCCGTAACTTGCTTTGCTTTCTGAAAGACTTTCGTGCAATGCAGATGGAAAGCGGTTCAACTGAACATCACGCTGCGACATCCCTCGCGGCGCGTAATGCTCAAGGCGATTTGCCTGGGAGGATTTTTATGCACGTAGGTTACGGAGCGGTCTTTCAGAACACCAACAATCAAATGTCCGATCGCGATGTATGGAAAAATGAGATTCGGCTCGCCGAAATGGCCGAGCCGCTCGGCTTCGAATCGATCTGGGGCGTCGAGCATCATTTCGACGACTACACGATGTGCCCGGACGTGTTGCAGTTCCTCACCTATATGGCCGGCCGCACCAAAACCGCGAAACTGGGCTCGATGGTTGTAGTGCTCCCATGGCACGATCCGATTCGCGTCGCCGAGCAGATCTCGATGCTCGATCATGTTTCCGACGGACGTATGATCTTCGGTATGGGTCGTGGGCTGGCGCGTATCGAGTACGATGGCTTCCGCCTCGATCAAAACGAGGGCCGCAATCTCTTTGTCGAATATGCCGAGCTGATCATCAACGCACTCGAAACCGGCGTTATGGAAGGCGGCAAATTCACCAAGCAGCCGCGGCGCGAGATTCGGCCGTTCCCGTTCAAATCATTCAAGGGACGTACTTACGCGGCGGCGGTGTCGCCCGAGTCGATGCCGATCATGGCGAAACTCGGCGTCGGTCTGCTGGTGATTCCGCAAAAGCCGTGGGACGCGGTCAAAGCCGATTTCGAAGTTTATCATCGCGTATGGCGCGAAGTTCATGGCGCTACGCCGCCGCCCAAGCCGCTTAGCGGTGGGTTCGTCTTTGTCGATGAAAATAAAGATCGCGCCGAAGAGCAGGCGATGAAGTGGCTGGCGGGCAATTACAAAACCGTCATCAAACACTACGAAATGACTTCCGATAAATTCGGCACCGCGAAGAGCTATGAGTCCTATCGCGCGGTCAGTAAGTTTATCGCCAAGCACGGCATCGATGGTGCGGCGGCCGACTTCGCGCAACTGATGCCGTGGGGAACCCCGGACATGGTGCTCGAGAAGCTTGCGTTCATCCGCAAGACTATCGACGCTAGCGCCTTCATGCTGAATTTCAGCTACGCCGGAATGCCGTATGACGAAGCCGAGCGCAACCTGAAATGCTTCGCCAAGCACGTACTGCCGGAAGTGAAGAAGTGGGAAGCGGAGCCGTTTCATGAGCCGAAATCATTGAGCATGCCGGCCCACGCGGCAGCCTGAAAACGCGCCGACGATCGCGCGTCGCAAAAGCGCGCTCCACCAAGGGGCGCGCTTTTTCACATAGAGAGAATGCATGTTCAAGATAGGCAAGTTGTTCCATCTCACCCACGTCGTCAGCGATCTCGATGCGGTCGATCGATGGTATGACGAAATTTTTGCGGTCACTCGTTACTATCACGGCTACGCGAAGGCAGCCGGCCGCGACGCCTCACTAATCGCGATCGGCGACGTCATCATGGAGCCGATGACGCCCGCGCGAGTCGAGAATCTGCGCAATCAATCGGTCAAGCGGTTTCACGATCGCTTCGGCGAGCATTTCCATTCGATCGCGTTTTACGTCGATGACGTTCCCGCGATCTCGACGCATCTCGCCAAACACAACCTGCGCATGTGGGATGTCACCGGTCGTAGTGTCACGCCGCCTAATGAGAAATTCGCGGTCTGGACGCATCCTAAAGAGACCCCCGCCCAAGTCGAGTTCGCGATCGTCGAGCGCAATACCATCGACCCCCGACTTCAGCCGGCGTGGTCCAATGAATTCTGGCGCGAGCGTCATCCACTCGGCATCGAGCGCGCCTCGCATATAACGGTTGTCGTCAGAGACTTGGAAGCTGCGAAGAAGTTTTACGTCGGGATACTCGGCGGAAAACTGCTTCATCAACATGATCCGCAAGGCCGCGGGCATCGCGCGTTCATAGCCGTCGGCGGAGATACCGTCGTCGAACTCGCGCGACCGACTGACTCGACCAGTGCCGAGGCTCGCGACCTCGAGAAGAATGGCGAAGGCGTTCATGCGCTAACTTTCAAGACCCGCAACCTCGCGCGCGCGGCGGAATTTTTGAAATCGAAAGGCATCCGACCCGAGGCCGATCGAGCCGGCGCGATCGCACTCGGTCGCGAGCAGGCATTCGGAATGGTGATCGGATTTAGCGAGCGTCCGATCCCGGGCGATCCGCGCGAGAGCTAGCCGCAAAGGATAAGGCATCGATGGCAACCACCGACACGCAGCGGAAAGTTGATGCGCGAGAAGCATGGCTTGTGCAAGTTAATGAGCCGGCGATCGAACCAGAGCTACCGATAATCGATCCGCATCATCACCTGTGGGACCATCCGGGCAGCCGCTACATGCTCGATGAGATTTTACGCGACACGAACACGGGGCATCGGGTGCAGGCGACGGTTTTTGTCGAATGCTTTTCGATGTATCGCGCCAGCGGACCCGAGGCACTGAAGCCGGTGGGGGAGACCGAGTTCGTAAACGGCATCGCGGCGCAAAGCGCGAGCGGCCAATATGGCGATACTCGAGTCGCCCTGGGAATCGTGAGCTTCGCCGACCTGGCTCTGGGAGCTGCAGTGCAGGAAGTATTGCAAGCGCACATCGCTGCGGCACCGGCGCGCTTTCGCGGCATCCGTCACGCGGCGGGATACGATGCGCACCCGGACATTCGAAATTCGCATACCAATCCGCCGCCGGATCTCTATCGATCGGCGCGTTTTCGCGAAGGCTTTGCGAGGTTGAAAGGACTGAACCTCAGCTTCGACGCGTGGCACTATCATCCGCAGATGGCGGGTCTCACGGAACTCGCGAAGGCCTTCCCCGACACGAAAATCGTGCTCGATCATTTCGGCGGGCCACTCGGCGTCGGTCCATACGAGGGCAAGCGCGAGGAAATTTTCGCGCAATGGAAAAACGACATGACCGAACTCGCGCGATGTCCCAACGTGATGGTCAAGCTGGGCGGCATCAACATGCCGGTGAGTGGTTTCGGATGGCATCGGCACCCGAAGCCTCCCAGCTCCGATGAACTCGCGGCAGCCACGCAGGACTATTATCTTCACACCATCGATAAGTTCGGACCGCGCCGATGCATGTTCGAAAGCAACTTCCCGGTCGATCGCGTTTCATGTTCATACGCGGTGTTGTGGAATTCGTTCAAGAAGATCGCGGGACGCTTCACGCCCGAAGAAAAGGCATGGCTGTTCCATCGCACCGCGACGGAATTTTATCGCCTAGAAGTCCCTACAGTTTGAGCGGACCTTGAATTCGGAACGCCTCCGCTCCGCAGCGGATGGAACTATCTGAATCCGTCCAGCACGGGCAGCAGGCTGCGGTATAACAACCGTCCCCGCTAAGCAGCGCTTAGACATCTAGTGGACAATCAGTTCGAGTTGGAATAAGCAACCTACTTTACAAGTTGACCCACAGCGTCGTGGGTTCGGTTGTACGGGAGGGGAGCAGATGCGAGAGCGGATAACTCTATTCGTTGCGCGGAGCTTAGTCTCACTCATCATTTGTTCCGTAGCTGTCCTGGCCACTGCACACATAAGTAGTGCTATAGAGGAAGCTGTATGGGTCTGGCCTGATCCGACCACCGGGACACCTATTACCCATATCGGGGGTCCGGAGACGCTCGTTGCTAATGCCTCCCAGAGCGGAGTTACGGAGTTGTTCGTGAGCGTCTATTCCAGCACCACAAGCTCAACCGGCCGCCAAATGTTCGCCGATGCGCTCTTGAAGGATCTCATTCTACAGGCCCACGCTGACAAGATGACTGTCTGGGCTGAGTATGGCGACCCAAGCTGGATAACGTTTGCCTGCGCCGATAACTCTTTCCCTCTTCAGCGCATGGCCGACGTTCTGAACTATAACCAGGCAAACCCTTCTGCTCCCTTCGACGGAATAGTCCTCGATGTCGAGCCATCGCCTTCGCCAACGCCGACGGCAACACCGACTCCTTCGGCCATTAGGCCGACCGACGAAGGTCCTTCGGGCCAACAGCTACAGCAACTGCTGGCGTTTTACGACTGCATCATTAGAAAGGTTCCATTGCCCATATCCGCAGCCATCAGCCCCTTCTGGACCGCACCAGTCGTGGCTCCATTCAACGCCTTCTTTCAACAAGTAATTCAGTTGAAGCTAGCTCACGTGATAGTGATGGGTTATCGGAACACCGTTGGTACGACTGACTGTCTCTCAGATGGGATCGCGTGCCTTGATGGGCCTACAATCAGCTATTGGGAAAACTGCCCCACGATAGCTATTGGAGGGTGCCAGCAAGCCCGGAGTGGTAACATACTAGCGGGCTTGGAAACGAGTTCCACTCAAGCGGGAAATGTTACATTTTTCACCCAAGGTCAGACCGCTATGAACCAGGCCGCAAGCGCTATGGAGGTTGCATTTCCTAATGGAGGCTTAGTCGGCTTCGCGATCGACGCTTATCAAAATGCATACCTGGGTTCAGTATCGCCAAATTGGCCGAGTACGAATCCGGATTTCCCCGGCTCTTCGTTACTCAAGAAGCACTCTAAGTCCAAATCCAAGACACCTATGAAGTAGGTGTCGTCGCCGCGCTACTTCATGGTTGGGATTTTGAAATCGGCGCCGAGGCGAGTATCGGTCGGCCAGCGCACCGTCACCGTCTTGAGCTTGGTGTAAAAGCGCACCCCTTCGAGACCGTGCATCGCCATGTCACCGAACATCGAGCGCTTCCATCCGCCGAAACTGTGAAACGCCATCGGCACCGGAATCGGAACGTTGACGCCGACCATCCCGATCTGGACCCGGCTGGTGAACTCGCGCGCTGCCCCGCCGTCACGAGTAAAGATCGACGCGCCATTGCCGTATTCGTTCTCGCTGATGAGCCGGATGCCGTCGTCGAGGCTCGGCAGGCGGACCACCGATAGCACTGGACCGAAGATTTCGTCGCGATAGATTTTCATCGCCCGTGTGACCTTATCGAAGAGACATCCGCCGAGATAAAAGCCGTCTTCGTAACCTTTAACCTTGAGCGTGCGGCCATCTACCGCGAGCTCAGCGCCTTCCTTGATTCCCAGATCGATGTATCCGCGCACGCGCTCGAGATGAGCCCGCGTCACCAGCGGCCCCATCTCGACACCAGAATCAGTGCCGGGCCCGACCTTGAGCGCGAGGACGCGAGGCTTCAATTTTTCGACGAGCGCATCGCCCGCGTTGCCGACCGCGACCGCAACTGAAATCGCCATGCATCGCTCGCCAGCCGAACCATACGCGGCACCGATGAGCGCATCGGCAGCTTGGTCCAAGTCCGCATCGGGCATCACCAGCATATGGTTCTTGGCGCCGCCGAGTGCCTGCACGCGTTTTCCGTTAGCCGCGGCTTGCGCATAAATGTAGTTCGCGATCGGCGTCGAGCCCACGAAGCTCGCCGCGGAGATCCGTGGATGCGCGAGGATGGCATCGACGGCGCGTTTGTCGCCCTGCACGACATTGAAAACTCCGTCGGGCAGCCCGGCTTGTTTGAGCAACTCCGCGATTCGCACGCTCACCGAAGGATCGCGTTCGGAAGGTTTCAGGATGAAGGTGTTGCCGCATGCTAGCGCGACCGGAAACATCCACATCGGCACCATCGCGGGAAAGTTGAATGGCGTGATGCCGGCGCATACGCCGAGCGGCTGTCGTAGCGACCATGAATCGATACCGCGTCCGACCTGCTCGCTGAACTCACCCTTTAGAAGATGCGGGATGCCGCACGCGAATTCGACCACCTCGAGACCGCGCGTGACTTCGCCGCGCGCATCTGAGAGCACCTTGCCATGCTCCGAGGTGATGAGCCGCGCGAGTTCATCGGAATGCTTTTCTACAAGATTTCGGAACTCGAACATGACGCGAGCACGGGCGAGCGGAGGGGTCCCGGCCCATTCGGGGAAAGCCTCGGAGGCTGCAGCCGCGGCCGCATCGACTTCGGCAGCTCCACCCATGCAAACCTTTCGCGCGAGCTCGCCGGTCGCCGGATTGAAAACGTCACCGAAGCTGCCGTTGTCATGAGAGTGAAACTTCGCGCCCGCGATGAAATGCATGATGATATCCATGCTGTCTTTTTCGCGCGAAAAAACCGCGGCCGCAAGCGGCAGTCAATTTAACCGGGGTTCTATTCGATTGCTCGCACAACGAATTTTGCGTTAGAAAAGGGGGGCTCACGAGCTCACTGACCATACCCACGGAGCGGATGGAAACATGGGGAACTCAACCGATAATTCTCAGCATGAGGCCGGCAGCAAGCGCCCGGCGAGAGCCGCGCGGCCGCAATCGTTCTACGACGATATCAAGCAGAAGTTCGCCGAAGAGCGCGACCTGCGCCTCAAGTACCGACCGGAGGGCACTGCGCAGTACACCTCGGATCTGGAGGGTTCGTTGTCGCGATATGCGGTCGATCCGTTCGGCGCCGAGGTTACGCCTCGCGAGCCGATCAACGACACCGTCGAATGCCTTTTCATCGGCGGAGGGTTTTCCGCGCTGCTAACTTCCGCGAGGCTGCGTGAGTTCGGCGTCGAGAGTATCCGTATCGTGGAAAGAGGAGCCGATGTCGGCGGTACATGGTACTGGAACAGATATCCGGGCGTCGCGTGCGACGTCGTGGCATATGACTATCTGCCACTCCTCGATGAGATGGACTATGTACCCAAGGATCACTACGCCAAGGGTCCCGAGATCTATGCCCACTGCCAAGCTATCGCCAAGAAGTACAATCTGTACGAGCTAGCGGTCTTTCAGACCACTGTCACCTCTACTACATGGAACGAATCCGAACAGATGTGGCACATCAGCACGGATCGCGGTGACCATTTGAAGGCGAGGTTCGTGATCTGTGCCAATGGCACTCTCTCCAAACCTAAACTGGCCAAGATCAAAGGCCTCGAGACCTTCAAGGGCCACTCCTTTCACACCTCGCGATGGGACTACGACTACACCAAGGCAGACCTATCGGGTTTGGCGGACAAAGTAGTAGGTATCATCGGTACCGGAGCTACAGCGGTGCAAGCTGTCCCCGGCCTCGGTGCGATGTCGAAGGAGCTATACGTCTTCCAGCGCACACCATCTTCCATTGATATCCGCGACGACTGGCCTACAGATCCCAACTGGGCGCGCCGTCTGAAGCCTGGATGGCAAAGCAAGCGGCGCGAGCTCGCCAAGATGGAGCCACAACTCACTGAAGAGCAGAAGGCCAAGCAAGCCGCGATGTCGCGCGAAGAGAAGATCCGGCGGCAAGAGAACGCAAACATCGATGCGATGATGCGAATTCATAAACGCATCGATGAGACCGTGAAAGACAAGGCCACCGCAGAAGCGCTCAAGCCATGGTATATGCTCATGTGCAAGCGTCCATGCTTCCACAATGACTACCTACCTACCTTCAACCGGCCTAACGTTCATCTAATCGATACTCATGGTAAAGGAATCACTCAGATCACCGAGAAAGGTCCGGTATTTGAAGGCAAGCAGTACGAGCTAGACGTGCTGATCTATGCTACCGGCTTCGAAGTGCAGAAGACCGGCATCTACAACCAGATTAGGGGAGAGAAAGGCCTCGACATCAACGATAAGTATCGTGATGGTATCCGCACGCTGCTAGGTATCCATTCGGAGGGCTATCCTAACCTCTTCATCATGGGCGGCTACCAAGCCTCATTCCAGTTCAACTTGACGGATATGCTGCAGGCGCAAGGGGACTACATTGCAGCGTGCATCGACTACGCGCGGCGCCATGACTATCAATCTATCGATGTCACTCCTGATGCCGAGGAGTGGTGGGTACAAGAGGTCATCCACCATCGAGGCAAGACTACCCGCAACCAAGACTGTACACCGGGCTACTACAACTTCGAAGGTGAGTTCCAACGCAGACAGGACGGCAACTACAACGGCGGCTTCAATGCGTACTGTAATCACCTGAACGAAGTGCGCGCGAGGATGGACAAGCACTTCGCCTTCAGCAAGAAGTAGGGCCCGCAAAATCGCAGAGAAGTCCTTCTCGAATACGCTACTGGCGCACCGCTGATAATCCACTTCGAATGGGGCGCCGGAGCACTTGGCAAATCGCCGTCATAAGTGCACTCTAGCGCCGGTTCGCATCGCACGCGCGCAGGGTGGCGCTTTTCGACGGCGGGCCACGATCTGATTTTCGGGGAGGGATTTCATGAAACGGTATGCGGCGGAGTTCTTCGGAACCTTCGTGTTGGTCTTCGGTGGATGCGGTGCGGCCGTGCTGGCCGGCGATAAGATCGGTTTCGCCGGGGTGGCGTTTGCGTTCGGTCTCTCACTGCTCGCGATGGTGTACACCATCGGGCCGATCTCTGGATGCCACGTGAATCCGGCGGTAACGATCGGCCTCTTACTAAGTGGAAAATTCGAAGTAAAGTACGTTCCCGGATACGTCATCGCGCAGATCTTCGGCGCAATCGTGGCATCTGCAGTGCTGCTGCTAGTCGCCGAGGGTCACGTCACCGGCTACGATCCTGCCGTGGCAGGTTTCGCCGCTAATGGCTTCGGCGCGCACTCGCCCGGCGGCTATGACTTGATCGCGGCATTAATTACCGAAGTGGTGCTAACTTTTTTCCTGGTCTTCACGGTGCTAGGCGCAACCGATGCCAAGAGTCCGGTTGGGTTTGCGGGGCTGGCGATCGGATTGGTGCTGACGCTGATTCATCTGGTCGGGATTCCGGTTACTAACACTTCGGTGAATCCGGCGCGTAGTATAGGCCCCGCCCTATTCGTTGGAGGATGGGCGCTAGCGCAGCTTTGGCTGTTCATCGTGGCGCCGCTGATTGGCGCCGCCGTCGCAGCAGTCGCCTATCAGGTAATCAGAGTCAGCGAGCCGCCGTTGATTGCGGCACGCCGGGCCGAGTCGGCGCTACCTAGCGAGCAGATGGAACGATCGCGATGAGCAGAACTTAGGTGCGGCGGGCCGCTAATGGCTTCGGCCCGAGGAAACTACCGGGCGTCAGCACCAGTTCTCGTAGTTTCATAACGCCGTCGGCCAGGTCTTTGAGGTCTTGCTTTGCGCTCTCGCAAAGTTGACCGTCAACAAAATCGGCGGACGCTAGATAGACGCTCGTTGGTACCATGAGCACGCCAAACCAAGCGAGCACATCGCGCAGATGCCAATCGACGCCGAGAAAATGATGCTGCGTCGCGCCCATCGCGATGGTACCGACCGGCTTTCCCGCAAGCGATTCGATAGGTAGATGATCAAGCAAATTTTTTAGCGCGCCGGTAAAAGACCCGCGATAGACCGGGCTCGCGATGATGACGGCATCGGCGCCGCGCACACTCTGGACAATTCCCGCGGTGTCATCCTGGTATTGCTCAGGCGGCCTGCCGTCGGCGAATGCGATCTTCTTCCCGGCGAGGTTGATCAGTTGGATCTCGAGGTCTGCTCGCGATGAGCGCGCGCTCTCGAGTAGCCATCGCGTTGCACTATCAAGTCTGCCGGGCGGCGTGACGCTTCCGACGATGGCCAACAGTTTGGTCGCCATGAAGTTGTTCCCTAACCGGCAACGCGGCCCGCGACACTTCCGCGCTCCTCGCGATGAGCTATCGCGCGGCGCACCATCGGAATCAGTTCGCGTCCATAATCGATCGCGTCTTCGAGCGGATCGAAGCCGCGAATCAGAAAAGTCGTCACTCCGAGATCGTAGTAGGCCAGCATCGATTCCGCGACCTGCTCCGGAGTCCCAACCAGCGCGGTAGTGTTGCCGCGAGCGCCAGTCGCCGCTGCCACTGCGGTCCACAATCGCTTGTCCAACACATCGCCCTCGGCGGCCGCGGCCAGCAACCGCTGCGATCCGACTGCCTGCGGAACTTTACCCGGCGCGCCGAGCATCGCGCGCCCACGGATTTCCTTGATGCGATCGATGATTCCTTTCGCACGCGCCCACGCCGCATCTTCGGTGGAGGCGAGAATGGGCCGCGTCGAT
>Ga0209420_1001218_pt1 | contig 12327 bp, 10 predicted proteins | sample BlaSpr_A8_OM1_O1_FD_187972 | JGI IMG/M metagenome (GOLD analysis project Ga0209420, IMG submission 187972) | Forest soil microbial communities from Thunder Bay, Ontario, Canada - Black Spruce, Ontario site 2_A8_OM1_O1 (SPAdes) (version 2) | ecosystem: Environmental > Terrestrial > Soil > Boreal... | reverse complement strand
GATCCTGTCGAAGGGCGGAATCGTGAAATGCGGGACGCTGGCGCGCTTTTACCTCGCGTCGATGGGCCAGATAGCGTGGGAGGCGACGGCCGCGCTGCCGGTCGAGCTCTCGCTTTTCCCCAACTGGTTCCCGTTCAACATCTACGAGCTTGGCTCATGGGCGCGCGGCACGCTGATGGGATTGATGATGCTGCAGGCGGCGCGGCCTGAAAAAAAGATCGACTACCAGCGCGGCGTGCTGGAGCTGTACATCGAGCCGCCGCACTTCACCAAGTTTAAGCAGCCGCGCGGGAAAAAAATGCTGTCGCTGCGCAACGCGCTGAACTTCGCCGACAAGGCGCTGCGCTTTTACGATAAGCACAAAATAAAATCTTTGCGCGCCCGCGCGCTGCGCTACACCGAGGAATGGCTGCTCGAACATCAGGAGGCGAACGGCTCGTGGGGCGGAATCGAGCCATGCTACCTGCTGAGCGCGATGGCTCTGAAAGCCAACGGCTACCGCAACGACCATCCGGTATTGAAGCGCGCGATCGAGGCGTCGCAGGAACTGATTTGGCATTTCAACGACTACGACATGTACATGCCGTGCGTTTCGGTCAACTGGGACACCGCGCTGGCGGGGCAGGCGCTGATCGACTCGGGATTGCCGGGCGACCATCCGGCGCTGAAAAAAACTTCGCAATGGCTGATCGACCACCAGATTTTCAAGAAGGGCGATTGGTCGGTGAAGCGGCCCAACCTCGAGCCCGGCGGATGGGCGTTCGAGTTTTTTAACGACAACTATCCCGACGTGGACGACTCGGCGGTGATCCTGTCGGTGATGGCGGGGTCGAAGGCCGACGATGCCGCGGCCAGGGAGCGCGCGCTCAAGGCTGGCGCGAACTGGGTGATGGGAATGCAATCGAGGGACGGCGGCTTTTCGGCCTTCGATGCCGACAACGATTCGACCTGGCTCAACCATGTGACGCTGGCGGACGTGGAAGCAGTAACGGATCCGACCTGTCCCGATCTCACCGGACGCGTGCTCGACATGATGGCGTCGGTGGGCTATCGCAGCGAGCATCCGGTGGCGAAGCGCGCGATCGAGTGGCTCAAGAAAAATCAGTCGCCGTCGGGCGCATGGTGGGGCCGCTGGGGCATCAACTATATCTACGGGACTTTCTCGGCGCTGTCCGGCCTGCGCGCGATCGGCGTGGATATCAACGAGCTCTGGATCAAGCGCGCGGTCGCATGGCTCAAGTCGAAGCAGAATCCGGACGGCGGATGGGGCGAGAGCCCGTTGTCGGACAAGGATTCTGCGTGGCATGGGCGCGGGACCAGCACCGCGTCGCAAACGGCGTGGGCGCTGATCGGATTGATCGCGGGCGAAGCGGGCATCAGCGAAAATGCGATGCGTGGCGCGCAGTGGCTCTCAGAGCGGCAGAACGACGAAGGCGCGTGGGACGAGCGGGAATCGACCGGCAATGGATTTCCGAATCATTTCTATCTTCGCTATCACATGTATGCGCACTACTTTCCGCTGATGGCGCTCGGGCGCTTCCGCAAGCGGCTGGCGGAGACGGCGCGGAACTGAACGGCTCGCGATGAAAGCGATTTCAATTCTCGGCTCGACCGGCTCAGTCGGCGTTACGACGCTGGACGTGGTCGGGCGCTTCAGCGATCGGTTTCGCGTCGTCGCGATCGCCGCGGGACGCAATCTCGATCTGCTGACGGATCAGGTGAAGCGCTTTCATCCCGAGCTGGTCTCGGTGGCGACGCCCGAGCTCGCACGCGAGCTGGCAACGCGCCTCGGCACGCATCGCGTGACGATCGTGCACGGCCTCGAAGGCGCGACCGCCGTTGCGACGCATCCCGAAGCGAAGCTGGTGATGTCGGCGCTGGTCGGTGCGATGGGCTTGCAGCCGACGCTCGCGGCGATCAAGGCCGGCAAGGACATCGCGTTTGCCAACAAGGAAGTGCTGGTCATCGCGGGCGATCTGATCACGGCGGCGGTGCGCGAGAATCGCGTGCGGCTGCTGCCGGTCGATAGCGAGCACAACGCGATTTTTCAATGTCTTGAAGGTCGCGGACGCGAATCGTTGAAACGAATCATTCTAACCGCGTCGGGTGGACCATTTCGCGAGCTGCCGGCGGATCGTTTCGAGGCGATTACGATCGAGCAGGCGCTGAAGCATCCGACCTGGGTCATGGGCAGCAAAATTACGATCGACTCCGCGACCCTGATGAACAAGGGCCTCGAGGTGATCGAGGCGCGCTGGCTGTTCGGTCTCAAGGCCGGCGAAGTCTCGGTCGTGATTCATCCGCAGAGCGTGATTCATTCGATGGTCGAGATGATCGACGGCTCGGTGATTGCCGAGATGGCGATTCCCGACATGGCGATTCCGGTCGCGTACGCGCTTGCGTATCCGGAGCGGCTGCCGATGACGCATCTGAAACCGCTGTCGCTGGCGGAGAATTCGCGGCTGACGTTCGAGGAGCCCGACCTGCGGCGCTTCCCGTGTCTGCGGCTCGCGTACGACGCGCTCGCGGCCGGCAACACGATGACGGCGTGCCTCAACGCCGCCAACGAGGAGCTCGTCGCGGGCTTTCTTGCGGGGCGCGTGCGCTTCATGGACATCCCGCGCCATATCGAGACGGTCATGAATCGCCATCACAATTCGGCGGCGCGCACGCTCGAAGACTTGCTCGAAACCGACGGATGGGCGCGGGCCACGGCGCGCGAACTTATCGCAGCGCGGCCGGTTGCAGCCTGAGACGATGGCAAGCGCGCGGGCCAGCGAGCAGGGCGGGGTAACGTCGTACGCGCCGAATACGGTGCGCGATGCGTCGATGCCGCCCGGGACCTTCGACGTCGCGACCGCGTACCAATTCTGTGAGCGGCTGGCGAAGTCGCACTACGAAAATTTCACCGTCGCGTCGTGGCTGATGCCGCGCGAGATGCGTCCGCACATGTATGCGATTTACGCGTACGCGCGGATGGCCGACGACTTCGCCGATGAGCATCATGACCGCGCGATGCTCGACCAGTGGGAGCGCGAGCTCGACCTCGCGTACGCGGGCACGCCGCGCCATCCGGTGTTCATCGCGCTCGCGGACACGGTGCGCCGCTTCGAGATTCCGCGCGATCCGTTCAAGGATTTGCTCACGGCGTTTCGCTCCGACGTCGACTTCAAGGGCTTCGACACGCTCGACGATCTGCTCGGCTACTCGCGCTACTCGGCGAATCCGGTCGGCCGCCTGGTGCTCTACCTGTTCGGCTATCGCGACGCGGAACGGCAGCATCTGTCGGACCTGGTCTGCAGCGGATTGCAGCTCGCCAACTTCTGGCAGGACGTTGCGGTCGATCTCGACAAGGGACGAATTTATTTTCCGCGACGCGACATGGAGCGATTCGGCGTAACGCCGGTCGACCTGGCGGCGCATACGTCGTCGCGCGAGTTCATCGATTTGATGCGTCATGAAGCGGGAGTGGCGCGCGCGATGCTCGTCGAAGGCGGCGAGCTGCACAATCGCGTGGACAAGCGGTTGCGGCGCGACATTGTGATGTTCGCGGGTGGCGGACTGGCGATACTGCGCGCGCTCGATCGCGTCAACTACGACGTGTTCCGCCAGCGTCCGGAATTGGCGAAACTCGATTATATAAGACTGGGATGGAGCGCGATTCGTGGCCGTCTTGAAGCCTGACAGCCATGCCACCGGCCTCGAAGCGCCGACTGGACGCGACGACTCCTCGCTCGACGCCGATTACGAACGCTGTGCTCAAGTCACGCGGCGCTCGCGTTCCAGCTTCTACTACGCGTTTATCCTGCTGCCAGCCGAGCGGCGTCGAGCGCTCTACGCAGTCTATGCGTTCTGCCGGTTCATCGACGATATCGCCGACGACGAATCGATTCGCGAGCCCGCGCTGCTGCTCCAGCGCTGGCGCGAGGAACTGGATCGCGTGTATGCAGGCACGCCAACGCGCGCGCTTTCCCGCGCGCTGGCCGACAGCGCGCGGCGGTTCAATATTCCGCGCGCCCTGTTCGAGGAAATTATCAACGGCGTCGAGATGGACCTCTCGCGCAAGCGCTATCAGAGCTGGGAAGAGCTGCGGCCGTACTGCTGGCGCGTCGCGTCGGCGCTGGGGCTGATCTGCATCGAAATATTCGGCTACCGCAATCCGTCGGCCAAGCTCTACGCGGAAAATCTCGGGTTGGCGCTTCAGTTGACAAATATCCTGCGCGATGTACGCGAGGACGCCGATCGCGGCAGAATTTATCTCCCGCTCGAAGACCTCGCGCGATTCAACGTAAGCGAGGAAGAAATTCTCCGCGGCGTTTACTCGCCGACCTTCATCAGCCTCATGGATTTCGAGGCGAGACGCGCGCGCGAACTTTACGCGCTGGCGCAGAGCGAGCTCGCGGCGGAAGATCGCGCCACCCTGCTGACCGCGGAAGCAATGCGGCTCATCTACGCCGCGCTGCTCGAACGAATCATCAGGTCGAACTATCGCGTGCTCGACCGCCGCCACAGCCTTTCCGCGCCGCACAAACTTTATCTCGTCGGCCGCGCCTGGGCGGTCGGCCGGCTCGGCGCTCTGCGCGGATAAAAAATTGGCATCGGCGAAAAAGGATGCGGTCGTAATCGGCGCCGGCTTCGCGGGGCTCAGCAGTGCGGTCGCGCTCGCGGAGCGCGGCGTGCGGGTCACGGTGCTCGAGGGAAAGCCCGCGCTCGGCGGACGTGCGTATTCGTTCGCCGATCCTGACACCGGCGATTTCGTCGACAACGGCCAGCACGTCCTGATGGGTTGCTACACTGAGACGCTCGACTTCCTCAAACGAATCCGCGCGTACGATCAACTGGTGTTTCACGAGGATTTGGAAATCGAAATGCTCGCGGGTCCCGGCCAAAGTGCGACGCTGAAAACGGCGCGGCTGCCGGGCCCCCTCCACATGACGGCTGCCTTGCTCGGCTACCAGCATCTCAGTATGGCCGAGCGGCTGAGCGTGATGCGCGGCGGTCTGCGGATGCTTGCGATGAGACGATTTGACGGCGAACTGCGTCGTTTCACCGTCGCGCAACTGATGGATCGTCTCGGGCAGTCGGAACATGCACGCCGATGCTTCTGGTATCCGATGTCGATCGCGACGTTGAACGACGAGCCACAATCGTCCTCGGCGGAACTGCTCGCCGAGGTTCTTAAGCGCGCATTTTTTTCCCGCCGTCGCGACTCGGCGTTCGTTTATTCGCGCGTCGGGCTGAGCGATCTTTACTGCACCGGCGCGAAACAATTGATCGAGCGGGCTGGCGGAACGGTGGCGTCGCACTCAATCGTCGAGATGCTCGAACTCGGTGCGCGCGGCAATGTCGCGAGCGTGCGGCTGCGCGACGGGCGTCGAATCGAAGCGTCGGACTTCATCAGCGCGGTGCCGGCGCCGCAGTTGCTCCGTTTGTTGCCTGAAAACGCAGTCGCGGATCCGTTTTTCGCGCGCTTCACGGGTCTCTTGGGCTCGCCAATCATCTGCGTTCACCTGTGGCTCGATCGTGAAGTGACTAGTTCACCGTTCATCGGCTTTATTGGCACCACTACTCAATGGCTATTCAACAAACGTCAGATATTCGCGCAGCGCGGCGAGGCGCACCCGGGCTACCTGAGTTTCGTGATCAGCGGCGCGCGCAAGCTGGTCGATCGCAGCAACCAGGAAATACTCGATATCGTGATTAATGATCTGCACGCGATGATTCCCGCATCGCGCGAGGCCAGAGTCGTAAAATCGCTGGTGCTGAAGGAGAAGAATGCGACAATGGCGCCGGACCTGCGCTCGCACGAATTGCGTCCGACCGCCAAGACGCCGATCGCGAACTTCTTTCTGGCCGGCGACTGGATTCAGACAGGATTGCCGGCGACGATTGAGAGCGCAGTGATCTCGGGACGGGCCGCAGCAGCCGCGGTCGTCGCACGGACCGCGGAATAGCTATTCGATTAGTCAAATGAATACCAGGTTAGCGCTGGTGACCGGCGGCAACGGATTCGTGGGATGTCACGTGGTGCGCGCGCTGCTCGCCCGCGGCGACCGGGTCCGCGTGCTGGCGCGCGAGAACGCGGATCTGAGTGCGCTGGCCGGTCTGCCGGTCGAAATAGTGCGCGGCGACCTGCGGCACTTCGATTCCGTCGCGCGCGCCGTCAGCGGATGCAACGAGGTCTATCACGTCGCCGCTGACTATCGGCTGTGGCTGACCGATCCGGCGCCGATGTATGCGACCAACCTCGAAGGCACGCGGCACGTTATCCGGGCTGCGACCAGTGCTGGCGTTTCGCGAATCGTTTACACCAGCACGGTGGGGGCGCTTGGGATTCCGCACGGCGGAGTGGGACGCGAAGACACGCCGTCGTCGCTCGCCGCGATGCCCGGCCATTACAAGAGATCGAAGTACATGGCGGAGCAGGCGGCGCTCGAGGCCGCCGCGGCGGGCGCGCCGGTGGTGATCGTGAATCCCTCGACGCCGATTGGCGCGCTCGACTTCAAGCCGACGCCGACTGGCAGGATCATCGTGGATTTCCTGAATCGGCGGATGCCGGCGTACCTCGACACCGGGCTCAATATCGTCGACGTCGAAGATGTTGCGCGCGGCCATCTGCTGGCGGCGGAGCGCGGCCGCATCGGCGAGAAATATATTCTCGGCGGCGAAAATCTCACGTTGAAGGAATTTCTCGGACGACTCGCGGCGGTTTCCGGATTGCGGGCGCCGAAGGTGAGAATTCCTTACGCCGTGGCGTTCGGTTTCGCGCTCGGCGCTGAAGCATTTGCGCGCACCGTCACCCGCCGCGCGCCGCGCGCCAGCTTGACCGAAGTGCGGATGGCGCGAAAGACGATGTTCTTCGACTCGTCGAAGGCGCGCGCGGAGCTTGGCTACTCGCCGGGGCCGATCGACGTCGCAATCGAGGCGGCTATCGAATTTTTCAGATCCAGAGGCACGGCGAAAAGCGCCGCGTAGGCAAGGCGATGCATCTGCTGTTATCCACCATCGCGATGCGGCCGTACGTTTTCATCTTCCTGGCCAGTTTTCTGTTTATCGCGATTGTGAACTTCGGCCTGCGCACGACGATGCTCTTCACGCTGCTGACTTACGCTGTGTCGCTCGCCTGCGAGTGGTCCTCGGTTCACAACGGATTCCCGTTCGGCCTGTATCACTATATTGAGGCGACGCGCGGGCGCGAGATCTGGGTGTTCGGCGTTCCGTTCATGGATTCGCTGTCGTTCACGTTCCTCGCGTTCGCCAGCTACACGGTGGCGCTGCTGCTCAGCTCGCCACTGTATCGGCGCGGCGCCGACTTCCGAATTCTTGACACATGGGAGATTCGCCGCGCGCCGCGAGTCTGGCTGATGGCGGCGCTGTTCATGGTGATGGTGGACATGGTCGTCGATCCGTTGAGCGTGCTCGGCGACCGATGGTTCCTCGGCAAGATTTTCTGGTACGACCCGCCGGGTCCGCACTTCGGCGTTCCGATCAGCAATTATCTCGGATGGTATTTTGTCGCCGCGATCACGATTGCGATTTTCCAGTGGCTCGACGCCGCGCTCAATCGCGGCCCGGCGAAACCAGCCGGCCTGATTCCTGCGATGAAATCGCGCGCGCTGCTTGGGCCGATGCTCTACGCCGGAATCGTCCTTTTCGGAATCACAATGCTGTTCCGAATCGGCGCGGCGAATGTTGGATGGGCCGCGGTGTTTATTTACCTGCCGTTCACCGTGCTTGCGATTCATATCGTTACCCGCCGCGAATCCTGGGGCGACGACGAAGCGGTCGAACGTCATCTGGCCGACTTTCCTTACGAGCGCGCTCTTCCCGTCTGGAAGCCAACGAGCGCGCGCACGCATGAGTCGCGCCGCGTCACGGCATAGCGGACGCTTCCAAACTATCGCCGACTGTGGCAAGCGTCGGTCATCGAACTACAACGGCGAAGTCGCGAGGTAACCAGCATGCTGCTCAAGGACAAAGTTGCGTTGATCACGGGCGCGGGTTCCGGAATCGGCCGCGCGAGCGCGATTCGGTTCGCGAAGGAAGGCGCCAAGGTAATGGTCGCCGATGTGCGCGCGGAGACGGCAAGCAATACGGCGGCCGAGATCGAGAAGGCGGGCGGCGTTGCGAAGTCGGTGTCGGTTGATGTGCGCGTAGGCGCTGAAGTCGAGCGCATGGTCAACGAAACGATACGCGCGTTCGGACGGCTCGACATCCTGTTCAACAACGCCGGTGTCTTCGTGCCAAAAACCGTGGTGGACACCAGCGAGGAAGAATGGGACTGGGTCGTCGACGTTTGCCTGAAGGGGGTGTTCTTCGGCTGCAAGTACGCGATCCCGCAAATGATCAAACAGGGCGGCGGCGTGATCATCAATACCGCCAGCGGCGCGGGCATCGAGGGCGTGCCGAATCTTGGCGCCTACCAGGCGGCGAAGGGCGGCGTCGTGATCATGTCGAAGGGAATCGCGCTCGACTTCGCGCGGCATAAGATTCGATGCGTGTCGATTTGCCCAGGCGTGATTGAAACGCCGATCGCCGAGAACTGCAACACTGTTCCCGCGGGCGCGTCGCAACTGGTTTGGGCGCGCACCGGCAACGCGCATCCGCTCGGGCGCAACGGCAAGCCGGAAGAGGTCGGCGCGCTGGCGGCGTTCCTGGCGTCAGATGAGGCGGGGTTTATCACGGGGGTCGCGGTACCGATTGACGGCGGGTTCAGCGCGGGCGCTTTCGCGCCACCGAGTCGCGAGCGCGCTTCGTAGCATCCGGAATCCTGCCCTCGTGCGCGATGGCGATTAGCGCGTCAGCAATCGCGGCGGTTGCGCGCGAGAGGTTTCGCATCATCCGCGGTAGTTTGAGCATCGCAGCGGGATTGCGCAGCAGGAAGGAGGTCGCGGCGAGCGGCCGCACGTTGCCGTCGGCGTCAGCCATTGCCGCCCCCACTACTTCATCATCGAGTTCGTCGAGCACCGCCCGAATCGCCAGGAATGGGAGTCCGCGCGCGGCGGTTTCGGCGGCGATCGCGGCAGTCTCCATGTCGACCGCGATCGCGCCGGTGCTTTCCTTGGCGCGGCGCTTCTCGGCGCCGGTCGCGAGCACGCGATGCGAAGTCAGAATGGCGCCGCTCGAGTATGCGATGCCCGCGCTCGCGAGCGAGCGGCCCGCCGCGCGAATGTGCGCGTCGCCGGCTGGCATCACTTGTTCGGCGACCTGGCCGTCGGCATGAATCGTCAGCACGCGATCGGAAAGCACGAGGTCGCCCGGCTTCAGTCCGCTCGAAAGCGCGCCAACCACGCCGGTGCCGATCACCAACTCGGGATTGGGTATCATCTCGAACGCACGTCGTGCGGTTTCTGTCGCGCGCTGATGACCGATTCCGTGGCCAATAACCGCGAACTGTTTGCCTCCGATTTCTGCGCGGAAGCCTTGCAAGCCGTCGAGTGCCAGCGGAGCGTACTTGCGCAGGCGGCGCTTGAAGGGTGCGATCTCGCGCGCGAAGGCGTAAAAGAGAAGTATCAACCGCTTGAACCCATTTCGGTCTGCCAAAGACCCGCTTGAGCGGGCGGACCGATACTAGCAAAATTGTCCCGGATGTTTTTCACCGATCCCGGCGGCGCGGTTTGAAGCGCCTGATTGTCAACGCCGACGACTTTGGCTTGTCGCCCGAGGTCAACGCCGGCATTGTGCGCGCGCATCGCGAAGGGATTCTGCGCAGCGCGAGCCTGATGGTTGCCGAGCCTGCCGCGCGTGCTGCCGCCGAAAGGGCGCGCGACAATCCCGCGCTCGACGTCGGACTGCATGCCGTCGTCTGCCGCGGCCGTAGTATCCTCGACGCGTCCCGGCTCGGCAATGCGGTTGGCGCGCAGGGCGAGTTTATCGACCGTCCGGTGGCTGCGGGGATGCGCTATTTCTTCGACCGCTCGCTGCGCACCGCGATGACCGACGAGCTGCGCGCGCAAGTCGAGCGCCATCTCGAGCTGGTCGGCTACCTCAACCATATCGACGGTCACCTGAACTTCCACGTTCATCCGCTGTTCGCCGATATCCTGGTGAACCTCGCCGTCGAATACAAAGTGCCGTGCATCAGGCTGCCGCGCGAGCGCGTGATGACGACGATCCGGCTGCGCCGCGACCAGGCGACGCGCAAGCTGGTCGAGTCGATTATTTTCCGCACGCTCTCGCGCCGTACCAGCCGCATCATGACGCAGCGCGGCCTCGCTTCGACCGACGCGCTGTTCGGACTGCATCAGAGCGGTCATCTGAGCGAGGACTACATCATCGGCGTGATCGAGCGCATCCGCCACGGCACCACCGAACTGTATTTTCATCCGGCCGCCGATGTCGGCGGAGTCCCGCCTGACCCCGGCGCGCAGCTCGAAGTCGAGATTCTCACCAGTCCGCGGGTGCGCGATGCGATCGCTCGAAATGGAATCGAACTCATCACCTACGCCGATCTGGCGAAGGCCCGGCTCGCCGCTTGATTCAACTTTGCATCTGGCGTTGCCTGTGAATCGGCGAAACCTCGCAACCAGGAGACCAACCTGATGGCGGACGTAAGGATTCGGGCGGCGGTGCGCGACGACCTGCCGCGCCTGACGGAAATCTACAATTACTATATTGTCAATACGCCGATCACGTTCGACCTCGAGCCGGTGACGGTCGAGCAGCGGGTAGGATGGTACGACGAGCACACCAGCACTCGGCGGCATCGCATGTTCGTCGCGGAGGACGCCGGCGGGGTCGTCGGCTATGCGTGTACGGGGCCGTTTCGCAACAAGGCGGCCTACGACACGAGCGCCGAGACCTCGGTTTACTGCGCGCATGACGCGACCGGCCGCGGAATCGGCGCGATGCTCTATCGGGCGCTGTTCGACGCGCTGAAGCACGAGGACATCAACCGGCTGCTGGGGGGAATCACGCTACCCAACGAGGCGTCGATTAAGCTGCATCAAAAGTTTGGTTTCACCGAGGTCGGCGTCTTCACCGAATGCGGCCGCAAGTTCGAGCGCTACTGGGACGTGGTGTGGCTCGAGCGCCCGCTCAGGCTGCCCGGCGAATAAGTTGCTCGCGCCCCGCTGCGGTTTGAACTAGGCTAGCACCGACGGGCGCGCGGCCCGCGATTTTCATTTTTCACGCGGCACACTCAACTACACATATAAAGGAAGAGAGACCAGATGCGCGATCAGGATGGAGCTACCCTCGCTGACACTACGCAGGATTATCGCCTGCCGAAAAACGTCACGCCCCGCCGCTACGACATTCGCCTGACGCCCGACCTCAAGGCGTTTACGTTCCAGGGCGAGGTGAATATCGCGGTCGTCGTCAACGAAGCGACCGACGAGGTCGTGCTGAATGCGCTCGAGCTGGAAATCGACAAGGTGATCGCCGAACGTAACGGAAAATCTCTGACTGCGGAGGCCGAGCTGGAAGCGGCCAAGGAACGCGCCCATCTGCGATTCGCCGAGAAACTGGCGCCGGGCGAATGGACGCTGAAGATTGCGTTTCGCGGAATCCTGAATGACAAGCTGCACGGATTTTATCGCAGCCAGTACCAGGACGCGTCCGGCAAGACTCACGTTGCGGCGACGACGCAGTTCGAATCCACTGACGCGCGCCGCGCATTTCCGTGCTGGGACGAGCCGGAACTCAAGTCCAGTTACAAAGTCACGCTGGTAGTCGACGAAGCTCTTGCGGCAATTTCCAATGGCGGGCAGGAGAGCGAGCGCAAGCTGGCCGGCGGCAAGAAGGAGGTCGTCTTCAAGGAGACGATCGCGATGTCCACCTACCTCGTCGCGTTTATCGTCGGCGAGTTCGACGCGACGGCGCCGGTCGACGCGGGCACGCCGCTCAGAATCGTTCACGTTCCCGGCAAGGAGTCGCTCACCAGTTGGGCGAAGCAGATTGGCGCGTTCTCGCTGAAATATTTCGCCGACTACTATGGGCTCAAGTACCCGGGCGACAAGCTCGACCTGATTGCGATTCCCGATTTTGCTTCGGGCGCGATGGAAAATCTTGGCGCGATCACTTTTCGCGAGACCGCGCTGCTCGCCGACGAAAAGACCGCGTCGCGCGCCGAGCTCGAGCGGGTTGCCGACGTGGTCTCGCACGAGAACGCGCACATGTGGTGCGGCGATCTCGTCACGATGCGATGGTGGAACGGGATCTGGCTCAACGAGGCGTTCGCCACCTTCATGGAGATGCTGGCGGTCGACGCATGGAAGCCGGAGTGGAAGCGATGGGAGAGCTTCAGCGTGTCGCGCGCGGCGGCGATGTCGATCGACGGGCTGCGCAGCACGCGTCCGATCGAATTCACGGTGCGCAGTCCCGAGG
>Ga0209420_1001217_pt1 | contig 12327 bp, 9 predicted proteins | sample BlaSpr_A8_OM1_O1_FD_187972 | JGI IMG/M metagenome (GOLD analysis project Ga0209420, IMG submission 187972) | Forest soil microbial communities from Thunder Bay, Ontario, Canada - Black Spruce, Ontario site 2_A8_OM1_O1 (SPAdes) (version 2) | ecosystem: Environmental > Terrestrial > Soil > Boreal... | reverse complement strand
TCGCCGTCGCTCGGTTCGCCGTCGCCCGTGCCGATGGGGTCGGTGTCGATGGGGCCGTCGTCGCTTTCGGAGTCGCTGTCGTCGCCGGGGTCGGTGTCGTCGCCGGGGTCGGTGTTGCTACCGGGGTCACTCTCGGCACCGGGTTCGGTGAAGCTGCCGGGGTCACCCTCGCTACCGGGTTCGGTGAGACTGCCGGTACCCCAGACGATCTTGGTGGAGAGCTCGACGTCGGGATCCTCGGTGTCGGCGGGTCCGCTGTCGTCGCTGTCGTCGCCGGGATCGGTGTCGCTGAATGGGTCGGTGGGGAAGTCGGGGTCGCTGTCGCTGAAGGGGTCGGTGGGGAAGTCGGGGTCGCTGTCGCTGAAGGGGTCGGTGGGGATGTCGGGGTCACCCTCGCTGAAGGGGTCGGTGGGGATGTCAGGGTCGCTGTCGCCTCCGGAGTCGGTGAGGCTGCTGGCGCCCCAGGCGACCTGGGTTGGGACATCGAGGTCGAGTTCGTTGGTGTCGGTGGGCTCGCTGTCGTGGGCGGCGGTGCCAAATGCATTGCCTTGGTCGTCGACCATGCCGGGGCCTGTCTTCTGTTCGCCGTCACCTTGGTTATCGGCGGCGGTGCCAAAGGCATTGCCTTGGTCGTCGACCATGCCGGGGCCTGTCTGCAGGTCGGCGATGGTTCCGGATGTGGTGGCGCTGCGTCCACTTCCATTGGTCATATCTCTTACTCTGCGGACGCGAGCGGCACTTGACGAGGGGCGCTTTAGTCCAAATGTCGACGGATGGATCTACCGAATGGCCGTAGTTGGAACTACCCCCCTACTGCACCGCGGTCCGCTCCATCACGGAAAGTGTGGATAGTTCGACCCCCCTTCCGGCGGTAGACCTACCAAGGTTGGAATGGGCTGATTGACCTCTCGTCTGGACCACTTGGAGTCCCCATACTCCGAGTGGTACTCGAACCTCGGAGGTCAGAGATGGACGAAGCCCAGCGGTTCGTCGGTGCGCCGAATGGCGAAGGAGAGCCGGTCACCCCAGGCGACTCAGAGTTCGACGGCGGAGCACGCATTCGAATTCCGTCAGCAGTATCGATCCTCCGGCGCTCCTTAGGTTCCGTTGTCGAGGGAGTGGTCGCCCCACTCGTCGTGTTCTGGCTCACGCTGCGGTGGACTGATCTGCGAGTTGCCTTGTTGACCGCTTTGGTATGGTCCTATCTGGCGCTGGGCCGTCGAATCCTCAAGGGAGAGTCGGTCACATTTCTGCTTGGTTTGGGGACCACCCTCTTGACTTTCCGCACGTTGGTTTCTTTCGTGACCAACAACCCTTTCGTCTACTTTGCGCTTCCGGCCGTCTGCTCCTTAGGCGTCGGGGTGTTCCTGAGCGCAACTGCAGCCCGAGGCCGCCCAGCGATCCGACGCTTCGTCCTCGACGTGTGCCCACTTGACGAGGAGGTGCTGTCGTCGTCTGCCATCCGGCGCCTGATGGTTAACGTCTCTTACTTGTGGGCCGCGGCTCTGGTCATCGAGGCCGCCGCAACCTTGTGGCTCCTCCTTTCCACGCCCCTGGCGACCTTCCTCATCGAGCGGACCCTCGTCACCTGGGTAACGACGGGGCTAAGCATCGGCGGTTCGGCCTGGATGTTCCGGGCGATGTTGCGCCGTGAAGATCAGACGCTGGGTCCGGCGGCGCGTGTCGCGGCGGAACGGACAAAGGGGTAATTCTCACCACGACAGCGGGTGCGTCGGCCTGTCATCCTTTAACGATGAACGGGTCGACCCAGGTCCGGATCATCGCCCATCGTCCCCTGCTTCGTGCTGGCCTCGAGCGATTGGCCGCCTCAGCGCGCCTCACCGTCGTCGATGGCCGCGCAGATGCGGATCTCGTATTGCGAGCGGCCGATGAGCCGTTCGACGGGGCTCCCGTGGATGTCACCCTTGCCAGCGGGGCCATCGTGGTGACCTGCCAGGAGACCCCGTCGGCCGATGTGTGGGCTGCGTTGGGTCGGATCGTGTCGAGCGCCCTGTCGGGGTAAGCGCGCAACTGGACCGAGACAGTTGGTTCGGTCCGCCGGCTACCGACGCTTGCATCTGACGCCCGCGAACTAACTCCACCACGCCGCGGTGTGGCGGCGGTCTCCTGTCAAGAAAGTACGCGACGCCTCATCCCACCTCGCTCGACCCACCGAATCGGCTTCGATGCAGGCGTCACACGCCGCTAAAGGGGCTTCGTGGGTATTCCGACCCACGGGCCCGGTCAGCTCTACCGAACTCGAATGGATACCTCTACCCCTGTGCGATTGGGTCATTCGCACTCTCGTATCGATTCAGCAGAAGGCGCAACGTGAGGTCATCAGTTCACACCTCGAAATAAAGGAGCACACGATGACCTACCAACCATACGCAGCAGCTGGAACCCAGACCACGGTTCCCCCGACGGGATACGGGACGCCTTACGGCAACCCCACCGTCACGCAGCCGGGGAGTGCTGGAGGGGACTTCGGTCCTTTCACTCCGTCTCAGGACAATGAGCCCAGCAAGACCAAGTGGGCCGTGGTGATCGGCATCGCCGCCGCCGTGGTGGTATTCGCTGTGGCCGGCGTGTTCCTGCTTAAGCCCGGATCCTCCCCAGCCGTCATCCACCCCGTCTGTTGCAGCCCCATCCCAACGACCAACCCCACCCCGGCCTACAGCACCACGGACACCCAGTACCTCAATGAAGTGGACGGTCAGGGCGGCAATTTGCCCTCCCTGTCGGACTCCGTGCTGCTGAGTGTCGGAAACGCGGCCTGCAGTGACTTCGAAGGTGGCAACTCCGTGGCGGAAACCATTAACGATGCGGCCTCAGGCGCGGCGAACAACTCCTACGGTATTGACGATCAGGACATGGCCGTCATCTTGCTCGCCGCCACGTCCGTCCTGTGCCCGGCCTATGGGCCCCAGATGGAGGCCTACTTGGATCAGAACAACGGCAGCGACTGACCCACACAATCCCCCCAAGAACTGGCCCCCGGCATCGCCGGGGGCCAGTTTCGCGTCCGACCGTCGCCTGTCGTGTCTGTCCCGGGCGCGTGGATAGGAGCGGCCCGATCGACTCTGCGGATGAACGGCTTTCCGTCCTAAACTGGCGCAATGGCCGGGCCGGGAGCGACGGGGTCGGCCAGTGAGCAGGCCGAACGATCGATTGCCCGCCTTTTTGTGGCGGCGCGCGCGGCACAGCTGTCCTTCTCGACGCTGATGGTGATTGGCGACCGCCGCCGCTTCGGCCGACCAAAGATGCAGTTTGTCGTGCTCGCACTCGCCACCGCAGAGTCGGCCTGGCTCGCTCGCCGGCTCCTTGCGGCGGGCCGCTTCCGGGACCGACGCGGGATGTGGGTCGATACCGTTTCCTCAGCAGGAGGGCTTGCTGCTTCGGCGGTCGGGCTCGGCAGCGGTGACGCGGCGCCCTGGATGAAGAACGTCGCCATCGGGTCTGCGCTCGGCGCATCTTCATCGGAGATCCCCGCGGAACGGGCGGCAGCGGTCGGGCTGCTGGCCGGTGTGGCACTCGCCACCGGGCTTCGCGCCCGAGGCCGCGACCGCCACGTGGCCGGCCTCGGCCTCGCGCTCAACGACGTCATCAGCTGGACCGGAATGCACATCGCCTGCAGCCTCTATGTAGCGGCGCACCGGCGCTACGCCCGCCTTCAGGACGAGGCGGCGGCGGCAGCGCTCGAGCAGGCTCAGGAGGCGGCCGCCGAGGCCGAGCGGAGCCACCACCATCGGGTGGTCCATCAATCCACCATCGCGGTCCTCAATGAGCTCGCCGCGAGCAGTGATGCAGCGACGGCGGGGGCGCTGGCGCGCCAGGAGGCAGGCCGGCTGCGCCACATCCTCCGGACGAAAGGCCAGATTCCCACGGGGCTCGACCGTGCGTTGTACGAAATGTCAGAGTCCGTCCGTGGACTCGGTCTCAGTGTCGAGCTCGTCACGGCCGATCTGGTCGGGGACGTCCCTGATCGCGCCGTCGCACCGCTTCGCGAGGCAGTCCACATCACGCTGCTGGCCGCGCGGGAGTTCGCCGGTGCCGAGCGAGCGGTCGTTCGAGCGGTCTCGGACGCCGGTGACGTCTCGGTGACCATCCGCCATCACGCCGGCGGGTTCGTTCCGGGCTCCGGTTCGCTCTACGAGCGTCGACTCGCGGCCCTCGGGCCGCTGCTGGCCCGGATTTCGGGTCGCGTGGAGGCCTGGTCCGAGGAGCACGGTGGTGTCCGGGTGACTCTCACCGTCAGCGACGTGGCCGAATCCGGGAGCGCGGCTGACCTGTCGCCCGAACGGTCGGCCGCTGTCCCCCCAATGGATGCTGGGGTCACCTTCGAGGCAGACGCCACCCCGGGTTGGCTCGACCCGGTCCCATCCCCTGGCCGAGGCGTCTTCACCGACGAGCGTGCTGAGGCGGACCGGACCATCTTCACGTTGTTCATGGCCTGGCGCTGGTCCGGACTGGCCACCGGCGTGGCGGCGCTGATCGCTGGTCGACGGCGCTACCGCAGCCGCGCCGCAGCCGTCGCCCAGCTGGGAATAGGCCTGGCGGAGTCGGCCTGGCTGGTCCGATCGATACGACGCGACGACTATCGCTTCTCCCGCCGAGGCCACCTCGTCGACGCTGCGACCGCAATGACGCTGCTAATGGCTGGGAGAGCCAATTTGTTCGACGAGGACCTCACGACGTGGATCAACTGGGCACCGTGGAGCTTCGCCGCCAATGCGGTGGCGGGCCAGGCCGTTGGCGACGGGCGCCTCCTCCCCGACGCCGCGACCGCAGGGCTCATCAGTGTGGCCGGTGCGACCTTCGCCGCCCGTTCGACCGACCGTGTCGTCAACGGCGTCGGCATGGCATCGTGCTTCGCCGTGGGGCAGGTGTTCGTGCGCCAGATCCGCAATGGAGCCCGCCGGCTCGAGGCCGCTCGGGCCGCCGCGGTGGAAGAAGGGCGGGTGCTCGCCTCAGAGCGGGAGCGCTCCCGCCAGCTGCGGTTGCTCCACGACGGAGCACTGCAGACACTCGAGACCGTCGGGAGCGGACGTTACGCCGATCTCACCGGAGTCCGAACACTGGCGCGAGGGGAAGCGCAGCGTCTTGAGGACGAGCTGGCTGGAACGATGGGACCAGAAGGCACCCTGGTCGAGGCGATCAGCTCGTTGGTCAGGGAGCACGGCCGCTTCGGGCTCGACATCGACTTGTCGGTCAAGGGTGCGACCGAGCCCGCTCCTCGGGTCCGGCGAGCGTTGCAGGAGGCCGCCAACGAGGCGCTCACCAATGTTCGCAAGCATGCCGGCACTCCCCATACGCAGGTGAGCATCTCTAGCACTGGCGGCGGCGTCCAGGTGGCCATCCACGACAAAGGGGCTGGCTTCGATCCGAGCCAACGAGCAGGATTCGGTACCGACGAATCCATCGTTCGGCGGATGGCGGAAGTGGGTGGCTGGGCCGAAATCGAGTCAACGACCGGGAAAGGAACCAAAGTGACACTGTGGGGGCCGACATGATCTCCGTAGCCATCGTCGACGATCATCCCGTGTATCGGCAGGGATTGGCCATGGTGGTCGACAATGCCGAGGACCTCGAGCTGATCGGGGAGGCGAAATCGATCGAGGACTTCGACAAGCTGCAGTCCCCGGTCGACGTGGTGCTCCTCGACCTTCACCTCCCGGGAATCGACGGATCCGCTGGTGTGGCCCACGTCTGTGCCGCGGGCTACCGAGCGCTGGTGGTATCAGCGGCTGGCACTCCAGAGGACGTCATCGATGCAATCGCCGCCGGCGCGGTGGGCTACCTGACCAAGGAGACCGATGCCGACGAGATCACGCGAGCCATACGGACGGTGGCCGCCGGCGACACCTACGTCTCGCCGACCCTGGCGTCGTACCTGCTCCGGGCCGAGAAGTCGGCCTCGGAGTATCAACTCACCAAACGTGAGCGCGACGTGTTGGCACTTTTGGCGGCCGGGGAGAGGGATCAAGACATCGCGGCGCAACTCTTCATCGCCACGACCACCGTGCACTCACACCTCGAGCGGATCCGTGACAAGACCGGCGCACGCCGGCGGGCTGAGCTGACCACCCTCGCCCATCGCCTCGGAATCGGCCCGAGCGAGAGCGACAACCGGCGGTGATACAGCTAATGCCGACCGCTCTGACAACGTGACACGTGGCCGGTTAGTAGGCATAGGTGGCCTAATTGCATGGACCTCATGATTGGTAACGTGTTATGGCTGGAGCAGAGATTCGATTAAATGCGAGTCAACCGGGCGGGAGAAGTAATAGCCCTGACCGAGCTGCCACCCAAGCGAGCGCAGACAAGTTGCCTGCTCTTCAGTCTCAATGCCCTCGGCCTCGCCGACTGCGCCCATTCCGGTCGCGAGTTGTCCCACGGCATGAGCAAGTCTCAATCCTCGCTCGCCGGATGGCAGGTCACACGTAAAGGACTTATCGAGTTTTATGACGTCGACAGGGAATCGCCTCAAGTACTCAAGTGACGAATAAGCAGTACCAAAGTCGTCGAGCGCTATCAGAACGCCGGCTTCGCTGAGCTCTTTCAGGCTGTGAGAACTCTGCTTGGCATCGCCAATGAGAAATGTCTCCGTCACCTCCACCATCAATGCTTTCGGATCGAGAGCAACGTCGTCCAGGGTCTGAAGGATCCGAGTGGCCAGGTCTGGTAATCGCAACTCGCGTCCCGACACATTGACGCTCATAAACCGAGCTGGATCTCGCGCGAAGCGACGATTCCATTCCGCCGCCTGTCTGCATGCCTCGTAGCGAACGTATTCATCGATATCTACGATGAAGGATGTCTGCTCGGCCAGTCCAATGAACTCTTCCGGTTCCAGCAGTCCCCTTGTAGGATGGTTCCAGCGCACAAGTGCCTCGAAGCCCACGATTTCGGTGCTCGTAAGATTGACCACAGGTTGGTAATGGACGACCAAGTCCTTCAGTTGCGGTAGTCGATCCAATCGACTCAAGGGCAGCTCGTTCGCGCCGGTGCGGACGCGGCGAACCATATCGACGAGCTCGGTCGAAGCGCTCGTCTTCTCCAAATACCCTAAACAGCCGCCCCAAGCCGCCTCGAAGACGGCGGCATCGTCACTTAAGCCCGTAAGCAAGATGACGCGCGTGCTCGGCCAGCGTTGTGTGATTTGCCGGGCTGCCGAAGCACCATCGCCGTCGGGCAAGTTGTAGTCCATCACTACGACATCTGGCTGATGGGTTGCTACGGCGGTAAGGGCGCCACTGACGTCGACGGCGCCGGCCACGACGGTGATATCAGACTGTCGATCGAGGTTCCGTACGAGGCTTTCCAAAACCATCTCGTGGTCGTCAACCACGAGCACCCTGATCTGCGCGCGGGCGCCCGTATCTGACGAGATCACTGCCCTTTGGGTGAGCCAGCAGGAGGCCCGCTAAGGGTGGCGCGTACTTTTTCTAGGAGGCGATGCCGATTGAACGGCTTTTGGAGAAAGGCCAATCCCTCGTCGAGCACGCGCTGTGGGCTCAACACGCCACCGCTATAACCGGACATGTAGAGAACAGGTCGGCCGGGCCTCAGTTCTTCGATGTGTTGGGCCAACGTAGGGCCGGACATGTTTGGCATGACAGAGTCGGTCAGGAGGAGCTGGAAATCGTTCGAGGCCGCTAGCGACAGAGCGTCGTCGCAGTTGGCAGCCTCCAGCGTCAGATAGCCATTTTGACGGAGGATCCGCGAAGCAACCTCCAGAACTGAAGGCTCGTCTTCTACGATAAGGATCGTTTCGCCGAGCCCGGTCGCGATGGAATCCAGGCCGGTTGGCCTTGTCGTGGCGTCAAGATCAGTCGGTGGAAAATAGAGGCGGAAGGTCGTTCCGATTCCTTCCTCGGAATAGACGTTCACGGTGCCACCAGCATCGGAGACGATGCCGTAGACAGTGGCCAATCCGAGGCCGGTCCCTTCGCCTTGGGGCTTGGTCGTAAAGAACGGTTCAAAGATGTGGCTTGCGATCTCCGGACTCATACCGGTGCCCACATCGCTCACGGCTAGTTCGACGTAGTGGCCGGGGGTGAGCTCAGGATGAAGTTGGCTATAGATCTCGTCGAGCTCGATGAGATCCGTTTCGATTGTGAGCGTTCCACCGTCAGACATTGCGTCGCGGGCGTTCACCGCCAGATTGAGGAGCACCTGCTCGATCTGACCGCGGTCGGCTCGGATGTTGCGCACATTGCTTCCTGTTACGACCCGCAGCTCGATGTGCTCCCCGATACTCCGCGCCAGCAAGTTGTACACGTCCGCTACGACGGCGTTGAGGTCAAGCACTTCAGGCTCGGTGATGTCCCCGCGTCCGAAGATGAGCAATTGCCGGGTGAGCTCCACCGCGCGTTCGGCAGCGCGTTGGATGTGCTGAACGTCCGTAAGAACCGCCGGCCGATCGTTGACTTCTTCAGCCACGAATGCGGCGTAGTTCAAAATAATTGTCAGCAGATTGTTAAAGTCGTGGGCAACCCCTCCGGCGAGTTGGCCAAGGCTCTCAAGGCGCTCCGACTGGCGGAGTCGGCTCTCGAAAGCACGCAACTCGGCATCTGCACGCTTGCGTTCGGTGATATCAAAGACCACCACACCGATGCCTATCATCTGACCATCGGTCACAACCGGGTAGCAGCTCGTGAGCCAATGGTGAACCTTGCCCGGTTCTGCCCTTATTTCTCCCGAGATTTCGATGTTGACAACGGATTCGCCGGCCTCCAGTACGCGTCGACAGACCGGCTCGAGCTGAGGCCAGATCTGCGGAATCACCTCAGCCACCTTCAGTCCGACCTGATCGTGCACAGATGAACCGTTGACGGCGGCCAGCATCTCGTTCAGCCGTACGATGCGCAGATCAGGGTCGATAAACCCGAATCCGACAGGGGCGGTGTCCTGAAGCGTCTCGAGCATGCTCAAGGCTTCCGCGGTCGCGCGGTGGGCCTGCTCCAGCTCCTTCACTGCCTCAAAATGCGCAGTCATATCGCGTGCACTCGTGGCAGCACCAACCACACTGCCGTCGAGCGCAAGAACTGGTGACACCGTGACTGAAACGGTTATGAGGGTTCCGTCCTTTTTCACCCGCTCGGTGAGCAACTCTTGCACCGTCTCGCCATGACGAATGCGATGCAGAATTTGTGGGAGCTCTTCCGCTCGGTCTCGAGGAAACAGCGTCGCTATGTCGCGCCCCACCATTTCGGCGGCGGAGTAGCCGTAGAGGCGCTCGGCCGCTGCGTTCCAAGCCACGATCTCTCCGCTGAGTGTCTTGCCGATGATGGCGTCGGCCGACGAGGCCACAATCGCGGCGAGGAACGGGTCGACTTCAAGAGTTTGAGGAACCATCACCTCGCTGGACTTGAGCTGTTCGGGGGGGCTCAGGGTCTCCTCGGTCGGACTCTCGACCCCGTCCGTTTCGCCATCTTTTGACTCTCGCTCCATGAGGACAAAGTGGCAGAGCAATCGAGGCCCAATCCTCCTGGAAATGGACCTAATTGTGGGCACCCGTTCGGGGGTTTCTCGGTGGGATAGCTACCCGATCGGGTGGCCCCGTACGACCCGATCGGAAGAGATCCCACGAATCGGTCCGATCTAGGATCGGAGAGGACCGGCAGCACCGGAGCGAACAGGAGCCATATGGAGGACGAGCGCAACCTCCAGGAACAGCTCCTTTCTCTCCACTCCATCTCGGTCGAGATCGCCGGCCTGCGCGAGCTCGGTGAGATCCATGATCGGGCGCTCGGCTACTGCCTCGAACTCACCGACTCTCAGTTCGGGTTCACTGGCATCCTCCGTGAGCCCGGGACCGGGGTCATCGCAACGGGCGAGCTGAGAGTCAGCGACATGGTGATGGAAGTGGCAGCGATCAGGGGCTTCGATGCTGATCCGAAGTTCTACGAGCAGTTTCGCACGATGGCGCTTCGTTCGAGTGTCGCCGGGGTCGTGATCAGGGAGGACTGCTCACATCTTACGAACGACGTCGATGGCGATCCATACAGCGTCGGACAACCTCAGGGCCACCCTCGGATCACGAAGTTCCTGGGCGTGCCTCTTCGACTCAAAGACCGGGTCATCGGGATGATCGGGGTGGCGAACAAGTCCGGTGGTTACGGACCGGACGACGAACGCCTTCTCTCCACTTTCGCGGCTCAGGTGGCGGTGGCGGTCGACAACGCCCGCCTCTATGAACACCAGCGCCAGATGATCGGCGAGCTCCGTCAGCTCCACGAGCGTCTCACCGAAGCCGAGCGACTGCAGCTACTGGGCCGTGAGCGTGCGCGCATCGCGGGTGCGCTGCACGATCAGATCGAGCAGGAGGTCTTTACGATCGGAGTCCGGCTGAACGCCCTCTTGGAAGACGCTTCGCTCGAGCCCAGGGTGGCCCAGGAACTTCGTGCGCTGCGGCAGCTGTCGATAGATGCATCCGACGAGATCCGCAAAGCCATCTTCGCCCTCACCAGCCCGAGAAGGGTTAGTGGCGGACTTACCGATGAGCTTCGTTCGATGCTCTCCGAGTTCGAACGCGAAACCGGCATCCACGCCCATCTGTCGGTGAGCGGGTCGGCGAGCAAAGACATTGACCGGGTCGACGACGTGGTCCGTTTGGTCGTCGAGGAAGTCCTCACGAATGCCAAAAAGCACGCAGATGCCCGGATGGTGCTCGTCAGCCTTCGATATGAGCCTCCGAAGCTAGACCTTGTGATCCAAGATGACGGCAAGGGCGCGCCCGCAGCTCTCTTGCGCACCTTTGAGGACAGCTACCTCCACTTTGGACTACGCCACATCCGTGAGCTGGTGATCGATCGTGGTGGCGTTTTCGAGGTGGCGAACGGGGATGAGGCAGGTCTGGTCGTAAGAATCACCCTGCCACTTGAGGACGGCGCATGATGATCCGTATTGCAATCGTCGATGACCACGAGATCGTCCGGGAGGGCCTGAAGTCGATCCTGCAGGGCGAACCGGACTTCGAGGTAGTGGCAGAGAGCGACACGGCCGCGGGACTCGGTGAGCTCGTGGAGAAAGCCAAACCCGATGTCGTCCTGCTCGATGCACGGCTTCCCGGCATCAGCGGAGCTGAAGCTTGTCGCGGACTTGTCGCAACACACCCTGAGATATCGGTGCTCATGGTCTCGACCTACTCCGACGACCAACTGGTCGAAGAGTGCATTCGAGCGGGAGCAAAGGGTTATGTCATCAAAGACATCGAGCGCTTCAGCCTCAAAGAGAGCATCCGAGCGGTAGCGCGAGGTCAGGGCGTAGTATCACCGGTCGTTGCAGGGCAGATACTCGAGCGGTTGCGTACCAAGGAGGAGTCACCCTCGGGCGCGTCGTCTATGCCGCTCAGCGAGATACGGCTTGAGATTCTCCGTCTCATCGCAGCCGGCTTTTCCAATAGGGAGATCGCACGCCGAATCCACCTGAGCGAGAACACCGTAAAATCGCACGTCCAGGAAATCTTTCGGACATTGGGCGTAGGGAACCGGGTTGAGGCCGCTCTCACAGCCAGCCGAGAGGGGTGGCTCTGACCTCTAGGAGCGACGCGCCATCTGTCGAGCTCCGTTCGAGCACACCGTTGGCCAGCCGCCGAAAGCGCCACATCAGGTCATATTCACTGGCCAGCCTGTTAGGCCCTGCTGGGTGAGCCGCGAAGGTTGAGAGCGCCAATGTCGCCGTCGGATGCCTCGGAGGAGCGATCGTGCTCGCGAGCGTTCCTGCCGAGGAACGTGTCTTCGGCCACGCGAGAAGCCGCCGTATTCGGACGCGCTGCCCGCGTGGTAGGGGTTAGATTGCTACGAGGTGTCATGTCCGGCCAGACAACGCTCGGACAGTTCGTCCCCCGGGCGACCAAGATGCCGCCGCGTCGTCTGCTAATGCTCGCGAAGGGTTTGAAGTGACCGACGCGCCTTGCCGGTCGACCTCGTCGTCCTTTCCGAGGAGATTGCTCGTCGCGGCGTTGTGATCCCCTCACGTTCCCTCCCCCTCCCCCTTCCCGCACCGTAAAGACACGTAAAGTCCCGGTCGGACGGCGCTGGTTGGGTCTGTCCACGGATCTGTAACCACGTCCGATCGGCAGGCTCTCGTCATGCGCAGCGAACGGCGCTCGCTTTCGTTTGGCGAGGATCACGTACCCCGGCGAGCGACAGGTCATCTTCGACCCTGGAGCGGCCGTGCTTCTTGCCGGGCCAACGTTCCGTGCACCAGCCGCCGGTCGACGACTTGTCGGGTCACGCCCACTCACGGCTTCTCCTAACCCTGGGTCGTGCCCTACCTTCGGGTTCGGTGCCCGAAGGTAGGGCACCCGGCGGCCAACGC
>Ga0209420_1001216_pt1 | contig 12329 bp, 11 predicted proteins | sample BlaSpr_A8_OM1_O1_FD_187972 | JGI IMG/M metagenome (GOLD analysis project Ga0209420, IMG submission 187972) | Forest soil microbial communities from Thunder Bay, Ontario, Canada - Black Spruce, Ontario site 2_A8_OM1_O1 (SPAdes) (version 2) | ecosystem: Environmental > Terrestrial > Soil > Boreal... | reverse complement strand
TGACCAGGGCGATCGCCGACGAGGTGGACAGCACCATGACCAGGCCGAGCGCCAGCAGCAGGGCGGCGATCCCCATGACCAGGTAGTAGGAGAGCAGCGGGCGGCCGAGCAGCGCGGGCCGAGCCGGAACTGACGAGCGCCGTCGACCACGGGGATCGGGGGCGCGGCACGCCGCCGCGGTTCCCGACGATGTGAGACGAGAAAGACGGCGCAAATGGGCCACCCGGTCGTGGCCGGACTGTTCGTGAAGGACGGACGGGCCCAGGGCGGTGTCGAGCTCCTCGCGCCGCTCACCACACAACAGGCCCGCGGTCATGTCACGGCTGGAGCGAGAAGAACATGACCGTAATCGGCAGACCACCCGTCACCGAGCTGGCGTCGGTCGGAATGGGCATCCAGGTCAGGCCGATCACGCGAGGACACTCGCAATCGAGGTCGTCGTCGGAACCGAGCCGGGGCTCTCCCGGATCGACCTCCACCTCGAAGACCGCGGTCTGGCCGGAGGGATAGGGATAGTCGAAGGCGTGACGCCACGAGCGGCAAACGAGACCGACCTCCTCGGCGACCTCCCGGACCAGCGCACGCTCGACATCCTCGCCGGGGTCGATGCCGCCACCCGGCAGGGTCCAGTACTCGTCACCGTCGTGTCGTCCGCTGGGACCCGTTCCTCGCTCCTGGACCATGAGGACGCGGTCGCCGCGTCGGATGATCGCTGCTACTCGCCGGCGCTCCATACCCCATCGTCACAGATTCCGTCGGACGGGACGTTCGCCGGGAGGAGTGGGTCGATGACGGACACCCGCATCGGGACGTCGACGTCTTCGGGTCGATCTCCGGCTTCCTCAGGACGCGGCGCGCCTCGGCACGTGATCAGCCTGTCCCGGCCAGCTGCCCCGGTCCCCTGCTGGGCGCTGCGAACCGCTCCTTCGCTTGCCGCAGCACAGCGACCCGCTCCTCGGCCCGCGGGCGCTGTCGTGCGACCAGGCCGGACGTGCCCTCGGGAATCTCACTTCACTGGTTCGGCAGAGCCGCGGGATCGGGCGGCCTGGACCGCCGCCCGCCGAAGCAGCAGCAGTTAGCGGGTGAGGACGCTCACGTGCTTGCGGCCGCGCCGCTCGCCGAACTTCACCACGCCGTCGGCCGTGGCGAACAGCGTGTCGTCGCCACCGAGCCCGACGTTGACGCCGGGGTAGAACTTCGTCCCCCGCTGGCGCACCAGGATGGAGCCGGCGGTCACCGCCGTCCCGTCGAACGTCTTCACCCCGAGGCGCTGGGCCGCCGAGTCGCGGCCGTTGCGCGTCGAGCCGCCACCCTTGGTCTTCGACATGTCTGGCTCCTGCCTCTACTTCGCCGTGATGGCGGTGATCTCGAGCGTCGCGTAGTGCTGGCGGTGGCCCCACCGGCGGCGCTGGTTCGACTTGGACTTGTAGGTCATGGCGTTGATCTTGGGACCCTTCTCCTCGCCCAGGACCTTCGCCGTCACCGAGGCGCCGGCCAGCTGCTCCGGCGTGGCCAGGACCCGGACGCCGTCCACCACCAGCACGGGCTCGAGGGACACCTCGGCACCTACCGGCTGGCCCAGAAGCTCCACGCGGACGCGCTGACCTTCGGCCACGCGCTCCTGTTTTCCTCCGGACCTGATGACGGCATACATAAGGCGGAGATCCTAGCGCAGAACGCTGTCGTCCAGGGTCACGCCCCGGCCCCCGCAAATGGCGCACTCGCTGGACAGCGTCTCGAGCAGGCCCTCCGAGACACGCTTGCGCGTCATCTCCACCAACCCCAGCTCGGAGATGTCGAAGACCTGCGTCCGCGTCTTGTCCCGGGCCAGCGCGTTGCGCAGCGCGGCCGCCACCCGCTCCCGGTTCTCCCTCACCTCCATGTCGATGAAGTCGATGACGATGATGCCGCCGATGTCCCGCAGGCGCAGCTGGTGCGCCACCTCCTCGGCCGCCTCCAGGTTGTTGCGGAAGACGGTCTCCTCCAGGTTGGTCTTGCCCACGTTCTTGCCCGTGTTGACGTCGATCACCGTGAGCGCCTCGGTCCGCTCAATGATGAGCGAGCCGCCCGAGGGGAGCCACACCTTGCGGTCGAGCGCCTTGTGCAGCTGCTCGTGCACGTGGTAGCGCTCGAAGATGGGCAGCCCCTCCACCTCGGAGTCGTAGTACTCCACCCGGTCCGACAGCTCCGGACTGACCGCCCGCACGTAGTCGCGCACCTGCTCGTAGAGGGCCAGGTCGTCGATCACGACGCCCCGGTACTCGGCGTTGAGCTCCTCGCGCAGGATACGCACGGACAGCTCCGGCTCCCGGTAGAGCAGACCCGGCGCGTCCGACCGCTTGGCCTCTGCCTCAATGGCGTTCCACTGCTCGAGCAGCGAGGTGACGTCCCGCTGGAGCTCGTCGGCCGAGACGCCCTCGGCCGCCGTACGGACGATCATGCCGTGGCCGGCCGGCTTCACCTCGTCGATGATGCGGCGCAACCGCCGGCGCTCGTTGTCCCCCAGGCGCTTGGAGATCCCGAAGGCGCTCGAGTTCGGCACCAGCACGGCGAACCGGCCGGGCAGCGAGACCTCCTGGGTGAGCCGGGCCCCCTTGGCCCCGATGGGGTTCTTGGTGACCTGGCACAGGATGGTCTGCCCCGCCTTGAGCACGTCCTCGATGCGGGGCTGGGCCGACCCCCCGGCCTCGATGTCGTCCCGGTCATAGCGCACGTCTCCTCGGTAGAGCACGGCGTTCTTGGGGATCCCGATGTCGACGAAGGCGGCCTCCATGCCGGGCAGGACGTTCTGGACCCGGCCCCGGTACACGTTGCCGTCGATCTGGGTGGTGTCGTCGGCCGCCCGGGACACGTAATGCTCGACCAGGGAGCGCCCCTCCAGCATGGCGATCTGGGTCATGTGCGGCTGGACGTGGACGCAGACGAGGTAGCGGCCGACCTGGCGCGTGCGGCGCTCCCGCCCGGACCGGCGGCGGCTGCGCGACCGCTTGGCCCCGCCGCCCTCTCCCGCCGGCTCGGCGTCCTCGGGCGTCTCGGACGTCTCGGCCGGGGCCGCCGTCTTGGCCTGCCGTGGCGGCGGGGTGGTCGTACCGGGCCGCACCAGGGGCACCACCGGCGCCGCGGCGGGCTGCGGTGGTGGCGCTGCCGGCGCCGGGCGCGTGTCGCCGATCTTGGGCTTGCGCTGGGGCGCCGGGCGCGGCGCGGCCGGGGGGCTACTGCTCCCAGGCGCCTCTGGGGCGCGACCCTCTGGGGTCTGGCTGATTTCCGGCTCGGACATGAGGGAGAGCCCTCCTTGCGTTCTGTTCGGCGACGGCGGTGCCGGCGGGCCACTCCACGGGGAGCGGCTCGAACCGTGTGCCATCACGCTCGATCCATTGATGCGTCCTGCACGCCCGTGCCGGCACCTTGTCGGTGCCCAGGGCGGCGAGCACGTCGGCCGGGCGTACCCCGCGCGGGTGGGTGGCCAGCTCCGCCCGCAAGCGACCTTGGGCGCCGGTCAGCTCGAGTGCCAGGATGGCCGGACGGATGTCGTCCGCAACCGGACGACCCTTCCGTTCCCGCCGTACGGTGAGGACCGGAGACGCCAGGATCTTCTCGACCCGCTCCTGTAGCTCCTCACCCGGCACCTCGAGCACCTCCAGCTCCCAATCACACGATGCTACCTCCTGCTGCAGCGATCCCTCCCCCTTCTCGACCAGCGCCGCCGCCTGGACGTCGATGCCGTCGGGGAGCAGGGCGCTGAGGGCGGGCGCCAGCTCGTCCACGGGCGTGTCCCCCGGCTCGGCCGGGTCCAGGCGCAGGTCGAGGTACTCGCCCATCGACTCGCACCCGGTGGGCAGGGCCAGCCCGAAGCTCACCAGGGGGTGGGGCGCGAACCCCTGTGAGTAGGCCATGCGCACGCCGCCACGCCGAAGCGCCCGTTCCCACATGCGGGCCACGTCGCGGTGGCTCGTGAAGCGGATCTTGCCGAACTTGGAGAAGCGCAGCCGGAGGCGGCGCTGGTCCTCAGGAGGCACGGCCGACCAGCCGGACCGGGATGCGGTCGCCCTGGCGCAGGTCCTGCCCGGTGCCCTGGCTGCCCCCGGCCGGCGGCACGGCCGAGGCCACCACGTGCTCGACGCCGAAGCCGGTGCAGGCGCCGCAGTCGTAGCACGGCGTCCAGCGGCAGTCCTCGACGCCGGCCCCGGCCAAGGCGTCCTGCCAGTCGCCCCAGAGGAAGTCGCGGTGCAGCCCGGCCGAGATGTGGTCCCAGGGGAGCGCCTCTGACTGGTCGCGCTCGCGGTGGCACACCTCGGACAGGCTCAGCCCCTCGGCCTCGAGGGCCGATTCCCACAGGCCGAGGTCGAAGCGCTCGGACCACTCCTGGAAGGTGCCGCCGGCGCGCCAGACGCGCTCGATCACCGCGCCGGTGCGCCGGTCCCCCCGGCTGGCCAGGCCCTCGGCCACCGAGGCGGCCGGGTCGTGCCAGCGGATGGTCAGGCCCTTGGCCCCCCGGGCTTCGGCCCGCAGCAACGCCACTTTGCGCTCGAGCTCAGCCGCCGTGTCCTGACCGAACCACTGGAACGGCGTGTGCGCCTTCGGGACGAAGCCACCGACGGAGGCCACCACCGTGACCGACTTGTGGTAGCGCCGGCCGATCTCGGTGCAGCGGGCCCCCAGCTCGGCGATGCCGCGTACGTCCTCGTCGCGCTCGGTCGGCAGACCGATCAGGAAATACAGCTTGACCCGCCGCCAGCCCTGGCTGAAGGCGGCGTCGACCGCGCCGTAGAGGTCCTCCTCGGTGATCAGCTTGTTGATCACCGTGCGCATGCGCCACGTCCCGCCCTCGGGCGCGAACGTCAGGCCGGTGCGGCGCACCTTCTGGATCTGCGCCGCCGTGCCCACGGTGAAGGCGTCGACCCGCAGCGAGGGCAGGCTGACCGAGACGCGGCCCCCGTGGCTGGGCTCGTCGACGATGTCGCGCACCGTGTCCTCGATGCCGGAGAAGTCGGCGGTCGACAGCGACGTCAGCGCCACCTCGTCGTGGCCGGTCCACTCCAGGCCACGGTTCACCAGCTCGCGCACCTGGGCGGCCGGCCGTTCCCGCACCGGCCGGGTGATCATGCCCGCCTGGCAGAAGCGGCACCCCCGCGTGCAGCCCCGGAAGACCTCGACGTTGAGCCGGTCGTGCACCACCTCGGTCAGCGGCACTAGCGGGCGGGCCGGGTAAGGCCAGTCGGCCAGGTCGGCCACCGTGCGCTTGGTCACCTCGGCCGGCGCCGCCGGGTCGTTCGGCTGCGTGCCGACCAGCCGACCATCCTCGTAGGACGCGGTGTAGAGCGCCGGCACGTAGACGCCCTCCACCCCGGCCAGGGATCGCAGCAGGTCGAGGCGCTCGCCCCGGTCGCCGGCCAGCCAGGCGGCCACCACCTCGTTGATCTCCCCCACCACTTCCTCGCCGTCGCCCATGACGAAGGCATCGACGAAGTCGGCCAGCGGCTCGGGGTTGAAGGCGCAGTGCCCGCCCGCCAGCACCAGCGCGTCGGCTGGTCCGCGGTCGCCCGTGTGCAGCGGGACGCCGGCCAGGTCGATCAGGTTGAGCACGTTCGTGTAGACCAGCTCGGCCGCCAGGTTGAAGGCCAGGACGTCGAAGGCCGCGGCCGGCAGGTGCTGCTCCACGCTGAAGAGCGGCACCCCGGCGGCCCGCATGGCCGCCTCCATGTCGACCCAGGGCGCGTAGGCCCGCTCGGCCACGGCGTCGGGCCGCTCGTTGAGGATCTCGTAGAGGATCTGCAGGCCCTGGTTGGGCAGCCCGATCTCGTATGTGTCGGGGTAGAGCAGCAGCCAGGCCACCCGGCCCGGGCCGTGCTCGGGGCAGAGGGCCCCCTGCTCGCCGCCGATGTAGCGAGCGGGCTTGGACACGCCGGGCAGCAGTCGCTCTATCTGGGGCCAGAGGCTGTCCATCACCCCACAACCTACGACCTGGGCGGGGGCCAACCCGACGACCGGGGCCGGGCTCAGCCGCCCGGGACCGCCGTCGTCGTGGTCGTGGTCGGCGCGGGCGCGTTCTGGCCCGGCTTGGTCGTGGTGGTGGTCGTCGTGGGCGTGCCGAGGGGCGCGTTGGACGCCGGGGCGGTCATGCTCGGCGGGGTCGACGGGGTCGGCGTCTTCACCGGGGTGATCGGGTTGGCGACGAGGTAGTCGAAGATGTTGCGCACGAGGGGTGCCGCGGCATCGGCGCCGTAGCCGCCCTGCTCAATGACGGCCAGCACCAGGTACTGCGGGTTCGGGTTGGGGCCGAAGGCGACGAACCAGCTGTTGGGCTCGAGGCCGGTCGCGTTCGACGCCGTGCCCGTCTTGCCGGCCAGGTTCCACGAGGCGGGGAAGCCCTCGAAGTCGCCGTACGCCGTGCCGGCCCGGCTCGAGACCACACCCTCGAAGCCGGCCAGCATGGCGGCGTAGTTGGCCGGCGAAATGGTGACGTGCCCGGTCACCTGTGGCGTGATCTTCTTGACCACCTTGCCGGTGGTCGGGTCGACGATCTCCGAGGCCACCTGCGGTGCGTAGCGGGTGCCGGTCTGGGTGGTGGCCGACCAGTTGGCGAAGGTCGAGTAGGCCACGGCCTGCTCAATGGGCGTCAGGAACGTCTGGCCCTGGCCGAAGGCCATCTCGACGTTGTCGCCGGTGAACCACGACGGCGCGTTGGGGAAGCCCTTGGGCGCCTCGGCGTGCAGCTTGGCCCGGGTCAGGTAGCTGTCGACCCGGCCCTGCTCCTCGCCCGGCAGGTCGATGCCGGTGATGGTGCCCTCGCCGTAGGCCGTCGCCTCGTTCTGGATCGGCGTGTCGCCGTACTGGGCGCGGTCGTCCCAGAACGTGGCGCCGAGGTTGTAGAAGAACGAGTCGCTCGATGCCGTCAAGGCGGTCGACACGTTGTAGGTGCCGCCGGTGTCGCCCGGGTCGTCGCTCAGGGTGCAGCCGGTGTCGGCGATGACCCCGGGCGCCGGGCAGCCGGGGATCTTGAAGTGCCCCGTGTCCACGTACGGCGTGGTCGGCGAAATGAGGCCGTCCTGCAGGGCGGCGGTCGCCGTCACGAGCTTGAACGTCGATCCCGGCGTGTAGAGGCCTTCGATGGCCTCGTCGTTCTCGGCCGTCGTGGCCGAGAGCGCGGCGTAGTTGGCCGAGGAGATCCCGCCGACCCAGTCGTTCAGGTCGTAGCTCGGATAGGAGGCCAGGGCCAGCACCTGGCCGTTCTGGGGGTCCATGACGATGGCGGCGCCGTTGGGCGCCGGCGGGATCCGGTTGTCCACGGCGTCGAGGGTGTGCCGGTCGGTCAGGATCTGCTGCTGCAGGTAACCCTGGACGGCCTGCTGCAGGTCGGTGTCGATGTTGAGCACCACGGTGTCGCCGATCTGGGGGGCCGTCGTGCTGAGCGTGCCCACCACGTTGCCGCTGGCGTCCACCGACAGGGCCTGGCGGCCGTCCACCCCCCGCAGGTAGGGCTCGTACTGCTGCTCGATGCCGGCCAGGCCGATCTGGCTTCCCTGGGTGTAGCCCTGGTTCGGGTGGGCGGACAGGAAGGAGGAGGTGATCTGGCCCACGTAGCCCAGGACGTGCGTGCCCGTCGTGCCGCCCTGGGGGTAGGTGCGCTGCGTCACACTCTGCACGCTGACGCCGGGGTACTCGGCCGGGTGCGTCTGCAGGTACTGCACCGTGGACAGCGAGACGCCGCTCGCCACGGGCACCGGCTCGTAGGGGCTGTACTGCACGTTGTTGACCGCCGTCTGCACCTGCTCGGGCGTCTCGCCCACCAGCGCGGCCACCATCCCGATGATGCCCGGGTTCTGTGCCGCCTCTTCCCGCGACAGCAGGATCTCCTCCTGTGGGGTGTTCGACACCAGGACGGTGCCGTCGCGGTCCACGATCTCGCCGCGCGGCGCCTGGATGCTCACCACCCGCACCTGGTTGCGCGTCACCGCGGCGGCGTAGGTCTTGCCGTCGATTACCTGCAGCGTCCACAAGCGCAGGATCAGCACGCCGAAAAGGACGAGTACCACGACCCCGACCACGCGCAGGCGCAGGTTGGGTCGCGACTCCTCCTCCTCGGGCGACCCGACGATGGAGGCCACGTTGACCGACTTGCGCGGCCGCATGCGCGGTTGGCGCCCGTCGGTCCGCCACGAGCTGCGCCGCGCCGGGCGGTTCGAGGGCTTCGGGTGGAGGCGGTCGCCGCGGATGGGGTGGCGGAGTGTCCTCTTCACCAGAGCCTGCTGTCAGCCTGGGCCGTGACGAGCGAGCGCCGGTTGCTCTCCCCGACCAGCGCCCACCGCATGAGCCGGCTGACCGGGAGGACGCACACCAGGCTCGCCACGCCGACCACCGCGAAAAGGGTCAAGAAGTCCACTTGCACCATCTGCTGCTGTCCCAGGATGGCGCCGAGCACGGCGAACAGCATGTCCGCTCCGACACTCCCGGTCAGCGCGGCCACCGGCTTGAGCCAGGCCGCCCGGGGGTCGACCGCCTGCGTCAGGGAACCCACGGCGTACCCCAGCAGGCACCCCACCAGGGCGGACAGGCCGAACGGCGTCGGCAGCGTCAGGTCGAAGGCCAGCCCGGACCAGAACCCCACAATGGCGCCCGTCTCGGGCCCGTCGAGCAGGGCGGCGGTGATCGGCAGCAGCCACAGCAGGTCCGGGTGATAGCCGTCGATGCGCACCGCCACCATGACCGTCTGCTGCACCATCAGGACGACGAAGATCACAAAGGCCAGGCGGAGCATGGAGCGGCCGGTCACGTCGGCGGCTCCCACTGCACCACGTCGACGTAGGCCAGCTCGTCCAGGTTGGCCGCCGGGTCGACGGTGATCGACTCCTGGCTGGCACCCGCCTCGTTGTGGAACGACTCCACGGTGGCCACCGGGATGCCGGGCGGGAACGTCGCCGCCTGCAATCCGCTCGTGTACAAGATCTGGCCCTTGTAGACCGGCGTGTGCGGGGGCACCAGATCCAGTGTCAGGTCGTTACCCGGCCCCTGCCCGTCGACGATGCCGGTCAGTTGGTTGCCGAAGGTCACCCCCACCTTGGACTGGCCGTCGGTGATGAGCTGCACCACGCAGGTGTGGTGGAAGGACTGGATGACCTGGCCCACCAGTCCGCCGGCGCCGACCACCGGGTAGCCGACGTCGACCCCGTCGGCCCGTCCCTTGTTCAACGTGATGGTGGCGGTGAAGTTAGACAGGTTCAGGTCCACCGTCTGGGCCGGCACGGTCGTCAGCGACTGCAGGAAGGGCAGGTTCTCGAGCGCCATCAGCTGGCGCAGCTGCGACTGCTCGAAGCCGCGCTCGGCCTGGTTGGCCCGCAGCTGCCCGATGACCTTCTCGAGCTGCTCGTTCTGCGACTGCACGGAGCCGTAGTCGAAGGCACCGGCGAAGAAGTGGCCGATCGGGTTGATGATGTCCACGATCCCCTGGCGCAGCGGGGCGTAGATGTCGTTGGCCACCGACTTGATCCCCGAGGTCAGGCTGTGTGTCCGCCCGTTCTGGTCGAGCGAGATCAGCGACAGCGAGACGATGACGAGGACGATCACCGTCAGGGTGCGGCGCGAACGCCTGGTCCGAGCCACCCAGGGGAAACCGTCAGCGCGTGGAAGTGGTGATCAGCACCCGCTTCAGCGCTTCGAACTCTTCCAGGCACTGCCCACTGCCCACGGCGACGCAGTTCAGCGGGTCCCGGGCCACGACGATCGGCATGCCCGTCTCGTGCTGGAGCCGGGCCTCGAGCCCGTGCAGCAGCGCCCCGCCCCCGGTCAGCACGATCCCCTGCTCCATGATGTCGGCCGCCAGTTCGGGCGGCGTCCGGTCCAGGGTGACCTTGACCGCGTCGATGATGGCCGACACCGGTTCCTCAATGGAGCGGCGGATCTCCTCGGTGGACACGACGATGGTCTTGGGGAGACCGCTCACGAGGTCGCGCCCGCGGATCTCCGCGTGCAGCTCCTGCTCGAGTGGGTACGCCGAGCCGAGGGTGATCTTTATCTCCTCCGCCGTGCGCTCACCGAGGGCCAGGCTGAACTCCTTCTTCACGAAGGACACGATGGCGTCGTCGAGCTCGTCCCCGCCGATGCGCACCGACTGGCTCGTCACAATGCCACCGAGCGAAATGACGGCCACTTCGGTCGTGCCGCCGCCGATGTCGACCACCATGTTCCCCGTCGGCTCGTGCACCGGCAGGCCGGCCCCGATGGCGGCGGCCATCGGCTCCTCAATGATGTAGGCACGCCGCGCCCCGGCGTACTCGGCCGCCTCCATGACGGCACGCCGCTCCACCCCCGTGATGCCCGAAGGCACGCAGATGACCATGCGCGGCTTGGCGAAGCGACGCTGGTGCACCCGGTGGATGAAGTAGCGCAGCATCTTCTCGCAGATCTCGAAGTCGGCGATGACGCCGTCCTTCAGCGGGCGGATGGCCTGGATGTTCGACGGCGTGCGACCGATCATTCGTTTGGCCTCGGCGCCCACCGCCAGCGGCCGGCCGTCCTTGATGTCCACCGCCACCACGGACGGCTCGTTCAGGACGATGCCGCGGCCGCGCACGTAGACAAGGGTGTTAGCAGTTCCGAGATCCACGGCCATGTCACGGCCAAGGAGGGAAAGGCGGTTTTCAGCCATAAGTCATTCTCCACCGTGGGGGTCCTGTGGGCTCCGGCGAGGCCGGCAGCCCGTGGGTGCGGCTACAGGCTACGGGAAGGCGGCACCCATCACAAGGCGGACACGGGTGTGCACGCGTTCCAGCAGGAATTTTTGTTCGTCCTGAGTGGAGGCGTGCCTGCGGTCGGGGCGGCTACGGAGCCAGGTCGGGGAAGAACAGCGCGATCTCGCGTGCCGCCGACTCGTGGGAGTCGGACCCGTGCACGAGGTTCTCCGTCGTCTCGATCGCCAGGTCGCCGCGGATGGTGCCGGGCGCCGCCTCGGCCGGGTTGGTGCTGCCCATCATGAGGCGCACCACCGCGAAGGTGTCCTTGGGCCCTTCGATCACCATGAGGAGCGACGGCGAGCGAGTGATGAACGACACCAGATCACCGAAGAACGGTTTCTCGGCGTGCTCGCCGTAGTGGGTCGCGGCCATCTCCTTGGTGATGGTCCGGAGCTCGGCCGCCACCAGGCGCAGCTTCTTGCGCTCCAGGCGCGCCAGGACCTCACCGGCCAAGCCACGCTCGAGGCCGTCGGGCTTCACGATTACCAGGGTGCGGTCCACGAGGAGTGGACACTACACCGCAGCCGCCGGGCGTCCCGGTCGCTACGGGCTCAGCGCCCGGCGTCCTCCCACGGCACGGCCGACGCCAGCGCGTCCGCCCGCGCCGCGCCCACGACGTAGAGCGAGCCGGCGACGACGACGAGGCCGTCGGCGTCGACCATGCCGCGCGCCAGGCGAAGCGCGTCGCGCACGTCGGGTTCGATGTACGCGTTCAACCCGAGCGCGCGTGCCGCCTCGGCCACGGCGGCCGCCGGCATGGCGCGCGGCGAATCGGGCGCGCAGGCAACGACGGCCGCCACGCCGGCCGAGGCCAACGGCGACAGCATGGCCGAGGGGTCGCGCCCCGAGAGCATGCCCACCACCGCCACCGTCGCACCTTCGACCTCGAACTCGTCGCGCAGCGCGTCGCCCAACGTCGCCATGCCCGCCGCGTTGTGCGCGCCGTCGACCAACAACAGCGGGCGCCGACCCAACACCTCGAGCCGTCCCGGCACGCGCACGGAGGCGAACGCCTCGTCCACCACGTCGGGCGCCAGTGGCTCGTCGAAGAAGGCTTCGGCCGCCGCCAGCGCCACTGCCGCGTTCGTCCCCTGGTGCGCCCCGTGCAACGGGACCAACACTTCGTCGTAACGGCCCCCGGGCGTCCACAGCGTGACCAGGCGGCCCCCGACGGCCACCCAATTGGACTCCACCCCGTAGTCCCGCCCGGCCACCCACACCGGGCCGGCCCCCACCTCGGCGGCGTGGGTCAGGACGATATCGAGCAGGTCAGGGGCCAATTCCCCCACCACGACGCGGCTCCCCGGCTCCATGATCCCCGATTTGTCCGCCGCAATGCCCTCCAGCGTCGGCCCGAGCACGTCGGTGTGGTCGAAGCTCACGTTGGTCAGCACGGCCACGTCGCCGTGCACGACGTTGGTGGAGTCCCACGTCCCGCCCAGCCCGACCTCGATCACCATGGCGTCGACCGCCTCCGTGGCGAACCACGACAGCGCCGCCGCGGTCAGCAGCTCGAAGCGCGTCAGGCGCTCGGGCAGCAGCGGCTCGAGCAGCGCCAGCTCGGTCAGCACCTCGGTGAACGCGGCGTCGTCGATAGGCTCG
>Ga0209420_1001215_pt1 | contig 12330 bp, 10 predicted proteins | sample BlaSpr_A8_OM1_O1_FD_187972 | JGI IMG/M metagenome (GOLD analysis project Ga0209420, IMG submission 187972) | Forest soil microbial communities from Thunder Bay, Ontario, Canada - Black Spruce, Ontario site 2_A8_OM1_O1 (SPAdes) (version 2) | ecosystem: Environmental > Terrestrial > Soil > Boreal... | reverse complement strand
GATCTCATCGGTTACGGCCGCCGCCCGCCGCATCCGCGCTGGCCGCTGGGCGCGAGGATCGCGGTGCAGTTCGTGCTGAACTACGAGGAGGGGGCGGAGAGCTGCGTGCTCGACGGGGACCCGGCATCGGAGGTGTTCCTGTCGGAGATCGTCAATGCTCAGGCGTACCCCATGCGCCACCTGAGCATGGAATCTCTCTACGAGTACGGGTCGCGGGCGGGGGTGTGGCGCATCCTGCGACTCTTCGAGCGCTATCGGCTGCCCCTGACGGTGTTCGCCGTCGCCGCGGCGATACGCCGCAACGCAGAAGTTGCGGCCGCCTTCACCGAGCTCGGCCACGAGATCGCCTGCCATGGGCTGCGCTGGATCAGCTACCAGCTGATCGAGGAGGCGACCGAGCGGGCCCATATGGCCGAGGCGCTCGCGATCCTGCGTGACACGTTCGGCTGCCTGCCGCAGGGCTGGTACACCGGCCGCGACAGCCCGAACACGCGCCGCCTGCTCGTGGAGCACGGTGGAGTGCTTTACGACTCCGATTCCTACGCGGACGACCTGCCGTACTGGACCCAAGTCGCGGTGCACGCGGGCGGTGAAGCGCGCCGCGTGCCACATCTGGTGGTGCCGTACACGCTCGACACCAACGACATGCGATTCGCGACGCTGCAGGGCTTCAATTCGGGGGTGCAGTTCTTCGACTATCTGAAGGCCGCGTTTGATTCGCTCTATCGTGAGGGTGATCCACAGGGTCTCGACGCCCCGAAGATGCTCTCGGTCGGACTGCACTGCCGCATCATCGGCAGACCGGGGCGCATCACGGCCCTGGAGCGCTTTCTTGACTACATCCTCGGACAGCCGCAGGTGTGGGTGTGCCGGCGCGTGGAAATCGCGCAACACTGGCTCGCGAATCATCCGTTCCGGCCGCCGGCCACGCGCTGAACGGCCACATCCGGCGTGATCGCTCACTAATCGTGCGGCAGTTGATGCAAGCGCCCCATTTTGTGGCAACCCGCGAGCGAGGCTGCCGCGCGCCGCGTCGCGCCCGAGCACCGGCCCTCTGCGTTGGCGGCCCGGGATTGATGTGATTTTGCCGAGGTAGCGGCGTTTGCCGATGGCCGCTTCGGGGATGGCCATCAACGCCATATAGTTGGCACAGAAACTGCAGTCCCGCAGAGGAATGGCGGGACGCAATCGTCACCGCACCGCACAAAGAAGCGACAGGGGTTTTCTATGTTGCGACGACTGACTGCGATCGTGGCGGTGGCGCTGCTGCGATTGACCCCGGCACTCGCCGATGCCCAACCGTCACCCACCGATTCGGCGACCGCTGCGAGCAGCCCCGCAGCGGGTAGCCCTGCGACCAGCCCCACAGCATCGAGCCCTGCGACCGCCCCGGCCGCCTCGAGCGCTGACCTTGATGAAATCGTCATACACGGCATCAGGCGAGGAGATCTCATCCTCCCCACCACCGTGACCTCGAATTCAGTCTACGGCCTGGATCTGGGCGTGATGGACGTACCGCGCAACACCACGGTGATTTCGCAGGCGCAGCTGGCTGCCCTCAACATCCAAAATCCTGGGGGGTTTTCCTATCTGACCTCGAGCAGTTATTCGGACTCCTCCTTCGGTCAGCCGAATGTGCCGCGCATCCGTGGCCAGTATGGCGACATGTTCTTCAACGGGATGCGCGATAGCTTCACGCTCAACGGCTACGGTGCTCCGATCAGTTTCAACAGCGTGGATTCCATCGATATCGTCAAGGGCCCGGCGAGCGTGCAGGCGGGACCCGGAGCAGGCGTGGGAGGGGCCATCGACATCACTACCAAGATGCCGTCGTTCACGAAGTCCACCCTTTCCTTCAGCCTGGAAGGCGACAGTCAACAAAAGCGCATTGCGTCCGTCGACTTCGGCGGCCCGGTAACCTCGAACACGGCCGCGCGCGTGAGCATCACGAGCAACGATAGCGGCAGCTATTACTACGACATGTTCTTCCATCAGCAGGCGATCTTCGCCGCAGGCCTCACCCAGTTCACCTCGCAGTACAGCGTTCTGTATACGGTCGACTTCGTCGACACGAAGTACCGCGAGAACGACGGCATCAATCGGATCAACCAGAACCTGATCGACAATGACCTGTACCTCACCGGCGCCCCGCCTCTGGATACGATCTCCGGATTCCTGACGCCGGTTCAACTGAGTGGCGCGACCACCGTGCTCAACCGCCGAATCATCATCGATGAGCCGCCGGGCACCGGAGCCCACGCCCAGCACATCAAGGCGCAGGTCATCCAGACCTTCAATGTCTCGGACAATTGGACCATCACTAACAATACGTTCTACGATTTCCTCAACCGCTACAACCAGATCATGGCGTACTACGCCGACACGGCGAAGGATAGCTACACCATCGAGAACAAGACCGACGTCACGACCAAGTTCTCGCTCGGCCCGGTGACTAGCTACATCGACGGCGGCGTCACCTACCGCTTCGCGCACGTGTACGACGTGCAGAACTACATCAACGAGCCGGTCAGTGTGTTCGATCTGTCCGGCAATCCTAACAACTGGATCTTTCCGGCAGCACTGCAGGGGCCCTCCGGTGCGTTCCTCTACTCTGCCGCCTTCGGTCACCAGCAATGGGGATCGCCGGGACGCAATCCGTACTTCCTGAACGACAGCGTTGATCAGAACCTGCAGGACGCAGCGATCTTCCTCGAGGACCGCATGGTATTTTCGCCGCAGTGGAGCGTGCTGTACGGCCTGCGCGGCGATCTGGTGCAGTTGAACTACTCCGACCCGCTCGGCGGGCTGGGGTTATACAACGGCCTGCCTCAAAGCGCGTCCACCGCCTGGTATGGCCTGCGCAATGCAAACATCAGCGTGGTGTACACCCCCACGCCGCATGTCTCCACTTACCTCACCTACAACAACGCACAGTACGTGCTCCCGACTGCCAATGACGGGGCGGTTGCGACCTGGGGCGAGGCGCCGAGCAGCCAGTTACAGCAGGACACGACGCTGGAAGAATTGGGCGTGAAACTCGACCTCCTCGATAAGGCCCTGTTCATCTCCACCGCGATCTACCACCAGACGCGCGCCATCCCCATCGGGGTGGGGCTTACCAATACCGTGGCCAATATCAGGGGCGCCGAGATCGAACTCAATTTCCAGCCCGATCCACATTTTTTCGCCACGGCCAGCTATTCCTACCTGCACACCCTCATCCAGGCGCCCTCGTCCCTGATCCCGGCTTTTTACTTCTACAACTTTCCCGCCGAGCCCGGGACGAACATCGACGGCGGCGGCAACTTCGCCGTGTACCAGCCGGGCCAGAAAATGATTGACCCGGGCGTGCCGCAGCACTTGTTCAACATTCTGGTGAACTACAAGCACCCTTCAGGCTTCGGTGCGCAGACCAACATTCAGGTCACCGGACCGATCGACACCACCCAGTCCGGCTATCTCAACCTGGCCGCAACCAATGCCGCCGCGGCCGCCGATGGCGTGGGGACCTTGGTCGGGCCGGGCGGCACCGTGCCGCTGTCGGTAGTCGGCGCGAATGGTTACTACACCTCCCCGCGTATTCCCTGGCAATACACCGTGAACGGCGCGGTGTTCTACAACTTCCAGAACTATCTGATCAAGTTCTCGATCTACAACCTGACCAACGAGCGTAATCTCCAAAACGACATTCCGTATTACGGCAACGACTTCCTGACGCGCGTCCCGCCGCGCAGCTTTGATTTGAGCTTCAGCGGCAAGTTCTAGTCGCTGCGGGTCGCGATTACACTTTGCGTGATACCTGGTCACCGGGTCCTTGCGATGTGTCAAAGCTCGGGCGCAAGATTCGGGACCGGGATATCAGGCTCAATCGAATGGCGGCAGTTTCCGAAGCAGCGTCCCCGTTCGCGGCGCGCGTATCCCCACGAGTCGACGCTGCGGTGCTGCTCGACGTCGCGCTCACGCCATCCGGTTCGCGCCTGCGGTCCCTGGCCGAGCGCGGTGGCTTCCGAGCCCGGGTGACCGGCGGCGACGATAGCTGCGAAGTCTATCTGCTCAACCCCTCCGGCGGACTTGCCGGCGGCGACCGGCTCGAGGTCGCGGCGAGTGTTGCCGCAGGCGCCCGGCTGCTCGTCTCGACTGCATCGGCCGAGCGGGTCTATCGCTCGTGTGGGCCCGATACCCGCATCGACTGTCGGCTCACGGCGGCGCCCGGCGCAACCCTCGAGTGGCTCCCGCAGCAGACCATCTTCTACGAGGCGAGCCGCTACCGTAGGAGCATCGCGATCGAGGCGGACTCGAGCGCGCGTGTCACGGTGCTCGAGGCGATGACGCTCGGGCGCATTGCGCGCGGCGAGCGTCTGGAGGACGTCGTGCTTCGTGACGACTGGCGGGTGCGCCGGGCCGGGCGGCTGCTGTTCGCCGAAGCGCTGCGCATGGAGGGATCCGCGTCCCGGCTCTTCGAGCGAGCGGCGATCGGCGCGGGAGCCACGGCGGCAGCGACCCTCGTACACGTGGCACCGGACGCCACGACGCAGCTCGATCGGATTCGCGGGTGTCTCGGGGATCAGGTGCCGTGCGGTGCGAGCGCGCTCGAGGGCCTGGTCGTGGCGCGCTGGCTCGCGCCGGAGCCGATGATGCTCATTGCGGCGCTGAAGTCGTTCCTGGAGCAGTTTCGCGGCCGTGCGGCGCCGCGCGGCTGGTGAGTGGTCTTAAGCGATGCAGTTGACTCCCCGCGAGAAGGACAAGTTGCTGGTTGCGATGGCGGCCAGCGTCGCGCGCCGGCGTCTCGAGCGCGGGCTGCGGCTCAATTGCCCGGAGGCCGTAGCGCTCATCTGCGACTTCGTGGTCGAGGGCGCGCGCGACGGACGCAGCGTTGCGCAGCTGATGGAGGCGGGTGCGCACGTCATCACGCGCGAGCAGGTCATCGACGGAGTCGCCGAGCTGGTCGGCGACGTGCAGGTGGAGGCGACGTTCCCGGACGGTACCAAGCTTGTGACCGTGCACCGGGCAATCCGCTAAAGTGGCAGGGGAACGGACATGATTCCAGGCGAAGTGCTGTGTGAACCGGGCACGATCGAACTCAATGCCGGTAAGGTCGCGCGGTCCCTGCGGGTTACCAACGTCGGTGACCGGCCGGTTCAGGTCGGCAGTCACTATCATTTTTTCGAAGTGAACTCGGCGCTCGTCTTCGATCGCGCCCAGGCGCTCGGCCGTCGGCTCGACATTCCTGCCGGCACGGCAGTGCGTTTCGAGGCCGGGCAGGCCCGCGAGGTGACTCTCGTGCCGTTCGGCGGCGCACGACGGGTATTCGGTTTTCGCGGCGAGGTCATGGGTACCTTAGCCGAGGAGCCCTGAGATGCCGACCCGACTGCCCCGCGAGGTCTACGCCGAGATGTTTGGTCCCACGGTCGGAGATCGGATCCGGCTTGCCGATACCGACCTCTTCATCGCCATCGAGCGCGACCACACGATCTATGGCGAGGAGGTCAAGTTCGGCGGTGGCAAGGTCATCCGCGACGGAATGGGCCAGTCACAGCGCACGCGCGCGGACGGCGCGGTCGATACCGTGATCACGAACGCCGTGATCCTCGACTACTGGGGCGTCGTCAAGGCCGACGTGGGCCTGCGCGAGGGACGTATCGCGGCGATCGGCAAGGCCGGCAATCCGGACGTGCAGCCCGGCGTTGATGTGGTCATCGGGCCAGGCACGGAGATCATTGCCGGTGAGGGAAAACTCCTCACGGCGGGGGGCTTCGACAGTCACATCCATTTCATCTGTCCACAGCTGGTCGAGGAGGCGCTGATGTCGGGCATCACGACCATGCTCGGCGGCGGCACGGGACCTGCGACCGGGACGAACGCCACGACCTGCACCCCGGGCCCCTGGCATCTCGCCCGCATGATCGAGGCGGTCGACTCACTGCCGATGAACATTGGTTTCGCGGGCAAGGGCAATGCCTCGCAGCCCGCCGCGCTCATCGAGCAGATCGCCGGCGGCGCCGCGGCACTGAAGCTTCACGAGGACTGGGGCACGACACCTGCGGCGATCGACTGCTGTCTGTCGGTGGCTGACGCGCACGACGTTCAGGTCATGCTGCACTCGGACACCCTCAACGAGTCCGGGTTTGTCGAGGCTACGATTGCTGCCTTCAAGGGTCGCACGATACATGCCTACCATACCGAGGGCGCCGGAGGCGGCCACGCGCCCGACATCATCAAGGTCGCGGGACTGGCGAACGTGTTGCCATCCTCGACCAATCCCACCCGGCCCTACACGGTCAACACGCTGGACGAGCACCTTGACATGCTGATGGTGTGTCACCACCTCGATGCGTCGATCCCGGAGGATCTGGCCTTTGCGGAAAGCCGGATCCGCCCGGAGACGATTGCGGCGGAAGACATCCTGCACGACCTCGGTGCGCTGTCGATGATGTCCTCGGACAGCCAGGCGATGGGGCGGGTCGGTGAGGTCGTGCTGCGGACCTGGCAGACGGCGCACAAGATGAAGCAGCAGCGAGGTGCGCTCGCGGGCGACAGCGCGCGTCACGACAACGCGCGGGTCAAGCGCTACCTTGCGAAGTACACGATCAATCCGGCCATCGCGCACGGCGTGTCCGCGCACGTCGGCTCGGTCGAGCCTGGCAAGCTGGCCGACCTCGTGCTGTGGTCGCCGGCCTTTTTTGGCGTGAAGCCCGATCTGGTCCTCAAGGGAGGCATGATAGCGGCCGCCGCAATGGGCGATCCCAACGCATCGATCCCGACACCCCAGCCGGTGCATTTCCGCCCGATGTTCGCAGCCTTCGGCGCCGCACCTGCGGCGACGGCCGTGACCTTCGTGTCGGGCTTGTCGCTCGAGGGGGGACTGGCGAGCCGATTGCGCGTAGCGAAGCCACTCGTGGCGGTCGAGAAGACGCGCGGCCTCGGCAAGGCCGACATGATCCATAACGACGCGACGCCTGCGATCGAAGTCGACCCGGAGACCTACCTTGTGACCGCCGACGGCGAGCCGCTGGTGTGCGAGCCGGCGCACGAGTTGCCGATGACCCAGCGCTATTTTTTGTTCTGAGCGCCGCATGCAACGTGCCAGTGACTTTGCCGCGGCCGGGACCTGGACCGGCGCCGCCTGCGACCGCGCTGTCCTCGATTACGAGGGGCGGCACCGGCGGCGTACGAAATTGCAGTGCGACTCAGGCCGCGAGGTTCTGCTCGATCTGACTGCGGCCGTGCAACTGCGGCACGGGGATGCGCTGGTGCTCGACGACGGCGGCCTCATCGAGGTGCATGCGGCCTCGGAGCCGCTCCTTGAGCTGCGCGCGGCTTCTCCGGCGGACCTCACCCGGCTCGCCTGGCATCTCGGCAACCGTCACGTGGCGGCCGAGCTCGGCGAGGCCTGGCTGCGCATCCGGCCGGATCATGTGCTCGCTGACCTCGCGCGGCGGCTCGGCGCCACGGTAAGTGAGGTCACGGCGCCGTTCGACCCGGAGCCCGGCGCCTATTCGGCGCACGCACACGCCGCGGTACTGCGCCCGTGACGGCGAGCGATTCTGCCACCCGGCTGACACTGATGGCCTGGATGTCGCCGTCCTTTCCCATCGGTGCCTTCGCCTATTCGCACGGTCTCGAGAGCGTGTATGCATCCGGTGAACTTAAGAGCGCGGAGGCGCTCCATGACTGGCTCGCCACGCTCCTCGAGCACGGCTCGCTGCGCAATGATGCGATTCTGCTCGGCCTCGTGTGGCGCGCGGCGCGGTTCGAGGACGCCGTGGCGGTATTCGAGCTCAATGAGTTTGCCGTCGCGCTCGCCGGTGGCGCCGAGCGGCGCCTCGAGACGACCGCGCAAGGCCGGGCCTTCGCCCGCGCCGTCGTGACGAGCTGGCCCATGCCCGCACTCGAGGCGTGGCTCGCCGCTCTGGCCCCCGAGCCGCTCGCTTACCCGGTTGCAGTTGCGCTTGCCGCTGCAGCGCACGAGCTGCCGCTGCTGCCCACGCTCGAGGCCTTCCTGCTGGCCGCCCTCAGCAACCTCGTATCGGCGGCGAGCCGCCTGGGAGCAGTCGGCCAGACGGACGCCCAGCGCATCCTCGCGCGCGTTGCGCTCCTTCTGCCGCCGGCCGCGCGTCTCGCCGCGGCGAGCGATCGCGGCGACATCGGCGCGGTCACGCTACGCGCTGAGCTGTTCGCGTTTCATCACGAGACGCTCTACTCGAGGTTGTTTCGCACATGAACACGGTTTTACGTTCGCGCCACGGACCGCTACGAGTCGGGATTGGTGGCCCGGTCGGATCGGGCAAGACGGCACTCATGGAAGCGCTCTGCAAGCACTTCCGGGACCGCTTCGAGATGTGCGCGATCACCAACGACATCTATACCAAGGAGGACGCAGCGATCCTGACCCGCGTCGGCGCGCTACCCCCTGAGCGGATTCTCGGCGTCGAGACCGGCGGCTGCCCGCACACCGCCATTCGCGAGGACTGCTCGATCAACCTCGCCGCCATCGACGAAATGCGCGCGCGCTTCCCGCTGCTGGATCTGATGCTGATCGAATCCGGCGGTGACAATCTTGCGGCCACTTTCAGTCCGGAGCTGGTCGATCTGACGATCTATGTTATCGATGTTGCGGGGGGCGAGAAGATTCCGCGCAAGGGGGGGCCCGGGATAACGCGCTCCGACCTCCTCGTAATCAACAAGATCGACCTCGCGGCGCACGTGGGGGCCAGCCTCGAGGTGATGGACAACGATGCGCGTCGCATGCGCGCGGGACGGCCTTATGTGTTCACGAACCTGCGCGCCTCGATCGGGCTCGACAGGATCGCTGCGTTCGTCGTGGAGCGCGGATTTGGGCGGCCGTGAACGTGTAGCTGCTGCACCAACTCGCTGACGCGAAATCTGCAGGACACCCCGGGAAGCGCAGGTCCTGGACGCCCCAGAATCTGCGCACGTTAGCGAATGTGGTTAGATAAACCCGAGCGTAGTCGGGCTGAATGCCGACAGATTGGGCAACACGGCAGCAAGCTGCGTCGCGCTGGCACCAAACCACGTTGCCAGCGTCGCCGCGAATTGATCCACGGCGATGGTCGGAATCCAGCGACCCAGGTCGCTGGCATCGTCCGGACCGGATAGTTCTAAGGTGGGCATCGTTCCGTAGACTTGACCGCCATTCACGGCATCACCGATCACCAGCGGATGGCTGCCCCACGCATGGTCCGTGCCGCCGCCGGTGTTGGGCAGGAAGTTGCGGGAGAAGTCCGACAGCGTGAACGTGGTAACGCTGCTGCCCGCGCCGATATCAGCCATCGCGCCATGGAAGGCGGTAAGCGCGGGGTCAAGTTGCGCGAACAGCGCCTGCTGCTGGTTGAGCTGATTGGTGTGCGTATCGAACGAGCCGAGGGTAGCGAGGAACACCTGGCGACTCGCCCCGAGAGTGCTGCGGGCTTCGATCACCTTTGCGATCGCCAGCAGCTGTTGCGAGAAATTGCTGGTAAGGCCGGTGAAGCGCGCGGCCAGCGTGGCATCGGTGGTCGTGAGGATTGGGTTCAGGATGGCGCTGCTCGTGAGCGCGCTGCTCATGATGGTCTGTGCAGCCTGGGTGAGGTTGATGTCCTGATCGATGCCGAGCAGCTCCACCAGTGCCCCGCGCCGCACCGCATCGGCGCTGTTGTTCGGAAAGCCGTTCAGGCCGAACGAACCGCTGGTCGGAATCACGAGCGCCTGGGATGCCGCGCCGGTCACGAACAGGTTGTTGCCGCCGGTCGAGATCATCGGCGGCACACTGGAGCTGACGTTCAACGCGGCTAGCTGGTCGGCGAGCCGCCCGCCCCAGCCGCTGTTCGAAGACGAGGTGCTCGAGATCGACGCCTGCCACTGGTGCTGCTGATCAATGTGCGAGAACAGGCTTTCGGGCTTGAGAGTGGAGGTCGACAGATACTGTGTCTTGGTGAGTGGCTGCACGAGCGTACCGACGTTCGCCACGACGGCGAGACTCCCCGACGCCCAGAGTGACTGCAGACCGGGTAGCGAGGGATGCAGCCCGTACTGCGGCGCACCGGCGGGGACGGTGAGTGGCAGCAGCTGCGATTGCGGCAGCGCCAGGTAACTGCGCGTTTGCGCGTAATTGGCGTGCCCGACGGTATCCAGCGGCACGATGGTGTTGTTGGCATCGTTTCCCCCGTAGAGGAATATGCAGACCAGGGCCTTGTAATCGCCTGCTGTCGCGGCCTGCGCGGCGAGCACGCCGAGTTGCCCCAGGGCGGCGCTACCGGCGAGTGCGCCAGCGTGCTTAAGTAGGTCTCGACGGTTCATATCAGCGCTCCACTTGGTATTGCGCGGACGTGAGGATCAGGTAGCTGGCCGCCTGCGCGGCCGCGAGCGGATTGGTCGAATTCGCCGCGACAGAGTTGACAGCCGTCAGAATGATGTTGTTCGCAGCGCTCGAGAGGCTGCCGTGCATCAGCGTCTGATTCAGCTGTGCGATCAGGGCGCTGCTGTTCGCAGCTCCCGCGAGCGGCGTCAGGTTGATCGTGGTACCCGTGCTGCCGCTCACCGTGGGATCGGCGGCGGCGCCGCCCTGCATGATCACGGTGTTGATGAAGTTGGCACGTGCCAGCGCGGTGGCCGCATTCTCGATGCCGAACTCCGGCGCCAGCGTCTGCGTGCCTGGAACCTGATAGCTGGGCGGATAGAAGTTGAACACCGTCTCGGGCGAGAACATCGGCTGCCCCATCGCCGAACTTGCGCTGCGCGGCAATACCCCGTCCGATGTCCCGCCAAGACTGCGCAGCGTGCTCGTAATGAACAGCGCAGGTTCCCGCAGATGACCGAACAGGTTCGTCGCCGGCGTGTCGCCGCGCGCCTCGGTGTCCGTGAGGATGGCGCGCACCACGGCGGAAAGATCGCCCCGCACACCCTGGCCATTGTTAGCGAACACCGCGGCGATGCGTGCCACATAGGCGGGACTCGGATTGCTCGTCACCAGATGCTGTATCAGCTGCTTACTGATGAATGGCCCGACATTCGGATGATTGAAGATGTTGTCGAGCGCGTTCTGGAGGTCCTGTGCGGGCGTCTGGTTCGCCGGCACCGTATAGCCGTTGAGCAGCACCTTGGTGCCCGCCTGGTGGTGATCCGCAAAGGCCACCATGGTGCCGTCGAAATTGATCGGGTTGGTCCACTGCGAGGTCGCGCCGGCCAATGGCGGATAGGTCCAGCCCGTGAACACCGACGCTAGGCCCTCGATGGTGGCGCTCTCGAAGGTGGGAATCGGTGCGCCGCTGGTGTCGAGCTGTGGCGTACCGTCGGGATTCAGCTCGATCAGCCCGATCGAGAACAGTTGCAGCACTTCGCGCGCATAGTTCTGATTGGGGACCGTGCCGTTCTGGGGATTGGTCTCATCGCTGTTGGCCATGTCCAGGTAATGGCCCATGGTCGGACTCAAGGTCACATCCTGCAGCAGGGTGCGATAATTACCGAGGGCGTCCCGCAGCAGTATGTTCTGGTAGTCGGCGAGTCCGTAAGCCTCGTAGATCTCGACGCTCGAGACCACCATGATCTGCGACAGCGCGAAGGCGACCCGCTGGCGCAGCTGGTCGGGATTCTTGAGCGCGTGAGTGAAGAAATCGCGCTGCACCTGAAATGGCGAGTACTCATCGCGCGCACACAGGCTTGAGGCATCGGGTGGGTTCGACCCATCGCCGATGCAGCCGGCGGGCGCGGTGTGTGGGGTATAGCTGTAGCCGGTGTACTGAGTCGCTGGATACGCTAATTGCTCACTGAGGTAGGCATCGATGCCGACGCTCTGCACATGAGCGACATCGCTCGCCGTGACGCCGAAGGTGGCCTGTTCAAGCAGGCGCGCGGCGTCTGCCGCGCTGACGGAGGGGGCGCTGACGGAGGGGGCCGGCGTCGGGGAATTCGTAGCGTTGCCGCCCCCGCCGCCACAGGCTGCGAGGCTGAAGAGCGAGCACAACAGGCCCACAGCACCGAAGAAGCGCATACCGATCCGTGTCGGGTAACAGCGGTTATACATTGTTCGACTCCCTGGCCTAGCGGCACGCAATGCAAGACAACGCTCCGACATTGGCTGCGGTTGACGGCCGAGCGAAACGATTGGCAAATTTCCCGCGCGGTGTCGCGACGGGCCGACAGGTGTCAGCGACTTCGGTATCCCTGACAGACAACGGGTGACGCGGCCGCGGCAGGTAAGTCTCTGGAAGAGCTGGTTCTTCGCGGGAAGTGGCGAGCTTTAGGCCGGTCAGGCCTTCGTTTTTAATCCCCGCAGCAGCGTCGAAGTCGAGCCGCCGTGTCGCAGGTGCAGCAGCCAGGTGCCCGCATCGATCG
>Ga0209420_1001214_pt1 | contig 12335 bp, 9 predicted proteins | sample BlaSpr_A8_OM1_O1_FD_187972 | JGI IMG/M metagenome (GOLD analysis project Ga0209420, IMG submission 187972) | Forest soil microbial communities from Thunder Bay, Ontario, Canada - Black Spruce, Ontario site 2_A8_OM1_O1 (SPAdes) (version 2) | ecosystem: Environmental > Terrestrial > Soil > Boreal... | reverse complement strand
GGGCGATGGCGGGGCCGCTAGTGGCGGCGCGGTGGGCGGGTCGAAGCGATCATCGCCTGCGCCTCGGCATCCTCTTGGGTTATCTGACGATCGCGTTCGGTTATTGCGTGCTCGGCGCCAGCCGAAGTGTTTGGATGGCGGCCGGCTGCGCCTTGGTGGCGCACGCGGGAGGCTCGACGGTCTGGGTCTTCTCCACCACGCTTCTGCAATTTCACACCGAGGACCGCTTTCGAGGGCGTGTCTTTTCCGCGGACCTTGGCTTGGGCTGCCTTACCTTTGCCGTAACCGCATATCTGGCTGGTCGTTTTCTCGATGCGGGAATCTCCGCTCGCACGGTCGCCACCAGCACGGGTGTGCTGATGCTGGTTCCGGCAGCGATTCTCGCGATCGTATTACATGCTGGTCGGTCCAGAGAGCCACATATTTTCTCGTGATGTCTTGCGCTACGGTTTTCTTCCGATAAAGAAGCGCGGATGTTTTCTTCGAGCGCAACTTGTCAATATCAGGGGGGTTGGTATTTTGTGGAGTATTAAAGGGCAAGCGTGCCTAAGAAAATTGGCGTGTCTTAGACGCTGGATTGAAATGTTTTGCAGCAAAAGCCATGCTCCGCAATTCGAAAGATCCGGTTATCTCGACTGCCCCGAACTTTGCTGGATGTTTTGTAGTTGCGGAAGCTCCGCACCGGCGGCGTCCACCCCGCCCGCCCCGGCCACGCAGAGCTTTTCTGGTTCTTTCGGGCAGATCGATGTGATGCCGTATTTCGCGATGAGCAAGCAAAGCCGAGACGTTCAGTTCATGAACGGGCAGCAAAATCCCATATATACCGAGGATTTCCCCACGATGACTTTGCTGCCAGCGGCGATTGGTTTTGGCTGAAGAGCGCCGCCACGCACGGGTTCGATGTCAAAGCATTCGACCAGAATTACGTCTACATTCGTTCTACGGAACTGGTCTGGTCCGATAGCACGACATTCAAACGATTGGTCAATGACTTGCCAATTGCTGATCGTTGCGTGCCTCCCGACGGTCCAGGGCCCGAAATCGAGGTGGCCGACACCAGACTTCAGTACTTCTCCTCGTGCAATCCGTAGAAATCCAGCAATCTTGGAACCGCACTCAATGATTTAGATGCGCCGGCGCTAATGGATACTGGAGGGAGCCTCGGGCAATTGTCCACGCGAGTGCTGCATTATCGCTACAACTGCGACAAGCATTTCACAACTGCATCAACGAGGAGCAGTACTTTCTGGCCTCAGGATATGGGCTATGGCAATGGAAACATTGCCAAATGGAATGCTTGTCAACTCGACATCGATAAACAATATTGAGCCGGGGGCGGCCAGTGGAAGGCTGCCATGTACACAGAGTTACCAGTAACTTGGCACAGCTGAGTGCTCATTTCCGAGGGGGTCGAGTGTCGCTGAGCAAACCCGTTCCAGGAAGGCGCCTGAATCGCATTTGTGCGTCGGCTAACGTATCCTCTCCGGGAATGCAACCAGCGCGTCACGGTGAGCTGCTCGCATCTACGCAGCGCTCAGCCGGTCAATCTTTGCCGCCATGATGAAGTCGCTCTCGGTGAGGCCGTCGATCTTGTGCGTCCACAGCGTGATCTCGGCTTTGCCCCACGCCAGCAGAATATCTGGATGATGTCCCTGCTCTTCGGCCAGCGCCCCAACTCGATTCACGAACTCCAACGCCTGCTTGAAGTCCGGGAACTTGAACTCGCGGTGAAGCTGATGTTCGTCGTAAACCATCCATTTAGGGACACTCTGCTGTAACTTCTCCAGTTCCTTCCCCTTGAGCGGCGGAACGCCGCCGTGGCACGGCACGCATTTCTTGTCGGCTAGGTGTTCGGTCATAAAATTCTCCGAAAGAATTTGAAGCGAAATCGTCAACCTCATGCTGAAGAAGATTTCAGCCCACCTGCGCTGACAGATTATCAGACTGTGCGGATGCCGACCTTCTAAAATATCGCTTCAACCACAACAAGTATGCGAAAAGCAGCACCATGGAGATCAGGCTGAACCACAAAAGAACGTGACCGCGAAACATGGGATTGGAATTAAGCATTTTCAACTGCGCATCCGACACCCCCATCTTGGAATATGCCTGTATCATATCTGCCCTGGCATAGGTGAGCCCCATGGACAGGAGGCGGATGGGAACGCTGACGGCGGCGATCCACCAGCCCGAAGATTGCAGACGAAAGAGCGCGATCGCGAGATAGGCATCGAGAGCGGCCATTACGACAAAGCATGCGCTGCCTGGAATTCCGGTGAGGTATTGTCCGAAGAAAGGAAATACCGGGGTCGTGACCCCCACCAGCAAAAGATAGAGCGCTCCCATGGCGAGAACAACGCTAGCGCCCAGCACCGGCAAAGGTGTTTGGTCGGTCCAGCGTTCAATGGGATCGCGATGGCGAACGGTCTCGGAGACATCTTTCCGGCCGTAGAAAACGACGAAAGCGATTGGCGCCAGCACCAGAAAAACGGCGGCAAAAATGATAATCAGTGTGATAATCACGGCCATTGCGCCGGTGGAAATGGTGGGCGACGGCCCCCCGGGAGCATTCTGCTGGGCCTGCGCCAAGGCGCTTCGCATAGTTAGCGGTAGCATTGCAGTCAGCAGGACTGTGATCAGAGAGCCCATGATCAGCCAGTACCAGGCGGCGACCAGCGTCAGGGCACGTGCCCAGCGCTTCATTTGCACCGATCCGATCCCGAGTGCAATCAGCCCGGACGCCGCGAATCCGTAGGTGGCGACTCCAGAGATGAACTGGCCGGGACGCACCGCGCCGCCAGGCGCGAGACGGGACAAGAATGCGCCCAGCGCGATGAAAGGTACCATCAGCCCGGCCAGCAGACCGAGGATGATCTGAAGGACGCCGAAGATCACCAGGCCCGTGCCGCGGTCGTGATATCCAGGCACGTCCGGAATTAGCGGATCGACAACGCCGGGAACAACTGCTGGGACAGGCGCGGTTGCTTCGGGCGACGAGTCGGACGCATTTCTGAGATTGGGTCCTCGATCTGGTGGCGGTTCGGTTTCCACGGGACCTCCCACAGGATCGGGACATCTTAGCAGGCCTATAGGGAAGGGCGTAGGTGGGTTGCGGGGCTTACATTGTTGGATGCACTGCGGGAGCCCGTATAATTCCGTTGTGTACAATCATTCTCTACTTCTCGCCCGGTTCTGCATTTACTCCGGCAACCATGAAGTCATTGAAAATGCCGTGCACTTAGAAGCCTGACGCGCCACCCGCGATGAGCGTTCCGGATTCTTCATGGGCAACAGTAGTTGAAAAGGTTAATCAACATGGTTGTTCTGGTAATTGGGGGTGCAGGATATATCGGGAGCCACGCGGCTCGGGCACTCAAACGCGCGGGGCATGAAGTGATCATTTTCGATAATCTCAGTACCGGATATGAATTTCTGGCTGCGGGATTTGAACTGATCAAGGGCGACGTGCTGGATGCGGACGCACTGGCGCGAGTGTTGCCGCGGGCCCATGCCATTATGCACTTCGCGGCGTACGCCTACGTTGGGGAGTCGGTGACGAATCCGAGGAAATATTTCCATAATAACGTTGAAGGCGGCCTATCCCTGCTGAACGCAGCTCTCGACGCAGGAGTGAAGAAGATCATTTTTTCTTCCACCTGCGCCGTTTATGGCGAACCGGCGAAAGTTCCGATCGAGGAAAATACGCCGCGGCAGCCGGTGAATCCTTACGGCGTTTCGAAGTTGTTCTTTGAGCAGGCGTTGCAGGCGTACGACCGCGCCTACGACTTCCGCTTCGCGAGCCTGCGCTACTTCAACGCAGCTGGCGCCGACGACAGCGGCGAAATCGGAGAATTGCACGACCCGGAGACCCACCTGATTCCGGTTGCTTTGCGCGCGGCCGCGAGACTCGGACCCGAGTTGCACGTATTTGGATCGGATTATCCGACGCCAGATGGAACTTGCATTCGCGATTACATCCACGTGAACGATTTAGCGAGTGCGCATGTAGGGGCGCTCGACCACCTGGCGGCGGGGAAGGAAAGCTTTGCCGTCAATGTAGGAACGGGGACTGGAGCTTCCGTGCAGGAAGTGATCTCCGCCGTCGAGGCGGTCACCGGGAAGTCCGTGCCTCGCAAGATGGTGCCGCGGCGCGCGGGGGATCCTCCGAGGCTGGTGGCGAATCCGGCGAAAGCGCAGGCGCTGTTGCAGTGGAAGGCAACGCGCGGGTTGAGCGACATTGTGACAACCGCATGGAATTGGATGGAAAGGCGAGCGGCGTCAAGACAAAGCGTTCTGTGAACCCGAGAGATACGGCTTGAATCCGAGAGGAAATCCGGTTTTCTTCCCCTATGAACTCTGTGGCCTCGTGGTTGAGCCTTCCATAGTGTTATTCAAGTCCGAGGAAAATTATGGCCAATGATCTGGCAGGAAAGAAAGTGGCGTTCCTGGGCGCGGGGAAGATGGGCGGCATTATTCTGCAGGCGTTGCTGAAGAACGGTTCGCTTTCGCCAAAGGCAACCCGCGCCACCGTGGCGCACGCGGAACGGGCCCGGGTTCTGGGCGCGAAACTGAAAGTCAAAATAGGGACCAACAACGTCGAGGCCGCCAAAGGCGCCGACATTATTGTGATCGCAGTGAAGCCGCAGGTGGTTGAAGAAGTGGTGCGAGAAATCAGTGGTCAAATTACTCCGAAGCAAGTGATTGTGTCAGTCGCGGCCTCGGTGCCAACATCCATGATCGAAAAGAACCTGCCGCCGAACGTTCCCGTGATACGTGCCATGCCTAATACGCCGTGCCAGCTGGGAGCTGGGATGACGGCGATCTGCAAAGGCAAGCACGCCAGCGCAAAGCATGTTGCTATGACTTGCCACATGTTTGATGTGGTGGGAAGAACGGTCGTGGTCGACGAGAAACACATGGATGCGGTAACGGCACTTTCGGCCAGCGGACCGGCTTATATCTATATCATTCTCGAATCGCTGGCGGAGGCGGGGGTGAAAGTGGGACTGCCGCGTGATATCGCGACCCTGCTGGCGGCGCAGACCACGATGGGCGCCGCCCGCGTGGTGCTGGAGACGGGAGATCATCCGGCGCTGCTCAAGGATGCAGTAACCACTCCGGCCGGCTGTACCATTGACGCCATCATGGAACTCGAAGAAGGCAAGCTGCGCGTCACCCTGATCAAAGCAGTAGTAAAGGCGGCGCAGCGCGCGAAGGAACTGGCATACGGATAAAGAACTGTACTCTGAATAGCCGCGTGAGTCTTGGCCAGCCGTTATGGCCGCCCCTGGGTCCAGGACTTGTCCCCGACTGAAGCTGGTTGAGCTTTTTCCGCCGGTCACAAATCGTAGCGTTCCGGATTCGTAGGAACAGAATGTTTTCAAGCCGGAGTCCGAGTCAAGGGGTGCGGCAGTGAGGCGATACTTAGTTAGATGCCGGGTTTCCATCGCAGCCGCTGAGTGCGAAGCGATGTCCGTTCGATTCCTCATTGCTTTGCCCTGGAGCGACATACCCTCCGCTTTCTCCTGCCTCTCCGGCAACATCCCCCGCCGGATCTCGGGTAAGCAGATTCGATAATGTGCAGGTATAGCCGAGATTGGGATGCTTTGGTTCGATAGCGAGTCTCAGCGGCGGTGAGAGCCCTCGAGCGCATTTAATGCGGCTGATTCGTTGGCTGCGTCTTGTTCCTTATGGTCGACAAGCAGAAAGGATATATTGAGCGCGGCTTCGTGCTACAGTTTTCGGGTCGGCCTTTTATCGTCGCGGATTGACTCTGGCAGAGACGAAAACGAGACTCATGGAACCGCGCCTCATCCTTATCAATTTGCTGCTCAGGCTGGGCGTAGCCGCGGCTGTGTCCAGCAGTCTGGTTCGCGCCAAAGAATTTAAGGCATTACTATTTCGCGAAGAGCGCACGTTTCGCCAGAAAGTGTACCTGGTTCTTTGGTTTGCCCTGCCGATCATGATTGGCGTCGGAATTAGGATTGGTCAGAAGAATTTTCTGGCCGGCGACCTGAGTTTTGAAACCGCGCTGCTGCTGGGAGTGATCGGCGGACGATTGGCGGGATCTCTGGGCGGCGTGCTGATGGGCCTTCCCGCTCTGCTGCACGGTGAGTGGGCGGCGATGCCATTCGACGTGCTTTCTGGTTTTCTCGCCGGTCAACTGCGAACCATGGCGGCCGATAAGGACGACATCTGGTCGTTCTCGCCGTTTGTCGATCAAAGCATCATCCGTATTATTCGACGCAATCTGGCGCGTCCCCGCTTGTTCGATTGGCAAATCATGTTTTTCTGGACGGTGATTGGCCTGCGTTTCCTGCAAACGGAATTGACCGAAAACTTTCGTCACCCCATTTTCAGCATCGAGAGTCCCGACAACTACTGGGTCTATAGCGCCATCTACGCCGCCAGTGTGGCGGCGATTGGCATCGAGCTGAAGATTTTCAACAGCGTGCGTATCCAGATCAAGCTGGAAGAGCAGGAGCGGCTGCTGCTGCACGCGCGCATGGAGGCGCTGCAGAATCAAATCAACCCTCACTTCTTATTCAACACTCTGAACTCGATCTCGTCGCTGGTGCGATTCGATCCGGACATGGCGCGGGAGGTGATCTTCAAGCTGGCAAGGATTTTGCGGCGTCTGCTCAACAGCGGTGAGGCCTTCGCACCACTGCGCGAGGAATTTGAATTCATCGACAACTATCTCGACATCGAGGTGGTGCGGTTTGGAAGGGACAAACTGCGAGTCGTGAAGGAATTCGATCCCGCCTCACTCGACGTGGTCGTTCCCAGCATGTTGTTGCAGCCCCTGGTCGAGAACTCGATAAAGCACGGATTAGCGCCGAAGGTCGAGGGTGGCAGCGTCTATTTGCGCAGCCGCGTCGTCGATTCGCGCCTCATTATCGAAGTCGAGGACGATGGGGTGGGAATGGGCGGAGCGCAACTGGAGGAAAGCAGCAGCTGGGCGGGAATGGGCATCGGCATGGCAAATATTTCCGAGCGGCTGCAAGTGCTCTATGGCGACACGGCGCGCATGACCATCGACAGCCACGAAGGCAAGGGAACTCTGATCCGGATTCGGCTGCCTCTGGTTGAGGCGGCCAGCTCCGTTCCTGAGGGTTTCTACGCCGAGCGATCGAGTACGCGCCGGTAGAAGTCTTCGTACTGCTTCACTATTTTCGTGGAACAGAAACGCTCCATCGCGGCAGCCCGCGCCTGTTTTCCCATTTCACGCAGGTGCTGCTCATTGTTGAGCAGCTCGATAGCATAACCCGCCATCGTGTCCACATCCCCTACGTCGGCGAGATAGCCAGATTTGCCGTGGTCGATGACTTCCGGCACTCCGCCCGCCCGTGTGGAGATGGGAACCACCTCGCACGCCATGGCCTCCAGCGCGGCGAGCCCGAACGATTCCAGTTCGCTCGGAATCAGCATGATGTCGGCGATGGCCAGCTTCTCCTGAATCTGATCCTGCTTCCCGAGAAATAGAACATCTTTATGAATCCCTTTTTGCACGGCCAGCCACTCGGCGACGGAGCGGTCGGGGCCATCGCCGATGAGCAGCAGGCGCGAGGAAACTTGCTTGTGCACGCGATCAAAAATTTCAATCACGTCAGTGAGACGCTTGACGGGACGGAAGTTCGAAAGATGCACCAGCACGCGCTCGCCGTTGGGTGCGTACTCCGCTCGCATTTCTGCGTTTGTCTCCTGATTGCGGCTGTAGACGTCGCAATTCACCGAGTTATAAATCACCTCAATGCTGTTCTTTACGTCAAAGACGCGTTGCGTGCGGTCGCGCAGGTAATTGGAAATGGCGGTGACGCCATCGCTTTGTTCAATCGAGTAACGCGTGATCGGCAGGTACGAGCGATCGAGCCCCACCAGCGTAATGTCGGTGCCGTGCAGGGTCGTAACAAATGGCAGCCGCCGCCCCCGCGGTCCCTCCGCAAGCATCTGCCGCGCCAGCAGCGCGCTGACAGAATGTGGGATGGCGTAGTGCACGTGCAACAGGTCCAGATCGTAAAGCTGCGCGACCTCCGCCATCCGAGTGGCCAATGCCAGATCGTACGGGGGATAGTCAAATAGCGGATAACGCGAAACTTCCACTTCGTGATAGTGGATGTTCGGTTCCTCGCCCCGCAGTCGAATGGGCTGCGCGTAGGAGATGAAATGAATTTCGTGTCCGCGCTGAGCCAGCTCCAGGCCCAGTTCCGTGGCGACGACTCCGCTGCCGCCGTACGTCGGATAACAGGTGATTCCGATCTTCATGTGCGAGAGGCCGCCTTCTCGTTGCTCTGTCATTCGATGGCTGGAACGTTCAGTAGTTGCAGAATTTACACGAGTGGGTCGCAGGCTACCGCGAGATGGTCGTTTATTTGGGATCTCTGGGGCCGAGCGACATTCCCGGATCGAGCTGGTCGAGGTGAGCTTGGAAGCGCTTTTTGGATTCTTCAACCAATCCCGTAAACTCGATACCCATCCCTACCCCGGGGTCGCGAGTGCGAACCATGGCGGTGTGCGAGAGATGTTCATCCTCGATCCATAGCTCCACTCGAAGCGCGGTACCGACGGCTAGCGGCATCACGGTCTCCACGTAGCAGCCGTTTCCACTGATGTCGGTGGCATTCACGCGCAAGGGAGTATTCACCCGCTCGTCGCGCATTTCCAGAGGGTAGGAAATCTTATGCCGCATGAATTTTCTGCGGTTATCGGGGCGCGGCTGGATGCGCTCGTCCAATTGCATACCCGCTGGAAGAACCTGCGCCCACGGACAATCCTGATCAGCCACCAGTTGCACGCCGGCCTGCGTTTTTTTCAGGAGTCCAGCATTGACCACCCAAATCACCCTGCAGCGTGCTTTCCTGGTCTCGTACTGCACCCCGATGACGTCGCCCACCTTCAATTCGGGTTCAATGCCGTAGATGCAGGCGCCCGTGGCGCTGACATTCTGTGCCATGGCATTCTGAAAGAATGGCTGGTCATTAGCGCCCATGCCCCACACTCGGACCTTTAAGTCCAGAGTCGCGCGCGGAGCTGTCCCTTGAGCCGGCATTAGCGGAGAACCTTCCTTTAGAAAAGGGCGGTCTGCAAAACATCATACTACCTGGGATTAACTCAGTAGGTTACGAGAGTACCTTGAAGGCTTAGTTGCCAGACGAAATCAAGGAATCGAAAAGGGACTTGCGCGCGCTAGCGTGAAGGCTTCGCCCCCAAATCGCGATAGGATATCAGCTCAATGCCTTCCTGCAATAGCACCTCCCGAGCCGCCGGCAGGGTCAGCACACGGAGCTCCATCTCTCGCGACTCGCGCAGGCGAGTCTCGGCTACCTGCAAATCCGCGTCGTCGTAGCCGGGATGGCAAACAAATTCCCAGGTTCCTTGTGGGATACTGCGGGCAATCGCCTGGAACAGCGATTCGTCGAGAGATCCGGTGACGACAATGCCGAGCGTCCCGTCGGGTGTCAGGAAATCTTCGCGGTCCACGGCCTGGCGAAACTTACCGGCAAAGCGGCTCAGGACGTGAAGTTCGGCGTAGCGAGCCCAAAGTCCGGGACGCGACAGAAGTCGGCTTGATCGCAGGGGCAGGCGAGGTCCGAAAGGATTGCGCAGAGCGCGAATCCCGCAAGCTCCGGCCGCGCGCAGCAGCGGGCGGAGAACCTTGGGAAACAAGTGAGTGTGTTTGTGAGTGTCGATGTGCGAGACAGCGATCCCCGCCAATTGAATCTTTCGAATCTGTGCAGTGGCTTCGGCGATAATTTCTTCGCCTTCGATTCGGCCCGCGATCGCGCGTGCGGCGAACATCACCAGACCATCGCGAAAGTGTGCGGCGCTGGTAAGGGAGGGAAGTTGCTCGGCACTCAGAACCGGCTGGCCATCGATCAGCACAACGTGGCAACCGATGCTCAGCTTCGGCATGGTCTTTGCCAGTTGAGCCGCCTCTTCGAACGCTAGACTGTTGGCCATGAGCGTCGAAGAAGTAACCACGCCACGCGAGTGAGCCTCAACGATGGCCCGGTTCACCCCCGACGTAAAGCCAAAATCATCTGCGTTGACAATCAAACGCCGCACGCAGCCAGTCTAGCAGGGGATCGGAGCGCAGAATCGGGACACCTCTTCGCACCTGACCCGCAAACCGACGCGGCCGCTAGAGCCTTCCGCGTGGTTCGTGGGAGCGTTTTTTCACGCGTCTCGTATACTCGGAAAGACGCCGTTCGCGCCGAAGCCTCTCAAATCAAGTTCCAACCTGCAGCCGGCGGGTTATTCTCCAGTGCCACCCCGTTTCTTTTCTGCAATTTAGTTCAGGGCTATAGCGATCATTTTTCCCCACGCTCACCTTCGCTCTTCCGCCCTTGTGCACTGGGTGTGCACGAAACTGCTGAAAATTCCAGAGGAACCGAGCGAGAAAAGACGCAGCCCTAAGAAAAGAGCGATTCTAAACCATGAAAATCGACAAAACCGGACAAGGCATGCGACGAAGAATCGACCAAGCGATCCAGGATCTTGAAAAAGGAGGTCGGATCGTGAAAACGGGAGAATATCGACGCAGCCGGCAAGGCATTCTTGAGCCGGTCTATGGGACGCATGAACTTTACGAACAGGTGAAGATGAACTGCTGAGTTCGAGGGGTGGCAGAGCCAGGGGCCAAACGTTGGCTGCCCCTCAGCCCGCGGTCCGAATACCAGCAGAAGAATCATACATAACCCCGCAACTGCGGGATAAAGCGGGGCAGAAAAATGCACGGCTCCATGCGCGTTTATCGAGATCAGTTCGAGAGATGCCCGGATTGCCTATGAATGGAATCCTATCTCGAAACAATTCCCAAGTGATGACCGCCCCTGATGGTTGCTCAAAGTGGGGACGAGTTGCGTGTGCCAATGTTATCGGAGGTGGCAGGAGGACGCTCGCGTATGTTGGCATATAGCTGAACGCGAAGCCAAATACCACCACAGCCGGGGCGACCCTCGCTATGTTCACGGGCAGGGTCGATCTCACCCAGTGCTTCCTGCTCTAAGGTTGCGCACCTATTGCCCCAAACGCGAACAGATAAAGAGACTACAGTGAACCTGTGAGTTCTGACCTATCCACTCTGATAAATAGTGCCACCGCGTTCCCATGCGCTGTCTGCGGGCATACCGAAACCACGTTCATTTCAAGAACACAAAGGCCGGCGGCCGCGGCCCTGGAAACCCAAACGCGGATGCTTCAGTCCGAGGCCCGATATCGAGGCCTGCTAGAGGCGGCGCCGGATGCGATGGTGGTGGTGAACCCAAGCGGGGACATTGTCCTGTTGAATGTCCAGGCGGAGAAACAGTTCGGATACAGCCGCGATGAGCTGGTAGGGCAAAAGGTGAAGAACATCATTCCGGAGGGATTCGCTGAACGGCTCATCGCCGACGGTACGCGAAGCGCGGCGGACGCGCTGGCACAACAGATCGGCACGGGGATCGAGCTTGTCGGGCGGCGGAAAGATGGCAGCGAGTTTCCCATCGAGATTATGCTGAGCCCGCTGAAAAGCGCCGAAGAAATTCTGGTGACGGCGGCGATCCGCGACATCAGCGGGCGCAAGAAGGCGGAAGAGCATCTGGCGCAGATGGAGGAAAGACGTCGGCTGGGGGATGACGCGCTCCGAGAGAGCGAAGAACGATATCGGATGCTCCTCGATGGAATCAAGAGCTATGCCGTTTTTATGATGGATCCGCAGGGGCAGGTTCTCAGTTGGAATGCCGGCGCCGAACGAATCAAGGGTTATACCTCCGATCAGATTATCGGTCATAACTTTTCCTGCTTCTTTCCGCCGGAAGACATCGAACGCGGAAGGCCGGAGGAGGTACTCCGAATAGCCGCTGCCAGCGGCCGGTACGAAGCAAAAGCTATGCGTGTGCGGAAAGACGGCTCACGGTTTTTGGCCAGTGTCACCTTCACGGCGTTGCGCGACACCGCCGGAAATCTGCGGGGATTTTCTGAGTTCAGCCACGATCTGAGCGAGAGCAAGGAGTCGGGCGCAAAGTATCAGGCGCTGTTGGAAGCGGCTCCGGATGCGATGGTGGTGGTGAACCAGGCAGGGGAGATCGTTCTGGTGAATGTTCAGGCCGAGAACCAGTTCGGATACAGTCGCCATCAACTAGTAGGGCAACAAGTAAAGGACATCATTCCCGAAGGCTTCGCGGAACGCCTGATCGCCGACGGTGCTCGTAGCGCCGCAGAGGCGCTGGCGCAGCAGATCGGCACCGGGATCGAACTTATTGCACGGCGGAAGGATGGCAGCGAGTTTCCCATCGAAATCATGTTGAGCCCGCTCAAAAGCGCTGAGGGGATCCTGGTAACGGCGGCAATCCGCG
>Ga0209420_1001213_pt1 | contig 12339 bp, 15 predicted proteins | sample BlaSpr_A8_OM1_O1_FD_187972 | JGI IMG/M metagenome (GOLD analysis project Ga0209420, IMG submission 187972) | Forest soil microbial communities from Thunder Bay, Ontario, Canada - Black Spruce, Ontario site 2_A8_OM1_O1 (SPAdes) (version 2) | ecosystem: Environmental > Terrestrial > Soil > Boreal... | reverse complement strand
TGGTCATCGGGCGCGGGACCGCCGAGCGGCTGGCCGGGCGCGAACACGCCTTCCTTTTCATGATACTGATAGCCGGTGTAGCCGAGGCCGCCGACAAAAAGTAGCGGGCAGCCGGAAAGAGCGATCGAAATTGCGCCGAGCGCGAGGAACCCTAAAGCTCGAGTCAGGAATTTCATAGTGATGAGGTTCAACTGCCAGGTTTGAGGAGCCGTTCGATACGATCCTCGATCGCGCGCATGCGCCGAATCAACTCAGGCAGGCGCGGCAACGCCATCGAATAGCGCCGCCAATGCCGAATGTCGCCCGCGGGCACACCACCTATCACGCTATCACTCGCCACGTCGGCATGAATACCGGACTTCGCCGCCACCATCACGCGATCGCCGATGACGACGTGATCGGCGCATCCGGAGTTGCCGCCGAACTGACACCATTGGCCGATTTTCACCGAGCCCGCGATTCCTACCTGCGCGGCGAAGCGCGAGTATTCGCCGATTTCGCAGTTGTGTCCGATATGCACCTGGTTGTCGAGTTTGACCCCACGATGCAAAATCGTCGCGCCGATGGTCGCGCGATCGACCGTGCTGTTGGCGCCGATTTCGACGTCGTCTTCCAGCACCACGGTGCCGACCTGCGGAATCTTGAACAGCCCGCCCGCGTGCTCGCCGAAACCGAAACCGTCGGCGCCGATCACGGCGCCATTCAGAATCGTAACGCGATTGCCGATCGAAACGCCTTCGCGAATCGACGCTTGGCTGTGGCAAACGAAATCGTCGCCGATAGTGACGCCGGGATAAATCGTCGCGTGAGGGTGAAGCACCGCGTTCTTGCCGATTCGAACCCGCGCGCCAATCGCGACATGCGCACCGATGGAGGCCTCGGCGCCGATACTCGCATCGGTGGCGACGCGTGCGCTCGGATCGATCCCGGGCGGCGGGCGATGCGCGGGAAAAAAGATTTCTAGGACGCGCGCGAAATCGTAGTAAGGATTCGCGCTGAGGAGGACCGGACACTTGGCGCGCTCGGCAAATGCCAGCGGAACGATCACGCATGAGGCGGTCGTCGTCGTGAGCATCGGCGCATACTTTTCGTTGGCAACGAAAATCACGGTGCCGGGACCGGCGGCCTCGATCGGTGCGGGCATCAAAATTTCGGTATCGGCGTCGCCGCGGAATTCGATTCCGAGCCTCGAGGCGAGTTCCTTGAGTTTCATTGCGTTTCGATTTTCCTCGGCTCAGCTCGAACGCACGGATTCGAGAGCTTCAAGCACTTCTTTAGGTTCGATTTGGCGCAAGCAATTGTAATGACCATATCTGCAGGTGCGCGCCAGACACGGACTACATTCGAGGCGATGCCAAATGACGCGGCTGGTTCTTTTGCTCGGGCCAGTGCGGAGCGGATTCGTCGATCCGAAAATTCCCACGGTCGGAATTCCAAGCGCATTCGCCAGATGCATTGAGCCGGAATCGTTCCCGACGAACGCCGAGGAAAGTGAAAGTAAAGCTATAAGTTCGCCGACGCTGGTTTTTCCCGCCGCTATGACCGCACCATTAGATGATAGTGTCGCAACCGCCTCGCACTTCGCGCGCTCCGAGGGTGTCCCGACCAGCACGCACTCCGCGCCGATTCTCTCGGGGAGCTGATCGATGAGGTTTGCAAACTTTTCGGCGGGCCATTCCTTCGCCGGACCGTAGGCGGCTGCCGGTGCGATCGCGATCAGCGGCGCATTGGGATGGCGGCGATGCGATGCCAGCCAATCGCGCATCCTCGCGACATTCGCCGGCACCGGAGAAATCGCAATGTCATCAGTATGATCATCGAGATCGATATCGACCTCGATGCCGAGCGTCTCGCGAATCATCGCGAGCCAGTAATGCACCTGATGACCCTCGAGCGCATCGCGAGGGGGCGTGGCTTTATGAGTCAGCATCGCGCCGCGCGCGTCGCGGGCGAAACCCGCTCGCATCGGAATTCCCGCCGCGCGGATCCATAGCGCCGACTCAAAGCTATTCGGCATCAGGATCGCGAGATCGAAATGTCGCGCGCGAATTTCCGCGATGAGTTTGCGGCGATCGTCGAGGCCTCGAAAAACCTTGGCCACGGAGTAGGGCGCTAGCGAGTACGGAACCAGCTCATTGATCCAATCGGCGCCATCGAAAAAACTCGCGAGATCATTTTTTATCAGCAGCGCGAGATGAGCCTCGGGAAAAGCGCGGCGAATCGCGCGCATCGCGGGAAGGCTCATGACGAGATCGCCGAGCCAGTTGACCGCTTTGATGAGAATTCGATTGGGCGCGGGCTCGATACGTGACAGATGGGGGCGGGCGATTTCCAAGTTGATTGCTGCCTTCATCACGCCCCTTCATTTATAACCGTCGCGCCTCATTCTGTCATTCCCGATTGGCGCGCAATGCACTAGTGTCGAATCCTCGCTTATCCATTCGATCATAGATAGGAACATTGCGGGAGGATCGCCATGCCAAAATTACACGGAGCCTACGGGTCGCCATTCGTCAGAAAAGCGATAGTCGCACTGACCGAGAAAGGCATCCCGTTCGAGCACGAACAAACCATTCCTTTCGGCGCGCCGCCGGAGTATCGAAAGATCAGTCCGCTCGGAAGAATTCCCGCGTTCACGACCGACGACGGACGCACGCTGGCGGATTCGTCGGTCATTGTTGCGTACCTGGAAAAGACCAAGCCCGAGCCCGCGCTGTATCCATCCGATCCGTATGACTATGCGCGCGCGTTGTGGTTCGAGGAATACGGCGACGGCGGCCTCTCGCCGATAATCGGACCGAAAATATTTTTCGCCAAAATTATCGGGCCGCGATTCTTCAAGCGCGAACCAGATTTAGCGGCTATTCAAAAGACCGTCGAGGAGGAGCTGCCCCCGATGTTCGACTACCTCGAAGCGGAGCTCGGCAACAAGGAATGGCTGGTGGGGAATAAGTTCAGCATCGCCGATATCGGCATCGCGACGCAGTTCGTGAATTTCCAGTTGGCGGGATACGGCGTCGATGCGAAGCGATGGCCGAAGCTGGCGGCCTACATCGCGAGGGTCCACAGCCGGCCGTCCTTCAAGGCTGTGATCGATCAGGAGAAAAAGGCGTTTGGCGGATAGCGCAAAATGGTGCGGCTGATTTTTGATCAGCCGCACCTTAACGAAGAATCATTTTTTCAGGGCTGCAACAATTTGATCGATGATCGCGTCGGCTTTGTCGCGCATCTCGTCGTCGGTCGCGTCCTGAATCGGATGCGGCACGAACACCCGATGCATCTCCGGCAGTCCTAGCGCGGCCGCCTGCTTTTCGGCGGCATCCATGAACGCGTTGGATGCGATCACGACTGACGGCTTCCCGTTTATTTCAAACCAGACTGAATCGTGCACACTGCACGTTGTACATGACCCTCAATCGGCTAGCGCTTCGATAACGAAGTCGCTCTCCTTTGCAATTTGGCGGCGCAATTCTTCGGGCGCCGGTTTGGTGAAGGTGGGTTTGCGATAGCGATGGATTTCAACCCCCGGTATTTCCTCGCGCAGGCGCGCCGCGATCTGTTCGATCAGCACGTCGCCTCGGGGTTTAGAAATATCCAGCAATGCTACCGAGCCGGAAATTGTGCCGCTTCTTTTTGCGAGCGAGCGCTTTATCGGCACGCGCTCATCAGTCGGATCCACGATGCGCATTGTTGATGTCAAACCTCCTCGATTTTGCGGCTCACGCTGCTGGAGCCCATCGGCCCGCTAACCCATCCGGCAAACACTGCGGAGAATTTTCCCGCCTCGCCGCCGGCCACCATCATATTGATATTTTCCGGTTTGCGGAATTTAGGAATCCGCTGCTCCAGTTGCTCCGGCGTTGGATTCACCAGGCCGAGCGCCTTGAGCGGCACCCCCTCGCCACTTTCCGCATTGGGAATCAGCTCGCGCAACGGACGCGAAGTGACTTGCTGGATGCGCGCGCGAACCTGCGCCTTGCTCCATCGATCGCGCCAAATGGTATCGGCATGCTCGGGGCAAACAACCAGCAGAACTTCGCCGGTGCCGTGCTGCTTGGGATGCCAGCACGCTTCGAGCCCGAGACCGAGGCTTCCGCATAATGCGTGTGCGGTACGCGAGGTCTGATCGGCGATTTGACGCGAGCCCGCCTCGAGGCCGAACACGGTGACGACGCTTTCATTTTTTTTGAAGCCGCGCTCGACGTGCATCGGTTCCCACGGACTGCGCTCTTCCCATTCAGCAAAACAAGTCGTGAATTTTCCGATTGCTCCCAAAGTGGAACGCTCGATGTCGCCCGGCCGCGCACCGCCGACATTTCGCAGCGTGAGTTTCACGGCGCGTCCGATAGTAGCGTTGGCGCGATTGCCGTAGCCGAGCGCCATCATGCCCATATTCATGCCGATACGTTCGCGAATCGGACCGTTGACGACGATCACCGGAGTCGCCCCCCAAGTGGTGGACATGATCCCGTGCGCGTTGAAATCGGGAGTCGCGATCGCCTCCATCGCGGCGATCACTACCGGCAGATATTCCGGTCGGCATCCCGCCATCACGGCGTTGGCGGCGATTTTCTCGACGGTTGCGGGACCCATGTTGGGCGGCAGCGCGGCGATCACCTCGCGAGGATCGCGCCGAGTGCCGATGAGCATCCGCATCACGCGTTCTGGCGTCGGCGGGATTACTGGAAGCCCATCGGTGAGTCCGCGCTCGAACATGAACTCGAAGGGATCTTCGGCGCCGATTTCGATTTGACGCGCGGTGAGTTTGTCGCCGCGAGCCTCGGCCTCGAGGCGCTCGGCGATTTCCGGTTCCACCGATTTCGAACCGCATCCGGGGCGCTGATCCGGATACGCGGTCCAATCGATTTTCGGAGTGGCCGCGGCGGTGATGAGGCCCAGCTCGGCGATCAAGCCTTGCCAGTCGCCTTTATCGAAACCATAGAAGCGACGGAGTTCGTTGCCGTCGGGACCGCAAAGAATAATCGTCGGCACGATATCGAGGTCGTATGCGAACGATACTTTCAGCGCCGAGTCATCGAGGAGCGGCGTCGTCAGCCGATACTTTTCAATCAGCTTCGCATTGCCCTCGGTGTCCTGGCCGATCGCGAGGACGTCGAGCTGCGCGCCGAACGCGCGATGCGCGGCTTCGATCAGCGGTATCGTGAGTTGGCAAGTCGGGCAATCCTCTTTGACGAAACACAACAGCGCGTGCCGGCCGGTGGGAAATTTGCGCTCGGCGCCAACCGAATCCTTCAGCGCGAAGGCGGGCAGTGTTTGTGAAGTAGTCATGTTACGAACCGCGCTTCACTCTTACGCCAAAGCGGAAACCGTTGGCCATCGCGCGAATGAACATCGCGGCCGGATTGACGCCGCGAGCTCGGGGGACCGAGAGATTGGTGGTTGAAGTAGGGAGCACGAAGTCGAGCATCTCGCGAGGCTCGATACGCATCATCATTTCTTCGACTTTAGCGAGGCGGACCTTGCGATCGCGATCGATCAAAAATGTCGCGGGAATCGCGATGCCGCCTTTTTCATTTGCGTTGAGCAGGCCCCACTCGATGATCGTCGCGCGATTGCTGTCGGAGAGTATCGGAAATTGGATGTCGAGGTCGCGGCCCATCGCGGAAGAGCGCTCCGGCGGATCGACGGAGATGGCTGCCACCTCAACTCCCGCGCTGCGGAAGTCATCGTAGAGCTTCGCGTAATCCGCCAACTGGCGAAGACAGAACGGTCACCAATGTCCGCGATAGAAAACCAGCACCAGCGGCGAGTCTTTGACGAGTTCAGAAAGCCGCCGCTTTTGCCCGATGCTATCGGGCAGGGAAAAATCCGGCGCCGTGTCGCCAACCGCGATCGAGTGGGTATCCATTTGCAGCGCCAGAATGGCACAAACCATCGCGTCGATGAAAAGGCCGCGTCACCACTGCTATGATGCGCCGATGCCGAATTCACATGACGCGGTGAAAAACGCCTTTAACAACGATGCCGAGATCTACGATCGCAGCCGCCGCAGCATGGTTCCATGTTACGACGATTTGTATGGCACCGCGATCGCGCAGATCCCATTCGAGAGAGATCGCGAGTTCACGGTGCTGGATCTTGGCGCCGGAACCGGAGTGCTGTCGGCGTTCATTGCAAACGCGTTTCCACGCGCGACAATTGTTCTCGCCGATATCGCGCCCGAGATGCTGAAGTTGGCGCGCGAGAGATTTCAGCGCCAGAAAGTCGAGAATCGCGCGAGTTTCGTCTTGCTCGATCACGGCAAGGATCCAATTCCGGGAAAGTTTGACGCGATCGTTTCTGCGCTGTCGATTCATCATCTCGAGCACGACGAGAAACGCGCGCTCTTCGGCCGCATCCACGATGCACTCAATAGCGACGGGGTCTTCGTCAATGCGGAGGTGATTCTCGCCGAGAGCGAGGAGCTCGAGCGTCGCACTAATGAGGAATGGAAAAAGGCCGCGCGCAACGCGGGAGCAAGTCAGGCCGACCTGGCGTCCGCGATCGAGCGGCAGAAGCACGATCGATGTGCGACGCTCGACGCGCAACTCCAATGGCTTCGGGAGGCGGGTTTTCGCGCGGTCAATTCGAGGTATCGAAACCTTATTTTTGCGGTGTATGCGGCCCAGAAATAAAACCGCTGGCCAGATCATCAGCTAAATGATCTGACCAGCGTCAAGGAGGAAGACACGGAAAGAAAATTTGAGGTAATGACCCGAAGGGGCGAACTCCGCCTCAATCGCGGCTCGGAAACAGCTCCTCCATTTCACGAGCCAGCGCGTGTCGCGGCAGCGCGACCATACCTTCCATCCAGTTGAGCTCTTTCACCCTCGCGCGAATCCGAATTCGCCGCAACGCGCCTGATACAAATCTGTACGCGGACTGCATCGAATCTGAAGCACCGCAGCCTCTCTCCCCCGCCCACTTCATGGCCATTACCCCGTGTTAATGCGAACTTTTCCGCAGCAATTTCTTGCCGCGCTTGGTTACAGAGCAACCTTTGTACCCATCACACATTTCACTTTGGATGAGTCTACGCGGATAGAAATCGCATCAGCGCAACAGAGGTGGCGACGCTGCACCATCGGGAAACACATTATGTTCCCCGGCGCGATACACATTTGGCCGCGAACAATGGGCCGAAAAAAACGGCGGTCCGATTTCCCGGACCGCCGCATCGAAATAATTCCTGAATCGAGCTATTTGCCGACCACGAACACGCAACTGGTGGTGCCGCTGCCGCCGATGTTCAGCATCGCGGTGATCTTCGCGCCTTCCACCTGATACTCGCCCGCCGCGCCGGTGACCTGCTTATGCAGGTCGAGCATCTGGCGCACCCCGGTGCATCCGACCGGATGCCCCGCGCCAATCAGGCCGCCACTGGGATTGATCGGCAGCTTGCCGCCCATCTCGATGACGCCTTCCTCGACCGCCTTCCACGATTCACCGGGCTTGGTGATGCCGAAGTGATCGATCGCCATGTACTCCGAGGTGGTGAAGCAGTCGTGAGTTTCAATCGCGCTGATTTTCTCGATGCCGGACACGCCCGCGCGCTTGAACGCATCGACTATGGTCTGGCGCGTATGCGGTAGCACGTATTGATTGTCGCGGCTCTCCGCAACTTTCACATCGAATTCCAGCGGCGCCGTATGATGGCCCCATCCGAGGATTCGCGGAATATCGGCGAGCTTGAGGCTGCGGCGCTTGGCCCATTCGGTGGCGTATTTCTCGGAGGCCAAAAAGATTGCCGCCGATCCATCGGTGACCTGCGAGCAATCGCTCACCTTGATGCGTCCGCCGATCACCATGTTGAACTTGGATTCGGTTTGCGCGTGGCTCTCGCTCATGAACCAGTTGCGAGTCTGCGCGAGCGGATTGCGCTTGGCGTTGGAATAATTGACCGCCGAAATATGCGCGAGATGCTCGTCCTTCAGCCCGTAGCGCTTGTCGTATTCGTCGCCGAGGCGACCGAATAACTTCGGGAACGGGAACTCGATGCCCTTGGCTTCTTTTTCGTACCACGCCGCGGTGCCGAGATAGTCGCCGCCGGTGGTCGAATCGACGGTCTTCATTTGCTCCATGCCGACCACGCACGCGAGGTCGTAGCGGCCAGCCTCGATTTCGGCCGATGCCGCGAGGATCGCGATCGAGCCCGAGGCGCATGCGGCCTCATGACGGCTGGTGGGAATACCATAAAAAGCCGGATCGACTTCGAGGAAAAATGCGCCGATGTGTCCCTGATGGGCGTAAAGCTCGGCGGCAAAATTTCCGACGTGCGCGGTCTGGACTTCCTTGGGCTCAATTTTGGTGGCTTCCAGAGCGCCGAGGACGGCCTCGCGCATCGGGCCCACGAAATGTTTTCCTTCCTTGGTCCAATTGCGGGCGAAGTCGGTCTGCGCTCCACCCAGGATATAAACCGGCGCGGATTTTGCCATCGCGGTCTCCTAAAATATCGTCTAGCTAAAAAATAAGTACGGGTGAAATCGAATCAACCCACTAAAGTGCGGCCATAATCGAGCATCGTTCCTGAATAGAGTTTATCACCATTCGAGGCGGCTTTCTCCACCACCGGCGGCACTGTGAGTTTGTAGTGAGTGATGAGCTTGAGGATGTTTTTTGCGCCGATTAAATCCACGACTACTGTCGGCGGCACCCAATTGAAACCGTACGACATGATGCTATCCACGTCGGCGGCCGACTGCGCGACCTCGCCGACCCGGTTGAGCGCGTAGCTCACGTAGCCGAGGATGACGCGGCGCGCGAGGTCAGCCTCGGCCCCGCGAGCCTCGGCGAATACGTTAAAGGCCTGGCTATAGCGGCCCTCGCGATTAAACTGCTTCATCTTTTCGACGAATTCGATCGGCGCAGGCTTTTCCAGCGGCTTGTATGACCCGCTGTTCGGATCCAAAACCTCGACCGCCTTGCCGTTCTTGCGATAGAAACCGCCTTCCTTCGGCGTCTTGTCTCCCAGCTTGCCTCCCTTGATGCCTCGCTCCATGAATGCCGGAAGGCGAAAACAGGCGCGCGCCTCGTCCTCAGTATTGGCGTAAACGTTATCGACGATGGCCTTGTGGACGTCCCATCCCACCAGATCGACAGTTGCCAGCGGCGCCATCGCGCGCCCGGTCTGCGGTCCGATGACGTAATCGATAAATGCCACGCCGTGCTCTTCGGCGAGCTGCGCGGTCTCGTTGAGCACTTTGAAGCCGACCCGATTGCCGACAAACGCGGGGCGGTCGCGAGTGACGATAACTTTGCGGCCGAGGCGCGAGGTGAGCAACTCGCATACGCGTTTGGTCACCGCGGGATCGGTTTCGGCATGCGGAATTACTTCGGTGCCGACGATGACTTGCGGCGGATTGAACAGATGCACGCCGAGAAAGTGTTCGCGGAAGGAATCGGACCGTCCGCGCGCCATCTCGGCGATCGAAAGTCCCGAGGAACCGGTGGCGATAATCGAATCTGGCCGCCGACAGTTATCGACGCGTTCGAAGAAGGTTTTCTTGAGGCTCAGGTCCTCGGCGAGCGATTCGAAAATGAGGTCCGCATCTTTGACCGTTTTTTCGAGATCTTTGTCGTAAGAGCCGAGTTTGATGCGATCGCCAACGGCCTCGGCACGCGCGGCGCTCTGCGCGCCGCTCAAGGCGGTCGCGGCCTTGCCGACGTCGCGCGCGAGCATGACGACATCGAAGCTTGCGCCGGCGAAGACCGCTCCGGCGGGCGCGCCCATGGTGCCGTTGGCGCCGAGAATTACGACTTTCAGATTTTTGTGAGCCACGGAAATCTCCGCTGGTGAAGTATTCCTCGGGAGAGGTACTTCTATATCAACGATTTTGGGTGCCCGCATCGAGATCCAGAGGCGGGGTCATCATTCGAACGAAATGCGCCAAACTAGCGAGGATTCGCGCGCGCATGAGTTCAACGGCGAAATGTTATCTGAGAGACTCGAATTAGGCGAACGCTTTGTCTGCAAGCTAGCGATCCTGGTTGGTTGATTCTTTACGCGAATGAATGGTCGGACGATTCGCGCCGTCTATAAACTATTGGCGTTGTGCGCATCTAAAGCGCGATAATACGGCAGGCGCTCCGATACGCTTGCGCAGGTCTGGTTGATGGTTCGAAGGCTTGCGCGGTCGTACTCGGAATAATTGGCATCCTCACACACTCAAACTAACTCCGGAGTAACATCGATGGCGGAGATACAACGAATGGCAGACGAAGCTGAATCAACTATCCGGGACGCCGCCGAGAAAGTGGCGGACAAAGTTCGCGACGCAGCAGGGAAGGGCGGCGAGACGTATCGCAAAGCCGCGGACAAGGTCAATCAATCGGCCAAAGAGGGCATCAAGACCGCCCAGCAATTCGCGGATACGGCCCAAAAGTACGTGCAGGACAGCGGCCTCGCCGATCTCGACCTGCGCGAGTTCGTGGTGCGCGAGCCGTGGATTGCACTCGGAGTCGCCTTCGCAGTTGGATACGTCGCGGCGCAGGTGCTGCGGCGCATCTCCTCATCGAGCTAAAGCAAATGGCTGCCACCGAGCAATCGAAGCAAAATGGACATTCGCACGCGGGAGAATCGCGCGCGTCGCATCGTCCTCGGCGCGATGAGTCAGCCTCGAAAGACGACCTGACAGAGATCATCAAGGCGCAGCCGATCGTGTGTCTTGCGATTGCCGGCGCGGCAGGATTCATCGTCGGTGGTGGCGCTCGTTCCCCCGGCGGTATCGCCATCCTGGCCGCTCTCGCGCGTGTCGCCGCCCGCGAGGCATTGGGCGATTCCTCGGCATTGGACGATTTCATGCCCGAAAAAATGGGGAAAGAATTATGACCTTCGAGCAAGAAGAGCTTGCGAAAATCGAAGAGGAACTCGACGGCGCGCGCCGCGACCTCCACGAAACCTTGAGCGCTGTGAATGCGAAGATGGAGCACGAGGTCGAGCGCGTTGAGGAAAGCTTCAGTCCCGAGGAGATGCTGCGCAACAACATCGTCGGCGCATCGTGCATCGCGGCGCTAGCGGGTTTTCTAATCGGTTCCAGCAAGTACAAAGGCATAGTGGGCCCGGTCGTTCTGGCCGCGATTGGTTACGGCATCTGGAGCGGCCTTAAGGAACCCCAGAGCGACGAAGAAGATGGCGCAGAATCAGATAATTCCTAGATCGGAGAAGCAGTCCGGCGGCGATCAGCCCGATTGGACGACGCTGCTCGCGCGCGCGATCGACGACATCACCCGCATCATGCAGTCCGAGATCCGTCTCGTGACCAACAGCATGAGGACCATTCTCGCCGAGCAGACCGATCGCGTTTTGGGATTCATCGCGAGCGGCGTGCTGATGGTCTTTGGGATGATGTGCATCCTGGCCGCGGCGATTCTCTTCCTTCATGAGTATGCGATGCTGCCGTGGTGGCAGTCATTCGGCATCACCGGCCTGGCGCTGCTCGCAATCGCGATCGCGGTCCGAGCGTTCTCGATGCCTCGATCGAAGACTTCCGCCATCACCTGAATCCGGTTATTCACTACTGATGCGAACGCTTCGGATTCTCGCAATGGCGTTATTGCTTCTTTCGGGATGTCATTCGGCGGCACAACCTCCGGCAGCGCAGCAAGGCAGCGTCGTCGTGGGAGCACATCAAGGTAGCGCCTACCATCCGCCCGATATTCAAACTGAGGGATTGCAACCGACCAGCGAGCCGACCGATGTCACGCTCACGGCCGATGGATTTTTTACCGATCAAGGAATCAAGATTTCGTTTCTGCGAGAGTGCGCGGAAACCACTCTCAAAGACGGCTACGATTCGTTCAAGCTCCTCGACTATTCGCTAACCGAGCCGCGCTATCGGCATAAGGTGGCGAACGGCAGCATCATCGAGATTCACGGCAAGAACGAAGATCCAAAAAAACAGATCTACGACGCGCGAAAGGTCCAAACCAGAGAGTACTTCTAACGCTATGGCCGTAGTTGAATCGAATCGATTAGTCGAGGCCGAGGCGCTCTTTGCCCTCGGGAGAAATCATCTGCGGATTCCACGGCGGATCCCAAACCAGATCAACATTGGCCTCCGATACGCCGGGAATTTCCGATAGCTTCTGCTTGGCATCCATCGCGATTGAAGCGCCCATACCGCAGCCTTGCGCGGTAAGGGTCATCTTCACATCGACGCGTTTGCTGCCGTCGGCCAGCGGTGCGACTTCCATCCCGTAAACCAGCCCAAGGTCCACGATGTTCACCGGAATCTCGGGGTCGTAACATGTTTTGAGCTGCTCCCAAACCATCGATTCCGTATCACCTGCGGCAGCAGCTTCACCGGTCTGCTCGGGAGTCTTTCCAAGCGCATCGGCGTC
>Ga0209420_1001212_pt1 | contig 12339 bp, 5 predicted proteins | sample BlaSpr_A8_OM1_O1_FD_187972 | JGI IMG/M metagenome (GOLD analysis project Ga0209420, IMG submission 187972) | Forest soil microbial communities from Thunder Bay, Ontario, Canada - Black Spruce, Ontario site 2_A8_OM1_O1 (SPAdes) (version 2) | ecosystem: Environmental > Terrestrial > Soil > Boreal... | reverse complement strand
AAGCTAGCGGTGCTGCTGCATCGGCTATGGGTCAGTGGAGAGGCTTACGAACCGCTGCGCAACCAGCGAGCGGTCGAGTTACGGACAGCGGCCTAGTTACGGACAGCGGCCTAGTCTGAATTGGAGGACAAGAGCGCACCCGACCACCAGCCCAGAGTTCAATCGCCGAGTTCCGGTGACTGCGTCAAACGCCTGGCCCCGTTCCATCGTGAGATGGACGAGAGGTCGACTAACAGGTTGCAGCGCCGGCTGAAAACGAGAACACCCAACTTGCACCGAGCGAAGGAAAAAGCTCAATCCGAGTGCGGATGGAAGGGTGGCGACAGTAGTAGGGCGAACCAGGTGCTGGAGGTCACAGAGTGCAAACCGAGATACAAATTACGAACTGGAGGTTGAGTAGGCTCACCTTCCTTCCTAGCCGGACGATAGCAGAGCCGTCCTCGCCGTCAAGGGTTCGCTGCGCCGCGCCCAACCCCCGGCGCGCCCTTGACTGCTCCGGGCGGCTCTGCAAAATCTCTCCGCTAGGAAGAAAGGTGGATCTCAGGAAGGCAAAAAAACAAAGACAAAATCAGAATTTACTTGACATCCACAGGCATTCTCATGGAAGGCGATAACGCTCACCGAGAATTGTCCGACACCCGTCCGGGTCAAAACGTCGAAAAGTGCTAAAGAGGTATTACAACAGTAATCTACTCACGTCGGCGGAGCAATATTTTGCGCCTGCCTAAGCCGCTTTCACTAAACTGGTCAAGCGGGACTTAGCCAAATGAAAAAGAAGTGGCTGTTGCGAATCGCCTCTTGGGGAACCATCGCGCTCGTCGCATTCCTCTGGTGGGAATACGTGAAGGCGAGATGACAATGAGTGCTATGGCGATTTGTGCGACAGTTATCTTTGCGGGATTAAAATGTCGGACGAATCGCGACCGCCGGGCGTATCCTTGCGCGCAACTACGAGACATAGATAGCAGACGACAAGCCTCGCGAACCGTTTGAAGGAGTGCGCCGGGCTTTATTTTGGGAATAAACGGGCAACTTTGAAACGAAAATGCGGTCTTATATCACGACCATCTCTACCATCTCACGGGGCTCACCTCTGAGAAGGGAGTAACAGATGAAAATCTACGTAGCTTTCATCGGCGGATTTCAATCCGATCAAACCGCCATAGACCACTGGCTGGCTAGTGCAAAAAATCAGCGCAAGGACGTAATCTTTGACGCATATCCCTTCCCGAACATCAAGGACTCCGATCGTATAAGCTCCGTCGCGGGCTTCGAAGATCAGTTCGATGAGGTGATCAAGAAAATCCAAGGTTCCGGCGCTGACAAGATATTCATCGTTGGCCATTCAAGCGGCTGCGCGATTGCGGACGAGCTGAACTTTCGTCTCGGAGGGGACCGCAAGAATGTCACGCTGGTCGACCTCGACGGGTTTGCGCCCCTCCCGAAACAGATCGCGGATTCCCAACAGGTTCAAGCCTGGTATGCTGTGGGACCTGGCGGCAAGGGTAAATCCAAGAACCACTCAAGTGGACGCATAAAGTACCAGGCAACCCATGCCACGGAGGATTGGTCGCTTCATTTCTCCCTGGTCAACAAAGCTGCGACCAACAAAATCACTCAGAAGAATTACAAGACGGAGGGCTACGCCGGATGCATCGCGAACCTGGATTTCCTAGATTATAAATGACTAAGTGAAACTATGCGCGACTTGAGGAGCGCCGCGAACCCAATCACTTTCATTGACTTCACCCGACGTCAAGCTGGAAGCCGGTAGATTCACGGCCTTTCTGAACTAGGTTGTAGCGAGTCGCTCCTTGCCATATCCCCACAACTCTTGCTCGTCGCTGCTCCCGTGATCTCAACTGCTGTTAACAGATGGCGTTATGACAACTTTGCGCCTTTTGTTCGCCGATGGGAGAAGGGGAAGCACAAACTTGTGCCTATGGCGATCTTGCAACAACTATGCCGACGACGGAGGAAGGTACAGAAGTGCAAGTCTATAGAGGAATTTAACAATCCAGTACGTCCATACATGAACGATTGAGATTTTAAGCAGCTCTCGTGGACATCCCTCCAACGGATGCTTCGCCATAGCCAGCTCAGCGTAACCCAGCCGTGCTGTATCAAAACCACGGACACTGATGTGCGCGGTGCGATGCAAAAATCGAAGAAAATATCGATACAGAAACCGCTGCTCAGGCCCCTCGGGACAGCGATCGGACAGCAAAATCGGACACTGGTGCAATGCCACAGTCCGTAAACGGTATGAGAAAATGAGGTTACGTCGCATTGGCCCCGTAGCTCAGATGGATAGAGCAGCGGTTTCCTAAACCGAAGGTCGGCAGTTCGACTCTGCCCGGGGCCACCATTATTTTCAAGAACTTCCGGCGATACTTCCGGCTCACCCTCTTCATCCAGTTGGATGTTGCAACATTCTGAGGCTTACCGGGGCCGACATGACGCTTGGGCAGGACGAGCTTCTCCGGGAATTTCAGGACTTTGCCAAAACCGCTTCCGCGGCCGTGGCCGTTATGGAGCACATCGCACAGGGCCTACATGAAAAGATGACGCGCTACAACTGGGGGGGCTTTTATCTCGTTGACCCGAAGGCCCCAACATTCTCCTGGTCGGACCCTTCGTAGGCTGCTTTACACCGCACGCTCGCATTCCATTGAGCTCCGGACTGTGCGGCGCTGCTGCTAGCAGCGGACAAACTGTCGTAGTACACGACCTTTCTAAAGATCCGCGCTCTCTTTCCGGCTCTTCCTTCGTGAAGTGTGAAATCGTCGTCCCAATCTTGGTAAGGAGCAGGCTCGCGGCCGAGCTCGACATCAACCGCTATTTCAGCGACACTTTCAATCGGTCGGAACACGGTTTTGTCGAAGCCCGCGCCGCCATAGTTGGAAAGTATTTACAGAAAAGGCGACGGCGAACTAACGGCGTTTGACGAGTTGTTCCAAAAACCCGCACGTAAGTGAGGCTGCAACCTGCTCATTCTTTACATCCGAAATGAGCTGCGGGAGGCGTTCCGCAAAGAACTGTTTGTGGAACGCCCCCAGGTGGGCCCAAACGGTTGCAGAGTAACCTGAGGCGGGTTACATTGGTGCCCCGAACATCGGAGCCATTCCAAAGCTAGAAACATGGTCACAAACTGTATTCAGAGGAAGAGGTTCGCTCGCTCATGCTTGCAAACATCATTGTGGTGGCGATCACTCTGATCGTATCCATTCGTTTTTTCAGGAAGTATCGCGACTAGCTCTCAGATGGCCAATTTCTTTGGCGGAGCTCGGCGGGCTGCGTTCTCCGTCCGGCCGTAATCTTCAGATTGAACTCCCGCCGGGAAACTTCTGGGAGATCGAAAATCCGACGGCAGAATGGCAAGGAACGGGTCGGAGCTTCAAACGAACAGTAGAGATCAACCTCTAGTCGCTGGCCTTGGTGATATTCTGTGCTCTCGCCGCCCTGACACTCTTCCTGAAGACGCTGGTCAGTGGTTTGCGTGGCACCAATCGTGCCCAAAGCAAGAAGAGGCCCGTTGCTTCTACCCGGCTCTTTCCTCCAAAACACGAATCCAGCGGCGGAGTCATGGTATCCCTAATGGCTTGTTGCGTCTGGGTTGCGGATTTTGCAGGACTTTGCCGGAATCTGCCGATGGAAGGGAAGTATCTGCTTTGTTTTCCGTGTTTCCTAAACCGAAGGTCGGCGCTTCGACTCTGCCCGGGGCCACCAGCCCATCCCAATCTCTCTAGCAACCGTCCGCTTCCAATGCTGCTCTAAAAACAGAGTTTCCTTTCCTCTAAGTTATAATTCAGCGATTCGGAGCCGGAAAAGGAGCTTCCTGTTGACCGTCGACACGAATGAACGTCCCATTACCGACCCTGGCCATCAGCTCCCGGAGCATGCTTCGGAGGCTCACGGTCACAAAATGGGCCGGACCCTCTTTTGGATTCTGTTGGTGTTGGCCATTGCGTTGATCGCTGTTCTGCTATGGCGTCACTACAAAAACGCCAAGAAACCGACACCCCCACCTCCGAAGATTAACATCACCACAGCGACAGCCGAGAAAGGGAACATCGGCGTTTACCTTGACGAAATCGGTACAGTCACCCCGGTCTACACCGATTCGATCACCAGCCAGGTGACGGGCCCGGTCGTGGCTGTGCACTTTAAGGAGGGTCAACTGGTACGGAAAGGAGATCCGCTGGTTGACATCGATTCGCGACCGTATCGCGCCACGCTTTTGCAGGCCCAAGGCGCCCTGGAGCGCGACCAGAATCTGCTCGCCCAGGCTCAGATGGACCTGGAGCGCTACCGACAGGCTTGGGCGCACAATGCAATCCAGAAACAATTATTGGACGACCAGGAAAAGGTGGTTCTGCAGGACGAGGGCACGGTAAAGAACGATCAGGGGACGGTGCAGTATGACGAGATTCAGGTTGGATATTGCCACATCACCGCTCCCATCGCCGGCCGCGTAGGCCTGCGGCTGGTGGATCCGGGCAACGTTGTGCAGTCAGCGGGCACGATAACGCTGGCCGTCATCACGCAGGAGCAGCCGATCACCGTAATATTCACCATACCGGAAGACAGTCTCGGGCCCGTTGTAGCGAGATTGCAAAAGAAGGCGAAACTTCCCGTTGACGCCTTTGATCGCACCGCGCAGACAAAAATTGCAAGTGGAACGCTGTTGACGCTTGATAACCAGATTGACACCACAACCGGGACCGTAAGAGCACGGGCCGTCTTTGCCAATAAGAATGATGCGCTGTTTCCCAACCAGTTTGCCAACACTCGGCTGCTGGTGAATACGCTGCAGGGCGTGACCCTGGTTCCGGCATCGGCGATTCAACAAAATGGGTCGGCATCGTTCGTGTACGTAATTCAAGACAACGTCGCTCACATGCGCAGTGTGAAACCGGGCGTAACCGATGGCGGCCAAACCCAGGTTGACAGCATCAACCCGGGGGATGTGGTTGCCACCAGCAGCTTCGATAAGCTGCAGGATAATGTTGCGGTGACCAGCGGGAACAACGGCGGAGCCACCGGGGGGGCCCAAGGCGCTGGAAAGAGCGGGACCAAGGGTTCAAAGTCTGGTTCATCCGGCAAAAGCAGGAGCAGCGCCCCGTGAGTCCATCTCGTCCGTTTATCTTGCGGCCGGTTGCGACCTCTTTGCTAATGGCCGCAATTCTTCTGGTCGGTATTGTTGGCTATACCCAACTGCCGGTATCGGCCTTGCCTGAGGTCGACTATCCGACCATTCAGGTACTGACGTTCTATCCCGGAGCCAGTCCCACCGTGATGGCGACGACCGTAACCGCGCCGCTGGAGCGGCAATTCGGCGAACTGCAGGGTTTGAGCCAGATGACCTCCAGCAGTTCCGGCGGCACGTCCGTGATTGTGCTGCAGTTCAACCTCACTCTGAATATTGATGTAGCGGAAGAGGAAGTGCAGTCCGCCATTAATGCGTCACAAAGTCTGCTGCCATCGATTCTGCCAGCACCGCCAACTTACAGCAAAACGAATCCGGCCGACGCGCCGGTGCTTACGCTGGGAATCACGTCCAGTGCCATGCCGCTGTCCCAGGTAGAAGACCTCGTCGATACGCGGATTGCTCCGAAGATCTCGCAGCTTAGCGGTGTTGGGTTGGTGACCATCAGCGGAGGCCAAAAACCTGCGGTCCGCATTCAGGCCAATCCGACGGCGCTGTCGTCCTACGGCATCAACATGGAGGACCTCCGCACCGCGCTGACCCAAGCCAGCGTGAACGCCGCCAAAGGAAACTTCGACGGACCGCGCCAGGACTACCAGATTGACGCCAACGATCAACTGATCACCAGCGACGACTATCGGAAGGTGGTGGTAGCCTACCGCAACGGCGCGCCGGTGATGCTGACCGACGTAGCGCAAGTAGTGAATGGGATAGAGAACAACAATCAGGCCGCGTGGATGAATCAGACCCCGGCCGTCATTCTGAACGTGCAGCGCCAGCCCGGAGCCAACACCATCAGCGTGGTAAAGAGCATCAAGAAACTCTTACCGCAGCTGCAAACCAATTTACCCACCGGCATTCAGGTCACCACGCTTACCGACCTGACCACCGCCATTGAAGCATCGGTTTCGGACGTGGAATTCGAATTGATGTTGACGATCGGCCTCGTCGTGCTGGTCATCTTCCTCTTTTTGCGCAGTCTCTACGCCACTATCATCCCGAGCGTGGCGGTGCCGCTGTCGCTGGTGGGCACGTTCGCGGCGATGTATATGCTGGGTTACAGTCTGGATAATCTATCGCTGATGGCGCTGACCATTTCCACCGGCTTCGTGGTGGATGATGCCATCGTAATGATCGAAAACATCGCCCGCTACATCGAGGCTGGCGACCCTCCCATGGAGGCGGCGCTCAAGGGCGCGGAGCAGATTGGCTTCACGATTCTCTCGCTGACGGTGTCGCTGATTGCGGTGCTGATACCGCTGCTATTCATGGGCGACGTGGTGGGACGCCTATTTCGTGAGTTTGCCGTCACCCTCGCGGTTACGATCATCGTCTCGGCAGTCGTTTCTCTTACGCTTACCCCCATGATGAGTGCCCGAATCTTGCGGCACAATCCAAAAGAGAAGCAAGGCCGTATCTATCAAGCCTCAGAACGTGTTTTCGAGAGGATGATCGCGTTCTATGGGCGGACTTTGAAGTTTGTCCTCGAATACCAGACCATTACGCTGTTGGTGGCCTTGGCCACGCTGTTGCTCACAATTTTCCTTTACATCATCATCCCCAAGGGTTTTTTCCCGGTCCAAGATACGGGCGTCATTCAGGGAATCTCGCAAGCGCCGCAGACGATTGGCTCCAAAGCCATGGCGGCGAAACAGCAGGAGATGGCGAAAGTGATTCTGGCGGATCCGGCCGTCGAGAGCCTTTCGTCGTTCATCGGCGCCGATGGAACCAACACAACCACGAACAGCGGCCGAATGTCGATCAATCTCAAGCCGCTCGATCAGCGCGGCAAGATGAGCGCTTCCGACGTGATCCGCCGGCTCAAGTCAAAACTCGACCAGGTTCAGGGCATACAGCTTTTTATGCAGCCGGTGCAGAACATTTCAGTGGACGACCGGGTCAGTCGCACGCAATACCAGTACACGCTCGAAGACCCAGACCCGAATGAACTGAACGACTGGAGCAACCGTTTCGTAAGTCGGCTGCAGCAGTTGCCGGAATTGGAAGATGTCGCCACCGATCAACAAATGGGAGGGCTGGCGGTTTCTCTGGTGATCGACCGCGTTACCGCGTCGCGACTTGGCATCGCGCCCTCGACCATCGACAACACGCTCTATGACGCTTTCGGTCAGCGGCAGATCAGTACGATGTATACGCAGATCAATCAGTATCACGTGGTTCTGGAGAGTCAACCGCAGTTTCAACTGGATCCAAACAAGCTGAATCATCTCTACATTCAATCCAATGCGTCGGCGGGCGCAACCGGCACCGGTGCCTCTACCTCGTTCGCGTCCTCAGGATCAGCCTCGGCCGGATCAAATTCGGTAACTTCGTCGGCGCTGTACACCCCGGCTGCAAATACTCTTGCGCCTCCGGCAAATGCGCTTACGCCCACCACCGCCTCAACGTCAACTAACGGAGCATCCTCTGCAGGCGCTCCCAGTTCGGCCATGAGCAACGCCGTGCCGCTGAGCGCTTTCTCGCACTTTGAGAAGACGACGGAGGCGCTTTCCATCAACCACCAAGGCCAATTTCCGGCAATCACCGTCTCGTTTAATCTTGCGCCCAATGCCGCGTTGGGCGAGGCCATTGCGGCCGTCGACAAGGTGGAAAAAGACTTGCATATGCCTCCCAGCCTGCAAGCGGGATTTCAAGGCACTGCGGCATCGTTCACCAATTCGCTGTCCAATGAGCCGTTGCTCATTCTTGCGGCGCTGGTCACGGTGTATATCGTGCTCGGGGTTTTATATGAGAGCTTTATCCATCCCATTACCATTCTGTCTACGTTGCCGTCAGCGGGCGTCGGCGCCTTTCTCGCGCTGATTCTTTTTGGGCAGGATTTAAGTGTGGTGGCGATCATCGGCATTGTCCTGCTGATTGGTATCGTCAAAAAAAACGGCATCATGATGGTCGATTTCGCTCTGGAAGGCGAGCGGCAGCACGGAAAGAATGCGACTGAGGCAATTTACGAGGCCTGTCTGCTTCGCTTTCGCCCCATCATGATGACCACCATGGCCGCGTTGCTGGCGGGGTTGCCGCTGGCGCTGGGCAGCGGTTTCGGTTCCGAGTTGCGTCGACCGCTGGGCATTGCCATGGTGGGGGGACTGTTGCTGAGCCAGGCCCTCACGCTGTACACGACACCGGTGATTTACATCTTTTTTGATACTCTGGCGCAGCGTTTTTCTCCCAAAGCAAAAAATGTAGAAACGAAAAATGGAGAAAGCAGAAATCCGGGGCCGGCGGAACAGGCAGGTCCGGCGTGAATATATCTGCTCCCTTTATTCATCGCCCGGTAGCGACGACCTTGCTCACGGTGGCGATTGCCCTTGCCGGCGCGATTGGGTTCGAGGTGCTGCCGGTGGCGCCCCTGCCGGAGGTGGACTTTCCCACGATTTCAGTGAGTGCAAGCCTGCCCGGAGCGAGCGCCGCTATCATGGCATCGTCTGTCGCCACTCCCCTGGAACGACAGTTTGGTCATATTGCAGGGGTGACCGAGATGACCTCCGCCAGCACGCTCGGCAGTACCTCGATCACCATCCAGTTTGATCTGAACCGCGAAATTGATGGGGCAGCACGCGACGTGGAAGCCGCCATCAATGCGGCGCGAACCTACCTTCCGAGTAATCTGCCGGGCAATCCGACATATCGCAAGGTCAACCCGGCGGATGCGCCCATCATGATTCTCGGTCTGACTTCAGATAAATTCGGTCCCGCCAAGCTCTACGACCAAGCTTCGACCGTCGTGATACAGAAGTTGTCGCAGATCCAGGGCGTGGGCCAGGTCACCGCCGGAGGGGGTGCGTTGCCTTCCGTTCGGGTGGACGCCAATCCCACCCAACTGGCCAGTTACGGACTCACCCTCGCGAATTTGCAGTCCGTGCTTAGCCTGCAGAACTCCGACTTAGCCAAGGGCCAAATTTCCGACGGCGATGTCAGCCTGGACATTCTGGCCAACGACCAAATCTCGCTGGCCGCGGATTATAAACCGATCGTCGTAGGTTATAACAACGGCGCTGCGGTTCACCTGTCCGATGTAGCTCAGGTGACAGACTCGGTACAGAACATCCGCGCCGCCGGATATTTAAATGGCAAGCGAGCGATTACGGTTATTATTTTTCGCCAGCCCGGCGCCAACATCATTGCCACCGTCGACCGTATCCGCGCGCAACTTCCGTCGATTCAGGCATCCATCCCGCTGGGCATCGACACCACCATCGTTCTCGATCGCACGACCACCATCCGCGCCTCCGTCAGTGACGTGGAGAGGACTCTGCTCATCTCCATCGCCCTTGTCATCGTGGTGGTTTTTATCTTCTTGCGCAACGGCCGCGCCACGCTGATTCCCGGGGTCGCGGTGCCGGTCTCGCTGGTCGGTACGTTCGCCGTGATGTATTTGTTTGGCTACAGCATTGACAATCTCTCCCTGATGGCCATGACCATCGCCACCGGATTTGTAGTCGACGATGCCATCGTGGTCATGGAAAACATCGCGCGCCATCTGGAAAACGGCATGGCGCCATTCGCCGCGGCGCTGAAGGGCGCGGAGGAAATCGGGTTCACCGTCTTTACCATCAGCATTTCGCTCATCGCCGTCTTTATTCCTCTTCTGATGATGGGGGGAATCGTTGGCCGGCTGTTCCGCGAATTTGCCGTCACTCTCTCGACGGCGGTATTCGTCTCCATGGTGATCTCGCTGACCACCACGCCGATGATGTGTGCTTACTTCTTAAAAAACGAGCGAAAGGAAAAACATGGCCGCCTCTACATGGCCAGCGAAAAATTCTTTGACTGGGTGTTGTCGTTGTATCGCGACAGCCTGCATTGGGTACTGGACCATCCGGCTATCACTCTGGGTGTGCTCTTTATCACAATCGTGCTCAATGTAGTGCTGATCATCAAGATACCCAAAGGCTTTTTTCCGGTCGAAGACACGGGAGCAATTAGCGGCAGTATACGCGGTCCGCAGGATTCGTCTTTCCCCGCGATGGACGACTCCAGCAGGCAGATCGGCGCCGTGATCAAGAAAGATCCTGACGTCGCCAATGTGATTGCGTTTACGGGCGGCAGTGGCGCCACCAATACCGGCAGTCTTTATGTGGCGCTCAAACCGCTGGCGGACCGGAACAGCAGTGCCGTTCAGATTATCAATCGCCTTCGGCCCCAATTGAACCGCTTGCCGGTAGCGTCTGCATTCCTGCAAGCCGTCCAAGATCTGCGCATCGGCGGTCGCTCCAGCAATGCGATGTATCAATACACCATCCAATCTGACACGGTCGACGATCTGGTGAAGTGGGGGCCCACCATGCTGAATGAGATGAAGCGATTGCCCGGCTTTCAGGACGTCAGCTCTGACCAGCAGAATGGCGGCCTCGACGAGATGCTGAACTATGATCGGGTGACGGCGGCAAAGCTCGGGCTGACCACTCAGTCGCTGGATTCGGCCTTGTATGGCGCATTCGGTCAGTCCGAGGTTTCGATCATCTACACCCAATTGAATCAGTATTACGTAGTGCTGGAAGTTGCTCCCCAGTATTGGCAAAGTCCGGAAGGATTGAAAGATATCTATCTTCGTACCTCGTCGGGCGGCAACATTCCGCTGCTCACGGTGGCCCAGGGACAGGCCAACACAACTCCGCTCGCCATCAACCACACGGGCCTATTCCCCTCGGTTACGGTATCGTTTAACCTGGCTCCGAACGTATCGTTGAGCGATGCGACTTTGAGCATCAGTCAGATGCAGAAACGGCTTGGCACTCCCTCCACCATGCAAGGATTTTTTGCCGGGACGCTGCTGGCCTACCAACAGTCGCTGGGCACCGAGCCAGTACTGATCGCGACGGCGCTGCTGGCGGTCTATATCGTTCTTGGGATTTTGTACGAAAGCCTCGTCCATCCCGTGACAATTATCTCGACCTTGCCCTCGGCGAGTGTAGGGGCGATCCTGGCGTTGATGATCTTTAAGCAGGATCTGAACATCATCTCCATTATTGGCATCGTACTGTTGATCGGGATCGTAAAGAAGAACGCCATCATGATGATCGATTTCGCGCTGCAGGCAGAACGCCAGGAAGGAATGCGGCCAATCGACTCAATTTTTGAAGCGTGCATGTTGCGCTTCCGCCCGATTCTGATGACTACGATGGCGGCTTTGTTAGGGGCGCTGCCGCTGGCACTGGGCACAGGCACCGGCTATGAACTGCGCCGCCCGCTTGGTATTACGATTGTCGGCGGGCTGATTTTGAGCCAGATGCTCACGCTCTACACCACGCCAGTCGTCTATTTGGAGTTCGACCGCCTGCGGTTGCGCCTGGAAGGGAAGAAAGTGCAACGTTCTTCTCCGGCGCCGCAAGTGAGCTAATGCGTGGGATGAGAGAGCGGTGCAGAAACTTTATGGATATTGATATGTTTTGGCGAAAACCAGGGAACGGCCCGATTGGTCTGGGCGCGGCGGCGCTCTTATTCGCTTTATCGGGCTGCGTGGTGGGACCGAAATATCACCCACCCGCGACGCAGGCTCCCGCTGCGGCCTATAAGGAATCTCCCACCCAGTTTCAGGCCACCGGAGGCTGGACGGTCGCTCAGCCTGCGGATGCCAAGCTGCGCGGCAAGTGGTGGGAGATTTTCAATGATGCTGAGCTGAATAGCCTGGAAGAGCAGTTGAATATCAACAACCAGAACATCAAACAATATTTCGAAAATTTCATGGAGGCTCGCGCCGTAGTGCGCGAGGCCCGGTCACAATTCTTTCCCACCTTGGCGGCTGCCCCGTCCGTTACCCACTCTCAACTGTCGCGAAACCTGAGCGGCAGCACGACCGTTTCGGCAAACGGTACTGGCTCTAATTTCACCCCGCAGAGCACCATCTATTCATTGCCTCTCGAAGCGTCCTGGGAGCCCGACCTGTGGGGCAAGATCCGCAATACCGTGCGCCAAGCTCGGTACGCGGCTCAAGTCAGCGCGGCCGATCTGGAAAACGAACGGCTGACGGAGCAGGCAGCCCTGGCAGAATATTTTTTCGAAATTCGCGGACAGGATCAACTGCAGAAGCTCTTCAACGATACCGTGGCGGCCGATCAGAAGGAACTAGAACTGACCCAATCGCAATATGAAGCCGGTATAACCAACGAGAT
>Ga0209420_1001211_pt1 | contig 12344 bp, 5 predicted proteins | sample BlaSpr_A8_OM1_O1_FD_187972 | JGI IMG/M metagenome (GOLD analysis project Ga0209420, IMG submission 187972) | Forest soil microbial communities from Thunder Bay, Ontario, Canada - Black Spruce, Ontario site 2_A8_OM1_O1 (SPAdes) (version 2) | ecosystem: Environmental > Terrestrial > Soil > Boreal... | reverse complement strand
GATTCAGGCCATCCGTCACACCGTCGGTCGAGCCGTTGTCTCCAACCGCCACACAAACAGTCACACCCATCGCCGCCGCAGACTGGAATGCCTCATCCATCGACGTCATGGCCTGCTGTGTCCAGGAAGATTCCGGACCACCCCAACTGATGGAAACCACAGACGGGTTATTGGTGCTGTCGTGCACCGCGGTTGTGATTGCATTCAGAAAGCCGGCGTCCGTGTTCTCCGCAAAGTAAGCGACGATCTTTACGCCGGGCGCGATCGAGCCGGCCACTTCAATATCCAACATCACCTCGGCATCTGGCCCGTTTGGGTCTCCGGTTGGATTGTTGCTGCCATTGCCGACTGATACCGCCGACACCGTGGGAGTCTTGGTCAGCTTGAGTTGTTTCCAGTAATTGCTCAGATCCGTAGGGCTGTACCCGCCGCCCAACTCGATCAGAGCGATACATTCTCCGGTTCCGTCCACACCTGTGGGAAAGTCGTAAAGCGCGGCGACTTGTATCGGTGTGTAGGAAAGGTCTACGGCAGCGGCACGGGCGCCGGAGGTCCCACGCCGCCTACGAAAATGGGGTTTAGCCTGAGGGCGATTATCCAGGCCAAAAACGCCCTCAATCACGTCAAGCAGTTCCGCAGGAAGCCGCACCGGTCCAGTTCGCCCGCGATACCTGCCGCTGGGATGCTCGTATTCCTTCAATTCGACCCCAAACGCTTCGTTCATTGCCGCTACCGTTCCGGAAAGAATGACCGTCCGCCGGCCCGGGCTCTTCTCCTTTACGGTGAGTCGATGCTCCCGCGCAAAAGATTCGACCAAAGCAATGTCCTTAGGATCAGAGCCATGGCGTTGTTCGAATTCCTTGCGACTCAAATTCGCGCGTTGCTCGATCGGCTTCGTGAAGGCATCGGCGTTGCTAATCGGCTTCTTTCCTGCGCGAGAACGCAAACGAATTGTCACGTCGACGGTTTCACTAGGATCGGCTGGACCTATTTCTCGCGCTCCTTGCAATGGAGCGCGCTCACTTCCGGCAAGTGGAAGAGGTGTTTTCGGAGCAGACATGGTTCTCCTTTCGTGGGAGCCGAGCCGAATGTGAAGATGAGCATGGCGGCGTTGCCACGGGAGTTTTTCGCGGAACTCCATCCGGGGAAAGGAGCCGGGCCCTGTGCAATCTCCAAGTCGGTGCTGGCGGGTTCGATAGTTGGAAACTAGCAGCGGACCGCCATCAAACGCAAGCGGTTTCTTGCATTCGTCACGAACCACGAACACGGCGTGCGGCGGTAAGTTCGTAGACGATAAGACCAAGGTGCGGCGAGCCCAGTTTGCCCAGACACTCCCGATCTCGCGTCCGATTGGCACGTTGACTGTCTCCGGCGAGATATGGCACTTCTCCCACCCGTTGACGCACAGTTATGCGGTCGGAAATCTATGGAGCACGTCGTACTCGGTACGGAAACCCCCCGTAATCGACGCGGGCTTCGACCAGAACTTCCACACAGTGGGAGGGCTTTGCTGGTTTCACATACCTCCTGCCTCGACGCTTTGGCGCCAGAGAAGATGAAAAGTTCGTGGCGGTGGCGCAGTTTGCGCGTCCTTAGCGTGCTGGAGAAAATCTGCGGTTCTCCTTTCGCCCCTTGCCTGAACGGATTTCGGATGGTCGTTCCGAAAAAAGACAGCACAATTAAAGGATCTGTCACATTTGTGACGATGCTGTCGTTTAGACTGTTGCGACATTTCTACATTTCCTCGGGGGAGGTTGGATGCGTTTCTGGTCGTTGCTCCTGGCCGTAGTGCGCTACCTGAACTGCCCCGAGCGGCGCGCAACGGTCTTTAACGGATACAGGTGCGGCGTTCCCGACCGGAGCCTCGGGCAAGCAAATCTCCCGAGGGTGTTAATCGCAAGATCCACTATGCGGGTGCTTGTGGGTTTTTTGCTTGCATCATCGCTCGCTAGCGCCCAAAACGGCTCCCCGGGGCCTAGACCGAGCGATGAATTTAGCTTCATGCAGAGGCTGGCGGACAAAGGCTTGCATGATATCGAGAACGAAAGCTGGAACGCGTACGGACAGTTCACTTACATATCGAGCTGGAAGCCCTCATTTGATGCCCCTTATACCAACTTGAACGGCAGCATCAATTCGCTGCTTCCCACTGCCGAGAGAAGTTTCACTGGGACTGCGACTCTTTACCTAGGTGTGCGGCTCTGGAAGGGCGCCGAAGGCTATCTGGTGCCGGAGCTCATTTCGGAGCGACCGCTCTCTCAGCTCAAGGGACTGGGCGGAGCCATCCAGAATTTTGAGCTGCAAAAGGGAGGCACGGAGACGCCCCAAATCTATCATTCCCGCATTTTCATCAAGCAGACGTTCGGACTGGGCGGCAAAACCCTCGTGGAGGAGTCCGGTCCCCTTCAATTGGCAACCCATTACGACAGCAGGCGAATCGTCTTAGTTGCTGGCAATTTTAGCATTTTGGATTTCTTCGACACCAACGCTTTTGACGTCGACCCGCGCGACGGTTTTCTCGGTCTGGGATTCATGACGTACGGTGCCTACGACTTTGCATCCGACGCGCGCGGCTACTCCTACGGAGGAGTCGCGCAACTTTTTTGGGATGACTGGGCGGTGCGCGTAGGTCGCATCACTCCCCCGAAGGAGCCCAACCAACTCCCCGTGGACTTCAGATTGTTCAAGTACTACGGCGACCAGATGGAAGCCGAGCACAAGCACAAAATTCACGGGCAGGAAGGCATGGTTCGCGTACTGGCCTTCCGCAACCACGAGGATATGGGACGCTTCAGCGACGCCATAACAGCATTCGAAGCAAACCCCAATGAGAACGCTGCCACCTGCACTGGATTCAACTACGGATCGCAGAACGCCGATGCCCCGGATCTTTGTTGGGCGCGAAAATCGAACGTAAAGAAAGGCATCGGCGCGTTCGCAGAGCAGTACATTGGCCACGACATTGGGGTGTTCGGTCGGGCGATGTACGCCGACGGGCAAACCGAAGTGGACGCCTACACGTCAGACGATCGCTCTGCCACCATTGGACTTCTGGCAAAAGGTTCCTCCTGGTCGCGCCCGAAGGACGTCGCAGGCATTGGTGGTAACGCCGGATGGATTTCGAGCATACACGCGAAATATCTCGGGATGGGCGGCGTGGATGGATTTGTTGGTGACGGCGCCATCACGGCTGCCGCGGAAAGGTCTCTTGATCTCTTCTACAGCGCCCACTTTCGCGCAGTGTATTGGCTGACCGGCGATTACCAGCACATCACGAATCCCGGCTTCAATGCCGCCCGTGGCCCCGTCAACGTCTTTACGGTGAGAATCCATGGCCAGTTTTGAATCACATCGTAGCTGTGCTTACGGGTTGCTTGCGGGATTTGTTTTATTGGCTTTCGGGCCATCCCTCGCGGACGCGCAGCAACATGCGTCCGGTTTCGCAGTCGAACGTCTCTATCAGTCCGCTCCCGGCGCCGGTTGGTTCGTCATGGACGACCTCGACATCAGTAGCCGGCTTGGAGGAGCAGTCTCACTCAGCTCTGGCTACGCACGAAACCCGCTGGTCATCACGGGTCCAGACGGCAAGCAGAAGCTCGCGGTTGTGTCGGAAGAGGCATTCGTCGACTTCGGCGCCGCGATTACTCATGACCGCTTTCGCGGCTACATCGACTTTCCCGTGCCCCTGCTGTTGGGCGGAACGAGCGGAACGATTGGTGAGTATCAGTTCACCGCCCCGTCAGTTAGTTTCGGAACCAATCCTGATACCGTGTCCGACCCCCGCATCGGGTTTGACATTCGTTTCCTTGGTGAGCCGGGAGGCTTGCTTCGGTTAGGCGCTGGCGCGCAACTCCTCTTTCCCAGCGGAAACCGCTCCGATTACCTGACCGATGACAAGTACCGCGCGATGTTTAGATTTCTGGCTGCGGGCGACGCCGGCAGGTTCACGTATGCGGGGCAGCTCGGTGTCCAGGTCCGTACGCTCAATGATGCGCCCGTGCCCGGCAGTCCAAACAGGAGTGAATTCCTTTACGGCATCAGCGGGGGGCGCAGGTTCGCCGGATCCAGAGGTTGGGCAGTTGTTGCCGGGCCTGAGATTTTCGGTGAAACGGCTTTTCGCGCTTTCTTTAGCGGGGAGACGGCTACGGAGGCTCTCTTAACCGGACGTTTCGAACACACCGGTACGGGAAGGAATCTGCGGATAAAGCTGGGCGTTGGCCACGCTCTTGTGCAAAATTTCGGCGCAGCACAATGGAGAGTCGTTTTCGGCGTGGAAATGTTTGGTCACAAGTAGATTGCGTCGGCTCCCATGGAGGTAGAGGATAATCTCAACCATGAGCGTTTCCCGGTTCCGGTTGACCGTCTGTTTTGCGTTCTGCTGCCCGATGTTCGGATTTACGCTCGCCCAGCAGACTGCCCCCCCTAATCCAATCAGACGGCTTTACGTTGAGCCGTTCGCTACCCAGGCAGGTTCTGAGAAATTTCGTGAGGATGTTGTCGGCGAACTCCGCAAACTGAATTCGGTCTCGTTGGCCGCCGACGAATCGAGCGCGGATGCAATCCTGGGTGGCGGCGGCGAGGTCTGGATCAAGGGATACCGCAGTCACAACCCGCAATTGGGCAAGGTGCCGCCCAACGGGACGCCCATTTATACCGGTTTCCTTTCGATGGAGTTGAGAGACAAGAACGGGCAGACGCTATGGTCATACTTGGCAACGCCGCCGGAGGCATCGGACGATGTGTCGAAAGATCTCTCCACGCTGATTGTAAAGAAACTGGTCGAAGCCCTGAAACAGGGCGAAGCGCCTTCCCGAACTGCCCCTCTGCCCCAACCCACCACCATCCTGAAAGGGGCGGGAGCCACCTTCCCTTTTCCGGTCTATGAGAAATGGTTCACAAACTATCGGCGCGTAAATCCGCCTTTGCAGATCACATACGAACCAATAGGGTCAGAGGCGGGAGTTCGCAAGCTGCTTGCCAACAGCGTCGATTTCGGAGCCTCGGATAGCCCGGAAGTGGTTCATGTTCTCGCTCCAGAAGAGGAAGAAAAGTATTTATTCTTTCCCTCGGTAGTAGGCGCGGTAGTGCCCGTCGTGAACCTCTCGGGATTGCCCAGCGACATCGCATTCACTCCGGACGCACTGGCCGGTATTTATCTGGGAAAGATCAAGAAATGGAATGACCCGATTTTAACTCGCGCCAATCGGGGCCTTCACCTTCCCGACCTCGACATTGCAGTCATTCATCGCGCGGACGGCAGCGGCACCAGTTACGTTTGGACGGACTATCTCTCAAAGATCAGCCCTCAGTGGAAGGCCCAAGTCGGTACAAGCCTCGCTCCCAAGTGGCCAGTAGGACAGGAGGCAAACGGGAATGACGGAGTCGCCAAACTGGTGAAGGAGCGGGCCGGCTCAATTGGGTATGTCGAATTCATCTATGCCCTGCAGAATCACTTGACCTACGGCAGAGTTCGAAACCGGGATGGCAAGTTCGTTTCAGCCAGTCTGGAAAGCATCGCCGCGGCTGCGAGTCGCTCCATGAAAGTCACTCAGGACTCCCAAGCGGCTATCGTGGACGCTCCCGGTGCAGACGTTTATCCAATCAGCTCCTATACCTGGATTGTTGTTCCCGTCCATACCGCCAACGACGCCACACGGAACGCACTTACCGGCTTTCTGCACTGGATCTTGGATGCGGGCCAGCGGCAGGCCGCGGCATTGGGGTATCTTCCTCTCCCCCAGGATGTCGTGATTAAAGAAGAGGCTGCGATCGCTAGGATTCACTAGCGAAGCCGATGCGGCCATGACTTCCCTGTTAGCGATGATCAAGACATCGCGTTTATGTCGGCGCCCCCAGACGTCGATCTTAATTTTGATCTTTAACCCGGGCAGACGAAGCTTGCATTTCACTTGGCTTCGCCGATCGCTGAGTATGCAGGATTGCCCAACTTCTGGCGTACCACAAGACCGAGTTCGGCTGCTCCCGAAAACCCGCCGCGCCAGGCCTTGATCACATGCCCCTCCGGCGAAAGGAACAGCAGCAGAGACGTTTCCGATGTATTTCGATCCGTAACTGGTGCGGCTACAAACGTAGCCGTGTCGAAGTCGAGATCCGAGATTGCATTGCCCACAGACCCTTCTTCCGAAGCGCTCTCGGGCCCCCGACGCAGCGCAATCACTGTCTCCAGTCCATTGCCATGAAACTGAGCCGCAAGACTCCTGAGGATCGTCAACTGTCTGCGGGTGGTCTCATTCAGCAAATGATCGGCGTCAAGCTTACCCGATAGCACGGCATAGATTGTCCACTTGCCAACCAACTGCTGATGCAACCTGGCTTCGCCCTCAACCCCCACCAGTGGCTTTGAGAGCAGATCGCGATAGGCGGCGTCTAATCCGTGTGTCTCGACGCTGGATTTCGGCCAAAACATCGAGTCCATATTTGTCGTAGCAACCTGCCGAAAAGTGCTACCGGCGTCCTGACCGCTGCGTGCCTGATAGTCCGCGAAGCCCTGAAACATGCGGCTCCCATAACTCCACCTTCCATCCAAAGCGCCATCATGAGAGTAAAGACCGTACTGGTTTCCTTCGAAGTGAAGAGACTGGTCGCTTGTAGTCATCCATGGTGAGGTCGAATAAATTCGATTATTGCGGAAAGTTCCATTTTCTCCCTGAAAGGCAGCGTCGTTGATTAGTGCTGGAGCAGTTCCTGGAGGGTTCCAGTAGATCGCGTTGTCTGCCACGACCAGGCCATCCAGCTTCCCGTCATTCCATGTATGCAAAAAGATAGCTCCTTGAAACTGCGCCATTCGGGGACTGCGCGCATTGTTCAGGCACGTGTTGCCCCGAACTTCGCTGTGATGGGTAACAAATCCAGCCGCGAAGACCGCAATGCAGTATCCCTGTGTGTCGTGTCCGTAATTGTCGACGACAGAGTTATTCGTGTTGCCATAGTCGATGTCAAATGCTCCACCATCCACCCCCGGGCTGTCTGTCAGGAAGGCTTCATTCTGTTCCACAATGCAGTCTCGACACATCCAGGTCCAGATTGCATTCGGAGTTCCCATGCTCTCGGTGGCCTGCATTCCGGTATGCCACGCCACATTCGATCCGATGCGGCCATCGCGCACACGGAACAGCACAATTCCGTCTCCCTGCACATCGTGCACGACGGAGTTACGAATCGTAACATGGGTGCTCCAGGTGCTCTCCGGCGGCCACCCAAAATTGCCACCGCCTACCATGATGCCAACCCACTCCCGCGTGTTGTAGGCGGTCACGCCATCCACCAGCACATCGTCGAAACGCTGATCGACACTCCCGGGAGAGATCACGACCAGCCCGCTCTCCTTATTCTTCATTTCCGCGCCACCAACATTGTGTACCAAAAGATTCGCCAGGTGGATGTGATGAAGAACGCCTTTGTCTCCGCTGATAAACACGCCGAACTTGTTGGCCCCAGAAAGATCAAGGGAGTCGATGTCCCAATACTCCTGGTTGAACAACTTCATTGCAGCGTCGCTTGCAGAGTCCGCAACAATCTTCGGCCGCTGGCCTGTGCCGTAAGCGGTCATTCGAATAGGAACGGAATCCGAACCGCTGCCCTTCGGCCACAGTATTCCGCGGCACACGCTGCCACGCTTGAAGCGCAGCTCGTCCCCAGCGGCGAATGCATGTTCGTTTACTTGCTCCAGCATGGTCCAGGGTGAATCGGCAGAACGGCCGTCGTTTTTCTGAACATCGTTCTTCTCAGCATCGTTGCCCTGAACATCGCCGCCGCACTCCACGAAGTAAATCGTTCCGCGAGATGCGGCCTGGGCCGCGGAACAGGATATTGCGCAGAAGAGCACGCAAACAATGCCGATGCCGGGCGGCCACATATGAAGAAAAGCTCGAAACGATTGGTATGACATATTTTGTGGTGACTGATGGTAGTGACCGAGCGTGCCCCAGCCTCTCTTGAAGAATTCTTTCTGCAGGCGCAAAGCTTGTGCAGGATCCCCAAACTTTCCGCAGGCCCGTGAAAAAACTCATACCCGGTTCAGCGCCCGGTGATCCCCGGCCAATCATCGGTCCGGAACGGCGAAGCCGGCAAGCCGTTTCTGTTGAACAGATTGCATAGCGGGCTGTCTGCCCAGGCGTAGCGCACCGCCAGCGGGCTGGGCACCTCTCGACTGGAAACGAGCACCGAATCACCCTCCAAGCGGGCCTCGGCCCAATGGAATTTTCGATCCGCCCCGGCTATCGCAAACCCGCGCAACTCTTCGCCGCCCTGCGCTTCCAGGCCCGAGCCCAGGTGCGAAAAGCGTACACGGATCGCGTTGCCCTCGATCGCCATGGACTCATACAAAGGTCCCGAATACTCGATCGGCTGCTGGTATACGGTTCCTTCCGCCCACAACGCGAGCCGCTCCCCAACTTCCAGCTTTCGGTGCGGGTGAAGATCCTTCGGATCGCCGACATCGATCGTGACCGCCATCCCGGTACCCGAGACGTGCTGAAGCGTCCTCAGTTGCGCCTCGCGCAGTTCGGCCCACGCCGATTCACCGGGATCGTCGGGCGTGGCCCCATGATTAGGCAACTGCACGATCAGGAATTCCAGATCGTTCTGGTGTGAGGCGTCACGCCAGCTGTTGATCAGCGCGGGAAGCAGCTTTCGATACTGCCTGGCCTTGAGCGCGTTGCTTTCTCCTTGATACCAGAGCACACCCCGGAAAGCAGACGGGAGCAGAGGGGTGATCATTCCTTGGTAAAGGCCGGAGACAGGAATGGGCGCATATTCCAAAGTTGTTAGGCTTTCAATAGTGAATCCCGAGAGTGCGTTCTGGGTAAAGGGCAGCGTAACCCCCCAGCCTTCCTGGTGGAGGTCGCGGAACATCACTGTAACCGGCTGCCAGTCGGATGTTGCTTTGATCACCGGCGTGGCGTAATCGTCCCAGTCGGTAACGCTGGGTTGCTTCGATCGAAAACGAAAAGAACCATCTCCTCGCGCCCAAAATCGGATGCCGGCAAAAGAGCTGAGATCGATCGCCGCGCCATCCAAATTATACTTGGCGGTGAGAATAGAATCTTCGGTCCCATCGAGTCGCCCGGAGACGCGAACCGCGAATCCGCTGGCTCCTCGGCCCGGAGAAGCGAGCTCGAAGAGAGCATCCGGTGAGTCCGACCAACCATAGGAAAACCACCCGCCCGTCGAGATTCGCGCAGTTCCATCATCGAAGTTTGCCAGCATGTTGCTCGCGGAACCGGCCATCAGCGGGATCAGCTCGAAGTCATCGAATTCGATTTTGAAAGGAAGCGCAGTCTCGGCAAACTTTTTCTCATCAGCCGTCGCGCGCTTCCCTTCTTCGAGGACGGGCGCTAAGTCCGCATCGGCTTGCAAGGCTTCCGGAGCGACCCAATCCTCGATCGCAGTGCCGGGCCATGCGCTCTCGATGACGCCGACGGGAACGTTCAATTTGCGATGGATTTCACGGGCAAAGAAATACGCGACTGCGGAAAAGCTCTTGGCATTGTCGGGAGTGCAAATCTGCCAGCGAGCGGGCAGCGTATTTTCCTGCCGGGATAAGGCGATCTTCCTGGGCACGGTGAAGAGTCTGATCTGCGGGTAATCTGCCTTGGGGACTTCCGTGGCAGCACCCTCGGCCCCCTCCAGGGCAAAAGTCATGTTCGATTGACCGGAGGCGATCCAAACCTCACCGATCATTACATCCCTTATGACAATCTGTTTTTTCCCCTGAACGGTGAGGGTAAACGGACCTCCGGCCGGCAATGCCGCAAGATGAACGCTCCAGTCGCGTGCCGCGTCGGCAGTTGTCGTGACGGCGTGGCCGACCAGGCTCACAGCAATACTTTCCCCTGCGTCGGCCTTACCCCAGACGTGAATCTGACGGCCCTGTTGCAGGACCATGTGATCGCTGATGAATGTGGGCAGGACGGGATCTGCCCAGCATTGCAATCCCCACGCGAAAAAGGACAGGCCCACAGCGACACTGACCCATACTTTCAGCCGACAGCTCCGCGCTCTGATGTGCTTCACCGCTCCTCGATGACGAAATCGATGCTGACGAATCGATGCTGGCAAAATCAATCCCGTGGTCTTGATCAGTTATAGGGACTCCGATCCATGACCGCAAACCCGCCGAACACCACGTTGGAAGCGCGACACTGTCCACTCGCCGCAAGAGGTGTACGCTCTCAGAAAATAAACTTCGCCGCCACCTGAATGATGCGCAAATTTCCATAGGTGCGGGTGATGGAACCGAAAGTCGTGCTCGTGGCCAAATCGGCATTCGGATTCGAAAAGTGAGGCGTGTTGGTCGCATTAAAGAACTCGAAACGGGTTTGCAGCTTTGCGCTTTCGGTGATGGCAAAGTCTTTGAAGAGCGAGATATCCGCATTTACATAGCCCGGCCCGGTCAGGATGTTTCGGGACGTGTCGCCCGGAATACACTCACCCCCGGTGGGGGCAACGAAGGCCTTCGTGTTGAAATACTCAGCCAGGGTGCGCTGTCCTTTGGAAAGGTTTGGATCTCCAACCAGGTTCGGCCGCATTCCGGGGCAGGCAACGACGCCGCTGGCGGTCGTGACGTTGACCGGAGTGCCGGTTCGCATCCCCAGGATGCCATTGAGTTGCCATCCCCCCAACATCAACTCCTCGGGACGCCCCCAATTGCCGAAGAACCGTTGACCACGCCCCACCGGCAGGTGGTACAAGCCGCTGAAGTTGAACGAATGCCGGACATCGAAGTCCGAAGACGCAATCTCCACATTCAGATCATATGCATTCTGCGGATAGTCGCTATTGATGTGGCCGAGATCAAAGGGAGCCGGGCCATTGTCCAGGGCGTGCGAGTACGTCCAGTTGGCCAAAAAGTTAAGGTTCTGCGATACGCGTTTCGTGACTTTCACCTGCAGCGAGTTGTATTCGCTCCAGCCAAAATCTGTAAGGCCCTGAATCTGACCCAGGTTCGCGTCGATAAGGCCGTCGGCTTGTTTTGCCAGGTTGATGTTAAGATCGCCAACTTCGTACGAGAGCTGGTGACCGCGCGACGCCACAAGCGCAGCCTCGACCGTGAAATTCGATCCCACCTCGCGCTGTACAGCGACATTGAAACTCTCCGAATAGCCAGTCTTTATATTGGGGTTCACATAGTATGTAGTCTCGGAGTTTCCGTTGGGGATCAGGGGAGGCGTCGCACCCAGCAAGGACGTAGGAATGCTGCTGGCACCGGAAGGAATCGGTGGGGTTGATATCCGCGGCACGCCCTGATCAACCTGATAGAAGTAGCTGCCATCGCATGCGCTTCCGCTGCAGGGCCCGTCGTAGGGAATGTTGTTCCACGCCTGCTGGATCGCAAACGGCAGATTCTTTGTCAGCAGATCCTCGCGTGCGTCATTCTCCGGCGAATAGAAGAGTCCCCAGCCCCCGCGCAATACAGTCCTCGGATTGATTTGAAATGCAATACCAAAACGCGGCGCAAACTGGTTCCAGCGCGCGTTTACCAGACTCCGCGAATTCCCGCCGCGACCCGCCAGCAGGATTTGCCCGCCGACCGAGGGGTTTCCTGGGTTGGGGAGGTAGTTTGAGGCGTAATTATGCTGTTCCGTGTAGGGCGCCTGGAACTCGTAGCGGAGGCCATAATTTAGCGTCAAGCGGGGCGTAACCTTAAACGTGTCCTGCGCGTAGTAATTCATCTCCCAACTGTGCGTGTAAGGATTGGTGAGCTGCAGTCCCATGTAGTCGTCCAGAGGCAGTCCCAGCAGCAAGTCGGCAACATCGTTGCCGCCGGTGCCGTAAAGAGTGGCGCCGCTGAAATCATCCAACGGACTGGTATAACTCCAGTCGCTGGTCATCGAAAGATAGGCCCCGCCATAATATTGGTAGCCAGTCGGAAACAGAGAGAAATTCGGATTCGACTCTAACCGCCGAAAATCTGCGCCAACCTTAAATTCGTGCTTGCCCACCCCGCTCAGGATGAGATTGTCCGCCAGCTGCCAGTTCCGGTCCTTGAAATAGAGCGGCTTATAGGTCGAGCCGCCGGTCAGATATCCGGCCCCTAGGTAGATGTAGGGGTACGCGTCGGTCGCTGGGAATCCTGGCACGGCGATGTTGCCCATCCCAAACTGCGTGCTGTAATCGTGCCCATCGAGCAGGCTGTATTGCGCCAGGTTGTAGCGCGTATAGCCCAATCGAGTCTCGTTGATGAAGCGCGTGTTGAAAAGGTGAGTTTCCGTGACGGAATATTCCTGGTCGTCGTCGGTCTGGTTGTTGGCCTGGTCGGCATCGCCGGCCCCTGGGACTGGCGTCGCTCCATGGAAAGGATCGGTCGTCAGGCTGTCGCTGCT
>Ga0209420_1001210_pt1 | contig 12370 bp, 11 predicted proteins | sample BlaSpr_A8_OM1_O1_FD_187972 | JGI IMG/M metagenome (GOLD analysis project Ga0209420, IMG submission 187972) | Forest soil microbial communities from Thunder Bay, Ontario, Canada - Black Spruce, Ontario site 2_A8_OM1_O1 (SPAdes) (version 2) | ecosystem: Environmental > Terrestrial > Soil > Boreal... | reverse complement strand
GGAGGCCGAGGGCTACCCGGTCACGGCGGAGCCCGGGCACGCGGCGGTCAGGTACGCCAACCCGGCCACCGGCGGCGACGTGATGCCCACGCTGCGGGCCGAGTTCCACCGGATCGCGCCCGGGGCGAGCACCGCGCCGCGGCGGGAGACCGGGTCCTCGGTGTACCAGGTGTTCGAGGGCACCGGGGAGGTCAGCGTCGGCGACCAGTCTTGGCGCGTGGAGCGCGGCGACCTGTTCGTGGTCCCGTCCTGGCAGGCCCTTACGGTGGCCACCGACGGCGGGCTTGACCTGTTCCGCTTCACCGACGCGCCCATCCTGGAGCAGCTGCACCAGTACCGGACCCAGACCGGGTGAACCGGGAGAGCGACATGAACGACGTGGACGTGATCATCGCCGGCGGCGGCATCGGCGGGCTGGCCAACGCGCTGGCCCTGGCCCTGGCCGGGCAGCGGGTGCGGGTCCTGGAGCGGTCCAGCGAGTTCGCCGAGGTGGGCGCGGGCCTGCAGATGGCGCCCAACGCCACCCGGATCCTGCGCCAGTGGGGGCTGCTGGACCGGGTCACCGAGGCCGGGGTGCGCCCGCGGCGGCTGGTGTTCCGGGACGCGGTCGACGGTTCGGTGCTGACCAGCGCGCCGCTGGGGGCCGAGTTCAGCGCCCGCTACCAGGCGCCCTACCTGGTCATTCACCGCAGTGACCTGCTGACCATCTTGTTCGAGGCGTGCCGGGACGCGGGCGTGGACCTGGTCGCGGACTGCGCGGTGACCGACGTGAGCGTGCACCCGGACCACGTGGAGGTGGCGACCAGCACCGGGCCGCAGCGGGCCGCGGCCGCGGTGGCGGCCGACGGGCTGCGGTCGGGGCTGCGCCGGAGGTTCAGCGACGACGAGCCGATCTGCTCCGGGTACATGGCCTACCGGGGCGCGTTCCCGGTGGCGGAGCTGGACCGGCGGCTTGAGTCCGCGCAGCTGGAAGAGGTCGTGGTGTATATCGGGCCGGGGCGGCACCTGGTCCAGTACCCGCTGCGCCGGGGGGAGATCTTCAACACGGTGGCCGTGTTCGCCTCGGCGGCGTTCCGCCGCGGCGACGCGGAGTGGGGCGGGCCGCAGGAGCTGGACGAGGCGTTCGGCGGGTCGTGCGAGGCGGTGGTGCGCGGGCTGCGCTCGCTGTGGCGGGACCGGCGGTGGCCGATGTTCGACCGGCTGCCGGCGGACCGGTGGGTGGACGGGCGGCTGGCGCTGACCGGGGACGCGGCCCACCCGATGCTGCAGTACCTGGCCCAGGGTGCGTGCCAGGCCATCGAGGACGCGCACTGCCTGGCCGCGGAGGCCGAGAAGGCGGCCGGGGACTGGCCCGCGGCGCTGGCCAGGTACGCCGAGATCCGGTTTCCCCGCACCTCGCGGGTGCAGCATACGGCCCGGCTGTGGGGCGACATCTGGCACGTGGACGGCGTGAGCCGGCTCATGCGCAACGAGCTGTTCCGGACCCGCGCCGAGGGCGACTTCAGCCGGGCCGACTGGCTCTACGGGGTCTGACCGGGCTAAAGTTCCGCTGTGCAGAATCTGGTGCACCGGTGAGCCGCGACATCACGGACCTGGTGGCCATCGCCTCCCGGATCCTGGCCGCGGCCGGCCAGGGGGACCTGATCTGGGGTCACGCCTCGGTACGGGACCCGGACGGCCGCGGCGCCTGGCTGAAGGCGGCCGGCTGGGGCCTGGAGGAGGTCACGGCCGACCGGGTGCACCTGGTCAGCCCGGACGGCGAGGTGGTCGCGGGCGACGGGCCGCGGCACAGCGAGTACCCGATCCACACCGAGATCATGCTCGCCCGTCCCGACGTCGGCGCGGTGGTGCACACCCATCCGCCGCACGCGGTGGCCCTGGCCGCCACCGGCCAGCCGCTGCGCCCGGTCAGCCACGCGGCCAACTACTTCGTCCCGCCCGAGGTGCCCCGGTTCGCGCTGACGGCCGACCTGATCCTGACCCGAGAGCTGGGTCGGGCGGTGGCGGCCGAGCTGGGCCCGGCCCGGGCGCTGTTCCTGGTCAACCACGGCATCGTGACCGTGGGCCCGGACCTGCAGACCGCCACCGTGGCGGCCGTGCTGCTGGAACGGGCCTGTGCGCAGCAGCTGCTCACCCAGGCGTTCGGCGGCTGGCCCAGCTGGTCCGGTCCGGATGAGTCGCTGTCCAAGCGCAGCCACATCTACGGCGAGGGCCCGGTCCGGGGCGTGTGGGACTACCTGGTCCGGTCGCTGGGCTGACCGCGGTCCGGGCCGGGCAGGGATCGGGCTGAGGTTGGTGTGGCTGCTGATGCGGCCAGCCGGGGGAGGTCTCGTGATCGTGGGCCGTTACCGTGCTGTGAAGACGGTAACGGCCCACGATGATCCGGATTCCTGCTTTCAGGGGCGGCGGGCGGTCCAGACGATCTTGGTGCCGCGGATGGCCAGGTCCTGGCGGTGCAGGGCGCTGGCGGGGCCGTTGTCACCGATGAGGGTATCCAGGACGGCCAGATCGTCCGCGGCCATCAACTCGCCGACGTGAGACCGGAACATGCGCAGGTTGCCCTGGACGTAACGGCCCGCGGCGGCGGGCAGCGGCGGGGTCAGGCCGATCTCGAAGGCCTGCTCGGCCACGTCGGCGAACCCGGCCTGCGCCACGAGCGGGCCCCAGTCGGCGCCCAGGTAGGGCATCAGGGCGGCGGCGCGCTCGTGCAGGGCGGCGCGGCAGCGCGTTTCCAGGCCGGGGCGGCCCAGGCCGAGGTCATCGGGCAGGAAGCGCAGGTTCTCGTACATCTCGGCCACGGCCAGCAGGCCGCCCGGGCGGAGCAGGCCGAAGAGCTGCTTCAGGGCCCGGTCCGGGTCGGCCAGGTGGTGCAGGGCCATCGACGACCACGCCACGTCGACCGGGACGAGGTCCGGCCAGGGCTCGTCCAGGTCCGCCTCGACGGTGTGCACCCGGCCCTCCAGCCCCAGGTCGCGGGCCTTGTCCCGCAGGCGGGCCAGGAACGCGGCGGACTGGTCGACCGCGATCACGTCGGCACCGGGGAAGCGCCGGGCCAGGGCGAGCGCGCCGTTTCCGGTCCCGCACCCCAGGTCGAGGATGCGGCGGACGGGACGGCCCGCGGCCAGGTCGTGCACCCGGCCGGTGACCTCGGACAGGTAGGCGTGGAGCACCACGGCGTCCAGGTCAAGGAGCTCGGCCAGGGCCGCCTCGTCCACGTCGGTGCCGGGGTGGTGATGGTGGTTCTGGTGGTCGTTACTCATGGCTTGACGGTACGCGATTCATGCTCTAATGACATAGAGTCTTGCCTATGAAGCAAGAAGTCGATGTGGAGGCCCTGGTCCGGCAGCGGATCAGGGGGCTGCGCGTGGCCCGGGGCTGGTCGCTGGACGACCTGGCCCGCCGGTGTCATGTGAGCCCGTCCAACCTGAGCCGCATCGAGACCGGCCACCGGCGCATCGCGCTTGATCAGCTGGCCGTGATCGCGCAGGCCCTGGGCACCACGCTGGATCAGCTAGTCGAGTCGGCCGACGACGGTGACGTGGTGATCAAGCCGCAGCGTGACGTGCGGCACGGCACGACCACCTGGATGCTGACCTCGCCGGACCGGGCACCGCATGGGGTGTCGGTGGCCAAGATGCGCATCATCGAGCCCGTCCCCGCCGACGGCCCTGAAGACCCGCGGGTCCACCCGGGCCGGGACTGGTTCACGGTCTTGTCCGGGACCGCGCGGCTGCAACTCGGCGAGCGGGTCATCCTGGTCGAGGCCGGCCAGGCGGCGGAATTCTCGACCATGATCCCGCACGCGATCAACGCCCAGGACGGCCCGGTGGAGATCCTGTGCATCTTCGATCACGACGGCGATCACGCCCACCTGCGCCCCGAGGCGACCGTCAGGCCGAGGGAGGCCGGCCCGGGCGGAACCCGGGATTGAAATCCTGCTGGACCACGGCCACCGCGAGTTCCGTGAGCTTGATGTTGTGGTCGTTAACCGGACTGCCCGGGCGTCTCACGGCGGAACCTTCATCACCAACACCACGATGTCGTCGCTGAGACGTCCGCCGCTGAACCTGATCGCGGCGGACCGGATGGCTTCGGCCATGGCGGCCGCGGTGAGATCGCCCAGCCGGGCGACCAGGCCGCGGAGCCGCTCGTCACCGTACAGGTCACAGCTGAGGCCACGGCGGGCGTCGGTGACGCCATCGGAATACATGATCATGCTGTCGCCTGCCCTCAGCAGCCGCTGCACGTCGTGCAACTCGGGCCGGGCCAGCACCCCGAGCAGGGTTCCCGGCCTCCCGACCTCATGCACGCGGCCGTTCGCGGTACGCACCAGGGCCAGCGGGTGACCAGCGGAACTGATCCGCACCGTGGCCCCAAAGGGGACGGGCCGCACCGCCGCGTAGATCGCGGTCAGGAAACGCGGGTCGTCCGTCGGCCAGTCGAGCAGCATCTGATTCAGCTGAGCCAGGATCAGGCTCGGCCGGGTCTGCCTCCGGGCCGCGGCCCGCAGGGTGTGGCGGGCCAGCGCGGTGGCCTTGGCGGCCGCGGAACCCTTGCCGCACACGTCGCCGACCACCATGCCCCATGTGCTCCCGGCCGACGGGAACACGTCACAGAAGTCCGCGAGGACCTCCGCTCCTGTCCCGGCCGCCGCGTACCGCGCTGCCACCTGCAAGCCAGGGATGCCCAGCAGCGGCGGCGGCAGCAGGCTCTCTTCCAGCGTCCGGGCCAGCGCGGCCCGTCCGGCGCTGTGAGCCAGTGCGGCCCGCAAGGTGACGTCGCTGGAGGCGACCTCGGCCAGCATCTCCAGGACCGCGACGTCGCTGGCACTCCAGCTACGCGGTTTCCTGTCGGCTACCCAGAGCACCCCGGCGACATGGCCATCCTGGTCACGTACTGGCACCGCGGCCCAGGCGATCACGCGCGCTCGCCCGGGCAGGTCTGCGTTACTGAGGTGCCGACCCAGCCGGGTGTCGCCGATGATCATCTTGTCCTCGGAGCCGACGACCTCCGCGCACAGCAATTGTGCGTACGGGCTCCGCTGATCGCCGATGCCGGCGGGGCCGCTTATTCCCGGGGGGGCATGCGCATTAGCAAACATCACCGAGGCACTCGGCGCGCTCAGGGCGGCCGCGGCGAGAGCCGCCACCCGGCCCAGCGACTCCTGCAGGCCGGCCGTCCACAGATCGGCCGGCCCGGCTGAGGCCAGTCCGTTCAGGTCCATCGGGGCCCGGCTCACCGAGATGCCGGCACAGCAGAAGGCCAGAGCTGATAAGAACCGGTGACTGACATTTCCCGCCCACTTTCACCCAGAGCGTCTAGAAGACGCTCTTGCCAGGCTTAGCAAGGCGGGGACCGGACCTCGACGGAGCCCATTCTAAGCGCAGGGCGATTGAGGAGATGCCGCATTAACCAAAATTTAAGATGCCAAGTATCTGGAAGCGGCAATAAATCGGATAGGCAGTTATATTTGTGCTATTTCCCATACGTATAAATTCACCGTTATGTGGCTAATCATGGTGTATTGAGGTTTGCTCAGCAAGTTCAAGCTGATAGTCGCTGCGGCCGTCCCGGGCCACCCGGCCGGCGGTGGAGCTGATCGCGACCAGGTCGGCGACGCCCCGAGCTGAGTCCGCCGCTCGGGCCGGGTGCGGGAGCGCGGCGTGGGACTGACCGGAAGGCTGACGGCAGGCGGCACGACCCGGCCCGGCACCCGGGACCAGTAACCGGCCAGGGTCTCCTACCGGTGCGAAGGGCCGCCTCCAGAGGCGACCGTAGGACCTGGCAGCAGGACCAGGAGAGGAACCGACGTCATGGACTTCCAACTCGAGGCGATCGTGATTCCGGTCGCCGACGGAGACCGGGACGGATGCTGATGGACGGCTACGACTACGACGTCATCGTGCTGGGGGCCGGGTCACCCGGTGAGCACTGCGCCGGCGAACTGGCCGACGGCGGCCTGCACGTCGCAGTGGTCGAACGGGAACTGGCCGGCGGCGAGTGCTCCTACTGGGCCTGCATCCCGTCCAAGACCCTGCTGCGCCCGGGCGAGGCGGTGTACCAGGCCCGGCACACGGCGGCCACGGCCGAGGTCGACGTCACCGCCGCGCTGGCCTACCGGGACTTCATGGTCGCTGGCCACACCGACGCCGGCCAGGCGCAGTGGCTGGCGGGCAAGGGCATTGACCTGATCCGGGGCACCGGGAAGCTGGCCGGCCCGGGCGTGGTCGAGGTCGGCGGCGTCCGCCACACGGCCCGGCACGTGGTGGTGGCGACCGGCTCGGATCCGGTCATCGCGCCGGTCCCGGGCCTGCGTGAGCTCGACGGCGTGTGGACCAACCGCGAGGTGACGGCCATGCAGGCCGTTCCGCGTCACCTGCTGATCCTGGGCGGCGGGCCGGTCGGCGCGGAGATGGCCCAGGCCGTGCGTCGCCTCGGCGGCGAGGTGACCCTGGTCGAGGCGGCCAGCCACGTGCTGGCCCGCGAGCCCGCCCCGCTCGGCGCGGCCCTCGGCGAGGAACTGCGCCGGGACGGCATCGAGCTGATCCTGGGCCTCCAGGCCACCGCCGCGCGGCGCGACGGCCAGGACTACGTGCTGACCCTGCAGGATGGCCGGGAAGTGCGCGGCGACCACCTGCTGGCGGCCACCGGACGCCGCCCGCGGCTACCGGACGGGCTTGACACGGTCGGCGTCACCGCGGGCCGGGGCGGTATCACGGTCGACGCGCAGCTGCGGGCCGCGGACCGGCTGTGGGCCATCGGCGACGTCACCGGTATCCGGCTGCTGACTCACGTGGGCAAGTACCAGGGCGAGGTCGTGGCCTCGAACATCCTGGGCGAGCCGCGCGAGGCGCACTACGACGCGATCCCGGACGTGGTCTACACCGACCCGCAGGCCGCCGCGGTCGGCGCCACCGAGGCCCGGTTTACCGCGACTGTGCCGGTCTCCGAGGTGGCCAAGATGGCCACCTACACCCACGCCTTCGCAGAATCCAAGGGCTTCCTCACCCTGCTGTCCGACGGCGAGACGCTGACCGGCGCCTATGCGCTGGGGCCCGAGGCCGGGGAGTGGATGCAGCAGGCCACCCTGGCCATCCGGGCCCAGATCCCGCTGGACGTGCTCCGCGACGTCATCCAGCCTTTCCCCACCTTCTCCGAGATCTACGTCGCCGCCCTCAAGGCCCTGCGCGGCGAGATCGCGGCCGCCCGCCAGCCGTCCGGAAGCACCCGGGCCTAGGAACCAGGAGCCGGTGATGAGCGAGCCCGGGCCTTCGTCCTCAGCGACCGCCCGCCCGGGGCCGACGATAGCGCCGCGCCGCGCAGCCGCACCGGCCGCCGCAGCCGCACCGGCCGCCGCATCGTGCTGCGGTCACCCGAGGCCGGCTGCGCCCGCCAGGTCCCGGCCCCGGCTGCGGCATCATGAACCGGGGCCCAGCGACCAGAGGAGCAGGCATGTCCACCGCAACCGGACTCACGGGGCAGACCGTCGTGGTGATCGGCGGCAGCTCGGGCATCGGGCTCGAGACGGCCCGCCAGGCGCACGCCGCCGGGGCTGGCGTCATCCTCACCGGCCGTGATCCCCAGCGGCTCGAGCGCGCCGCCGCCGACGTCGGCGCGGCCGGGACCTCGGCCTTCGACGCCACAGACCCGGCCGCCCTGCAGCGGTTCTTCGCCGGCCTGCCCGGCCTGATCGACCACGTGATGGTCACGGCCGGCGCCCAGTACTACGCCCCGCTGGCCGAGATGGACTTCGAGGCGGCCCGCCGGGCCCTGGACGAGCATCTGCTGCTGCCCCTGCGGATCGGCCGGGATGCCGCGGGAAAGGTGCGGCCGGGCGGCTCGCTGATCTTCATGACCGGCACCGTGGCCCGCCGCCCCGGCCCGGGTCTGATCGTCGCGGCCATCGCCGCCGCTGCGGTGCCCGCCATCACCGCCAACCTGGCTCTCGAGATAGCCCCGGTCCGGGTCAACCTCATCGCGGCCGGGTTCGTCGACACGCCCCTGTCCGCCCGGCTGCTGGGCGACGACCTCGAAGAACGGCGCCGCCAGCTGGCGGCCGCACTGCCCATCGGGCGGGTGGTCGAGCCGGGCGACGTGGCCTCGCTGGCCGTGCACCTGATGGCCAACACCGCGGTTAGCGGCGCGACCTACGACATCGACGGCGGCGAGCAGGTCGTCGGCGGCTAGGAGCAGGCGCTCGATAGCCCAGGCCCGGACCGGTGACGGGTCCGGGCCTGGGCCGTGAGCAGGGCGAGGATCTCCCGAAGCCGCCCAGCGGACTCCGGCCGGGCCGTCGCGCATGACTCAGGCGGCGGCGGTGACGGCCTGGCGGCGGGCGGCCAGCATGCGGTAGGCGAGGATCGCGAGCGCCGCGGCGATCAGGGCGGCGCCGGCGGCGATCAGGGCGATCTGCCAGCCGGGCATGCCGCCCGCGACGATGGTGCGAACCTGCACCGGGACCTGCGCCGGGACCGGGGCCGGCGTGCCGAACGTGTCGCCGGGGATCGGCACCGTCTGGGCGAACGCGGGCGCGGCGAAGGCCAGTACGGCCCCGGCCAGGCCGGCGAGGACGGCGGCGGAACGGCGGATGTGACGGATGAGGTTCATGATGTTTCCTTTCGAGCCTGATTGGCTTGTCCCGATCACGGTAGGACGGGCCGGCCAGGCGGCGAATCGGAAGAAATGCCCTGCTTAACGGATCCCGGTACCTAGGTTGGCCGCGGGGAATACCTAGGTTGGCGGCGCGGGAGAGCTTTGGGTGGGCGGCGTGGCAGCGTTTGGGCCGGCTGCACCGACATGACGGATCAGCCGGGCCCGGGGTAACCGCGGGCGGGCCACGAGTTCCTCGACGCGGGCGTGCAGTTCGGCGACGTGGTCTTCTGATTCGGGTTTCATCAGCACGCTGCGCAGGATGCGGCCCTGGTCGGTGTCGGCGGCCACGGCCGGGTGCCGGGCCGCCATCGCCGCGCCGGTAACGCGGAGCGTGGACAGGAACACCGGCCGCGGGTCGGCCATCCCGTCGGCCAGCAGCCGCGCCGAGGCGGCGTCGATGGCCGACAGGCGGGGCCCGCCGGTCAGCGGGAAGTAGCAGACGATGTCCAGCTCGGGCGGCTGGTACAGGTCCAGCAGGTCCGAGTCGCGCAGTAGGCCGGCCCAGGCCAGCGCGGCCCGCCGCCCGGCCGCGACCACCTGGCCCAGGCCCTCGGGGGTGGGCGGCAGCAGCGCGAGCGTCAGCCACAGGGCGGCCGCGGCCGCTCCCGCCCGCGAGCACTCCAGGCTGATCTCGCCCAGGTGCAGCTCGTCGGAGGTGAAATAGGTGTAGGCGGAGTCGTGCACGTAGAACCGGCCCACGTCGGGATCGGCGAACAGCACCGCCCCGCAGCCGTAGGGCTGCAGCCCGTGCTTGTGCGGGTCGATCACCACCGAGTCGCACGACCCGATGGCCCGCCACGGCGCCGGTTCCAGGCTGGCCGGGCCGTCCGGCCCGGCCAGCAGGGTGAAGAACCCGCCGTAGGCCGCGTCCACGTGCACCCGCACCCCGTGCCGCCTGGCCACCGCGAGCACCTCGTGCACCGGGTCGATGGCGCCCAGGCCGGTGGTGCCCGCGGTGGCCACCACCGTGCCGATCCGGCCGCCGGCCAGCAGCGCGTCCAGCTCGGACAGGTCGATGCGGCCGGCGGAGTCCACGCCCACCGGCGTGCCGGCCACGCCGAGCACGCCGCACATCCGGCCGTGGGTGTAGTGCGCCTCGGCCGAGTAGGCGATGCCCAGGCCGGGGTGCAGCTCGCGGGCCACGTACAGCGCCTCCAGGTTGGCGATCGTGCCGCTGGTGGTCAGGTGACCCAGGGGATCGTCAAACCCGAACATGGCCGCCAGCTGGGCCACCGCTTCCTTCTCCATCTGGGCGGTGGCCGGGCCGCCGTCCAGGGCGTGGTTGTTCGGGTTGATCAGCATGGCGGTGAGGTAGCCGGCCACGGCCGCGGGGTGCGGCGGCTTGAGCATCTGCCCGATGTAGCTGGGGTGGAAGAACGGGTAGTTGTCCCGCAGCCGCCCGGTGAATTCGGCGAAGACGGCGGCGAACCGGTCATCCGGGATATCCAGCGAGGCGTGCCGGTCGAAGGGGCCGAAGCCGTCCTGCCAGCCGGCCACCGCCTGCAGTCCCGCGTTCAGCCACCGATCCAGGTCCATGTGCTCCTCCTCGGCATGATCCTAGACCGTTGCCGGCCAGATCATTCGGTGCCAAACTAATATCATGACAGCGACGGTGGACCTGACCGATCTCGACCTGTGGGCGCGCGGGGTCCCGTACGGCGAGTTCGCCCGGCTGCGCCGGGATGCGCCGGTGGCCTGGTTCCCGGACGACGGGTCCGGTTTCTGGGGCGTGCACCGGTACGCCGACATCGTGACCGCCAGCCGGGACGTGCGGACGTTCTCCTCGGCCCGCGGGGTCTCCTTCGAGGAGCCGACCGACGAGGACATGGCCGCCCGGCGCACGATCATCGACACCGACCCGCCCGAGCACACCAAGCTGCGCAAGATCGTCTCCGGGGGCCTTCTCCCAGCGGGCGGTGGCGGTGTACGAGCACTTCATCGCCGGGCTGACGGAGCAGGTGCTGGACGGCGGTCTGGATAGCGGTCTGGACGGCGGCCCGTTCGACATCGTGGACGCGGTGGCCAAGGAGGTCCCGATCCGGGTGCTGGCCCAGGTCATGGGCCTGCCCACGGCCGACCTGGACCTGTTCATCGACCTGGGCGACCGGCTGATCGCCAACACCGACCCGGACGTGACCGACGTGGTGTGGGGGCGGGACGACACCGACGCCTACCGCCGGTTCCCGTTCCGCAGCCCGTACGGCAAGCAGCTGTGGGACCTGGGCCGGCAGGTCGTGGCCGGTCGGCTGGCCGAACCGGGCGATGACCTGCTGTCCCGGCTGGTGGGCGCCGAGGTCGACGGCGAGCGGCTGAGCGAGACCGACCTGGACAACTTCTTCTCCATCCTGGTCGTGGCGGGCAACGAGACCACGCGGATCGCCATCGCCCAGGGGGTGCTGGCCTTCTGCCAGTACCCGGACCAGTGGGACCGGCTGCGGGCCGAGCCCGGCCTGCTGGAAACGGCCACCGACGAGGTCATCCGGTGGAGCTGCCCGACGCACTTCATGCGGCGCACCGCCGCCGCGGACACCGAGCTGGGCGGGGCCGCCGCCCTGGCCGGGGACAAGGTGGTGCTGTGGTACGTCTCGGGCAACCGGGACGAGGCGGAATTCGCCGAGCCGGACGCGTTCGACGTCGGGCGCAGCCCGAACCGGCACCTGAGCTTCGGCCGCGGCGGTCCGCACCTGTGCCTGGGCGTGCACCTGGCCCGGCTGGAGGTCAAGGTGGCGCTGGCCGCGCTGGCCCGGCGGGTGCGCCGGTTCGAGCTGGCCGGGCCGCCGCGGCGGATCCGGTCCAACTTCACCAACGGGCTCAGGCAACTGCCGGTGCGGGCGTATCAGTGACCGGGCCGCGGGGAACCACGGCCCGTTCGGCCCAATAAAAGGAGGCCAGGATGGCGAAGCACGACGCGGGGTACGAGCGCCTGGGCGCGAAGGTCCTGTCCCTGCCGGACGTCATCGCGCAATCGGTCGGGTTCATGGGGCCGGTCTTCTCCTCCGCGTTCGTGATCCCGCTGGTGGTCGGGGTGATCAGCGCGTCGGGCAAGGGCGGCGGGGTGGCCTCGCCGCTGTCGGTGCTGATCGCCGCGGTGGGCGTGTTCGCCATCGGCTGGATCGTGTCGAGCTACGCCAAGGAGGTGCACGCGGCCGGGTCGCTGTACGACTACGTGACCCGCGGCCTGGGCGGGTGGGTCGGCACGGCGGCGGGCTGGCTGTACTACGCGGGCGTCACCGTGCTGATGACCGGGCTGCTACTGCTCATCGGCGGCTACCTGCAGTCCACGATCGCCTCGGAGTTCAGCGTGAACCCGCTGCCCGCCTGGGCCTGGACGCTGATCGTCATCGCGCTGATCACCGTGGTGCTGTACTTCGGGGTGCGGGTCTCGGTGCGCAGCCAGCTGGTCCTGGCCCTGGTCTCGATCATCGTGGTCACGGTGTTCTTCATCGTGGTCATCGTCAAGCTGGGCTCGGCCAACAGCCTCAAGCCGTTCAACCCGTCCTCGTCGGCCGACGGCTGGTCCGGGATCTTCTTCGACGTGCTGTACGGCGTGCTGCTGTTCGTCGGGTTCGAGACCGCGGCCAACCTGGCCGAGGAGACGCCCAAGCCGCACCAGCACGTGCCCACCGCGGTCATGACCACGGCCGGGATCGCCACCGTGTTCTTCGTGCTGGCCGCCTACGTGGAGGTGGCGGGCTTCCACTACAGCCTGAAGACGCTG
>Ga0209420_1001209_pt1 | contig 12370 bp, 9 predicted proteins | sample BlaSpr_A8_OM1_O1_FD_187972 | JGI IMG/M metagenome (GOLD analysis project Ga0209420, IMG submission 187972) | Forest soil microbial communities from Thunder Bay, Ontario, Canada - Black Spruce, Ontario site 2_A8_OM1_O1 (SPAdes) (version 2) | ecosystem: Environmental > Terrestrial > Soil > Boreal... | reverse complement strand
GGCGACCTGCCCGCGATCGACGACTTTGACCTCATCAAACGAGCCGCCGAGCTGGCCGGCTCCGATGCGGACCTAGCCAGGCTGCCTGACGGATATGACACGCTGCTGTCGCGGATCTTCAGGCAGGTGCCGAAAAAAGTCGCCACCGGACCGCTGCGCCCCGGCGTCCTGCTGTCGGGCGGCCAGAGGCAGCGAATGGCCCTGGCCAGGGCGCTGATGCTTACCGCCGACGAACGCGACTACCTGTTCCGGATGGCCGGCCAGTCGCCGCCGCTGACGCTCGCCCCCAGCCGCGAGATCACGCCGGGCATCAGGCATCTGCTCGACAGCCTGCCGGAGACCCCGGCCTACGTGGTCGACGCGGCCTACAACGTGCTGGCCTGGAACAAGCTGGCCACCTGCTTCATCGGCGACCTGTCCGGATACACCGAACCGAACATGATCCGCTGGACCTTCCGGCGGGGAGCGCAGGACACCATCTGGGACGACGAGCATTTCGTCCGCTTCACCCGGTCCATGGTCGCCGACCTGCGCGCGTCCTACGCCCGCTATCCGGGTGACGCCGCCATCGACCGGCTGGTCACCGAGATGCTCGCGCTCTCGCCCCGGTTCGCGGACATGTGGCAGGAGCACGAGGTGGAGGTGCGCGGGCCGATGCTGAAGCGCGTCGTGCACCCGCAGGCCGGGCCGCTGGAGTTCGAGTGCCAGGTCCTGCACATCGCCGACACCGGGCAGCGCCTCATCGCCTACTGCGCCGCCTCCGGCTCCGCCACCGAGGCGGCCTTTCGCCAAATGGCCGGCCTCGATAGGCAGCCGGCCTGACGTCTACCCGCCGGAGCCGGAGCCGGAGCCGGAGCCGGAGCCGGAGCCGGAGCGCAACTGCCAGACCACCTGGCCGGCGGCGTCGTAGCCCATCATGACGTCTCCACCACGGGGCTCCCGCCGTCGGGACCGGCGTACAGGTCTGCCATGCCCCATAAGACACCCGCGCCCGTCAAAGGTTGACCGGGAACAGGCACCAGCGTCCGTTCGGTAAAAACAGACGGCAGAAGCGGAGCGGCGGGGCACATATGGCGCGGCCCGGGTGTTAATCAAGTGCGGGGTCGCGTATCGCGTGACACCATCGGGGGACGAGTAAGGATCAATTTCGGAGGACAATGAGCGCAGTCTTTGACGACCAGCACGACCTGAGCGGCATGGACCTGGAGGAACGGCACGCGCTGCGGCGGGTGGCCGGGCTCTCCACCGAGCTCCAGGACATCAGCGAGGTCGAGTACCGGGCGCTGCGCCTCGAGCGGGTCGTGCTGATCGGGGTCTGGGCCGAAGGCAGCCTGGCCAGTGCGGAGAACTCGCTGCGTGAGCTGAGCAGGCTGGCCGAGACGGCGGGTTCCGAGGTTCTCGACGGGATGATCCAGCGGCGCAGCCGGATCGACGCCGCCACCTACGTCGGCTCGGGCAAGGCGAACGAGCTGGCGGGCATCGTGGCCGCGGTGGGCGCCGACACGGTGATCTGCGACGGCGAGCTGACCCCCAGCCAACTGCGGCGCCTGGAGGGCGTGGTCAAGGTCAAGGTGGTCGACCGGACCGCGCTGATCCTGGACATCTTCGCCCAGCACGCCCGCAGCAGGGAGGGCAAGTCCCAGGTCGAGCTGGCCCAGCTGCAGTACATGCTGCCCCGGCTGCGCGGCTGGGGCGAATCGCTGTCCCGGCAGGCGGGCGGCCGGGTGGCCGGCGGTGGCGGGATCGGGACCCGCGGTCCCGGCGAGACCAAGCTGGAGACCGACCGGCGCCGGCTGCGGGCGCGGATCGCGCGGCTGAAGAAGGACATCGACGGCCTGTCTACCGGGCGGAAGGTCCAGCGCGGCCAGCGCCGGCGCCGTGACGTGCCGTCCGTGGTGATCGCCGGCTACACCAACGCCGGCAAGTCGAGCCTGCTCAACGCGCTGACCGGAGCCGGCGTCCTGGTCGAGGACGCGCTGTTCGCCACCCTGGATCCTGCCGTGCGGCGGGCCGAGACCCCGTCCGGGCGGACCTACACGCTGACCGACACCGTCGGCTTCGTCCGCCACCTGCCGCACCAGCTGGTCGAGGCGTTCCGGTCTACGCTGGAGGAAGCGGCCGAGGCGGACCTCATCGTGCATGTGGTGGACGGCGCCGACGCGGAGCCGGAGGCGCAGATCGCCGCGGTCCGCGGCGTGCTGGCCGAGATCGGTGCCGCGCACGTGCCCGAGCTGGTCGTGGTCAACAAGATCGACACCGCCGACCCGGTCGTGCTGCAGGGGCTGCGGGCGCGCGAGCCAGGCAGCGTCAGCATCTCGGCCCGGACCGGGGCCGGGCTGGCCGCCCTGGCCGACGCCATCGAGGCCGCGCTGCCCCGGCTGGACACGCAGGTCCGGGTGATCGTGCCGTACCGCCGGGGCGACCTGGTGGCGCGGGCTCACGCCGACGGCGAGGTGCTGAGCACTGAGCACGTGGCCGACGGCACGCTGCTGGAGGCCCGGGTACCGCCGGCCCTGGCCGCCCAGCTGGAAGCGGCCGCGCTGGAAGCGGCCGTGCTGGCCCCGGCGGCGGTGCCGCCGGCGTGAGGCCGCGTCAGCCGGCCAGGAACACCGCGGCGCATGGACGCTTGTGTCTGTATCAGACGGTGATAGTGGTCACCTTTGGCGGGTATTTTTCGGCTGCTAAGAACTTCTAAACAACGCCAGAGGATATGGTGCGCCATTTCGCCGAAAGTCTTGTGGGCGATGGTCGCGGTGCAATACCGTATCTGGATCGATATGTTGGTGGCCGCACCCGCACGGCGCTAACGCAAGGCGTGGTGCGCAAGCGAAGCTCATCCAGTGCCCGCCGGTGATCCGGCGGGTACCAGGCATGGCAGGTGGTCGCGTATGACGCGTGAGATCACCGGTCCCGGGGGGGATCGCCGGTGACTGTTCGCCTGCTGACCAACATCGGTCGGCTGTGGACCGGATCTGAGATCCTGTCCAACGCCGCCATCGTGACCGGCGATGACCGGATCGCCTGGGTCGGGCCCGCCGCCGAGCTGCCCCAGCGCATCCCCGGCGTCGTCGACGACATCGTCGACGTCGACCACGTGGAGAACCTGGGCGGCGGCCTGGTCACGCCGGGCCTGATCGACGCCCACACGCACCCGGTCTACGCGGGCAACCGCTGGGCCGAACTGGCCATGCGCTCCAACGGCTCCTCGGTGGCGGAGATCACCCAGGCCGGCGGCGGGGTGGCTTCCACCGTGACCGTGACCCGGGGCACCGACCCGTGGACGTTGTGCAACGGGGTCAGGGAGCGGATGGGCCGCTGGCTGCGGTCCGGGGCGACCACCATCGAGGCCAAGACCGGTTACCACCTGACCAGGGACGGCGAGCTGGCCGACGTCCGCATGCTGCGCGGTCTTGAGGGCGAGCCCGGGATGCCGCGGGTCCACGTCACCTTCCTGGCCGCCCACGCGGTGCCGCCGGAGTTCTTCGGCCGCCGCGCGGACTACATCGACGCGGTCACCGCCTGGAGCGCCGACGCCGCGACGGTCGGCGCGGATAGCGTGGACGTGCTCTGCGAGGAGGGCCGGTTCTCCGAGGAGGAGGCCCGCTGGATCCTGTCCGCGGGCCGCCGCTCCGGCCTGCTGCCGCGGCTGCATGCCTGCGGCGACTCGCGTACCGGCGCGGCGCAGCTGGCCGCCGAGCTCGGCTGCGCCTCCGCCGACCTGCTGCACGAGGCCAGCGAGGACGACGTGGCCGCGCTCGCCCGGGCGGGCGTGGCCGCCGTGATGTGCCCGAGCACCGCGCTGCAGACCGGGGCCAGGCCGCCGGTCCGGGCGCTGCTCGACAAGGGCGTCACGGTTGCCCTCGGCTCGGACCACACCCCGGGCGGCACCGGGATCACCTCGATGGCCCTGGTCATCTCGCTGGCCGTGTCCTACCTCGGGATGAGCGTGGAGGAGGCCCTGCGGGCGTCCACCATCGGCGGCGCGCACGCGCTGCGGGCGCCCGACCGGGGCGCGATGGTCCGCGGCCGGCTGGCCGACATGGTGCTGTGGGACGCCGATCACGAGGGCGCGTTCGTCTGGTCCTACGGCCTGGCTCCGCGCCGCGTGTGGCTGGGCGGCGAGCCCGTCACCTGAGGCTGAGGTCATCCCGGTCCCGGTCATCCAGGACTGTACGGCAGGCCGTCGAAGGTGTTGCCGTAGCTGAGCGACCCGGCGGCCGGCCCGGACACCACGTCGATCGGCCGGACGAACGCCGGCGGCGGCGGGCTGGGCAGCGTGCTGGTCGCGTCCCGCGACGCGTACCCGGCCCCTGAAATCGTGTTGTCGCAGATCACATCGACGTTGCCGAAGTCGGCCACCCCGGCCTGGTAACCCGCTTCGGGACTGGTGCTCCAGCCGGCCACGTTCGCGTCGGCCGAGGCCTTCCCGCCCGGGTACCCGTTGCCGTTCTTGATCACGTTGGCGCAGGCGGTATCCCGGGTAGGCGTGCTCGCCGCCCCGGTACAGGCGGAGTTGAGGTTGTACATCCCGATACCCACGTCATTGCCGGTCAGCGTGTTGCCGGTGAAGCTGGCCCGCGTTACCAGCGGCGAGTCCGCGCCGAGGCCGCACACCGAGCCGCCGCCGCCGTAGACCAGGATGCCCGCGGCCGAGGCGTAGCCCGGGCCGGTGTAGTTGTTGCCGGTGACCGAGCTGCGGGTCACCGAGCCGGTGGCGCCGAAGGACACCTGGATCCCGTTCTGCGCTATGTAGGGCGTCGGACCCGAACCGGCCACCGTCACGTGGTCGATGTCGGCGTACGAGCCGGGCCCGTCCACGGTGATGCCGTTCTTCTGGTACGTCCGGACCGTGTCATCGCTGAGGTAGGCCCGTCCGATCTGGCTGGTCGGCGCGAACCCGACCTGCAGCGCGACGCCGCCCTGGCAGCCGCCGGCGCTGGTCAGCGGGTCGGCGCCGACGTGCTCCACGGTGGAATCGCTGAGGGACAGGGTGGCACCGCCGCCGACCAGGATGCCGTACAGGCTGTCGTTGCAGACGTCGGGCGGCCAGTTGCCCGATACGGTCAGGTCGCGGGCGGTGACGTTGACCCCGGTGGTGTTGACCCCGTCCGGGCCCGCCGCGCAGATCTCCAGCACCGACTGCGGAGCCGGGACGATACCCTGCGCGACGTCGCCGTACTGGCAGTTCGTGGTGGACAGGCCCGCGCCCGGGTCGGAGCCGACGGAGGCGGGGAGCTCGATCGTGACCCCGCCGAGCCGGGCCGGGACCGGAGCCCGGGTGAGTGTCAGGCTGCCACCGATCGTGACCTGCTCGGCGTAGGTACCCGGGCAGATGTCGATCACCGGGACCACGTACGGGTGCCCGGCCTCGTACGTCTCGGCGGCGCTCACCGCCTGCTGGACCGAGTTGTAGGTGGCGGTCGGGCAGCTGGTATCCGCCGCCGTCGAGGTCCCGGCCGTCGAGACCCAGTAGCCGGGCGGCGTGGCCGCGCTCGCCGCGGTCGCCGATGTCGTCAGGGCCGACGTCATCAGGACCCCCGTCACCGCCAGCGAGCCGCCCGCCTCGGCCAGCCGTCGCCGGGCCGAGCTTAACGCGCGGGCGCCAGGCCTGCGGTGGCCACGGCGGCTGAACCGGCCCGGGAAGCCTGGCATGGGAAGCTCCTTCGTGCTCGGGGGTTGCTCGAGGGTTGCTCGGGGGTTGCTCAGGAAGGCTGATTACTTACGGCATCTAATCGGATGCACTACGTGTATAACGTGTGGGCGCGCCGATGTCACGAGTTCGGCGAAAAACTCCTCCCGCAACACCGCGGTTCGGCAGCCGGGCCGCCGGCATGGCATGCTGCGGTCATGGCAGCGCGTACCGCGGAAGGCCCGTCGCCGGTCACGATCATCGTGGGCGAGGAGGAGTTCCTCATCGACCGGACCGTCCGGGACCTGATCACCGCCAGCCAGCAGGGGGATCAGGCCGGGGACGTCCACGACCTGGACGGCGCGGCCCTGGGGCCCGGCGAGCTTGACGGGCTGACGTCGCCGTCGCTGTTCGGCGGCGGATGCGTGGTGGTGATCAGGTCGGCCCAGAACACCGCCAAGGAAGTGGCCGCCGAGCTGGTCAGCTACGCGGGCCACCCGGCCGAGGACGCGGCCCTCATCCTGACCCACCCGGGCGGGGCCAAGGGCAAGGAACTGCTGGCCGGGATCAAGTCGGCCGGGGCTCGCGTGATCGAGTGCCCCAAGGTCACCAGGTTCGCCGAACGGCTGGACTTCATCCGGGCCGAATTCCGCCGGGCGGGCAAACGGGCCGACGATCACGCCGCCCGTGCCCTGCTCGACGCCGTGGGCTCGGACCTGCGCGAGCTCGCGGCCGCGTGCGACCAGCTGGCCGCCGACGGCGGCGATCACGTGGACGAGGCCATGGTGGCCACCTACTACCGCGGCCGCGCCGAGGCGACCGGGTTCACCGTGGCCGACCGGGCGGTGGAGGGGCACCTGGCCCAGGCGCTTGAGCAGCTGCGCTGGGCCCTGGCCACCGGCGTCTCGCCCGTGCTGATCTGCAGCGCGCTGGCCCAGGGGGTACGGCTGCTCGGCCGGGTCGGTTCGGCGCCCCGCGGGCAGAACGCCGCGGCGCTCGCGGCCGAGGTCGGCGCCCCGCCCTGGAAGATCGACCGGGTGCGGCAGCAGCTGCGCGGCTGGCAGCCGGACGGCATCGCCCGCGCGCTGCACGCCGTGGCCGAGGCCGACGCACAGGTCAAGGGCGAGACGACCAGCGCCGCCTACGCGCTGGAGCGCGCCATCCGCCGCATCGTGGCCGCCCGCGCCGCCGTGCAAGACCACTAGCCATCGGCACCTCGGGCATTGACGGTGACCATGGAGACGGCCCTGGACCTGCTGTCCCTGATGTGATTGCGGGTCTGCTCCGGCACGAAGAGGGGTATTGGGGCGAACGCGCACGCGCGGCATTTCGGCGTCGACGGGTGGTTCTCCGGCGGCCCGTTGCAGTGACATGCCGACGACGATGCCCATGCAGTCGGATTGTTGTCGCGTATGGAGATCTAGCCCCACTCGGCTCATCTCTTACAAATGATTTGGGAAGTGCGCCCAGTCCTACTTCCTGAATAACTCGTTGTGAGTGAGCTTGCTGCGCTGCCGAACCTCCTCACGACGTCATTGAGCACGCCGACTGACGTGTGGGGCGAGCGCTTGCGATCTTGGCGCAGCATCGGTCACACTGGCATCTCCGGCCCCGGCTTACACAGAGCATCGACCACCCGGCCGTCGGCTCGATGAGCGCGGCGTGGACCGGTTCCGGGCCAGCTCAGCCCGATTCATATTGGCTTTTGCCGTATACAGTGGCCTTCCACCGATGAAAATCGCCTCCCACTAACTAAAATGGCCGTTGTGAGCCTAGGAGGACACGAGCACGGCTGGTTGTCGGATGACCTGCCCGGCGAGGCCGATGTCGTGATTGTGGGCAGCGGAATGGCCGGACTTGCCGTGGCCGCTGAGATAGGGCGGCGCGGCGGCTTGCACGTCCTGGTGCTGGAATCAGGTCCGGATGCCGGTCACGAGCACACCCGGCTGGTTTTCGACGAAGAAACAGTTCTCCGTATGTGGCTGGAGCCGTACTCGGACGCATTCTTCTGGCGCCCTTACCACACCAGCGGACCCGGCTACCTTGGCCTCTCCGGCCTGCGTCGGCGAGTCGGCGGGCGCTCTCTTTACTGGGGCGGTGTGATGCTCCCGATCGAGGGGTGGGCGTTGCGTGGCGGCGAATGGCCGGAGTCGGTCGTCGCTGACCTGGTCCGCGAATGGGACGGCGGCGCCTCGTTGTACGCCCGCGTCAGTGCAGAGGTGGCAGCCTGGGCGGCCGAAGCGAGCGGCGCACGGCCCGCGGAGAATGGTATTACGTTCGGTGATTACGCCTTCACCCCTGCTCCGCGCGCGGCGCGCCCTGTCAGTGATGGTCGCTGGAAGGTGTATACGCCGCTGAGCCGCTGGAAACGGTCCTCCGACAGAGCCGACCGCGCCTCCGTACCGATCTTCCCTGGCTGTCATGTCCTGGGAGTCAGCCTGAGGGCGGCCAGTGTCACCGGCGTCCAAGTGCTCCGCGGGTCGGACGTGGTCGAAATCCGGGCGCCTCGCGTTGTACTGGCGGCCGGCACGATCGAGAACAGCCGGCTCGCCCTGCAGGCACTTGCGGGCTGCGGGGCCCTGCACCAGCCCAGGCTGTGCGGGCTCGTCGACAAGATCGCGCACGGGTTCACCGCCACCTTCAACCGGGCAGAGGTTCCCACGGTCGTCGCCGACGCCGCCCGGAATGGCCGGCTCTATTATCTGGCCGCGACTGAGCAACTGCGGTCCAATCATTTCCTCCAGCTCTACCTGAACGAGTACGGGACGATCGTCCTGGATACCTGGATGATGGGAGAGCAAGTTTCATGCGAAGCTGGCCAAGTCTGCTGCGATCCTGCCAGGGAGTGGCCCTGGCGAACCCGCGTCATCGCCTCTCTCAGCCCAGCGGATCTGAAGCTGTGCACGCTGCAGCGAGCCGAACTAGCGCGTTTGTGGGACCACATAAGCGATGCTCTGGGAATCGGGCGCAGTCCGCTCCGCTTTCGCGACGAATATGGCAGCCCAGACCTCCGGGACAGGTTGCTGGCACCCCGCAGCGCTCACGGCAGAACCGCGGCGCAGACCTATTCCTTTCCGCTCGGCTCCGAGCAGCACGAGGCGGGCACTACCCCGCTGGGCACCATGCTCGACCTCACGCATCAATTCCGGCAGGTAGCCGGTTTGTTTGCTGCCGGTCCCTCGAGCTTCGCCAGAACCGGCGCGGCCAACCCCTCGATGACCATTCTCGCCCTCGGCATGCGGCTTGCTGCCGCGCTAAGCGCTTCATGAGAGCCCAGCTGCGCGACGACGAGCGGAGCCGCACGTGACCATGAGGCTCGCGGTATCGGGAACTGAATTCGGGGAATCTGATGGCGTAGACAGCCTGATTGCCGCCGCACGTGCCGCGAGCGTCCGAGACGTGGAGTTGTGGTTTCCTAAGAACTACCTTAAGGACAAGGTAGTCGGCACGATGGCGAAAATCCGGGATGCGGAGCTGTCCGTCGCCTGTATCTCAACGCCGACGTCGCTATATGGCTCGGGCCGGGAGAAAAGCCTGACTCTTCTCGACACCGCACTCGGCATTGCCGCGGCGAGCGGCGTGACGAGAGTAAACACGTACTTCGGACATGCCGCTGAGGTTGACGACGCCCGGGCCATCTCGATGTACGCGGAGGCCATTTCGACCCTCGTGGCAAGGGCTGAAGACGTCGGCGTGACTATCGTCCTGGAGAACGAATTCGACGCGTTCGGCTGGGACCCGGCAGGCTCCGACATTACCCGGCGGCCGGCTGCCCTGGTGGCGCTGTGCGCGCGCATCGACAGCCCTGCCTTCGGGCTCAACTTCGATCCTGCCAATTTCTACTGCGCTTCGGTGTGCCCGCGCGAAGAGGCGCTACCCGCACTGGCGGGCTATATCAGATATGTGCACGTCAAGGATATTGTCAGCGTTCCTGATCCGGCGGCGCCCGCGGCTAAGGGATGGGTGCGGTACATCGACCACGGGCTGGCTTTCGACACCACCCGGCTCGGTGCCGGTGACGTGCCGTGGCCCGGCCTACTCGCGGACCTGATCACAAACGCCTACTCGGGTTACCTCACGCTGGAACCGCACTGCGTACCGCGGTCGCTGCTAGACGAAATCCGGTATTCGGCTGAATATCTCCGGGCCGCGCTCGGGCTGTCCCTAACCGCCGACCCTGGCCGTTGTACACCTTAGGCAAGGAGCAGCCGCATGGCCGACAGCCGCCCGCGAGAGCTTCCTCTCAGCGCTAGTTTCTGCCCGCTGCGGTGGTCCTACCTGCAAGTGGATCTGCAACACGGCAGGACGAAGGCGTGCTGTAAGACACCGTTTCAGGCGCTCACCGGCCAGGCTATTGCCGCTCAGGGCGCCGAGGCCATCTTCAACAGCGAATACGTCCAGGCCCGGCGGGCAGAGATGCTGACCGGGATTCGGCACGCCGACTGTGCGGCCTGCTGGAAAGCCGAGGATTTGGGCGTGCAGAGCTACCGCCAATCTCAGGCGGCCAAGCCGATGTTCCGCGCGGTGACCGAAGCCGTAGCCGCCGCACCCAGGCTCGATGCGGCAGTACCAAAGCATATTGAGATAATCTCCAGGACAACATGTGATCTTGCCTGTTCTTATTGCGGTCCCGACTTCAGTGTCCGCTGGGAGAAGGAGCTCGAGAGGCATGGTCAGTACCCTGAGGACGGCAAGGTGCCTGTCGTGTCGGCCGGCTGCGCTCCGGCGGGCTTTGCCGAGATCTTCCGCGCCTGGCTGACCGAGCACATCGACGATGTCGATTACATCCAGTTCAACGGCGGCGAGCCGCTGATCCAGGATGAGTTCTACGACATACTCGGCCTGACCCTCTCTGACCGCTCCGCGCACCGGCTTGAACTCGGCGTTATCACCAACCTGAACACGCCACCCGCCCGGCTGCGCCAGCTGACCGGCTTGCTGCCCCGGCTGCTTGAGCGTCATAGCCTCCGGTTCGGGGTGAGCTTTGACGCAGTGGGACGCCGCGCGGAGTACATCAGGTACGGCCTGCGCTGGGATCGCTTCGACCGAAACCTGCGGACCCTGCTGTCGGCCATACCGGATCTCGGCGTCCAGTTGGCCCCGACGATGAGCGCGCTGAATGTGTCGAGCGCCCTGGACCTGGTGCGCTACGCCGCGGAGATACGATCCGCGTACGGCGACCGGGTCATATTCCGCCCGAGCATGGTCATGTGGCCAGACTTCCAGTCCCCGCTGATCCTGCTGCCGGAAAACTACGCAGCCATCGACGATGCTCTGCGCGTGCTTTCGGAAACCGGGCTCTGGCCCAATCTCGCGGAACGGCTGGCGGAAATCAAGGACGCCGCCGGCCGGGATCCAGGTACGGATGCGCTACGAGCCGCGTTCTACCGGTGGTTCACCGAATATGACAGACGGCGGAGGCTTGATCTGGTCGACGTTTTTCCTGAGCTGTCTGGCTTCTGGGAGACCTGCGCTGTGGCCGCCGGGCAGAGCTAACCGCGGTACGGACACGGGAGGAAACGAGGGCAAGGTGGCAGTAAAGCTTGATCACATCCGGCTTGATGTCGCTGACATCGATGCGGCAGAGACGTTCTACGCCGAGGCTCTCGGCCTGCGCCGGGTGATCAGGTACGACCTCGGCAGCCGGGTGATCCTGCAGATGGCACCGGACGGCCTCCCGGCTGGCGTAGAACTCTGGCGAGAGGATGGCCTGGTGCCTGCGCCGCACCCCACCCAGCACATCGCCTTCGCGGTCAGCGACGTCTCTGCGCTGCTGGGACACATACGCTCGCTTGGCTACCAGGTCCTGACGGAGCCTTACAAGATCGGCGCCGAGACGGTGGCGTTCGTGGCCGACCTCGACGGCCACATCATCGAGCTCAATGACTTCCGCGGCCGGGGAGTGGCCGAGACGGCGCGACCGGACCCGGCCAGCGGTCAGGAAGGCCAGCCTAGCGGCCGGAATCGAGGACGACATGATGAGGTCCCGGGTGCCGCGCCGGCGTTATGCCCGCTGCCGTGAAATATCGCGTATACCTCGCCTCGAGGCTCGCGTGCACCACGGCGAGAAGACGTCCGGCCCGCGCGCGCCGGAGCAGGCCCGCCATCAGTGCCGCGGTCTGCTCGGCAGTGATATGGGTGGGGACGTTGCACACCGTCAGCGGAGTCGGCTCGACATCACCGGGATCGGCCGACCACACGGTCTCTACCGCGACGCCGTTCTCCGCGCTGTTGCGCTCGGCGAGCCACAGGGCAATGCAGTCCACATCTGTGGCCACCGCACGCCGTGCTATCCCGTTGCCCAGCAACCCGATCGCCAGCGGCGCGTACCCGGTTCCGATGTCCGCCAAAGCGGTCACGGGAGGATTACGCAGCGCCACGCGCAGCAGCAGTTCGGTGCCTGCGTCGATCCCGTTCGGCGAGAAGACACCATAGTCAGCCGCGAACCGCACCTGGATGCCGCCGACTTCGGCGGTAAACCGCCTCGGCTCGGGCAGGTCGGCGGTCGCTGGAGCCTGACCGCTCAGCTGGCGCGATCTCCCGTGCCGCGTCTGCATGAGTTCCCAGCCAAGCGAGCCGAGCAGCCGCTGCACCGAGTCCGGGCCCTGCTGCTTATCGACATGCCAGACCACTTCCGCGCCAGGGCCCGTGAGCCGCGTCGCCACCAGCCAGGCGAGCACGGGAATAAAGCTCTTGCCGCGGTAACCGGGCAGGTGAACGTCAACCCGGTCGGCCGCTTTC
>Ga0209420_1001207_pt1 | contig 12380 bp, 8 predicted proteins | sample BlaSpr_A8_OM1_O1_FD_187972 | JGI IMG/M metagenome (GOLD analysis project Ga0209420, IMG submission 187972) | Forest soil microbial communities from Thunder Bay, Ontario, Canada - Black Spruce, Ontario site 2_A8_OM1_O1 (SPAdes) (version 2) | ecosystem: Environmental > Terrestrial > Soil > Boreal... | reverse complement strand
CCCTGGGCTTCCGGGACCGGCTGGCCGCGGCCCGGCCCGGCGTGACGTTCGTCGACGCCCCGGTCTCGGGCAGCAAGGGCCCGGCCGAACAGGGCCAGCTGCTCGTCCTGGCCTCCGGCCCCGAAACCGCGGTCGGCCCGCTACGACCGGTCTTCGACGCCATCGGCCGTAAGACCGTGTGGCTGGGACAGGTGGGCCAGGGCAGCATCGTCAAGCTGGTCGTCAACGCCTACCTGTCCATCCTCATCGAAGGCGTCGCCGAGACCATGGAACTCGCCGACCGGCTCGGCATCGGCCACCAGCAGCTCGCCGACGTCATCGAGGGCGGCCCGCTGGACGCTCCCCTGGCCGACGCCAAGCTGCACAAGATGGACCGCGATGACTACGCCCCGGAGTTCCCGCTGGAGTGGGCGCTCAAGGACGTCGATCTCGCGATCAGCGCCGCGGGCGGCCAGGCGCCGCCGCTGCTGGCCGCGCTGTCTGGCCAGTGGCATCTCGCGGTAGCCGCCGGGCACGGCCGCCAGGACATCAGCGCCGCCCGCCTCGCCCTGCCGCCCCCGGACCACACCAGCTAGCACCGCCGCCCACGCCGGCCGGCTGGCGTCGCGGCTTAAGTGGCGGCGCTCTGGTCGGGCCGCCCGACGTTCACGACCTGGACGGGCAGGTCGCCGGCCGCGCGGAGGACCTGGTCGGCTACTGCCGAGCCGTTCAGCAGACGCGACCAGCGCGAGCGGCGCCGCGATCCGATGACCAGCTGGCAGGCGCCGGCCTGGCGTGCGGCCCCGATCAGCCCGGAGGCAATGTCGTCAGCCCTGACCTCGACCATGGTCCCGTGCAGCTCGCTGAGCAGCCGACGGTCCTGCTCCAGCCGGGCCTTCGGCGGCCGGTCCAGGTTGTCGATGTCCCGGACGTGTACCCCGCGGAGCCTGGCGTCGGACAGCCCGGCCAGCTGGGCGGCGTAGCGGATCAGCCATTCGTCGGCGGACGACCCTTTCAGGCCGACCACGATGACCGAGGCCTGCACGGGTTCGCTGATGCCGCGGGCGGCCAGGAACGCCTCGACCGCATCGGCAACGGTGTCATCCAGCCACAGCTGCGCGAGCTCCCGCAAGGCGGCGAGGTTCGCGAAGCGGAAATAGCTCGACAACGCCACGTCGACCCGATCCTCGGGGACGACGAGGCCCTGGGCCAGCCGACGGCGCAGCGCCGCCGGCGCCAGGTCGATGAGCTCGATCTCGCCGCTGCGCACAAACGCGTCGGGCACCGGCTCGGCTGGGTGCACGCCGGTGATCCGGGAGACCAGCGCGCCGAGCGACTCGAGGTTGGCGATGTTGAGGGTCGTATAGACATCGATGCCGTTGGCGAGCAGCTCGGCGACGTCCTGCCAGCGTTTCGCGTGCCGCTCGCCGGGGAGGTTGGCGTGGGCCAGCTCGTCCACCAGGGCCAGCTCCGGGCCGCGGTCCAGGACCGCGGTGACGTCAAGTTCGTCAAAGCTGACGCCCCGGTAGGTGACCGTACGGGTGGGGAGGACTTCGAGATCGGCGAGCTGAGCCGCGGTCGCCGCCCGCCCGTGCCGCTCCCGGTAAGCCACCACCGCGTCGACGCCGGCGCGCCGGCTGGCGCGCGCGTCGCGCAGCATCTCATAGGTCTTCCCCACCCCGGGGGCAATCCCGAGGTAGGTGCGCAGCCTGCCCCCGCTCGGCATCGGTTGGGACATGGGTGCACAGTGCCACATGGCGGCCAGGAGGGCCACCTTGTACCGTCGAGACCGTGAGCGAAGCTGCCGCCGCGGACGCCGTCGGCGAGGTCGAGACGGCCGGGCAGTTCCGCATCTACCTCGGCGCGGCCCCGGGCGTCGGCAAGACGTACGCCATGCTCTCCGAGGGTCACCGGCGACAGGGGCGGGGCGCCGACGTGGTGGCCGGGTTCGTCGAGGCCTACGGGCGGCCGCACACCGAGGAGCTGATCGACGGCCTGGAGGTCATCCCCCGCAAAGTGGTCGAGTACCGGGGCAGCCGCCAGGAGGAGATGGACCTCGACGCGGTCCTGCGCCGGCGGCCCGAGGTGGCCCTGATCGACGAGCTAGCCCACACCAACGTGCCAGGATCAGGCCCGCACGAGAAACGCTGGCAGGATGTCCTGGACATCCTCGGCGCTGGGATCAGCGTCATCACCACCGTCAACATCCAGCACCTGGAAAGCATCGCTGATGATGTCGAGCAGATGACCGGGGCCAAGGTCCGCGAACGCGTACCGGACCGGGTGGTACGCCAAGCCGACCAGATCGAGCTGGCCGACTCCTCACCGGAGCAGCTGCGCCGCCGGATGCTGCACGGCAACATCTACCCGAAGGAGAAGGTCCCCCAGGCCCTCACGCACTTCTTCCGCACCGACAACCTGATCGCGTTGCGGGAGCTGGCGCTGCGGTTCGTAGCCGACGAGTCCGACGAAGAACTGCTGGCGCACCTGCGGGAGCGCCAGCCCCCGGTCGTGTGGGAGACGACCGAGCGCATCATGGTGGCCGTCAGCGGCGCACCGGGGACCGACGTGCTGCTGCGGCGAGCGGCCCGGATCGCGTTGCGGGTAAAAGGGGAACTCGATGTAGTCCACGTCACCGTCGGCGACGCCACCCTGCCCGAGGACGCCCGGCCGGTCGAGCGGCTGCGGGAGCTAGCCGCCGACCTCGGCGCCCGCTGGTACCAGATACAAGACGACGACCCGGCCGAGGCCATCGTCGGCTTCGCACGGGAGCACCAGATCACCCAGATCGTGACCGGGAGCATCCAGTCCAGCTGGTGGCACATCCCCGGTGGCGGGCCGATCCTGCGACGGCTCATCCACGAGGCGGGCGCGTCCGGTATCGACGTGCACCTCATCGCCCGCCAGGAGCCGCCTTCCGCCCCGCGTCAACCGTTACCTTAAGCCGGCTCGTACTCGAGGGGAAGATTCACCCATCAGAGAGGATCGCCGGGTGGATCTCGCGTGAGAACTCCTGCCGTTCGGCTACTGCGTCGGCCAGTCCTGCCGCGATGCGGGCCAACTCATACGACCCGGCCGAGGGGCGGGACGGCACGATCAGCTTGCGCAAGCAAGTGGCCGCGGGCCTGGAGCGGAGGTCACGGACGGCACCGGATAGACCCCGTTGATCGTCGCCAGCGCCCAGCTCATCCTGGCGGCTGCGGTATCCGGGTGATCACCGAACTCGCCAGCCACCTGCGCGGCACAGCCGCGGACTCCAAGCCGCCGCAGCATCGCCGTGACGGCGCGGCGGATCTGGTCAGGGGAGGGTGACCCGGATGGCTGCAGAGCCGACAGGAACAACGCCTCGGCCCGGACGCCCGCGAACGTGCCTGGCTTCTCCCCTCCGGCCAGCGATGTCTTGGTAGCCAGAATCTCCACCATCGTTGGTGCCTCGCTTCCTTCCACCTTTGCCGCTCGCCGGCGCCTTCGGCCTTGCCGGCGCTCGTGCCGCATGCTGTCCAGCTTCACGCCCGCGTCCGCTGATGTCTTCAAGGCCAGCGTCCAATCCGGTTACCGGCCAGCAGGTATCGCCGGACTGCGAGGCGCATGGCATCCGCCGCCGGATCTGCGGCATAAGCTGCTCCGGTCGTTAGTTGTCAGATAACAACTAGTGAGGTTTCGCGGCGCTGCATCGGAGGTAATCGTCGTGTCTGGGCTGAGCCGACGTCGCCGGTACCTGATCCTGGCCGTCTGCTGCCTGAGCCTGTTCATCGTCGGCCTGGACTCGACGATCGTCAACGTGGCGCTGCCGTCCATCGGCCGGGAGCTGCACTCGTCGGTCTCCGGCCTGCAGTGGACGATCGACGCCTACTTGCTGGTGCTCGCGAGCCTGCTGATGCTGTCCGGGTCGACCGCGGACCGGATAGGGCGGCGGCGCACCTTCCAGGCCGGGCTGGCGCTGTTCACGCTCGGCTCGCTGCTGTGCAGCGTCGCCCCCGGGCTGGGCTGGCTGATCGCGTTCCGGATGCTGCAGGCGGTGGGCGGGTCGATGCTCAACCCGGTGGCGATGTCGATCATCACCAACACCTTCACCGAGCCTGCCGAGCGGGCCCGGGCGATCGGCGTATGGGGCGGCGTGTTCGGGCTCAGCATGGCGCTGGGACCCGTACTCGGCGGCCTGCTGGTGGACGCGGTGGACTGGCGGGGCGTGTTCTGGGTGAACATCCCGGTGGGGATCGCAGCGCTGGTGCTCACCGCCATGTTCGTGCCGGAGTCGAAAGCGCCGCGGCCGAGGCGCCTTGATCCGCTCGGGCAGCTGCTGGTGATCGTCCTGCTGGCGTCGCTGACCTACGCGGTCATCGAGGGCCCGGCCTACGGCTGGGCATCGGCGAGGATCCTGTCCTTCTTCGCGGCCGCGGTGATCGCGCTGGCCGTCCTGCTGGCCTACGAGCCCCGTCGCCCAGAGCCGCTGGTCGACCTCAGGTTCTTCCGTAGCCTGCCGTTTTCCGGCGCGACCGTGACCGCGGTGAGCGCGATGGGCGCGCTCGGCGGGTTCTTGTTCCTCAACACGTTGTACCTGCAGGAGGTCCGGGGTTACCGGCCGCTGGTCGCCGGGTTGTTCCTGCTCCCGATGGCGGCCGCGATGGCCGTATGCGCCCCGCTGGCCGGCCGGATGGTCGCCCGCCGCGGGACCAGGATGCCCCTGCTCATCGCCGGCGCCGGGCTGATCGCCGCGGGCGTCATGCTGACCGCCCTGACCGCGTCGACATCGGCGGGCTACCTCATCGTGAGCTATCTGGTATTCGGCGTCGGCATCGGCATGGTGAACGCGCCGATCACGAACTCGGCGGTGTCCGGGATGCCCCGGGAGCAAGCCGGGGTCGCGGCCGGCATCGCGTCGGCCAGCCGCCAGGTAGGCCAGGTGCTCGGTGTGGCGATCGTAGGGTCGGTCCTGACCGCGAACCTGCACGGCTCGCTGCGGTCGGGGTTCGCCGCCGCGACCCGTCCCGGCTGGTGGATCATCGCCGCCTGCGGGTTCGCCGTAGTCGTCCTCGCCCTCGTCACCACCGGCCAGCGGGGAAAGGCCAGCGCCGCGAAAACCGCATCGCTGGTCGCGACCGCGGAGCAGACGGCGGAGAAGGTCCCCGCCGCCTTGACATAGCGCTGGCCCTATTTGCCTACCGGCGGACATTCTCACTACCGGGTAGCTGGAATGCCGGAAGTAAAGCCAGCACGACGGGAGGGCGGATGCTAGCCGCGATGCACGACGCCGCGGCGGCGGCGACCCTGTAATTAGCGCTCTGGCCGACCGGCAGTGGCACTCGTCGGCCGGAGCGATCCAGATTGCCCGGCGCATGACGAAGGGATCAGGCCGTGGAGTGCACCGATTGGCTGGATGGCGGACTGGACCCGGCGGCCGCACGCTTCCTGATGATGACGGCGATCACCCATCACGAGTTCAGTTCGCCGACCTGGGGTGAGCACGAGGTCCGCAAGCTCCATGCCGAACTCGCCGAGCTTGACCGGCTGGCGACCCAGGCGGTCGTAGACCACGTCACGAGCGGGTCGTGGCGGTCGCGGACGAACATCCGCTCGACCGCCTGAGCCTGCCCACCACCGTCTGGCTGCTAGCTGGGAGAACTGGGTGGGCGCAACTGCTTCGGGCCGGGAGCGGCCAGGTCTTTAGCCATCTTGTAGTTGTGGATGGGCTCGCCGCGTAGAACCATGTCCTGACGTTCGAGGACGACGAATCCCTTCCGCTCGAAGAAGCGCCGGGCTAGCTCGCTTGCCTCGGTATAAAGACGGCTGATCTCTTGCTGCCGTGCTGCCGCCTCCGCGGCCTCGTAGAGCTGCGACGCGATCCCCCGCCCGGCCGCCTCGGGCGCACAGAAAAGGTGGTCAATGTGCCCGTCCGGCTCAAGATCGATGAAGGCCACCGCCCGATCATTCTCGTTGGTAGCTAGGAGAACCAGACGACCGTCACCGGCCCACTGATGCGACTGTTCAGGAGTTCGGCGCTCAGGAGCCCAGGCCCGCACCTGGGCGGGCGTGTAGTCGGAGATGGCGACCTGCCGGACCGAGCGGAAGAACACATCAGCCAGGTCATCGGCATCGCGCTGCTCGTAGCCACGGATGGTGACTTCCACCCGGCCAGCGTACTCGTGCCGACCAGAGTGCTGGCTCGACCGGTGATCATGACTTGGGCACGGGGGCGTGCGGCTGGGCCGGGTCGGCGGCCACGTGGGCGGACCACCGCGCTTCGACCCGGCCGAAGCGCCAGTAGATCAGGGCCGCGGCCCAGACCAGGACGAACATCCCGGCGATGCAGAAACCGGCCAGGTTGATGTTGAAGTTGGACATCAGGTCCCAGAAGGCGCCGTGCAGGTGCAGTTCGGTGGTGAGGATGCCGAGGATCTCGATGGTGCCGATGATGAACGCGGCGCCGATGGACAGCGCGGTGATGACCAGGTTGTAGTAGACCTTGCGGACCGGGCGGGCGAAGGCCCAGCCGTAGGCGAAGTTCATGAACGCCCCGTCGAGGGTGTCGAACAGCATCATGCCGCCGGAGAAAAGGAACGGCAGGGCCAGCACGGCGAAGTAGGGCAGGCCCTGGATGGCGGCGTAGGCGGTGGCCGCCAGCAGGACGACCTCGGTGGCGGTATCGAACCCGATGCCGAAGACCAGGCCGACGAAGTACAGCTGCCAGGTGTGGTTGATGGACTTCATGAACCGGCCGAAGAACCGGTACATCAGGCCGCGGGCCTGCAGCTGGGCCTCCAGCTGCTGCTCGTCGTAGGCGCCGTCGCGCATCTCGCGGAAGACCTTGAAGATGCCGGCCAGCACGATCAGGTTGAGCAGGGCGATCAGGTACAGGAAGCCAGCCGACAGCAGGGTCCCGACGGCGCCGCCCGCGGTTTCGTAGGCCGAGTTGGGGTCGACCACGGCGCCGAAGACGGCCCGGGCGGCGATGGTGATGCCCACGCCGACCGCGACGATGACGGTGGAGTGGCCGAAGGAGAAGAAGAACCCGGTGCCCAGGGGCCGTTTGCCGTCGGCCATCAGCTTGCGGGTGGTGTTGTCGATGCAGGAGATGTGGTCGGCGTCGAAGGCGTGCCGGAAGCCCAGCAGCCAGGCCGTGATCGCCACCCCGATGCCGACGCCCAGGCCCTTGCTGGCGCCCTCGCCCCGGTAGTCGAAATGGTGCGGCATGACGTACAGGACGAAGATGGCCCAGCCGGTCACGTTGACCGCCAGGATGAACCCGAACATCGCGGCCAGCCGGCCCCACTCGCGAGCCGTCGCTGCCGTGCGGACAGTGTGCAGGCGCCGCCTGATCACCGAGACCGCCCTTCCTCCGAGGACAGGTGTTCGCGCAGGCCAGACCAGGCGACCGGACTTATCCCCCGGAGGGGCTTGACCGTTGCGGGACAGTGCCGGACTCGCACCGGACTTCGCTGGCTGGCTGCCGCCCCAGGTGGCCCCGGGGATCATGGGCACGGTACAAGCCGGGACGCGATACCGTCAAGGCTCACTAGATGATCAGATGGGCCAGATGATCAGATGGGCTAGCGGGGAGCGGGCGGCTTCAGCGCCCTTCGAGGTCGCCTTCGGTTTCCAGGTAGGCCTGCCGCAACGCGGCCAGCGTCTCGGGGTCGGGGGCATCCCATAGCTTGCGGTCCGCCGCCTCGAGCAGCCGTTCGGCGATGCCGTGCAGCGCCCAGGGGTTGGACCGGTGGAAGAACTCGCGCATCTGCTCGTCGCGGACGTAGGTGTCGGTGAGCTTCTCGTACATCCAGTCCTCGACCACGCCTGCCGTCGCGTCGTAGCCGAACAGGTAGTCGACGGTGGCCGCGAGCTCGAAGGCGCCCTTGTAGCCGTGCCGTTTCATCGCTTCGACCCAGCGCGGGTTGACGACCCGGGCGCGGAACACGCGCGTGGTCTCTTCGGCCAGCGACCGGGTGCGGATGGTATCCGGGCGGGTGGAGTCGCCGATGTACGCGTGCGGCGCCCGGCCGGTGAGCGCGCGCACGGTGGCGATCATGCCGCCGTGGTACTGGAAGTAGTCGTCGGAGTCGGCGATGTCGTGCTCGAGGGTGTCGGTGTTGTGCGCGGCGACCGCGATCCGCCGGTACGCGTTCTCCATGTCGTGGCGCGCCTCCCGGCCGTCCAGGCCGCGGCCGTAGGCGAAGCCGCCCCACACGGCGTACACCTCGGCCAGGTCGGCGTCGTCGCGCCAGTTACGGGCGTCGATGACCGGCAGCAGCCCGGCCCCGTAGGCGCCGGGCCGGGAGCCGAAGATGCGCGTGGTGGCGCGGCGCTCGTCGCCGTGCGCGGCCAGGTCAGCCTGGGCGTGAGCGCGGACGTAGTTCAGGTCGTCCGGCTCGTCCAGCCCGGCGGCCAGCCGGACGGCGTCGTCCAGGGCGGTGACCACGTGCGGGAACGCGTCCCGGAAGAAGCCGCTGATGCGGACCGTGACGTCGATGCGCGGCCGGCCGAGCTCACCGAGCGGGATCGGCTCTACTCCGGTCAGCCGGCGGGACGCCTCGTCCCACACCGGCCGCACCCCGAGCAGCGCCAGGACCTCGGCCACGTCGTCGCCCGAGGTCCGCATCGACGCGGTGCCCCAGACCGACAGGCCGACCGAGTCGGGGTAGCTGCCGGTGTCGGCCAGGTACCGCTCGAGCAGCGAGTCCGCCATCGCCTGGCCGGTCTCCCAGGCGAGCCGGGACGGCACGGCGCGCGGGTCGACGGAGTAGAAGTTGCGGCCGGTCGGCAGCACGTTGACGAGCCCGCGCAGCGGCGAGCCGCTCGGCCCGGCCGGGACGAACCCGCCGTCGAGCGCGTGCAGGGTGCTGGCGATCTCGTTCGTGGTGGCCGCCAGCCGGGGCACGACCTCGGTCGCGGCGAAGATCAGCACGTCGGCGACCGCCGCCGGTGCCTCGGTTCCCAGTGCGGCCGCGACGACGGCCGGGACCGCGGATGGATCCCACCCGGCTTGCTCCATAGCCTCGACCAGGGTCCGTGCCTGGGCCTCGACCGCGTCGGTGCCGGTGCGGTCGCCGGAGCGCTCGACGTAGCCGAGCGCTTCGCGCAGGCCGGGCAGCGCCTGCGCCCGGCCGCCCCACATCTGCCTGGCCCGCAAGATGGCCAGCACCAGGTCGACCCGGGCGGCGCCGGCCGGCGCCGCGCCGAGCACGTGCAGCCCGTCGCGGATCTGGGCGTCCTTGATCTCGCACAGCCAGCCGTCCACGTGCAGCAGGAAGCCGTCGAACTCCGTGTCGTGCGGCCGGGAGTCCAGCCCGAGGTCGTGATCGAGCTTGGCGGCCTGGATCAGCGTCCAGATCTGGGCCCGGATGGCGGGCAGCTTGGCCGGGTCCAGCGCCGCGATCTGCGCGTGCTCGTCCATCAGCTGTTCCAGCCGCGCGATGTCGCCGTAGCTCTCGGCGCGGGCCATGGGCGGGACCAGGTGACCTATCAGGGTGGCGTGGGCGCGGCGCTTGGCCTGGGTGCCCTCGCCGGGGTCGTTGATCAGGAACGGGTAGATGAGCGGGATGTCGCCGATCGCCGCGTCCGAGGCGCAGCGGGCCGACATGCCGGACGTCTTCCCGGGCAGCCACTCGAGGTTGCCGTGCTTGCCGACGTGCACCACGGCGTGCGCGGCGAACTGGTCCCGCAGCCAGCGGTAGGCGGCGAGATAGTGATGACTGGGGGGCAGGTCCGGGTCATGGTAGATCGCGACCGGCTGCGCGCCGAACCCGCGGGGCGGCTGCACCATCACCACCACGTTGCCGGCCCGCAGCGCGGCCAGCACGATCTCACCGTCCGGGTCATGGCTGCGGTCGACGAACAGCTCGCCGGGCGGCGGTCCCCAGTGCTCGGTGACGGCGTCCCGCAATCCCGGGTCCAGGGTGGCAAACCAGGCCCGGTAGTCAGCCGCGCTGATCCGCACCGGGTTGCCGGCCAGCTGTTCCTCAGTCAGCCAGTTCTCGTCCTGGCCGCCGGCGGCGATGATGGCGTGGATGAGGGCGTCGCCGTCCCGGTCGGCCATACCGGGGAGCTCGTCCCCGCCGATGTCGTAGCCGGCCTCCGCCATGGCGGCCAGGAGCCGGATGACCGAGGCGGGGGTGTCCAGCCCGACCGCGTTGCCGATGCGGGCGTGCTTGGTCGGGTAGGCCGAGAGCATGATCACGATGCGCCGCTGGGCCGCCTCGACATGACGCAGCCGGGCGTGCTTGAGCGCGATGCCGGCCACCCGGGCGGTGCGCTCCGGGTCGGGGACATAGCTGGTCAGGCCGTCCGGGCCGACCTCCTTGAACGAGAACGGCACCGTGATCACCCGGCCGTCGAACTCGGGGATGGCGACCTGGGTGGCGGCGTCAAGCGGGGTCAGGCCCTCGTCGCTGCCGGCCCACTGGGCCCGCGATGAAGTGAGGCACAGGCCCTGCAGGATCGGGACGTCCAGGCTGGCCAGCGCGCCGATGTCCCAGTTCTCGTCGGTACCTCCGGCGCCGGCCGTGGCGGGCACCAGCCCGCCCGCGGCGAGCACGGTGACCACGATCGCGTCCGCGGCACGCAAGGTGTCGATCAGCGCGGGCTCGGCCGTGCGCAGCGAGGAGCAGAACACCGGCAGCGGCTGCCCGCCGGCCGCCTCGACCGCATCGGCGAGGGCCTGCACGAAGCCGGTGTTGCCCGCGAGGTGATGAGCGCGGTAATACAAGATGGCGACGACAGGGCGGCCCGCGGCCGGAGGCCTGACCGGCCGCTCGAGGACGCCCCAGGTCGGGGTGGCCGCGGGCGGCTCGAAGCCCTCGCCGGTGAGCGCGATCGCATCGGACAGGAACCGGGCCAGCTGCCGCAGGTTGTCCGGCCCGCCGTGCGCGAGGTAGGCGTGGGCCTCGGCGACGACCCCGCCGGCCACGGTCGACAGCTGCATGAGCTCGGCATCGGGCGTCACCTCGCCGCCGAGCACGATCATCGGCACCCCGCTCGCCGCGACCGCGTCCAGTCCGTCTGCCCAGGCCTGCCGGCCGCCGAGGATGCGGACCACGACGGCGGTCGCGCCGTCCAGCAGCGCCGGCAGATCATCGACCGCCAGGCGGGCCGGGTTGGCCAGCCGGTAGCCGGCGCCGCTGGCCCGGGCCGACAGCAGGTCGGTGTCTGAGGTGGAGAGCAGGACGATCACGCTGGCTCCTGTCGAGGGTCCGCTTGAAACACGCAGCGTCTGGGGTTGTTCAGCCCCCAGCGTCGCATATGCGCGGTGCAGACGTATCGCGGGACGCTGGCGTAGAATCCGCGCGTGCCTGCGACCAGCCCCGCCGCTGACCGGGCCCCGACCGACCGCTGCCCGGGCGTGCTGCGCCTGGCCGAGGCGGCTGACGGGTACCTGGCGCGGATCCGGCTGCCCGGCGGGCTGATCGGCGCCGGGCAGCTGCGGGTGCTGGCGCGGCTGGCGGCCGAGCTGGGAGACGGCCGGGCCGAGCTCACCTCCCGCGGCAACGTCCAGCTGCGCGGGCTGGCGGCGGACGCCGCCGAACCGCTCACCGATCAGCTGGCCGCCGCCGGCCTGTTCCCGTCGCCGGAGCACGACCGGGTGCGCAACGTGCTCGCCTCCCCGCTGGCCGGCCTGGATGGCGGGCCCGACCTGACCGCGATCGTCCGGGTCCTGGACGCCGCGCTGTGCGCGCGGCCGCGGCTGGCCGAGTTGCCGGGCCGGTTCCTGTTCGCGGTCGACGACGGGCGCGGCGACGTGGCTGGCCTGAGCGCCGACGTGGTCGCGCGGGTGCGGGCGGACGGCGCGGTGGTCAACGGGCTCGCGGTCCGGGGTACGGCCGCGGAAGACGTGGTGACCGTGATGCTCGCGTGCGCGGAAGCGTTCCTCGACGTCCGAGCGACTGAGGGCGGCACGGCCTGGCGGATCGCGGAGCTGGCCGACGGGGCCGAGCGCGTCCGGGTCGCCGTCGCCGCGCGTCTCGGGCTGACTGCCGCCTCGCCGCCGCCTTCCACGTCGCTTGCTCCCGCCGGGTCCGACGGGAGCACCGCGCCCACTGTGCCTGCCGATCGGCCGGTTGGCGTCGTCGGGACCGCGGCCGTCCTGCTCGCTCCGCTCGGCCGCCTGACCGCCGACCAGCTGACCTGGCTAGCCGACCGGGTCGGCGAGCGCCCGGCGCGGGTCACCCCGTGGCGCAGCGTCGTGCTGCCGGACCTACCTAACCCGGCCGGCCTGATCCGCGACGCGGCGGGCCTCGGGTTCGGCGTGGATGCCACGTCGTTGTGGCTGCGGGTGACCGCGTGCGCCGGCCGGCCGGGCTGCGCGAGCGCGCTGGCCGACGTGCAGGCCGACGCGGCAGCGTTCGCCGCCCGCTGGCCGGACCGGATCGTGCACGTCAGCGGATGCGCCCGGCACTGCGGCCGGCCCGCTG
>Ga0209420_1001206_pt1 | contig 12387 bp, 12 predicted proteins | sample BlaSpr_A8_OM1_O1_FD_187972 | JGI IMG/M metagenome (GOLD analysis project Ga0209420, IMG submission 187972) | Forest soil microbial communities from Thunder Bay, Ontario, Canada - Black Spruce, Ontario site 2_A8_OM1_O1 (SPAdes) (version 2) | ecosystem: Environmental > Terrestrial > Soil > Boreal... | reverse complement strand
TTCCCACTTCCCCACAGCCGCGACGGCGGCGGGTGATTAACACTCAACCGGACAACTCACTTACTACAAAAACCGGACCTTTTAACTTGCTACGAACACCGCCACGGCGCAAAGGATTAAAGCGCTGGGCGGTAATCTGGCATACATCTCCATGGACGAGCCGCTTTTTTACGGGCATTTTTATCAGGGGACCAACGCCTGCCAAGCCTCGGTAGAAACGGTGGCGCAGCAAGCGGCGTCCACGATGCAAGCCTATCAGGCGGTATTTCCGGAGGTGCAGGTGGGTGATATCGAGCCATTGGACAGCTTTGCCGATCCTGCTGGCGTATGGGTTTCCACGACGCAAGAGTGGATCGGTGACTTTCAAGCCGCGGCAGGATTTCCTTTGGCATTTCTTCACGATGACGTTACCTGGTCGGTGCCGCTGAATCAGTACCTTCCGCAGCTCCAGCCCCTGCTGACGCAGCAGAGCATTCCGTTTGGAATGATTTTCAACGGGACCAACAACGCGGTGTCCGATGCGGGCTGGATGTCGGCGGCGGAACAGAATATTCAGGCGTATAACAGCAGCGGAGACGCGCAGCCAGCCCAGGTAATCTTTCAAACCTGGGATCCATATCCAACCCACGTATTGCCGGAAACGTCGCCCACGTCGTTGTCGTATCTGGTGGACTTTTACTTCAGCCCGCAGGCCCAACTCTCTCCAGCCATTACTCCAGGCCCGTAGGAGTTAGGTCGTCGGATTTGGCGCCGCCATTCGATCTTGGCTCGCAGACAAATAGGCAAAGATTATTTGGAACCTTTTAGCTCACCGGCTGAAATACGGGTATACGAAGGCAAGCTATAATCGTGTAAAATATTTTCCGTCGAGCAAGGGTTGGGTCCATGGTTTGTAGTTTGCGGTGGAAATTCTGGAAACCCTCGTTCCTGTTCCTGCTGATTGCTGGTTTCGCTTCTCCTCCTCCCGCTAACGCTCAGGGTTTTGTAAATGCCATACCGGCGCGCGCACGGGTGTTCCCGGAGATCAGTTCCGGCGTCACCGCGATGAAACGCGATACGGCGGGGCACTACTACGTCCTGGCGAATCCGCCGAGCGTCATTTGGATATTCGATTCCGAGGGGAAACGAATCGGCCAGATTCCCCACGCGGGGGCAGAATCTGCAAAGATTCAGTACGCCGCTGACTTCGACTTAGATAGCGACGGGCGGGTTCTGGTAGCCGACCGCGCGGCAAATGCCGTCGAGATTTTCTCGGGCGCCGGAGTTTTGGTCGCGAAGATTCCGGTCTTTGCGCCTACCGGCATTGTCGGCCTATCGGACCACCAGTTCGCCGTTTCCACGTTGCGGTCCAAGCGGCTAGTAGAAATTCGCAGCGACGATGGCAGCCTGGTGCGCAGTTTCGGCGAACTTTCCGAGGCCGGAGCGGACCCTCAGTCGGCGAAACAACTTCAAAACCTCGGAAAAGTTTTCGGCGATAGCGCGGGGAATATATACTTCGCATTCATCGCGCTGCCGGATCCGACTGTCCGCAAATACGACCGCTATGGCTATGCCGCCAATGACGTCACATTTGATCTAAAACTTTACGGCACGGAATTGCCGCCGGATCCCACCGATCGGGTTCAATTTGGCGTGAATTACAGCCAAACGAATTTCTCCGACTCTTACAACACCTTCGCTGCCGTCGGAAACAAAGGCGACTTATTTTTCGGCGGAGGGTTGTCACCTGGCCTGGGCGCACATAACGGTGAGGGCCCGCAAACGGCGCAGACTGCAACGGCCAACATTCTTTCAACCGGAGGGGCTAATGGTTTTGGTGGAGGAGGACCCGGCGGCTCGGCCGGCGGAGGAATGTTGTCAGCGCAGGGAGCGATTACGCCGGATTCCAAGCAATTTCATTTGGGAGGCAAGCACACGAACCAGAACTCCATGGGTTCGACTGACGAGAAATCCGTCTCCAGTTCGATCGGCTCCTCCGATTTGCAATTCAGCGCGCAATCTTCCGGGTCGAGCGATTCTTCCGCGACGAGCAATTCCGACATCAGCTTTGCCGAACTTTTTTCCACCGCGCCGATCAGCGGGCTGGGCGGTGAAACCGGTGCGTCGGCCGCCGGACGCGGCCTGGGCGGGTTTGGCGGGATGGCTGCCGGGCAAGGATTTTTCCCCGGCCTCGGAAGCTTTGGACAATTTGGAGACGCGTCTTCACAGAGAGCCCAGGCAATTTATTCGCCGACTCTTTCCAATGCGCCGGCATCGAATGGCGCCGCGACCGGTCATTCATTCGAACGCGGAGCCGGCGAAGGACATTTTGGCGGCCCTCACGGACGCTTTGGCGAGGGCATTTACAATTTGACCGGCACGGTAAAAGTGAACCTGGACCATGTTATCGACACGTCCAAAGAAAATCCGAAGATTATCGCGCTGGGCGTCGATCCCGTTTCGCAAGACATGTGGGCAGGTATCGGCAGAACCCTCGCGCATTTCGACAAGAATGGCGATTATCTCGGCGATTATTTTATTGCCACCCCGGAAGGCGCGTTGGTGCGGGCGAGCGCGATCATCGTGGAACCCGACCGGTTGATCGTCGCAACAGACGCACGCGGTGTCTACGAATTCGCCCGCGCCAGCGCGTCTGGTCGCTCCTCGCTGCCCTCAGCAATTATTAGCCGACCAAAACCGCCTACACCGCAAACCACACCGCAGCAGAAGCAGCAGAGCACATCTCAGCAGTAACACGAGAAATCTAGCCCAACATTGTCGGCCGCTCACCAGGATTTTGTAGGGGCGCAGCATGCTCCGCCCTCTTGATGTGACAGCAAAGCGGGAGCATGCTCCGCATCCCAAAGAATGCGCGGCGCCATTTGGAGTCCTGCGGCGATAGCTTTGGTCAACGACCTATCGCCGCAGTTCCTTCCCACTAGCCAACGAGCGCAGCGTCGAGCACGTACTCAGAAGCGAAACGTCAGCCCTACGTACGGCTGCGCCATTTGTGAGGTGGCATTGGTGAATTGGCTGGTGATTGCAAAATCAGGCACCTTATAAACCAATCCGCGATATCCAACTTGTGCCGACAGCCCGCCGACCAGTTTGTAGGTGACGCCTGCGCCATAAAGAAATGCGGGACGCCCTTGCGAAAAGCCTCCCGAGTTGGAGCCTGCATTTACAGGACTAGAGAACAATACCGCGCCGGTGCCAGCTTCTGCGAATGGATGAATGCGAGATTCTTCAGGAATGCCGAATGTGAATTGGTAGGCGACAGTAGCTTCATTGACCGCGGCTTGGGTCGTGCTTCCGGAACTATAGTATTGACTGAACTGCGTGTGAGAATAGTTGGCTTCGATGGCGCTCCAGCGATTGAAGTGGTAGCGATAATTCACCAGAACACCGCCGGAATTGGATGCGTTGTCGGTGATCCCATTTCCAGTAGCTTGCTTCTGGAAATTTCCGGTGAAATTCGCGGACACTTCCGAATTACCCTGCTGCGCGAGAGTTGGTAAAGAACACAGCGCCAACGCCGCAATCAGCAGGTTTATTTTTATGCGCATTTCTAATTGCCTCCTGTTGTTGTGGATTGTTCGCCCGCCCGGGCACACCCGTCGCGTTGCGACAAACCCGTGTTTTTAGTTTTTTACTGCGGCTTACATCCAGCGCAGCCAGGTCTTCCCGTTAAAACAGCCTGACACGCTGGGGAAGTTATGAAACTTCCCGCGGCAAAGACCGCGGGGATAGCAGGTCGCGGCTCCTTTGCTTTTTGTTACACGGCGTTAGACGGAAGTGTTTTTGCGAGGGTTGCTCGGAATTGCGGAAACAAAATAAATAAACTTGAAACTTTGTGGAACTTTTTCGCGGAGACGAACGTCGCGCAGGAGGCCGTAGTTAGGCGGCGCATCCGGGGAAAAGAGCCGACGCAAAAAGCTGACGGATTATTTCGAGATCAGGTCGGTCGAGTTGATGTGATAGCCGTAGAGAGCCGCGTCGTTGTCCTTCACGTGCCAGACAAACTGCTCGGTTCCGGTTCCCTGCGCGAACGTTGTGTCGTACACGAGCGAAACAGTTTCTCCCTGTCCTGTGTGCCAGCCGACATTCATGCTGCGCAAACTGGATTGCTGAACGTTGCCAAGCTTGCGATGAATGGCCTGCAAAATCTTGGTGAAATCGGATTCGCTGGTCACCTGGTGAAATTTCTCGTCGGCTGATGCGTAAACAGCGGCGTACTGTTCGGTATCAAGCTGCGAGTGGAACTGCTCCACGTTTTGTTTGGCGAGCTCCAGGCTTTTAGTCGCCGAGCCGCATGAAGATAATAGTACGCACGAAGCGCATACCATGGCTAGAAAGTGGGGGACTCGCGTCGTGGAAAGATTCCGACCGCTGAAATTCATCATGACAGACCTCCAGCGCTGACTGTAGCCGGCGGAAGGCGCGCTAACCAACTGGTCATCGTGCCAGGTGTAACTCAAGTGGTAATGATGTTCGCGGTGGTGGGACCGCTGATGGCTCTGAGACGCGTTTCTTAGCGCCGTCGAGTCGGCCGAAGATGAAAGCTGGAGAAGGTGGAGTCTGCCGGTAGTGGAGAACGCCGGCGGGTTCACCAGCGTTCTCCATTCGTATGTTTGTTCTGGGAAAGCGGATCTCTAAGGTTATCCGGCGCGCTTGGCGGTGAAGGTTCGGCTGAACTGTCCGCCAGCCAAGGTCCCGCTCATCGAATCGCCATCCAGCGTGGCTTTGAATTGAGTTGTGTGGCTGTTGCCATCTCGACCTTTGCGCTCCTCTGACCAGGAGATAGTGTTCCCGGAGACAGTCGCGTTCGAGACGAGGTCGCCTCTGTGCGTTTTGTGGTCAACTTTGAAAGTGTCTCCGTCTTTTGTGATTGTGATCGTTTGGGCACCGCCGCCTCGATGTCCGCCACCCTCATCTTGAGCTTCACCCTGATCTCCCGTCTGGCGACCGCCGCCACCCTGGCCCCCATTAACCGTCATGTTCCAGGTCCCGACGAAGTTTGATTCTTGCGGAGCCGCGTTAGCGAGTGCCACCGACGCGAACAGCAGTATTGCGAGAAGGTATAACGAAAAGCTGAATCTAAGTTTCTGCATCGAAGATTCTCCTTTGTTGGTTGGAAAGTTGTTCTGCGCCTTCATCCATCGCAAGCCGCGCGGGGGAGGCGTTACGAATTGCCGGGCTAATAGTAATTGCGTCCGAGGGCACCGAAAAGTTCCATTAAGTCGGAAACGTCCCGGAGAGGCGACCTACACGAAGCGAACTGAGGGTCCCTCGGACTGCGTCCCGCGCCCCTAAAAAGGGGAAAGCAGAGAGTGCGCAGACTCCGCTCGCGGATGACAGAGCTTTGCTGGGATTCAAGTTAGGCCGGTATCGAGAAGGGTAACCGATCGCTTTGAACTGGCGGCCGATGGGCGCTTAAGATGCCTAAAGAGGCACAGATTGGCTTGGAATGCTTGTGGCGCCTGTTAAGTATTGTTAAGTTTGGGCGTGACAACCATTGCTCCCATCCCGGAAATCCGTCCGCAGAACCGCCGGCGAAGCAAGCGGGTGCTCAAGAGAGTCCCCGTAGTCGTCAGGCTGCGCGATGCGGGCAAACAATCCCTAGCGGAAAATGCGGAAGCCATTATCGTTAATGACCACGGCGCGCTGATTTTGCTCGCCGCTTCAGTGAAGGTGAATCAAATCATCCGCGTGGAAAATCCGACCATTAGAGAGGAATTGCTGTGCCGCGTCACCAGCGTTGGCGCAAGCTTCATGGGAAAAACGCAAATCGGAATCGAATTTATCGTGCCCACCCCTGGTTTTTGGCAAGCTCCGCCGAAGCCCAAGCAAGCAGAATCCAAACCCGCCCAGAAAGCAGAAACGACCGGCGCAAAGAAGTGACCCTCATTTAACTAAGGACTTTGCAATGGCGGCCTTCAGTCCGGCGCCTTTGCTGAAGTTCAACACAAGCAATGAGTGGGACGCGCCGCAGAAATTCCTTGTGTTATTAGCCAGCCCAGAGTAAATACACCCACCATGTCAACAGACGCTTCGATAGGTGCGCGCACACTAACGCTCCAAACCTATGCCTGGGAGGACGCCACCGTCGTCGGCTGCACCGGCCGCCTCACCGCCGAAACCGCAGTCCATCTGAAAACAGAAGTGAAAGCGCTGATTCTGTCCAAACGAAAAGTAATTCTGGATCTGACCGACCTCGCGCACATGGATAGCTCAGGCCTCGGCGCGCTCGTGGCGCTTTATATTTCAGCGAAGGGCGCAAAGTGCGAGCTCCAATTAGTGAATTTGAGCCCACGCATCCGCGACCTCCTCAGTTTGACCAACGTCCTCTCCGTCTTCGAAGAGTGCGGCCGCTGCGGCACACGTATGCCGTAATCTCGTCCTTCGGGATTGGTTCGCGGGAACTTTTGTTGTCCATTGAATTAACGAGGTGATGCAGAACCATCGCGAATCGTTTCTCGGGTGTGGTTCGCCGAGCTTCGCTGATCCTGCCACTCGCCCTTCCCACCTAATGGCGAGACTTCCGCGTAACGAAGCAACCGTTCCCCCAAAATTGAAAGTCTCCAAGAATCGTTTTGCCCGGTAGTGTGCGCGGTTGTATCCGTGGGCACCTTCGGCTATAACTCCGCGCAAGAATCGCAAATGCACGCGAGCCGATCTCGCGTGAATGCTGCGCCTACGAACGCACAGATTTCCGCAAATCCAGGCGTAACGGGGACCAATCACGTGCTCGAACGGACTTACGCCAATAACGGAAAGCTTCCACTGACGTTGCAGTGGACCAGCTGACCACCGGGGTTTGTCCGGGCAGCACCGGAAGCTTCAGCATCCAAGCCGATGTGTGGGTTCAGAATGGCGGGGACGGTGTAGGCAGTTCTGGATGTATCAGTGGCTTGGGGCCAGGGACTCACACGGTGCAAACATTCATCTCCAGTTACTAGGGAGCACAGCTCGGCTATTACAATTCGACCTATCGACTCTATAAGCCGTAAATTCTGCTCGATTGAAAATGCCAGGTCTTCGGTCGGCTAATGTTCGTAACACTACTGTTGTGACTTACATTACTGCCTCCGCGAAACTGTTCGCGCCGGCCACGTATGGAAGTATTGTTTAGTCGATGACGAAGCTGAAGCTTTTGGTGTCGCTTCCCACAAACGACAACGATTTCCAGTTAGAGCAGGCGCTTTCCGCGCAGCGAGCGGGCGCGAAACTGGGCATTGACGTTAGCGTCCTTTACTCCGACAACGACACCGTAAATCAGAGCACGCATATTCTGAAGGCGATCCAGTCCCGGCCGGAATCGCGTCCGGCGGGAATTATTTTGGAGCCGGTTCGCGGAAGCGCGCTGCCTCAGGTCGCGCAAGTTGCGTGTGACGCAGGAATCGCCTGGGCGGTTTTGAACCGCGCGCCGGATTATATTTCAGAATTGCGGCGCAAAACAAAAGTCCCAGTCTTCGCGGTCACTTCCAGCCACACGGAAATCGGACGCATCCAGGGAAAACAATTCGCCGCGCTCTTGCCGCAAGGCGGATCGATTCTCTACATCGAAGGCCCGTCGTACAGCGCCTCCGCGCAAGAACGCACCGCCGGGATGATGGAAACGAAGCCCACAAATATCCAAGTGACCACGCTAAAGGGCCAGTGGACCACAGAAAGTGCCGAACGCGCCGTAAGTTCCTGGCTAAAGTTGAGCACTTCTCAGAAAATCCCCGTCGATTTGATTGCCGCGCAGGACGATTCCATGGCCATGGGCGCGCGCGCGGCGTTCGAAAAAATAAAAAACGAAGAAGAATGCAAGCGCTGGCTAGGTTTGCCGTTCACAGGCTGCGACGGCGTCCCGAAGACAGGCCAGAAATGGCTGCGCGATGGCTTGCTGTCCGCAACAATTCTAATCCCGCCAATCGCCGGCAAAGCCGTTGAAATGTTGGCGAACGCAGTAAGCACCGGCAAGCAGCCAGTCGAGCACACGATCACGGCATCGTCATCGCTCCCGCCGTTGAACGAGCTGAAGCCGCGAAAAGGGTGACTTTACAGACGCCGTGTGATTGAGAGAAATATGGAACGCACGAAAAGATCAGTGTTAATTGCCCTGGCGTCCATGTGCCTTATAGCTTGCGCGATTCTTGGTGTCCGTTTCATAGCTGACGGATACGGCGGCACTCTATATTGGAAGGGCGACGAAGCATATTTCTTCACTTCAGATTCCCACAGAGGCTATCAGGTTAGCTATCTAGCTTTTCCGTTTGAACTCCTTGCGCAAAACTTCTTCTGGGCTCCCTTGCCGTCCGAGCAGTGGGGATGCTCCCTGGTAATCCAGATCACCCCATCCAACGTGGAACGCTACCCAGGAGCCTGCGGCGGGCAGAATGTTCAGGATGCGAATTTTCTGACACCATTCGATGACGGTTTTTACGCAATGTGCCAAGGAGCTATTCTTTGCAAGTGGACGGTCCACGGATACGTTCCGGCGAGGCCCGAGGAAAAACAGCGCCTCGACGGAGGTAACTCCCTCATCGCAGCGCCTCAGAACGATCAGCTTATTAATGGATAGCGCGTTCATCACACCCCCGGGTCCCCTGGGGTGGGAAGTCATTTCGAGGTTAGCCTCAGCGATGGCTCCGTGATTTCGGTCACAAATCGCGCCACGGATGTAGGAGCATATCCGTGGATCACCGTTGATCTCGTGCGCCCAGGACAAAAGCCGCAAAGTCTGTTCAATGTAGACGGAAGTCCTCGCTGGGTCAGCAAGAAAGAGTACGTGAACACATTCAATTCGTCTGCGTCTCGCTTCGTTGACTAGCACTAGAAAGTGGCAGGGTTGAACGCGAAGTAGCGGAAGGTTGCGCCAGGATACATAGAAGATGGCCGGCCGTTCCGCCAGCGCGACAGTTAAACCTAAGACAACAGCCCAATAATTCCCAAAGCTTCCGCGTTGGAATTGCCTCTACTACCCACTATTATTAGTTGAAGGACGTAATCTCAGCGGTACCCCGCGACGGAGAGTATGGACTTAAGCATCGATGTAAAAACAGCGTTCGCCACGATTGCGAACTTGGAATTAAAAGCAAAGATCGCGATTGCAGCCGTCATCGTGGCGCTCTGCCTGACGATTTCCGCCTTCATCGACACTCGATATATCGCCAGCGGCAGCGGCGTCACGCTTTATTGGAAAGGAAGCGAGACCTACATTTTCACCGAGCAGTCGCACACCGGTTACCATATCAGCTATTTGCAGCTTCCGGTCGTTGTGCTCATGCAATTTTATTGGACGCCCGATCCATCCAACGAACGCGACTGCTCGGTGGTTATTCACGTCACGCCCACCGATGTGGAACGTCAACGCGGCCCCTGTGGCGCCCAAGAAGTGAAAGGCACTTTGATAACGCCATACGACAACAAATTCTTTGCGCTTTGCCAAAGCGCGCTTCTTTGCAAGTGGACGATTGACGGCTACGTCATGGCCACGCCGGAAGAATTGCGCAAGCTAGACCCGACAACTCTGCCGACCTTAGCGCGCGAAGACGGCCAAGTGATCAGCGGATGGACTTTGCATTATTCCCCGGGCCCCGGCGCGAACTATGAAGTTCCACTCAGCGACGGATCAATCATTTCCGTCATCAATCGCCAGAAAAAAGCGCACTCATTTCCGTGGATTGAAGTCCTGCTGTTACGCGCCGGTCAAAAACCGCAGAATCTCTACGACGTGGACGCCACTCCACACAAAGCCACCGCGCAAGAATACATCGCCACATTCCCACCCCAGTGACGCATCCGCTCGCTCGAAAAAGTTTTATGCTGCACTCATGCGAAGCGAAATCGACGGCCTGTTGCACGAGGTTCTAAGGTTTTTGTTCCGCCCACATCAGTTCGCGACGCAGCTGGTTCTTCCATCGCGGTCGGTGAAAGCATGCTGGCCGTCTGGACAGCCTGATCGATGGTCGCGATCGGGAGGCGGGTTCCGATCCTTGTCGCGGTCGTGATCTCTGTCGCGATCATCTCGGTGTGCATCGTCGGGTTGTGCTTGAGGCGCCGGCGTCGCCGATTGGGTCCCCGAACAGCCGGAAATCATTAGTGCGAAAAGGAACCCGCTGATGATAAGTGATCTCTTCAATTTGATGCCTCCGTGGATGCACGCCGCATAACATGGCGTCGCATGCGGTTACATTAAGAACCGTATCCTGGTGCGTATCTGGACGCTGTCCCAATTCGCACACTTTCCACAATGCGGTAGTAGTCGCACTTTACGCGCAGCCGTAGGGGCGCGGTCTGAACGAAGACCCAAGCACTGAGTTGAATCTGACTCTTAATTGAGTCGCGGCGCGAAACTGTGGGCCGTATTCACTAGATTGAGCAAGAAGTAAGCATTTCGTTCTGTTCTGCTACCAATTCCTTTCTCGAATCGTCTACCTGTTCAAGTTTCGGGACAAATCGCAGTCCGGCCAAAGGGTACAACGCAGATGATCACTCGACGAGACGCGGTCCGCCTGCTCGGCTCAGCGTCAGCGGCAGCCTGGCTAACGGCAGCGAATAGAGGCCTGAACTTTTCGGTCCTGCCAAGCGCCTTCGCGCCGAAAGACAAAGACGATGCCACTCCGCCGCTAGCCCCCGGGTCCCCGAAATCACCAGAGCGCGTTGGGCTCATCAACGCGTTTAGAAAACAATCCGAAGGCCTGGAAGAAAAGTACGAGGCCCACACTTACAAAAGTGACTGGACAATGCCGTATCGGTTGTTCCGCCCGGACGCAAAAGGGAAGCTGCCTCTGGTGATCTACCTGAGCGGCAGCGGCGGCTTGGGCGACGACAACCTGAAACAATTGCAGTTCGGCAATATTTTCGGCACGCGCGTTTGGCTGCTGCCTGAGAACCAGAAAAAGTTTCCGTGCTACGTCGTTGCGCCGCAGACCGATCGCGGATGGGCTCGCTACGACGTAACCCAAGAGAGCGATGGTAAGGCCAAGGTCATCCCGGGATTAGGGGATGGCTCCCGCATGACGCTCGAAGCGGTCGATGTACTGCGCCGCGAATTCCCCATCGACGATCGGCGAATTTACGTCACGGGCCAGTCGATGGGCGGCGCAGGAGTTTGGAACATAATCGCCGGTCGTCCCAACTTTTTCGCCGCCGCAGTGACTTGTTGTGGAAGCGAGTCCACCGAAAACGGCGCCGAATCGCTGGAGACGCCTCTGTGGTGCTTTCACGGAGATTCCGACCAGACTGTCCCCGTCTCCGTATCGCGCGACCGTATCGCTGCGAGACGCAAAGCGGGAGGCCGTCCGCTCTACACCGAATACGCTGGTGTGGACCACGAAGTCTGGCAATGGGCCTTCACCGAACCAGCGCTGGTGGAGTGGGTGTTCTCTCAACGCCATAGCTAACGCTTCTCGTTGCAAGGGATAAACCGTCCACGAGCAACGCTTGGTTTTAGCGAAAAGACTGGGGGTTGTCAGAAAAATAGCTACAGCAGGGAAGGAGGGTTCAACGCAGATGATTACTCGACGAGACGCGGTTCGCCTATTGGGTTCGGCGTCCGCTGGAGCGTGGTTTGCGGCGCATCCCAGTTTCAATTTTTCGCGGAATATTTTCGCGGCGCCGGACGATTCCACTCCTTCCCTCGCCCCTGGCACACCGATGTCGGCGGAAAGGCTCGCCCTGATCGAGGCGTTTAAGAAGAAATCCGACGGCTTGGAGCAGAGGTACGAAGCGCATACGCACAAAGGTGATGATTTGGTGATGCCCTATCGCTTATTCCGTCCGGCAACGTCCGAAAGAACACCTTTGGTCTTATATCTGTGCGGCAGCGGCGGTATGGGCGACGACAATCTGAAACAGCTCGGCCTCGGCAACATTTTCGGCACCCGGGTCTGGCTGCTTCCGGAGAACCAGAAGCGTTTTCCCTGCTACGTCCTGGTACCGCAAACCGATAGTGGATGGGTCCGCTACGATGCATGGGATCAGACGAAGGCAGGGCTGCCGGTCGTGCTCCCCGGATTAGGCGAGGTGGCGCGAACCGCGCTGGAAATCGTGGATTCGGTGTGCCACGACTTCGCTGTGGATGAGCGACGCATCTATGTCACCGGTCAATCGATGGGAGGCTCGGGAGTTTGGCACATGACTGCGTATCGGCCGAAATTCTTCGCCGCGGCGGTGCCATGTTGTGGAAGCGACACCGCCGAGTATGCCACGCAGTCGCTCGGCACTCCGATCTGGAACTTTCACGGTGACGTTGACCAAGCCGTTCCTGTCGTGGTGTCACGCGACCGCATCGCGGCATTACGAAAAGCGGGAGGCCATCCGCTCTACACCGAATACGCTGGTGTGGACCACGAAGTCTGGCAATGGGCCTTCACCGAACCAGCGCTGGTGGAGTGGGTGTTCTCGCAACGCCGCGGC
>Ga0209420_1001205_pt1 | contig 12390 bp, 9 predicted proteins | sample BlaSpr_A8_OM1_O1_FD_187972 | JGI IMG/M metagenome (GOLD analysis project Ga0209420, IMG submission 187972) | Forest soil microbial communities from Thunder Bay, Ontario, Canada - Black Spruce, Ontario site 2_A8_OM1_O1 (SPAdes) (version 2) | ecosystem: Environmental > Terrestrial > Soil > Boreal... | reverse complement strand
GATGATCCTGCTGCCGCTCACGGCGAGCTGTCCGCTCCAACTGCCCGAAGCGGTACAGAAGGTCGCGTCGACGGAGGACCAGGTGAGCGTCGTCGAGCTGCCGACCGCGACTGTCGAGGATACCAAGGACAGCGTCGGCGCTGCAGGCGCCGACCCCGAGGTCGCGGTGGTGGACAAGCCGGCTGGCCTGGTGGTCCATCCGGGGGCCGGGCACGACGAGGGCACGCTGGTCGGCGGGCTGCTGGCCCGGTTCCCCGACGTGGCCGCGCTGGTGGAGGCCGGCGTGTGCGCACCGGACCGCCCCGGGATCGTGCACCGGCTCGACAAGGGGACTTCGGGCCTGCTGGCCGTCGCCCGCACGCCGGACGCCTACCGGGAGCTGGTGGCGCAGCTGGCGACGAGGACGATGGAGCGCCGCTACCTGGCCCTGGTGGCGGGCGAGGTAGGGGAGGACCGGGGCGAGGTCGAGGCGCCGATCGGCCGTTCGGCTCGCACGCCCACCAAAATGGCCGTCACCGCCACCGGTAAGCCGGCCCGCACGGCGTACACCGTGCTGGAGCGTCGTGACGGCATGACGCTGCTCGAGCTCTCCCTGCAGACTGGACGCACCCACCAGATCCGTGTCCACATGGCCGCCATCGGCCATCCCGTCGTAGGAGATGCCCGCTATGGCGTGGCAGACCGGCGTCTCGGCTCGGGCCGCTTCTTCCTGCACGCACACCGCCTGGCCTTCGACCACCCGCGAACCGGCGAGCGCCTGACGTTCACCTCAGCGTTGCCCGAGGACTTGCGGTCCTATCTGGAGTAGCCGGCGCCGCTCAGGCGGCTTGGTGGACGCCGATGACGTCGACGTCATCCCCCAGCGCGGCCAGAGCCTCCTCCTCGGCCCGCCGCACCCGGCGGACACCCACACCCAGACGCTCCGCCGTCGATTGCAGCGACGCCGGGGAGTCCCCGTCGAAGCCGAACCGGAGGCGCAGCACGTCACGCTGGAGACCGGGAAGCCGCTCGACGGCGTCGCGGACCCGCTCGTAGACCATGGTCTCCTCCACGTCGGCGGCGAAGTCGGAATCGTCGGGAGCAACCAGCTCACCCAAGGTGGTGGACGACTCGAGCGCAGCCGGCTGGTCGAGCGATGCCGTCACTCGGGCGACGTCCTCGAGCGACTCGCGCTCCGCCGCGGTCATGCCCGTGGCCTCGTCGAGCTCCTCCTCTGTGGGCGCCCGGCCCAGGGTGGTGGCCAGCTCGGCCTTGGTCAGCTCGAGCCTTTGGATCTGCTCACCGACCTCCAGCGGGATGCGGATGGTGCGGCCGTGCTGCTGGACGGCACGCTGGAGCGCCTGCCGGATCCACCACGTGGCGTAGGTCGAGAAGCGAAACCCGCGTTCCCAGTCGAACTTGTCCACGGCCCGCATCAGGCCGAACGTGCCCTCCTGGACGAGGTCGGCCATGTCGACGCCTCGGTCCTGGTAGCGACGCGCCCAGTGGACCACCAGCCGGAGGTTGGCGGCCACCATCTGCTTGCGCGCGGCATCGTCACCCGCCACGACCCGCTTCGCCAGCTCCACCTGCTGCTCGTGGTCGGGCATGGGGAACTGGTCGAGGTCACGCAACATCAACCCCAACGTGTCCGACGTGCTCACCGCGCTCTTCATCATCGCTCCAGACGCTTTTCTCTCACCCTCAGTCATACGTACCCGGGTGTTCCCGGGATGAACCTGGTGCTTCCGGCAGGTACAACCGTGCCGAGGCCCGGATCATTCCATGGGGGTGTTCGGGGCCGAGTTGCGGTCGGGGGCAACCCGTGCTGGTCTACGGCGATGCCGCCCCGGATGGTGCTGCTCAGGCATGGCGCGACGGAATGGTCCGTGAGCGGCCAGCACACGGGGCGCACCGACCTTCCCCTGCTCGCCGAGGGCCGGCGGGACGCCGAGCGGGCCGGCGAACTGCTGCGCCGGCACGGCCTCAGCGACTTCGGGCAGGTGCTGACCAGCCCACTTCGCCGGGCCTCGGACACGTGCGCCCTGGCCGGCTTCGAAGGTGACCCCGACCCCGACCTGATGGAGTGGGACTACGGCGCCTACGAGGGCGCGACCACCGACGAGATCCAGGAGTCCCAACCTGGGTGGACGCTGTGGGACGACGGGGTGCCCGAAGGTGAGCAGATCGCCGACGTCGCCCGTCGGGCCGATCGGGTGATCGAGCGGGCGCGCGGCTGTGAGACAGGGGACACGCTCTGCGTGGCTCACGGCCATTTCCTCCGTGTCCTGGGAGCCCGATGGCTCGGGATGCCGCCGATCTGCGGCCGTCTGCTGCTGCTGGGTCCCGGGGCGGTCTGCGTCCTCGGCTGGGAGCGAGGGTGGCCCGCGATCGAGGCGTGGAACATGGCGCCCGGTGAGCGGGCGGGGGTGCCGGAGCCCTAGCTCAGACGGCGGCCGTTGCGGCCACGTTGCCACGAGCCCGGTCGACCATGTCCGCCAGGCTGTAGGACTGCAGGTGCGTACGGATCGTCTCGCCCACGTCGGCCCAGACGGCGAGGAGTACGCACTGTCCCTCGTGGTCGCAGGCACCGTTTTCGTGGGGCTCCCCGAAGTCACCGGCGGCGATGGGTCCGTCGACCGCGGCGACGATCTGGGCTAGCGAGATCTCCTCGGGCGGTCGGGCCAGGACATAGCCGCCGCCGACGCCCCGCTTGGAGCGGACGAGACCGGCTCCCTTCAGAGCGAGGAGGATCTGCTCCAGGTACGGCTGGGGTAGCCCGGTGCGCTCCGCGATGTCCCGCACCGACGTGGGGGTCTCGGCTCCGTGCAGGGCCAGGGAGAGCAGTGCCCTGCTGGCGTAGTCACCCCGCGTGGATACCCTCACGAAACCCGATGCTACCGGCCCTGACATGGGTACCGGGGTGCCCCCGGGTCGTTTCCGGGGTCGCTCCCGGGGTCGTAGGGTTGTCCCCCTGTGAGCGACGGCACGGCGGCCCAGGCGAAGATTGCGCAGCGCGACGCGGGGGAGGCCGGTCCCGGGGCCGGCGCGCCCGAGCCGATCCTGCCGGCCTTCGGTGGCCCATGCCTGGCCGGGGTGGTGCCCGGGCTGCTGGCACACCTCTCGGGTTCGGAGCCGGCCCTGGCGTCGTGGATGCCCGAGGCGGTGGCCGAGGCGACGCAGATCGTCCTGCTCGTGGTCGACGGCCTGGGCGCCGAGCAGTTGCGCGACCGCGCTGACCTGGCTCCGGTGCTCTCGGCCGGGCTCGGCGGATCCATCACCTCGGTCGCACCGAGCACCACCGCCTGTGCGCTGACGACACTGGTGACCGGGAGGGTGCCGGCCGAGCACGGCGTCGTGGGCTATCGGGTGGCGCTCGATGGAGACGTCATGAACGTCTTGCAGTGGTCGGTGGGCGGGAAGGATGCCCGCATGAGGGTCCCGGCACACGTGTTCCAGCCCTTCCCGTCCTTCCCGGGCGCGAGGGAAACCGTCCCGGTGGTCACCCGCTACGACTACGGTCCGACCGGCTTCACGGCCGCACACCTGGGGCGGGTTGAGTTGCACCCCTGGCACACGTCTTCCGGGCTGGTGACGGCGGTGCGCCAGTTGGCCGCTGACCGGCGACCCTTCATCTACGCCTATTACGAAGGGATCGACAAGGTCGCGCACGCCGAAGGCTTGAACGAGTATTACGACGGCGAGCTGCGCGCCGCCGACCGGATCGTGGGGGACGTGCTGGAGGTACTCCCCCCGGGCGCGGCGCTCGTGGTCACGGCGGATCACGGGCAGGTCGACGTCGGGAGCGCGGTCGAGGTGCTCGGCAGCGACATCATGGACGATGTGGTGCTGATCTCCGGCGAGGGCCGCTTCCGCTGGCTGCACGTCCGGCCGGGAGCCACGGCTGCGGTCGCCGCTGTGGCCGGGGAGCAGTACGGGGACCTGGCCTGGGTGCACACGAAGGAGCAGATCGTCGACGAGGGCTGGCTGGGCGGAGTGCCCTCGGCCGAGATCATGGCGCGCCTGGGCGACGTCGCCCTGGTGCCCTTCGCGCCTACCGCGTTCCTGGATCCGGCCGATACAGGGGAGCTCCGGCTGAAGGCTCGTCACGGGTCGCTCACCGCAGCAGAAATGCTGGTTCCGCTGCTCGGCTGGCGTGCTTCGTGAGCGGCGAGCCGCCGGTGGCAACATTGGGTGATGACGGATGACGCAGTCGGGACAGGTGACGCAGTCGGGACACGTGAGGCGGCCGGCGCGGTGACGAGCGACGGGGCGAGCGGCGCCGTCGAGGCGGGCGAGACGGCGGTGGTCGCTCCCGACGAGGTCCTGGAGGCCGAGCGGGGCGAGAAGGAGAGCGCCACGGAGTCGGTCAACGAGCCGGCCAAGGCGCTCCGTATCGGTTCCATGGTCAAGACGCTCCTCGACGAGGTGCGCGCGGCCCCGCTGGACGAGAAGAGCCGGGTGCGACTGCGTGAGATCTACGAGCAGTCCATCCGCGACCTGTCGGAGGGGCTGTCGCCGGACCTGGTGGCCGAGCTGGCGGCGTTCACGCCTCCGTTCGACACCGACGCGCCCAGCGAGGCGGAGCTGCGCATTGCACAGGCCCAGCTGGTGGGATGGCTCGAAGGTCTGTTCCACGGGATCCAGGCCACCCTGATGTCGCAGCAGATGGCGGCCCGGGCACAGCTCGAGGAGATGCGCCAGCGTGGCCTGCCTTCGGCGGGTGAGTCAGGGCGGACGGGGGCGTATCTGTAGGCGAAGGCGGGACCGGTTGGTGAGGGAGCGGAGATGACGGACGAGCAGGAGCCAGGCGGTCGCGGCGGCGCCGGGGGCGGGAGCGAGCCTCCCTCCTTCCCGGGCAACGCGCCGCCGCCCCCACCGGCGCCGCCGTCGTACCCGACCGGCGGGTCGGGCCCGGGCGGCGCGCCGACCTTCCCCGCCCCGCAGTCCACGGCGACGCAGGGCCGGTTCCCCCCGCCGGCGCCGTTCGGAACCTGGCAGGCGGAGGTGCCCTACGCCCCCTGGGCCATCCGCCTCGGGGGCTGGCTGATCGACTTCGTGATCTTCCTCGTCCCGCTGGTCCTCTTCTTCGTGCTGTTCCGCCACACCCACACACTGGAAGTGCACCTCATGGCCCGGCGAGGGTCGCAGGTCCGGCGGCACATCTCGGCCCTGCCCTTCCTGCTCACCGGCGTGCTCTACGTGATTTACGGCACGGTCCTGTGCGGGGGTGCCCGGGGCCAGACGGTCGGCATGATGGCCGTCGGGGTGCGGGCCGTCCGCGACGAGCAGGGGCACGGGCAGCTGGGCTACGGCAGGGCCTTCGTCCGCGCCCTCTTCGAGGGGGTCCTGCGCCTGATCGATCTCCTTTCCTTCCTGCTCGGCCTCTTGTGGCTGCTCGACATGCTCTTCCCGCTGTGGGATCGAAAGAGGCAGACCCTGCACGACAAGGTGGCCGGATCGGTCGTCCTGCGGCTCCGCCCGGAGGGCTAGATTCGTCATCCCCGGGAGTAATGACACCGGTGTAAGTTTGGCGCGACGTGGCGAAAGGAGGGCCGGTGTCGGAGCGGTCGTTTACGCATCTGCACACCCATACCGAGTTCTCCATGCTCGACGGAGCCGCCCGGGTGGGCGACCTCGTCGCGGCTGCGGTGGCCGACGGCCAGCCGGCGCTCGGCATCACGGACCACGGGAACATGTACGGGGTCCTCGACTTCTACAAAGCGTGCCGCGACGCGGGCATCACGCCGATCATCGGCACCGAGTCGTACATGGCCGGCGAATCGCGGCACGAGCGCCCGGTGCGGCGCGGGCGTGTCGACGACACCGGCGGCGACGTCGACGGCGGACAGAAGCTCTACTACCACCTGACGTTGTTGGCCGAGAACATCGACGGCTACCGCAATCTGATGAAGCTGTCGTCAGCCGCGTACCTCGAGGGCTACTACTACAAGCCCCGCGTGGACTGGGAGCTGCTCGAGCGTCACCACGAAGGCCTGATCGCCACGACCGGGTGCCTCGGCGGCGTCGTGCTGCAGGCGCTCCTGGCGGGTGATGAGGTGGAGGCCGAGAAGCGTGCAGCCAGGCTGCAGGACATCTTCGGGCGCGACAGCCTCTTCGTCGAGCTGCAGGACCACGGGATCGCCGATCAGCACCGCACCAACCCGCAGCTGATCGAGATCGCCCGTCGGATCGGTGCGCCGCTGCTGGCGACGAACGACAGCCACTACACGCATCGTGAAGACGCCGTTGCCCACGATGCGCTGTTGTGCGTCCAGACCGGTGCCCTGCTCTCCGACACCAACCGCTTCAAGTTCGAGGGCACCGAGCACTACCTCAAGAGCGCCTCCGAAATGCGCCACCTCTTCCGCGAGGTCCCCGAGGCGTGCGAGAACACGCTGCTCATCGCCGAGCGGGCCGACGTCCAGATCGAGCTCGGCAAGCCGAGCCTGCCCGAGTTCCCCGTGCCCGACCGCTTCACCGGCCGGACCTACGAGGAGCGGGCCCAGGCCTACCTGCGCCACCTGGCCTACGAGGGTGCCAAGGAGCGCTACGGCGACCCGATGCCGGCCGAGGTGGTGCAGCGGCTCGACTTCGAGCTCGGAGTCATCGGCGACATGGGGTTCCCCGCCTACTTCCTCGTCGTGTGGGACCTGATCCGTTTCGCCCGCGAGAGCGACATCCGTGTCGGCCCGGGCCGCGGCTCGGCCGCCGGCTGCTGCGTGGCCTATTGCCTGCGCATCGTGGATCTCGACCCGATCCGTTACGACCTGCTCTTCGAGCGCTTCTTGAACCCGGGCCGCAAGCAGATGCCCGACATCGACATGGACTTCGACGAGCGCTACCGGGCCGACGTCATGCGCTACGCGGCGGAGAAGTACGGCAGCGACCGGGTGGCGCAGATCATCACGTTCTCGACGATCAAGGCGCGGGCCGCCGTGCGCGACGCCGCCCGCGTGCTGGGCAAGCCGTACATCGTCGGCGACCGCATCGCCAAGGCGATGCCGCCGCTCATCATGGGCCGGGACACGCCGCTGCGGGCCTGCCTCACCAAGACCGAGGGCCACGAGGACGGCTACGCCAGCGCGGGCGAGCTGCGCACCATGCACGAGACCGATCCTGAGGCGAAGGAGGTCATCGACGTCGCCCTCGGCCTCGAGGGCCTGCGGCGCCAAGACGGGATCCACGCGGCTGCGGTCGTCATCTCCCGCGACCCGCTGACCGATTACCTGCCCGTCCAGCGCAAGCCCGACGCCGGCGGCGACCCCGAGGACGCGCCGATCGTGACCCAGTACGAAATGCACGGGGTCGAGGAGCTGGGCCTGCTCAAAATGGACTTCCTGGGCCTGCGCAACCTGTCGGTGATCGAGCGGGCGCTCGACCTGATCGAGGTGTCGAGCGGGGAGCGGCTCGATATCGACAACGTCGACCTGGCCGACCAGAAGACCCTCGAGATGCTGCGGCGGGCGGAGTCGGTCGGCGTGTTCCAGCTCGAGGGTGGTGCGATGCGCCAGACGCTGCGCGCCCTGGCGCCGACGAGCTTCGACGACGTCGCCGCTCTGGTCGCCCTGTACCGGCCCGGGCCCATGGCGGCGAACATGCACCGGGACTACCCCGAGTTGAAGAACGGCCGCAAGGAGCTCACGTATCTGCATCCCGACATCGAGCCGATCCTCAAGGACACGTACGGCCTGATGCTCTACCAGGAGTCAGTGATGCGTGTCGCGCAGAAGTTTGCCGGCTACTCGCTCGAGGAAGCCGACAATCTGCGCAAGGCCTGTGGCAAGAAGATCCGGGCCTTGATCGCCGCCGAGCGCGAGAAGTTCGTCGCCGGCTGCGTCCAAGAGGGCTACGGCGAGCAACTCGGCACGCAGCTCTTCGACATCATCGAGCCGTTCGCCGACTACGCCTTCAACAAGTCCCACTCCTACGGCTACGGCCTGGTCGCCTACCAGACCGCCTGGCTGAAGGCCCACTACCCGGTCGAGTACATGTCGGCCCTGCTGACGTCGGTCAAGGACAACAAGGACAAGACGGCCGTCTACCTGGCGGAGTGCCGCTCCTTGGGGATCGACGTGCTGGTGCCCGACGTCAACCGCTCGGTGGCCGAGTTCGCGCCGGACAGGAACGCCGAGCAGGGACGCTGGGCGATCGTCTTCGGGCTGGCCGCTGTCCGCAACGTGGGCGAGGGCCTGGTGGAGCGGATCGTCGCCGAGCGCGACGCCAACGGTCCTTTCGAAGACTTCTTCGACTTCTGCCAACGGGTGGACCCGGTCGTCCTCAACAAGCGCACCATGGAGTCATTGGTCAAGGCGGGTGGGTTCGACTCCTTCGGGTACCCGCGCCAAGGCCTGTGCCTCGTGCTGGAGGGCGTCGTCGACCGCACCCTCGAACGCCGCAAGGAGCGCGACCTCGGTATCACGTCCCTCTTCGCCGCGTTCGAGGAGGAGCAGCCAGACGCCGGGTGGGGCGGGGCCAAGGTCGCCATCCCGGAGGTGGAGTTCGACAAGACCCAGCGACTGGCGTTCGAGAAGGAGATGCTCGGCCTCTACGTCAGCGACCACCCGCTGATGGGGTTCGAGGCGGCGCTGGCCCGCCACACCGACAGCAATCTCTCGGACATGCGAGAGGAGGACGTGGTGGTGGGGGACCGCTCGCCGGTGCGGACCGTCGGCGGGGTGGTGACCGACCTTCGGCGTTCGTACACGAAGAAGGGTGACCTGATGGCCCGCTTCGTGCTCGAAGACCTGCAGGCGGCGATGGAGGTCTTCGTGTTCCCGAAGACGATGGCCGAGTACGGCGCCCTCATCGAGAACGACGCCATCCTGGTGGTGAGGGGCCGCCTCGACACCCGGGAGGAAGAGCCCAAGATCGTCTGCATGGAGGTCTCCCGCCCGTTGCTCGAGCGGGGCCAGGAGGATCTCCACATCACGCTTCCCCTGGGAGTTCTCACCGACGCCAAGGTTGACGGGCTCAAGGAGGTCCTCGGCGGGCACCCCGGCCACTCGCCCGTGCTGCTCCATGTGGGCGCCAAGGTGCTGCGGCTGCCGCCGGAGTTCAACGTCGACTGCCGCAACGGGCTGGTTGGCGAGCTCAAGCGGCTGCTCGGGCAGACCGCCGTCTTGTCGTGAGAGCGATGACGGCAGCGGCATAAATAGCCTTTGACCTGGTATTTCAGCGCGAGCGGGCGGCCCGAGACAGCCGGTCGGGGCGCGACCCGGTTGGGAACGCCCTGCGTAGAGCCAGTAGACTGACCTCATGCCGATCGTAGTGAGCACCAAGGATTGCACTGCGCTCAGCGACGCTGAGCTGGTCGAAATGGCGGATCTCTGTGCGGACCGCCCTCCCGGTTTCGACATCGGTTTTCTCTCCAAGGAGCGGGAGGCCTGGGTGCTGATCACCCAGGCCCGCGAGGGCAACAAGCTCCGCGGCTACTCCTTTTGCACGCTCGAGCGCATCGGCGGTACGCCGTCGTTGCTTGTAGGGCTGGCCCTGGTCGATCGCACGTCGCGGGCTGAGGCAGCGCTCAAGGGGATCATGGCGGACCAGTACCGCCGGGCCCTGCTCGCCTTCCCCGACGAGGACGTCCTCCTGGGGACGCGGCTGCTGTCGCCCGAGGGCTTCCGTGCCTTCTCCGGTCTCCAGGACGTGGTGCCGTTCCCCGACCACAAGTCGTCCGGCGAGGAGCGCGCCTGGGCGCGGCGCCTCTCCAAGCGGTTCGGCTGCGAGAGCAAGCTCGACGATCGCACGTTCGTCCTCAAGGGAGACGGTTCAGTAGCCGGTGGCCTGGACTTCTTCGCACCAAAGGTGAAGATCCCCTCCGGTGTGGAGACGCACTTCGACAGCTTCGACGCCGACAAGGGCGACCGTCTGGTGGCGTTCGGCTGGGCCATGGCGGAGGACCTCGCCGGGGGCAAGCTCGGGCGCTGAGCGGGGTCAACCCCGGGGGAGCACGGCGGCGCACACCTTGTAGCAGTGACCGTCCCGGGGAGGGCTGACCGTTACCAGGAGGTACTGGGGCTCGAACCCGAGCGCTGAGGCCAAGCTCTTCCCGCTCAGCCGCTCGCGTCGCGCCGCGTCGAGGGCACGGGCCGCGTTGCGGTCCTCCACCGGGAGCCAGACGTCTTCGCGATCCCATCCGAAGCGGACCCAGGTGGAGCCATCGGCCTGGCGGCGGATGAGCTGTGGTTTGCGTGTCGGCTCGATCAGCGCCACGGAAGGGCGGAAGCCGCGGAACTCCCAATAGGGCGCCGACGGCCCCGGAAACCCCAACAAGGGGCCGTCGGGCGAGGCGACCAGTCGCTCCAGAAGCTTGCGGAGCCGGCGCCCCCGCAGGGTCCCGACGTGGCGCGGCAGGTCAGCCACCGTGGTCGCCTCCGGCTGGGCCAGGTCGTCGCGTTCGGGGTCGTCGGCCAAGGTCACCTCGACGACGTCGAAGGTGCTGATGTCGGGGTCGTGCTCCGGCGGCCACGGCACGCGCACCCGCATGACGGTTCGAGTGGCCAGGTCGACCACGGTCGTGTCTTCTCGGGTGGAGGAGAGAACGAGGAGGTGCAGGGTGGAGCCGCCCGCAGTCGGCACGCGCTCCTTGCGGCGGGCCGACCGGCGGGCCAGGCGCGACGCGTCGGTCGGCGTGGTGGGGTTGCGCCGGGGGGACGATGGCTCCTCGGTATCGCCATTGCCGTCGTCGCCGCCGTTGCCGTTGCCGTAGCCGTCGTCACGGCCCTCCCGGGCGATGTCGGCGTCGTCCACGCTCATGGGGAGAGACCTTCCAATTGACCGGCCAAGGTCCCCACGTCACCCGCCGGCATCCGGCAGGAGCGGTCCTGGCAGATGTAGGCCTGCCCGGGCTCGGGCGGCCGACCGGCGAAAAGGGGACCGTCATCGGCGTCACCCCAGGCCACGACGGCCGAGGGGAGCCAGTGACGCCGCACCTCGGCCAACAGGTCGGGCCGGTCTCCGGTGACGACGATCTCGTGGCGTCCCCGCCACATGGGGAGCGCAGCGACCAGATCGGCCAGCGCGCCCGGGTGGCGCTCGAGCAGGGGCCGGGCCAGGTTGAGGGTACGGTCGACGGCCTCGTCGATCCTCGGGTCGTCGACGACCGCGTTGACTCGCAAGAGGGCGGTGACGGCGATCGAGTTCGTGGCCGGCAGCGCTCCGTCGAGGAACTCCTTGGGTCGGACCACCAGGACCTCACCATCCCGACCGGTCGAGAAGAAGCCACCCGCGCCCTCGTCAAAGAACAGGTCGAGCAGCTGATCGACGGCTGCACGTGCCCGCTCCCGCCAGAGGGCACGCCCGGTCCACTCCGACAGGCGGAGACTGGCCTCGGCCAGCCAAGCGTGGTCGGCGGCGACGGCCAGGTGTCGGGCCGGCCCTCCCTGCCAGCTGCGCATCAGGCGGCCTCCGTCGTACATCGACGCCCACAGGAACTCGGCGATTTCTTCGGCTCGCCGCCCGTAGTCCGCAACTCCGGTGCCGGAGGCAGCCTCGGCCAGCGTGGCTGCGGCCATGGCGTTCCACTCCGTCAGCACCTTCTCGTCCCGGGCCGGCTGCACCCGCTGCGCCCGGGCGGCCGCCAGAATCCGGCGAGCCTCCTCGATGTCGTCCGGACGCTCGAGCGGCGCGCCGGGCTCGCGCACGGGGATGGAGCGTCCTTCCCAGTTGCCGTGGGCAGAGATCCCGTACCACTCGGCGGCCGGGGCGACGAGACGGTCGGGGAGCAAAGCCCGTAGCTCGTCGAGCGTGAAGGTGGCGTGGGCCCCCTCTACGCCGCCGGCGTCCGCGTCGAACGACGAGTAGAGCGCGCCCTCGGGTGTGGAGAGGTCGCGCAGCACGAAGTCGAGGGTCTCGGTCACCACCTGCAGGTAGGAGGCTCGGCCAGTCAGCTGCCACGCGTGCAGATAGGCCCGGGACAGCAAGGCCTGGTCGGTGAGCATCTTCTCGAAATGCGGGACCAGCCAGCGGGCGTCGGTCGAGTAGCGGCAGAACCCGCCGACCAGGTGGTCGTAGATACCGCCGGCAGCCATGGCGTCGAGTGTCCGCACGGCCATGTGCCGCGCCTGATCGGCCTCGGACCCGTTGGCGCGCCCAGCTCGGCGTAGGCACAACTCGACGAGGGTCGGCCGGGGGAACTTGGGCGCCGGCCCGAAGCCACCCCATTGCGGGTCGAAGCCGGCGGCGAGTCCTTCCACCACCTGCGCCACCAGCGCGTCGGCGTCGAGCGACTCGACGGCGCCCGGGACGATCAGTCCGCTCGGGTCCTGGCGCGTGGCCTCCTCCGCCTCGCCCAGCGACTCGGCCAGCCTCATCTCCTTGCGCACGGCGTCGGCCAGCGCGTCGGCCTGCGCCAGTACCTGCTGGCGCTCGTTGACCCATGCCTCACCGAGGGCCTGGAGTACCCGGCGG
>Ga0209420_1001203_pt1 | contig 12415 bp, 15 predicted proteins | sample BlaSpr_A8_OM1_O1_FD_187972 | JGI IMG/M metagenome (GOLD analysis project Ga0209420, IMG submission 187972) | Forest soil microbial communities from Thunder Bay, Ontario, Canada - Black Spruce, Ontario site 2_A8_OM1_O1 (SPAdes) (version 2) | ecosystem: Environmental > Terrestrial > Soil > Boreal... | reverse complement strand
AGGTTTCCTCGCCGATCGGCTCCTTGACCGAGAGGAGCTTCGCGCCGGCCTTCGTGACCAGGCCCCGAGCGACCCAATGGTCCTCCTGGTTGCGCGCCCACCGCGAGACGCTCCAGACGATCACCAGATCGACATCGCGCCGCTCGCCAATCTCATCGATCATCCGCCGAAACGCCGCGCGCTTGAGCAGCGAACCGCCCGAGACACCGGGCTCGACGTACTCGCGGACCACGACCGCGCCGTGCCGCTCGGCGTAGCGCTTGCATGCCTCGCGCTGCGCGGGGATTGACAGGCCCTCGGGGTCGTAGTCGGTGTTGACCTGTCCGGCTGAGGACACTCGCAGGTAGATCACGGCGCGCTTGAGCGCCGACGCCAGCGTCGCGTCATCGGACTGCTGTTGCTGTAGGGAGAGCGTAAGGCTCATCGTGCCCTCCGTAGAAGCTCGTCAGCCGTGGGCACATCGGCATCGTTCTCGGCCGACACCAGCCTCGCGCCGGCGTGGTCGAGGCGCTGCCTGATCGTGGCGTCATCGACCGGATTGCGGGCCAGACGGGTGCGGTCACGCACGATCACGTACCTGACCGGCCGCTCGGTGATCCGTCTCAGTAGACCGAGCAATCCCGAGCGGTTCATGCGGTTGCCCGACGCGCCAGCGTCCACATACTCATCCGTGACCGTCGCGCCGAGACGTTCGGCCTCGCGGATGCACACTTCGCGCTGCTCACTGATGCCGTGGCGCTGGTCCTGCTGGTCGGCGGATGCGACGCGCAGGTACAGCACTGCACTCCGGTTGTGTTTGTCGTTGTTGCTCATGGGTGACCTCCTTTCGTCTCCTTACCCTTGCTATGAGCGTTTGCGCTCTCTCGCTTGCTGCGTGGCCGCCATTGGCAGCGCGGGCGGTGCTGGTGACGGTTCCGCGCGCGCTGTGAAAGCCCGAGGACGTGCAGGCGGTGTGCCATGTCCTGGACGGGCACTTGGTAGCGCTCAGCCAAGGCGCTCACGTTGCGCTGCCCGGCCTGCCAGTCGGCGCGCAGCCACGAGGCGGGGATCAGGACACTCAGAGCGAAATCTGTACACAGCCCTTCGCCGCCGGTCCGACTGTCGGCGTGGCGGGCCTTGGCGGTGTGGCCACCGTCGATGATGTGTTTTAGTTCGTGCATGAGCGTCACCCGCCGTTCGGGCCTGGGCAGGTTGCTGTCAATGAGGATGTCCCCGCCGTAGCTGTTGGGTCGGCTGACTCCCAACAGTCCCTTGACTGGCATCTGCTCCATCAGGTAGATGTTCACACCATCAAGCTCGGTTACGATCCAGTCGGGAACCGGCGGTGCGGTGATGTCCGTCGCACGGAGTAGGAGCTTGGCTTGTTGCTCGGCGACCCAGCGTGCTTCACGACGGGATATCCGCCAGGCTGGGGTGAGGGCACGTAAACGTCTCACCAGCCGGGTCGTTTGTGGCCCGGTGTCCACCCGTGCGGCGGCCATCAGTCGTGGAGTTCTCCGTCGGGGTGTTCGCGGCGGCCGCGGCGGATTTGGTCGAAGACTTCCTCGATCTGCGTGATCTCGTGTGGGGTGAGCTGGTACTTCGCGCGGAAGTACGTGCGGATCGGCGGCAGATCGCGGGATATCCGGCCGCGGGTGATTCGGTCGATCCGCTCCGGTGCGATACTCAGCGCCTCGGCGACCCGAGTCAGCTTGCTCGGCGCGGGCGCGAGCATCAGCCCGCGTTCCAGTCTGGCGAGCCAGCCGTAGGACGCCCCGGTCAGCTCGTCCAGTGCGCGTAGCGACAGTTTCCGTGATCGGCGGGCCTGCTTGATGAGTCGTCCGAGCTCGCGGGCCTGTACTTCTGTCATGTGTCATTCCTGTTTACTACCTCCATTGTATTACAAAGTGTGACGTTTGTTAACTATGTATCTTAATCCGGTTGTGACTGTCAACTAGTCATTACCCGTTTTTTCTTTAGATTATATATTGTGGCCTTGGTGTGGTGGCACGTGTGGGTGGCCCAAATCAAGTTGAGATTTGAGCCACCCTGGGTCATTGGCGTGAACGAGAAACCTTTGTGGCTTACGCTGGCTGCTCCAGCAGCGTGATCTTCTCGTTGATGGCGGTCTTGCGCTCATCGGCACTGGCCTGCATTGCCTCGTACTCGGCTTGAGCCTCGCTGGCGCGTTCTTTGGCGACCTCGATCTCAGCGTCGATGCTGTCAATCGCCCGCCTGAGTGTGGCGATCGCTGACTCGACCGCTGTCTCGCTGGTCGTCTCGCGTCGCCGGGTGCGGCGCGTGCCGCCACCGCTTGCGGTGGGGGGAGTGCCGCCGTTGTCCAGCACACGCTTGTGCTGGTAGTAGGCGCCGCGTAGGCTGTCGATCGGCTGGCCGTACTGCTCGGCAAGCGTCTTGAAAGCATCAGCCTTCTTGACCTCACCCGAGACAACCATCGCCTCGACCTGCTCGTAGACCTCTTGTGCCTTGGTCATCGCCAAGTACCTCCTATGTGTGGGAGTGGATATGGTTTACGACGGGCACGAAATTTCGGTCTCATGCACGCCGTCGCACTATTCACCCTGTTACGGTGCCGCCGGCAGTGACATGTGGTTTGCCGTGCAGCACCACAGTTGGGTGTATGTGCAAAACGACGATAGCTCTCACAGCTACGGGAGTTCAAGTCATTCACCCATTTCTTTTCGAACACTTAACATGTGCGTTTTTTGTTTTGTCCTTTCACCCTTTTGGTTGCCGTTTACGGCGGCCGCGTCTGTCGTCGCGCCGTCGTGGCCCAATGGGTGATACGCGCCCGTGCGACCGGCACGTAGCGGCCGTCGCGTTCGACGCCAACGAACCGACGGCCCTCCAACACCGCCGCTGCGCCGGTGGAGCCGCTGCCGGTGAACGGGTCGAGTACCGTCCCGCCCGGCGGGCAGACCAGCCGCGTTAGCCAGCGCATCAGCGTCAGCGGCTTGACCGTCGGGTGCGTGTTGCGCACCAGTCGTACCGAGCCTTTCCCGCGCGCATAGATCGGCACCTGACGCAGCGCCAGCGCTTCGCAGCCGGCCTCGCGCTCTTGCCGGTTGGCCTTGGAGGCGAAGAACAGGCGGCTGACCTCCCGGCCCGGCCGCGGCTCGGTGTCGATCAAGGCGACCGGGCAGTCCGGACGGCAGCGCCCCGGCCGGCAATCCGGATCGTGCGAGAGCACGACGTTTGCCGGCCAGAACCCCCGGCCACCCTCGTGGCGCGGGACACGGGCAGCATCGATCTGGAGCGCACCCGTGCCGTGCGCCGCCAGGTTCGCGTCGAGCGTGCCTGTAAGCGGTTTGCGGGCCAGCAGCACCGGCTCATAGGCCGGTTTCAGACCAAGCCCCAGGCCGCCACCACGCACACGCGATTTCGGCACGCCTTGGGCGTAGAGCCACAGCAGTTGATCGCGGACCTCAAACCCGGCATCCTCCACACCGGCAACCAGCCGGTGAACGGTGCGCGGCGCACCGAACGCCGCCAGCCAGCCGCCCGGCTTGAGTACCCGCAGCGCCTCGGCCGCCCACGCGGTAGTCCAGCGCTGAAAGGCCGACCCCTCGGTCAGCGTGCCGCCGTCCCACGCCTCGCCGCCGAAGCCGATGCCATACGGCGGGTCGGTGACGACCGCGTCCACCGAATTCTCGGGTAGCTCGGGCATGAGCGTCAGGCAATCGGCGTGCAGCAGCAGCCAGCGTGCGGCGTCGCCATACATCACCGGCCTTCCGGTAGTCGTCTCGCTCACGCCGCGCCTCCCGCCACCGTGGTGTCGGTCGCCGGACCGCAGAGCACCCCAAGGGCCTGCTCGCTGGTCGCCACCGTGAACAGCCGCCGCACGGGCGCAGGCAGCCTCCGGTGGATGTCCGTAAGCAGCGTCACCCGACGCGCGTCGGGCACGATCCACAGCACCGAAGGGAACACTCCGGTCTTGGCCTGCTCCACCCCGGAGCGGAAATACTCGTGGTAGGCGTGGTGCTGGCGGGTCAACTGGCCCCGGCGCTCCGTGCCGAGGTCCACCTCGACCAGGAGGTGGTCCTCGTAGTCGCCGATGCCGAGCCGCACGTAGGCGTCGGGCTTGAGGACCCCGGCCGCGCCGCCGAGCCGGGTATAGGGTCGCCAGCAGGCGGGCTCGGCGTCGAAGTCCAGCAGCTCCAGCCGCCCGGCCCGCTCGGCTTCCCGCAGCCGCACATACAGGTCGCTGACGGCGAGCGCGTGCGCCGTCCACGGCGCGCCCGGCTCGTGCGCGCCACGGGAGCGCGGTAGCCCCTCGCCGGCCCAATACGCCACCATCCGCCGCCCCGCCGGGCCGAGGGCGTACAGCCAGGAGCCCGAGCCACCACCAGCCCCGCCACGGTGGCGCTCCAAACGCTCAAGCACCCGCTGCTCGACCAGCCGGCTCAGCACCCGACGAGCCACCCGGGAACGAGTACGAAAATTAGAAGAATTAGAAAAAGAATAAAAAAATAGATCAGCGAGTTGCCGCCCACTGACCAAGGTGAGACGAGCGACCGTCGCCACGATCTGCCTCTCACGGAGAGGCATCCCATCAGCCAACGCCACCAACCGGGGCACACTGACCCGGCTCACCTTCGACCTCCCGCGAGCAACAACACACACAGCAGGAGGGAAAGAGCCCCTGGCGTTATTCGCCGAAAAGCCCCATGCCACAAGGGCGAATGACGGCCGTGACTCAGAGCGAACGGTACAGCGACCGGCACACCCCGAAAAAGCAGACCGCAGCTCATGGTGCCGGTCTCCGGCGACGGCGCAACGGCGTCTCATCAGCCTCCACGCCCGGCGAGGACTGGCCGCTCAGGCCGTGGCGCGTGAGCAGCGCCGCGTCGACATCCTCGGGACGACGGCCGTAGCGCTCAGCCGACTCCCGGCGCACCGCCTCGGGGTCGCTGATCGGCTCCGCTGGCGGCAACGTGCGGCCCGTGACCGGCGGGCTGACATCGCCCGGGCCAAGCCCGATACGCGCCGCGATCTCAAAGCGCCCGAGCGCTTGCAGCTCCTCCTCGCTCACGCCCGGCAGCTCACGCGCCAGCAGCTTGGCGTCATCGGCGTTCTGGCGGAACGCCACGAGCGCCGCCGCGTTCGTGAGCGCCGCGCGGGCCAGGTCGGCGGGCAGCTGGGTGATCGATTGTGCGGAGAGCGTCAGGCCGACACCCAGGCCGCGGGCCAGCTCAAACAGCGAGTCCAGCGGCATCGGGATGTCGGTGAACACTCTTGGCTCATCGACATAGACGTTGTACGGCCGGCGCTTGGCAGCCGGCAGCTGCGCGCGGCCCTGCACGGCCTGGAAAAGCTCGTGGATCACGAGCGCCGCCAGCAACCTCGAGGCCGGCGAACCGATCAACCCCGGCGACAGCGACACGACCACCACCAGCCCACGGCCGAGCACCTCGCGCATGTCCCACTTCGGCTCCGGTTGCGCCACCACTGAGCGGACGACGCGCCGGCCGACCAGCTCGTTGACTTTATTCAGCGGCGACCCGAGCTGCTGCGCGCGAGCCTCCGGGCTGAGCGCCTCGAACTCCGCCCACACCGCCCGCAGCAGCGGATCGCGCAAGCCGCCCGCCAGGCGACGGCGATAGCCCTCCGACGCGAACAAAAAGGGCAGGTCAGCAAGCGTCGCCGTGCGGTCATGCGCCAGCGTCACCAGCCCCGCCCGCAGCCACTTATCCGAGCGCACGCCCCACGAATCAATGAAGATCGAGCGGAACATGCCGAGCACCAGATCGCCCGCCAGCTCCGGGTCGCCACCACCGAACACCCGCAGCCCCGGCACCGGACCCGGACGAGCAGGATCAAGCACGATCACATCACCCCAGCGGCGCTCGGGCACCAGCCGCAGGATCTCCTCGGCGAGGTCGCCCTTACCGTCGAGCACCAGACAGCCACGACCAGCCGCCAAGTCTTGAGCCACCGCCGCCGCCAGCAGCGCGGACTTCCCGACACCCGACGGCCCGGCCACAACCATATGGCTGAGCGCACCAACGAGCGGTTGAGCGAGCGCTCGCCGCTCCATCCCCGGCCACGTCGAGTACGCCAGCACCCGCCCGCCCTGACGCGGTATCCGCGCCGAGGGCATCAGCAGCGGCGCGACACCGAGTACCAGGCCCGGCACCCGCGGCGCATCGATCGGCCAGCCGACCACGCCCGTGAGTTCAGCCGGCGAGAACCGACTGCCACCACTGAGCGGCACACCCTCCACGAACCGCTGCAGCCGCGCCGAGCGGCAATAGCGAACCACAGGCAGACCACGCAGCCCAGTCCGGGCGCGCAGCACCGCCACCACCCGGGTCAGCAGATTCACGCTCCGTCCGTCGCCGCCGGCAGCAACCGCAACCACCGCACGGGCCAGCAGCACCGGCCCACCGTACTTGGAGCGCAGCGCCGGCAGGTGTGCCGGGTCGATCGACGGCTCACGCCACAACCACCCAAGCGGCTGCTGATTATGAGCCTGCGAGCGAGACTGACGCCCCGACAGATACGGGCCGCGCGCCGGCCGCAGCGTCCAGCGCACCATCACCCGCTCACTACCGCGCAGACCAGACATCGCCCCGAGCAACGCCGCGGCCGTCTCACCATTGTGATCAGAGCGCAGCAGCGGGTGACGGCCACCCCAGCGCAACCGCGCCGCCACCCGCCACGCGCTCGGCTCGCTCGATTCCACAGACTCCAGCCGCACACCCGGCAACAGACCACGCAAATGCGCGCGCAACATCCCAACCACCGCCGGCTCAGCCCGCAGGTAATGACGAATACCATTCACGTCACCAACCAGCTCAAACACCACCCTCGTAGACGTCGGCAGACCCGAGATACCGCCCAGCACCCCCCACACCGCGCTCTCGGTGACATCCGGGCCAAACCGCAGTTCGACCGTCTCCATCCCTACCTGCCGCCTTTGATCAACGAGTAGCGCCGCCAGCGCCCCGCCGAGCACCAGCAGCACACCGGCCAAAATCGCCGCCACTACGACACCTCCGGCACATCAAGGGGCTGATCCCGATCGACCTCAGCCGACAACACTGTCTTCACCTCTTCGCCGGCTGGTGGGACAGGCTGCGAGCGCTGGGTGCGGTCCTCGACCTTGCCCTTAGCCAGCAGCCAGATAGCGACCTCCATCTTGGTCTCATCCAGCTTGCTCAACCGATCCTCACGAATCTTAATACTGTGTGGCTTACGCCGTCCCATCGCTCACCTCCCTTCACTATTAGCTTGTGACGCGACGTCACATACCATCCTGCAACAGAATGTGAAATATGTCAACAACATTATTTGTTTTACAGGCGATATGAAGCGACAATTGTTTTCTTACAACTGCGTGTACCACCAGATCAGACGCAGCACTGCAATCACCGCAGCCAGCACCACCAGCGCTGGCAGTAGCCGTGGGAGCACACCGGCCAGCACTTGCAAGCTGATCGCCGCCACCACCAGCCAGGCGATGATGCGCTCCCAGCTGGGCGGCTGATGGCTGCTCACGACTCGCTCCCTTCGCTTGCTGATCCGCCTGCGACTGGCGGTTTCAAAGCAAGCCTGAGCGAGACCCGAGTTATTGACCAACCTGCAATCTTTGGAGCCATGCCGAGGCCACAGCTCCCCCCGCATCTGGTGCCCCGTCAGCCAAAGACCGTGCTGGCCTGGAGCATGCAGAAGCTGAGGCAGGTCAACGGGATCACCGGCAAGCAGGTGGCCCAGGAGTTCGGCTGTAGTCCGGCCCATATCTCACGGGTGGAGCAGGGCAGCTCCAAACCCAGCCGGGAGCTGGTGCAGTTCTATGAGGACAGGTTCCAGGCTGACGGTCTGCTGCTCAGTCTGTTCGAGGTGGCCGTCCATGCCCCGGAGCAGGAACGCCGCCGAGCTGGCGGCAAGCGGCCGAGGCTCCATAGAGCCATCCCCGGCGATGCCTCAGCCTTCATCGACGACACCATCCCCCACGGCACGCGGTTGTCTCCGGGCCAAGTGTTTGAGAAGGTCTGGCGGATCAAGGACAGCGGCACCGTGCCGTGGCAGGGACGGAGGCTGGAACGGCAAGGCCCCTTGACCGGGCCAGGGCTTATTACGTCTCTGCGTTATGTGGACGTGCCGGACACCCAGCCGGGAAGCATCGCCACCATCACGGCCCCGCTAAAGGCGCCCACCTACGATTGCAGCTCGATCGCGTACTTCAAGATGATCGACTCAAGAGGACAATTCTGTTTTCCCGACTCGCATCAGCTCGGCTTGGATGTGCTGGTGCGGGTGGAGGGGCAGCGGCCCGAGGAGGTGTAAAGCTTCTGTAATCCCAGGGAGCTTTCCAGCTTGCAGAAACATGCCGCGAGTGCTACCTTCGGATGAAAGCGTCGATCAATGGAGGCATCAAGGCTATGGGTAAGGCAAGCGCAATAGCGCAACGACTCCGCACTCAACCCCTGTCGCCGGCAGAGATTCGGGCTCGGCAGGCCGCAATCGACATTGCCGACGATGACGTTTATCCGAACCTCGATGGGCAATTCGTGCGGCGGTCGTCGCCGCCCGTGGCAGTGCGCACCACCGTCGAGTACACCGAGGTACGTCGTTACTACCGCGAGGTACGGGAGCATGTAGTCGGGCTGGCGTCACGGATTGAATGGGATTAGAACTCTAAGTCAACGTGTCACGCGGTATGCCACATGCCGTGAGTCGGATGGTCTGGTGGGATAGCCGGGACGTTGCTGAGTTCCTCCACCATTGGATAGGCATGAGGTGTTTCAATCTCGATTCCATATGCTTTGGCCGCAAGCTGTAAGTATCGCCTCGTCGGCAACACGACGGCCTCGGCAAAGCCTTCCGCATTGCGTAGTGCCACCCCTTCCCTGACGTCCTCACCCGAGAGGCGATCGAGCACACTCTGGACGCGCACGGTGTCGTCTACCTCCACCTCTGGACAGCCTATCTGTAGCAGTAGCCTGCCGCCCTCTTTTGTTCTAAGTTCGTCTGGCCCCAATGGGGGGCGTGGGTTCTCTCGCAGGCGTTTGACAATCTCGGAGGCGCTTACACGCTTGTGTTCTGCCATATACTTGTTCACCTTTGCTGATGACTGCTAGTAACTACAACTACTATTACGGCAAAGTCGGTTCCATGTCAATCACATTGCCGACAATAGTCGTGACCGGTGTCACCACACTAGAGCGCAATGTCCACGCCTGAGCGCTCCGCACGTATCGACGGTCGCGTCAACTTGGAGCTACTCGCTACGCAGCTTGTGGTAGTCGTCGGGGTTGGCACCGTCGGATCGCAGGTTGCAAGGGAACTAGCCAATGCCCATGTGGGCCGACTGCTCCTGATCGACCCTGACGTGCTGAAAGAAGAGAACTTGCCGCGCTTCGCTTTCACGAATCCGCGCTATCTCGGTAGGAACAAGGCCGTAGCCATGACGCTGTATTTGGACGAAGAGATACGCACGACCAGGCCGGAAGCCCTACCGATTGCGATTGACGACTCTCTATCCAATAGAGAAGTTGATGAACTCCTAATGGACGCCGACCTGATCGTGGCGGCCACTGGTGAGCCGGCTGTCCAGCGCCGACTCGGTCGGCGGGCCTTGGCGCTCAATATTCCGGCGATCTTTCCCTCCCTCGCTGAGGCTGGCGATGGTGAGGTCTTTGTGCAATTTGATCGGAGCCTGCCGTGCTTCTTTTGTTGGCAGGGCTTCCGTGACACCGATGCTGGCGTGCATGCCGTTGCCGCACTCAACATCGACGCCTTGCCGATCATCGAGCGGGCCACACATCTAGCCCTCGGCCTGCTGGACGCCAACTGCGCCTATGCCGACCTGTTGTGGCCCGATCCTGGACGCGATCAAACACAGCTATTTACATATAGCGGTGGAACTCCAAGCGCAAAGTCAGTCCTCAGACGTCCAAACTGCCCGTCATGCGGAGGCAGCCCGCCACCACCGCTATCGAGACCGCCCATTCCATCTGGTCCGCCTCAGTCCACACCGGCGCCAGCACCGCCGCCGGAGGTGGATTTCTCTGTTTTGATCGCATTGGCCGTGGCCGTGTTGGTGGTCGCGGTGATTATCGTAGGCGCTGCTTCTGGTGGTGGTAACTCACAATCCCCGTCGCCTCCAACAGCGACCGAGACCTCAAAGGCTGGCACCTCGGCCGAAGAAGCGACCACCTCGACTGCTACCCAGCCGCCGCCGACTACGACCACACCGCCTACCACGGCTACCACTGAAACGGCGCCTCCAACGTGTGGCACGCCGGCTCAATGCGTAGAAGAAGGCGCAAATGCAGCAGGCGGCGAATCCAATACGACACCTACTGAACCGCAGCACGAACCAACAGCCACGGCAGCATCTGCGCCACAAGGCACCAGTGTAGCGACTGCGCTTCCGATAGAACCTGGAGTCGAAGAGACGGGCAACTCCGGCACCGTGGCCTACGGTGAAGGCAGTTGTGGTGCTGAGCAGGGACAATTCTGGAAGGCCACGCTCAACGAAGGCGAAGTCGTAACCATCGTCTGGGGAGGGCCAAATGGCAGCGCAATGGGCCTGGATATCTGGCCCCCAGGAACAGGCGATGTCCACGGGTCAGGCGAAGGGCGAGTGACCTACGAGTCAACTGAAGGCGAACACACCGAAGAGACTTTTACGGCGCCCACAACAGGGGTGTATCCAATCGTGATTGATGATAGCTGCGGCGCACCTGGCGTATTTCACTTTACACTGACGACACGATCGGGCTGATGCTAGGCGTTGCCCTATGTGGCCCGGCAGATGTCGCCTCAGCTACCGTCTCAACACATAGCTCCGGCTCACACTTGTCGGCACCCCACCACTCGGCGTAAACGTCGCTTGGCTCATCAGCTTCACCCGCCTAGCGTGCCCCAGCATCCGCCTTCCCGCGGCTGTCAGCGTGAGCTTGACCGTGCCTGGCCCCGGCCCGGCAAACGTCAGCTTGCCACTGGCGATCAGTACCGGCTTGCCCTTCTTGGCGAGCTTCGCTCCCGGCGGCACCTGCCACCACTGCATGACCAGTGTCCCGGCCTCCAGGGCCGTGTAGCTGAGAGTGAGTCCACCAGGCTTGAGCAGAGCCGGGATGGTGGCCGTCATGCCTGATGGGACAAGCGGTCGAGTGAGGGATGCCACCACCTGCGCATTGCTGATGGGCGGTGGTAGGAGAACGAATGGGTGTTTGACCGGGCCATCGCAGCAGGACACCACCGGCATTCCGCCCGTACCGCCACCGTTGTTGTTTTCCCCTTCTTTTGGCGATTCCTTGTGTTCTTCATGCGGTGGTTCTTTGTGTTCTTCTTTGCCCGGTTCTTCGTGGTGTTCTTCTTCTTTCGGTTCTTCATGGGGCGGTTCTTCGGTGCCATTGCTGCCGATGATGACATTGCCACCACTGTCAGTCACCACGCAGAAGGAGACTGACGCACAGGTGATCCCTGTCAGGCCGAAGCCTTGGTCGATCGGCACCGCTTCCCAGGCACTTGCCCCGCCGGTTGGATCAGCTGAGACGAGCCCATTGCCAGCTCGATCAACCGCAGCACAGTATGACGCCGACGGACAGGCCACCGCTGTCATGCGGTTGTTGCCGACGACCTGCGTCATCGTCCAGGCACTGACGCCGCCAGTCGGGTCAGTCGATGTCCAGATGTGCCCCTGACTGTTCACGATCACGCACAGCGTCGTCGTCGGGCAGGACAGGCCCACCGAAGCGACCCGAGTATCTAGTTTGGTCGTCGTCCAAGCGCTACTGCCGCCCGTGGGGTTCGTACTTGTCACCACGTTGCCTTCGCTATCTACGGCCACGCAGAGACTGATGGCAGGGCAGGAGATACCTTCGAGCTGCGTGAAACCGGCACTGAGGTTGGTCGTCATCCAGGCGCTGACATCCCCGGTCGGATCAGTCGTGGTCAGCACCGCATCACCGCCGCTGATGGCTTGGCCGGCTGCCACGCAGAACGCAGTCGTCGGGCAGGACACGGCGATCGGCCTGCCTGTGCTCAAGACTTCCGTCGTGGCCCAACTGCTGGCGCCACTAGTTGGCGCGCTGGAACTCAGCAGCCTGGCCGTACTGGAGGCCGCCGCCACGCAAAGACTGGTCGTCGGGCATGCCACGCCGGCGATGCCGGGCCGCGCAGCCGAGACCAGGCCGCTCGTCCAAGTGCTCACCCCACCCTTTGGGTTGGTGGAAGTCGCAATGTTGGCGGCATTGTCCACGGCCACGCAGAGTGTTGACGTGGGACATGAGACGCCTGTCAGCTCATTGACGCCTTCCGGGTCGAGTGTCGGTGTTTCATGCCACGCACTGGCACCACCCGTCGGGCTAGTGGGTTCCCCGGCAACGTTTGCCGGTTTGGATAACCAGGGGTGATGGTGCTGGCGGCGAAGTCCTGTGATCGAGATCGCTACTCGACCGGGAGG
>Ga0209420_1001202_pt1 | contig 12420 bp, 11 predicted proteins | sample BlaSpr_A8_OM1_O1_FD_187972 | JGI IMG/M metagenome (GOLD analysis project Ga0209420, IMG submission 187972) | Forest soil microbial communities from Thunder Bay, Ontario, Canada - Black Spruce, Ontario site 2_A8_OM1_O1 (SPAdes) (version 2) | ecosystem: Environmental > Terrestrial > Soil > Boreal... | reverse complement strand
TCGGCGCTGGTGCTCACCACGCCGGTGGCCACCAGCGCCAGCCTGCGGCCCGGCTCCCCTTCGATGACACCGAACCCGCACCGGGTGAGCCCGGGATCCACGCCGAGCACCCGCATGCGGCTCACCATCCCGGTCCGGACGAACACGTGTTCGGACGTGACACTACCGGGTCGCCGGCCCGGGCCGCCGTCACCCGGGCGGCGTGTCGCCGGTCAGAAGCTGTCGAGCAGGAACGCCTTCCCGGCGAGTGCCGCGTCCAGCGCCTCGTCGGCGCTGGGGTCGCCGCCTGCGACCAGGCCTGCGCGGCGCAGCGTGTCCATGGGAACACCCCCGTAGAGCGCGGCGAAGCCGCGGGCGCCCAGCCGGACCGGCCGGGCCGCGGAGACCGGCGGGCGGCTACGCGTAAGGGCCCCCTTCCCGCCGCCGACCTCCAGCGTCCATAGGCCGGCGTTGGACGGCAGCTGGGCGTCGTCGATCTGCAGCCCGACCGCGAGCGTCGCGGTCGCGGGGAAGCCGCGCCCGGCGACGGCCGCGGGCGCGTCCACCACCCGGAGCATCCACTGCCAGCGGCTTTCCAGGCCAAGGTCCGGCTCACGGGTAAGCCAGGCGACCGGGTCGTCCGGGCTCACCACCGCGCGCACCAGCTTGACCATGGGGGCGTGCGAGCCCACGATCGACCACAGGGCCCGGGTGGTCTCCGGCGATCCGGCGACCAGCACCCGCACCGAGATGTCGCCGTGGCCCTCGTGCCAGCCGTAGGCGAGGAAGCCGTCGGCCGCCAGGTAACAGAACCGGTTCAGGTCCGACAGCCACCAGCGGCGGATTGTGGCGGCGTCATAGGTCGCCGGGCCGCAGTGCCTGGCCGACTCGTGCACGGCCCCGAGGACCGCGATCACCTCATCAGCGTCACCGGGTTCTGCCCGCCGCACGCCCGGCAGGCCCGGCAGCGGCTGCGCGGGGCCGTCCGGCGGCAGCAGCGAGGCGATCGAGCGAGCCCCGATCACCCCCCGGTACAGCCCTCCGGCCAGCTCCCAGCCCAGCGACCGGTACAGCGGCGCGGTGGCCGGATAGAGCACCGACAGGGCGTAGCCGCGGTCGGCGATCACCCGCAGCAGCTCGGTCATCAGCGCGCGGCCGGTGCCGCGGCCGCGCTGCTCGGGCGCGACCTTGACCCCGCCGACGCCCGCCATCGGCACCGCCCGGCCGTGCCACCACTGCCGCATGTCGTGGAACATCGCGACGCCAACGGGCTGCGGCCCATCGAAGGCCGCGAAATACCGGCCGCCCTCGACGGCGGCACTGGCCTCGGCCAGCCAGTCAGGCCTCCTGGCCTCACTCACCGGGCCGAAGGCCCGCCGGCCCAGGTCGACCTCGACCTCGAGATCGTCATCGGGCCCCAGCTGCCGGATGTCCACCGGTCAGTCCAGGCGCTCGATTACCTCGTCGGGGACCGAGTAGTTCGCGTAGACGTCCTGCACGTCGTCGGAGTCCTCGAGCGCCTCGATCAGCCGGAACACCCGCTTGGCCTGGTCCTCGTCCAGCGGCACCTCGACCGTCGGCAGGAACGCGGCGTCGGCCGACTCGTAGTCGATCCCGGCCTCCTGCAGCGCCTTGCGCACGGCGACCAGATCGGTGGCCTCGCTGACCACCTCGAGTGAGTCACCGAGGTCGTTGACCTCCTCGGCACCCGCGTCGAGCACGGCGGTGAGCACGTCGTCCTCGGTGACCCCGTCGGCCTTGCCGACGATCACCACGCCTTTGCGGTTGAACAGGTACGACACCGAGCCGGGGTCGGCCATGGAGCCGCCGTTGCGGGTGAGCGCCGTGCGCACGTCGGCGGCGGCCCGGTTCCGGTTGTCGGTGAGTGTCTGCACCAGCACGGCCACCCCGCCGGGGGCGTACCCCTCGTACGTGACAGTCTCGTAGGTGGCGCCGCCGGCCTCGAGCCCGGCGCCGCGGCGCGTGGCCCGGTCGATGTTCTCGTTCGGGACCGAGTTCTTCTTCGCCTTCTGGATGGCGTCATACAGCGTCGGGTTCCCGGCCGGGTCGGCCCCGCCGGTGCGCGCGGCGACTTCGACGTTCTTGATCAGCTTGGCGAACAGCTTGCCGCGCTTGGCGTCCACCACCGCCTTCTTGTGCTTAGTGGTGGCCCACTTGGAGTGGCCGCTCATGTGTTGTCCTTCACGATGTCTACGAATAGCTCATGGATGCGCCGGTCCGGGGTCAGCTCGGGGTGGAAGGCCGTGGCCAGCAGCTGGCCCTGCCGCACGGCGACGATCCTACCGGTGCGCTGCTCGGTGCCCAGGATGGTGACGTTCTCGCCATTCTGCTCTACCCAGGGCGCCCGGATGAAGACCGCGTGCAACGGGCCTGCCGAGTCTGCACCGGGCAGCCCGGTCAGGGTGATGTCGGTCTCGAAGGAATCGACCTGCCGCCCGAACGCGTTGCGGCGCACGGTCATGTTGATGCCGCCGAACGTCTGCTGGCCGGCCGCGCCGTCAGCGAGCCGGTCCGCCAGCATGATCATCCCGGCGCAGGACCCGAACGCGGGCAGCCCGGAGGCGATCAGCTTGCGCAGCGGCTCGAGCACCTCGAAGGCGACCGACAGCCGCCACAGGGTGGTCGACTCACCGCCCGGGATGACCAGGCCGTCCAGGCGGTGGAGTTCTTCCGGCCGCCGGACCGGGACCGCGGTTGCGCCGACGGCTTCGAGCGCGCGCAGATGCTCGGGGACATCCCCCTGCAGGGCGAGCACCCCGATTACCGGCACCGCGTTCATCCTTCCCCCGGGCAGCGTGACGCCGAGGCCTTGCAGCCTCAGAGCATTTAGGGTTAACAACAGTAAAACGCCCTGGCGCCGGCCTATCTTCCCGGTGGCTCCGGGCTACCAGCCGCGGCCGGCGTAGTGCTGGTCGGCGGGCAGGGTGTCCAGGTTGATGCCCACCATGGCCTCGCCCAGGCCGCGGGAGACCTTGGCTACCACGTCCGGGTCGTCGTGGAAGGTGGTGGCCTTCACGATGGCGGCGGCTCGCTTGGCCGGGTCGCCGGACTTGAAGATGCCCGAGCCGACGAACACGCCCTCGGCGCCGAGCTGCATCATCAGCGCGGCGTCGGCCGGGGTGGCGATGCCGCCCGCGGTGAACAGGACGACGGGCAGCCGGCCCGCCCTGGCCACCTCGGCGACCAGCTGGTATGAAGCGCCGAGCTCCTTGGCCGAGGTGAACAGCTCCTCCTCGGGCAGCCCGCGCAGGCGCGCGATCTCCGACCTGATCGACCGCATGTGCCTGGTGGCCTCGACCACGTTGCCGGTCCCGGCCTCGCCCTTAGAGCGGATCATGGCCGCGCCCTCGGCGATGCGCCGCAGCGCCTCGCCCAGGTTGGTGGCGCCGCACACGAACGGCACGGTGAACTTCCACTTGTCTACATGGTGGGCCTCGTCGGCCGGGGTCAGCACCTCGGACTCGTCGATGTAGTCGACCCCGATGGCCTGCAGGACCTGCGCCTCGGCGAAGTGGCCGATCCGGCACTTGGCCATGACCGGGATCGATACCGCCGCGATGATGCCGTCGATCATGTCGGGGTCGCTCATCCGGGCCACGCCGCCCTGGGCCCGGATGTCGGCCGGCACCCGTTCCAGCGCCATGACCGCGACCGCGCCAGCATCCTCGGCGATCTTGGCCTGATCAGGCGTGACCACATCCATGATCACGCCGCCCTTGAGCATCTCCGCCATGCCGCGCTTCACCTGCGCGGTACCCGTGGCCGCTCCAGTGGAATCAGCGTTGACAGTAGACACGCGAACCTCGCTTGATCAATCGTGACTGCTTATCCCCCCATCGTATGGCCCGCGGACAGGGCGGGGCTCAGGCCAGGGGGGCGCCGGCCTTGTCGGCGATCAGGGAGTCATCCATCTCGAAGAACTCAGGGGCGGGCGCCTTGCCGGACAGGTGCAGCACCCGGGCCAGCCGCCGGTTCCTGGCGTCCCTGGTCGCTGCCACCATGTCGTTGTAGAACTTGCGGGCCAGGAACACCTGGTGCGCGGTCTCCTCGACCTCGGTGAGCAGCTCATCGGCGCCTTCCTTGCCGCTCAGCGAGGCCCGGAAGTCCGGCTGGCTGAAGGCGGCCCGCAGCGCCCGGGTCAGGTCGCTCTCGGCCAGGTCCCGCGGCCGGTCACCGTCGCGGGTCCGCGTGCCGTGGATCGCGCTGGCCAGCAGCAGGCTGGTGGCCGGGTCGAGCAGCCCGGAGGTGGCCAGCTCCAGGGCCGCCGAACTGCGGCGCAGCAGGGTCGCGTCCAGCGCGACCCGGGCCATGTCCACCCGCGTGTGCAGCCGGTCGATCCGCCCGGCCCGCCAGGAGACCCACACGCCCGCCAGCAGCGCGGCCGCGATGATGATGACGATGTAGGTGATGATCATGACGGCACGTCCTGGGCCACGGCCACCCCGGTGCGGCCGAGCATCACCGTCTCGTAGACCAGCAGCACGTCGCGGGCGACGATCGACCAGTCGTACTGGGCCACGGCGGCCAGCGCGGCGGCCGACAGGCTGGCGCGCCGGGCCGGGTCATCGAGGAGCCGCCCGGCTGCGCGGGCCAGGTCGGCGGGGTCCCCGGTGGCAAACAGCTCACCCGCCTCGCCGCCCTGGAGCACCTGACGGAACGCCTCGATGTCACTGGCCACGATCGGCACTCCGGCGGCCATGGCCTCGGCGGTCACGATGCCGAACGACTCGCCGCCCGTGTTCGGCGAGCAGAACACGTCCACCGAGTGCAGCACACGGATCTTGTCTTCCTCGCTGACCTGCCCCAGCATCACGACCCGGTCCCGCAGGTCGGCGGGCACCCGGTACAGCACCTCCTCGGCGTCCGCGGCCCGCCCTGCCACCAGCAGCCGCAGCCCGGGCCGCTGCGGGCCGAGGATCTCGAACGCCTTGAGCAGGACGTGCAGGCCCTTGCGCGGCTCGTCGAGCCGGCCCAGGAAGCCGATGGCGCCACCGGGTCCCGGCCAGCCCGGCAGCGGCTCGGCCTTGCGGTAGTGGCGGGTGGCCACGCCGTTGGGGATGACGACCGCGTCGCCGCCGATGTGCTCCACCAGCGTGGTCCGGGCCGCCTCGGAGACCGCGATCCGGCCGTTGATCTTCTCCATCCCGGTCCGGACGACCGGGTAGGTGACCAGCAGGATGCGTGAGCGCGGGATCGCGGTGTGCACGGTGGCCACGATCGGCCCGGTGGCCACCCAGCAGGCCAGCAGCGACAGGCTGGGGATCTCCGGCTCGTGCACGTGCAGCACGTCGAAGCCGCCCTCCCTGATCCAGCGCCGCACCCGGCTCACCGACAGGAAGCCGAACGACAGCCGGGCCACCGACCCGTTGTACGGCACGGGGACCGCCCGGCCGGCCCCCACCACGTAGGGCGGCAGCGGCGTATCGTCGTCCGCCGGGGAGATCACCGAGACTTCGTGCCCGGCGTCGATGAGCGCCTCGGCCAGGTCCCTGATGTGCTGCTGCACGCCCCCCGGGACGTCCCAGGAGTACGGGCAGACGATGCCGATCTTCATGATTCGCTGTCCCTGGGCGCGGGTACCCGGACCGGGCTCAGCCGCGCCGGGTCCAGGTCAGCGGTGAAGACCCGCTGCAGCATGTGCCAGTCCTGCGGGTGCTCGGCGATGGCCTGCTCGAACACGCGGGCCAGCTGCTGGCTCATCTCGGCGATCTTCTCGGCCCTGGTGCCCGAGGCCGGCACCGGGATCTCCTCGTAGATGTGCGCTCCCCAGTCGTCGCCCTCGAACCAGGTCCCGACCGGCATCAGCGCCGCGCCGGTGTGCACGGCGAGGGCGGCGGTGGCGGCGATCCGCGCCTGTTCCCCGAACAGCTCGACCTCGACGCCGGTCTCCTTCAGGTCACGGTCGCTGACCAGGCAGACCAGGCCGCCCGCGCGCAGCCGCTGAGCCAGGGTCCCGAACGGGCTGTGGCCGCCGGTCAGCGGCAGGACCTCCATGCCCAGGCTCTGGCGGAACCTGACGAACGCCTCGTAGACCGATTCCGGCCGCAGCCGTTCCGCTACGGTGGTGAACGTGCCGGCCCCGCGGGCGACGACCCAGGCCCCGGCCTGCTCGAAGTTGCCCATGTGGGGCAGCGCGATGACCACTCCGCGGCCAGCCTTCAGACAGGCGAACATGGCCGCCTCGCCCTCGGGATCGATATGCATCCCGGACACGATCCGCTCGATGGGTATGGTCGGCAGCCGGAACACCTCGAGCCAGTACCTGGCGTAGGAATGCAGCGCAGCGCGGGACAGGGCACGCAGTTCCTTACCGTCCACCTCGCGCTGGCCCTGGGAGTAGCTCAGCACCCGGCGCAGGTTGGCCTCAAGCACCTGGACCTTCGGTCCCTGCCGCCGCCAGGCGATGTCCCCCACCTCGCTGAACGCCCACCGCGCCCACGATTCGGGCAGGCGGCAGATCAGCTTCCAGCCGAGCTGGTAGGCATACCCGGTCAGCCGCTCGCTGAGCCGGCGGCCGAAGCCTGCGGACCCGGCTCTCCCCGATGAACCCGTCACGCCAACCTTCCTAACCCGCCCGGCTCCACGGGAACCTTCGCGGACTGGTAGACCGCGCGCACGCGCTGGCCGAGAGTGAAGGCGCTGCCCGCCGCGAGCGCCCACAGCCCCACGTTCAGAATGTACGGCACGCCGAGCCCGGAAACGCCGACGGCGACGAGCGAGATGACCATGCGCTCGGGCCGTTCGATCAGGCCCACGTCGCAGCGCAGCCCGAGGCCCTCGGCCCGCGCCTTGGTGTAGGACACCAGCTGGCCCACGACCAGGCAGAACAACGACACCCCGGCCAGCAGGGGGTTGTGCCCGCCGAGCATGAACCACACCACCAGGCCGCAGAAGATGGCGGCGTCGGCGATCCGGTCCATGGTCGAGTCGAGGAACGCGCCCCACTGGCCCGTGGTCCCCTTCATCCGGGCCAGCACGCCGTCCAGCATGTCGAGGAGCACGAAGATCGTGCAGGTGAAGGCGCCGGGGAACAGCTCGCCGATGGGGAACAGGCCGAGCGCCCCGCCGGCCACCCCGACCGTTCCGACGATGGTGATGGCGTTAGGCGTGACCGGGGTCCGCGCCAGGAGGGCGCCGACCGGGGTGAACAGGCGCGTCATGGCGGGCCGCAGCACGTTCAGCATGGCCGTCCGATACTACTTGGCCAACCCGCGACCGCCCTAATGGGCTGAGCTTGACTTTCTGCGGCCATTGGAGAGTGTTGCTGTCCGGGCTGACTGAGCTTCACTTTCTGGCAACCGGGCAGATTCTTGGCGTGGGGGTTGTGGTCACGGTGCTCGCGGGTTAAGGCTGGTCGTGCGCACCAGCAAATCGCAAGGAGGCGAAGGCAATTGGCAACTTCACCGAGTGGACCGGGAGGAGCCGCGGGCAGGGCACCGGCGGCCGACCAGGTACGGAACGTGGTGCTGGTCGGCCATTCTGGTTCCGGCAAGACCAGTCTGATCGAGGCACTGCTCGCCGCGACGGGGACCATCCAGCGGCAGGGCAGCATCGAAGAGGGCACCACGGTCAGCGACTTCGATGAGGTCGAGATCAGGCAGCAGCGTTCGGTCAACCTGACGCTCGCGCCGCTCGTGCACAACGGCATCAAGGTCAACCTGCTCGACACGCCTGGCTACGCCGACTTCACGGGGGACCTCCGGGCCGGGCTGCGGGCGGCGGACTCGGCGCTGTTCGCCATCTCCGCCACCGACGGGATCGACGGCCTGACCAGGATGCTGTGGGAGGAGTGCGCCGCGGTCGGCATGCCGCGCGCGGTCGTCATCACCAAGATCGACCACCAGCGCGCCGAGTTCGAAGCCACCCTGGCCGCCTGCCGCGACGCCTTCGGGGACGCGGTCGCGCCCCTGTACCTGCCGGTCGGCACCCCGGTGGACGGGCTCATCGGGCTGCTGTCGCAGAAGCTGTTCACCTACTCGGGCGAGGACCGGACCGAGGGCGCGCCCTCGGACGCGGACGCGGACCGGATGGAGGAGCTGCGCGGCGAGCTGATCGAGGGCATCATCCAGGAGAGCGAAGACGAGGGCCTGATGGACAGGTACCTGTCCGGGGAGGAAATCGACCCCAAGGTGCTCATCGAAGACCTGGAGAAGGCCGTCGCGCGCGGCAGCTTCTACCCGGTGCTTGCGGTCTCCTCGCCGCAGCGCATCGGCATGCTCGAGCTGCTCGAAATCATGACCGAGGCCTTCCCCTCGCCCGCCGAGCACCCGCTGCCCGCGGTCACCACGCCCGACGGCAAGCCCGTCACCGGCCTGACCTCCGACCCCAAGGGCCCGCTGCTGGCCGAGGTGATCAAGACCACCTCCGACCCCTACGTCGGCCGGATCAGCCTGGTCCGGGTGTTCTCCGGCACGCTGCGCCCCGACGCCTCCGTGCACGTGTCCGGCCACGGGCGTTCGGCCCGCGGGCACGACGACCACGACAATGACGAGCGGATCGGCGCGCTGACCTCGCCGCTGGGCAAGCAGCAGCGGCCCGTCACCCAGTGCGCGGCCGGCGATATCTGCGCCGTGGCCAAGCTCAGCACGGCCGAGACCGGCGACACGCTGTCGGAGAAGGACCACCCGCTGCTGATGGAGCCGTGGTCGATACCGGAGCCGCTGCTGCCGGTGGCGATCGTGGCCAAGTCCAAGGCGGACGAGGACAAGCTGTCCCAGGCCCTGAGCCGGCTGGTGGCCGAGGACCCGACGCTGCGCCTGGAGAACAACCCGGAGACCCACCAGCTGGTGCTGTGGTGCATGGGCGAGGCCCACACCGACCTGCTGCTCGACCGGCTCACGCACCGGCAGGGCGTCGCGGTAGAGACCACCGACCTGCGCGTCCCGCTGCGCGAGACCATCGGGGGCAAGGGCCAGGGCCTGGGCCGCAACGTGAAGCAGAGCGGCGGTCACGGCGAGTACGGCATCTGCCACATCGAGGTGGAGCCGCTGGAGGACTCGGCCGGCTTCGAGTTCGTGGACAAGATCGTCGGCGGCGTGGTGCCCCGCCAGTTCATCCCCTCGGTGGAGAAGGGCGTCCGCTGGCAGATGGAGCAGGGCGTGACGGCCGGCTACCCGATGACCGGAGTCCGGGTCACCCTGTACGACGGCAAGGCGCACTCGGTGGACTCCTCTGACATGGCCTTCCAGAAGGCCGGGCGGCTGGCCCTGAAGGACGCGGTGGACAAGGCCCAGCCGCAGCTGCTCGAGCCGGTCGACGAGGTCAGCGTGCTGGTGCCCGACGACTACGTCGGCGCGGTGATGTCCGACCTGTCCTCGCGGCGCGGCCGGGTGCTCGGCACCGAGCCGGTCGGGGTGGGCCGCACCCTGGTCAAGGCGGAGATCCCGGAACTCGAGATCATCAGGTACTCCATCGACCTGCGGTCGCTGTCGCACGGCACGGGCTCGTTCACCCGGCAGTACGCCAGGCACGAGCCGCTGCCGTCGCACCTGGCGGCCAAGGTCGCCGCGGACTCCAAGCCCGACTAAAGCTAAGGGGTACGGCGAGTAGCGAGAAGCCGAGGAGCAAAGCTCCGAGATCACGCGGCCCGCGGAGGGCCTTCAGGCCCTCCCGGCCGCGCGATACTACGGCGGTCACCGCAGCGGGGCGCGAAGCGCACCGGGGGGCTCCGGGGGGTCGTCCCCCCGGGCTAACCAGTTGTCAGCCAGCAGCTTCCTGGTATCGGCCAGCAGCTGGGGCAGGACGCGGGTGCGGCCGACGACCGGCATGAAGTTGGTATCGCCGCCCCACCTGGGCACCACGTGCTGGTGCAGGTGGGCGGCGATGCCGGCCCCGGCTACCGAGCCGAGGTTCATGCCGATGTTGAAGCCGTGCGGGCCCGAGGCCTGGCGCAGGGCGCGGATGGCGCGCTTGGTGAACTCGCCGAATTCGGCGGTCTCGGGCCCGGTCAGGTCGGTGTAGTCGGCTACGTGCCGGTACGGGACGACCAGCAGGTGGCCGGCGTTGTACGGGTACAGGTTGAGCACGGCGTAGACCAGCGCGCCGCGGGCCACGATCAGGCCGTCCTCGTCGCTCAGCTTCGGCGCGCGGTCGAACGGGCAGCCGTCGTCCTCCCCCGGGCCCGACGGCCGGTTCTCCCCCTTGATGTAGGCCATCCGGTGCGGCGTCCACAGCCGCCCGAACGAGTCGGGCACGCCCGCGAAGGCCTCATCGGGCTCCGGCTCGGTGTCGGGCACCGGGCTACACCTGGATACGGTCGCGCACGGCGGTGACGATCTCCGCGACGGCCTCGTCGACCGGGACGCCGTTCTTCTGCGACCCGTCGCGGTAGCGGAACGACACGCCGCCCGCGGCCACGTCGTCGTCCCCGGCGATCAGCATGTACGGCACCTTCTGCCGCTGCGCGGTCCTGATCTTCTTCTGCATCCGGTCGTCGCTGGCATCGACCTCGACCCGGATGCCCTGCTCGCGCAGCTGGGCCGCCACCTTGGCCAGGTACGGCACGTGCGCGTCGGCGATCGGGATGCCGACCACCTGGACCGGCGCCAGCCAGGGCGGGAACGCGCCCGCGTAGTGCTCGACCAGGATGCCGAAGAACCGCTCGATCGAGCCGAACAGGGCCCGGTGGATCATGTACGGGCGCTGCCGCGAGCCGTCGGCGGCCTGGTACTCGATGCCGAACCGGTGCGGCTCCTGCAGGTCCACCTGCAGGGTGGACAGCTGCCAGCGGCGGCCGATGGCGTCCTTGACGTGCACGTCGATCTTGGGCGCGTAGAAGGCGCCGTCGCCGTCGGCGACCACGTACGGCAGCCCGGAGGAGTCCAGCGCGTGCTTCAGCGCCGCCTCGGCCAGCGCCCACTCCTCCAGCGAGCCGACGTACTTCTCCGGCCGGGTGGACAGCTCCGCCTCGAACTCGGTGAGCCCGAAGTCGCGCAGCAGGCCGACCACGAAGGCCAGCAGCGAGGCCAGCTCGTCCTGCAGCTGATCCGGGGCGCAGAAGATGTGGGAGTCGTCCTGGGTGAAGCCGCGGGCCCGGGTCAGGCCGTGCACCACGCCCGACTTCTCGTAGCGGTAGACGGTGCCGAACTCGAACAGCCGCAGCGGCAGCTCGCGGTAGGACCGCCCGCGCGAGGCGTAGATCAGGATGTGCATCGGGCAGTTCATCGGCTTGTTGTAGTACGTGACCCCGTCCAGCTCCATGGGCGGGAACATGCCGTCCTTGTACCACTCCAGGTGCCCGGAGGTGATGAACAGGTCTTCCTTGGTCACGTGCGGGGTATTGACGAACTCGTACCCGGCCTCATCGTGGCGGCGCCGCGAGTAGTCCTCCATGACCCGGCGGATGATGCCGCCCTTGGGGTGGAAGACGGGCAGCCCGCTGCCGATCTCGACCGGGAAGGAGAACAGGTCGAGTTCCGCGCCGAGCTTGCGGTGGTCGCGCTTCTCCGCTTCCGCGAGCATCTTGACGTAGGCGTCCTGCTCGTCCCGCGACTCCCAGGCGGTGCCGTAGATGCGCTGCAGCTGCGGGTTCTTCTCGCTCCCCCGCCAGTAGGCCCCGCCGCTGCGCATCAGCTTGAAGGCCGGGATGGCCCTGGTGTCCGGCAGGTGCGGGCCACGGCACAGGTCCTTCCAGCGCAGCTCGCCGGTGCCCGGGTCCAGGTTGTCGTAGATGGTCAGCACGTTCCCGCCGACCTCCACCGACTCCTCGGACTCGAAACTGGCCGAGCCCGAGGCGTGGCCCTTGAGGCCGATCAGCTCCAGCTTGTACGGTTCGGCGGCGAGCTCGGCCGCGGCCTGCTCGTCGGTCACCACCCGCCGGGAGAACCGCTGGCCCTGCTTGACGATCTGGCGCATCTTGCCCTCGATGGCTTTGAGGTCCTCGGGGGTGAATGGCCGGTCGACGTCGAAGTCGTAGTAGAAGCCGTTCTCCACCGGCGGGCCGATGCCCAGCTTGGCCTGGGGGAACAGGTCCTGCACGGCCTGGGCCATGACGTGCGCGGCGGAATGCCGCAGGATGTAGCGGCCGTCGTCGCTGCCGATGGCGACCGGCTCGACCACATCGCCGTCGGCCAGGGCGCAGGCCAGGTCGCGCAGCTCGCCGTTGACCCGGGCAGCGATCACGGTGCTAGCGACCACGGGGCCGGCGGAGCCTGGCTGGCCGTCGAGCGCGGCGCCCGCCGTGGTGCCAGCCTCGACCACATGCTCGCTTCCGGCGAGGGTGATGCGAAGCTGCTGGCTGGGCACGGCGGACTCCTTCACGTCGAACAGAACTGGCTACCCGATGCTACCGGTGTCCGGGCGCCCCGGGGTCTGGCGAGCCCTTCGGTGACTTGGGCACCAGGCCGGCCCGGCGCAGCGCGTCGGCCAGCGCGCCCTGGGCAGCAGCGGCGGACGCGCCGCCGCCGGGCCCGCGTGCGGCGG
>Ga0209420_1001201_pt1 | contig 12431 bp, 8 predicted proteins | sample BlaSpr_A8_OM1_O1_FD_187972 | JGI IMG/M metagenome (GOLD analysis project Ga0209420, IMG submission 187972) | Forest soil microbial communities from Thunder Bay, Ontario, Canada - Black Spruce, Ontario site 2_A8_OM1_O1 (SPAdes) (version 2) | ecosystem: Environmental > Terrestrial > Soil > Boreal... | reverse complement strand
GCGCGCGAACGATCCGGAATCTTCCGCGTCGTGTTCATGACCCGGATCCGCGACGGCGTGCCCGTCCAGGCCACGTTCACGCTCGAGGTCAACGCGTACAACGGCACCAGCGAACCGCGCCTGGTGCTGCGCCGCGCCCAGTCGGCGCTGCAGGCGCCGGATCGCGACCTGGCCGGTGCGCGGGCGGAGGTGGCCGGGGCGCACGAGACCGCCCCAGAGCCCGCGGCGGTCCCGCTTGTGGCGTCGGACATGCCCGACGGAGAGCTGGCGACAGAGCAGCCGGCCGAGCTCGTGCTGTTCGCCCTGCCCTGAGAACCAGCGTTGCACCCTTCAATCCGGCTTGCGCGTCCCCTACCCTTATGGCATGGTCAGCGCAGAGGACCCCGGTAGCGCCCAGGCCACCGAGCCCGGCGGTGGCGCAGGCGTCGGCGCGCTGCACGTCGGCGAGCAGCGCCGGCCTGGTCGCAACCCGGTTGAGCCGCCTGGCGGCCGCGCCCCCACCACCGCAAGCCTGGTCGTCGACACAGAGCAGCCGCCCGCCGCGGCGCCCCCGCCGTCTGCACCCTCCGGCCTGAGCGCCCCCGAGCGGCGGCTGCTCAGCGACCTGTTCGCGATCGTCTCCGAGCATGCGGCCGACTCGACCATCGAGATCGACCGCGCTCGCGTTCAGGACGCGTTCGTGTTCGCGTGCGAGCACCACGCCGCCCAGCGGCGCAAGTCGGGCGAGGACTTCATCGTGCACCCCGTCGGCGTGGCGCGCATCTGCGCGGGCATGCGCCTGGACACGGACACGCTGTGCGCGGCGCTGCTGCACGACACGGTTGAGGACACCTCAGCCTCGATCGAGGAGGTGCGCGAGCGCTTCGGCGAGGAGATCGCGGGCATCGTCGACGGCGTGACCAAGCTGACGGGCATCACCTTCCAGTCGCGCGACGAGGCGCAGGCGAACAACTACCGCAAGATGATGGTCGCGATGGCCACCGACGTGCGGGTCATCCTGATCAAGCTCGCAGACCGTCTGCACAACATGCGCACGATCGACGCGATGCCAAAGAACAAGCAGATCGAGAAGGCTCGCGAGACGCTTGACATCTACGCGCCGCTGGCCCACCGCCTGGGCATCCACGCGATCAAGTGGGAGCTGGAGGACCTGGCGTTCGCGACCTTGCACCCGCGTAAGTACCAGGAGATCAAGGGCCTGGTTGCCCAGCAGCGCGACGAGCGCGAGCGCTATGTCTCAGAAGCCGGCGAGTACCTCCAGCGCGAGCTCGCCGAGGTCGGCATCCAGGCGCAGATAGCGGGGCGCGCCAAGCACTTCTACTCGATCTACTCGAAGATGACCAAGAAGGGCCGCGAGTTCAATGAGATCTATGACCTGACTGCGATGCGCGTGATCGTGGACTCGGTGAAGGACTGCTACGGGACGGTGGGCGTGATCCACTCGCTGTGGAAGCCGCTGCCGGGCCGCTTCAAGGACTTCATCGCGATGCCCAAGTTCAACATGTACCAGTCGCTGCACACGACCATCATCGGGCCCGAGGGGCGCCCTCTGGAGATCCAGATCCGCACCCACGAAATGCACGAGATGGCCGAGTTCGGCGTGGCCGCGCACTGGCTGTACAAGCGGCCCACAGGTCCTGTCAAGGGCCAGCCGGCCGACGACCCCCGCTCGTCGGGCTGGGCCGTGCCGGGCGAGGACGCAAAGCTGAAGTGGCTGCGCTCGATGCTCGACTGGCAGCAGGATCTGTCAGACCCGCGCGAGTTCATGGAGACGCTGCGCACCGACCTCTTCGAGGAGGAGGTCTACGTGTTCACGCCAAAGGGAGAAGTCAAGTCGCTGGCCGCGGGGGCCACGCCGCTGGACTTCGCTTACGAGGTGCACACCGAGATCGGCCACCGCTGCGTGGGCGCGCGCGTGAACGGGAAAATCGTGCCGCTGCACTACGAGCTGCAATCCGGCGACATCGTCGAGATCCTCACCGCCAAGCGCGAGCGCGGCCCCTCGCGCGACTGGCTGGCGATGGTCAAGACCACGCGCGCGCGCAACAAGATCAAGGCATGGTTCAAGGCCGAGTCGCGCCAGGACACCGAGCACACCGGGCGCGAGCTGCTGCAGGAGCATCTGCGCAAACAGGGTCTGCCCGCCCAGAAGATCACCGGCTCGGCGCTGCTCGCCGACGTGATCCGCGAGGTCGGCTTCCGCAAGGCCGACGACTTCTACATCGCCCTCGGCGCCGCCAAGGTTTCCCCCAAGCTGGTCGTCAACAAGGTCATGCAGCGCCTCAAGCAGGGCGAGGCGGCCGACGGCGGCGACACCGCCGCTGACCTGCTGCACGTCGGGCGCTCGCGGCGGCGACCGACCAAGTCCTCCGGCCAGTACGGCATCAGGGTGGAGGGCGTCGAGGATGTGATGCTGCGTCTGGCCAAGTGCTGTCGGCCGGTGCCGGGCGATGAGATCCTCGGCTACATCTCCCTGGGGCGGGGCATCACGATCCACCGCGACGACTGCCCCAACGCGGCTGCGCTGCGTAAGAGCCCCGAGCGCTTCACAAACGTTTCTTGGGAAGGCGACCAGTCGACGGGCTTCGTCGTGGAGATCCAGATCGACGCATGGGACCGCCACCATCTGCTGGAGGATCTTTCGCGCGCGTTCTCGGAGTCCGGCGCCAATATTCTGGAAGCGCGCTGCCTGTCGATGGGCCCGATGGTCAAGAACCGATTCGTGGTCGAGGTCGCAGACACGCACTCGCTCAAGAGCGCGGTCACGCGCCTGCGCAACACGGAGTCCGTGTTCGACGCCTACCGGGTGACGCCCGGCGGCGTGTCCTAGGAACGGTCACGTCGGGCGCCCGCGCCGGCGCGACCGACCAGACGTCGTCGATCGCCAGCCCGCAGCAGCTCGGCTCGATCGTTCGATCAAGTGTCGAGGGCGGGGCTTTGAGCTTGACCCTGGCGGTTCCATCGAGCGATACATGTCATCGATATGGCATGTACTGCTCCTGCGTGCTCGCGTCCGCGGGCGTCCCGGGTCGGGCTGCCTCCAGGGCTTGCGCTGCCCAGACCTGTGCAGACCTATCTGATGTGGCGGTGGCCCTTCGGGTTGTTCGAGCGCTGCCGCGCGCGAAACGGGACGCGCTTCACGCTCGAGGTTCTCGGCTTTCCGCCGCTCGTGTTTCTCTCCAGCAGGGACGACGTCAAGGCCCTGCTCGCCGCTTCACCGGATGCTCTGTGTGCGGGAAGGGGTAGCGCTGTTATCGAGCCGATCGTGGGGCCGAGTGCGTTCACGTTGCAGGAGGGCGAGGAGCACATGAGCGGGCGCAGAACCGTCGTTCCGCTGCTGCGCAAGGATCGGGTCGAGCAGCACGCGGCGACGGTCGAGACGATCACCCGGCGGGCCATGGCATCCTGGCCGCAGAACACCTCCTTTGCGCTTCACCCAAGTCTGCGGGCACTGACCCTCGAGGTGATCCTGCGCAAGATCTTTACGTTCTCGCAGGCCGCCTGCGACGAGCGTCTGCAGGCGTTGCGCGACGTGCTGATGAAGATGCTGGCCGTCGCCGACAGCCCGGTCTTTCCCGAGCCGAGCCTTCGCCACGGCCCGGGGCGCCTGCTCTGGCGGCGCTTTCTGCGCTGGCGCGAGCAGGCCGACGAGCTGGTCTACGGGCTCATCGACGACCGCAAACATGCAGGCGCGTGCACGCACGAGGACCTGCTGAGCGGTCTGCTCGGGGCTTGTGACACAGCTGGTCGTCCAATGCCGGCTCAGCAGGTGCGCGACGAGATCATGTCGCTGATCCTGGCCGGTCACGAGACCACGGCCGCACAGCTCGCCTGGGCATTTCAGCTGCTGGCGCATGATCCGTCGGCGTGCGATCGCCTCGTTCAAGAGATCGAGCGGGGAGAACGGGATGAGTACCTGACGGCAACCGTTCAAGAGGTGCAACGCCACCGCCCGGTACTGGTCTTTACGATCCCTCGCGCCGTTGACAAGGCGATCGCGATCGGCGACTGGACCTACCAGCCCCCGGCGCACCTGCTCGGATCCATCTATCTGCTGCATCACGACCCGGATGTGTACGCAGACCCGTTCGTGTTCAGACCGGAGCGCTTCCTGGAAGCAGCGCCACAGCCACATGCGTGGCTCCCCTGGGGCGGTGGCCGTAGGCGCTGTCCGGGTCTGCACCTTGCCACGCTGGAGATGAGAACAGTTCTGCGCACTGTGCTGTCGACCATGAGCGTGCTCCCGGGCGCCAGGCATGTCGAGCGCGCGCGTTGGCGCAGCGTGGTAGTGATGCCCCATGCGGGCTGTCGGGTCGTGCTCAGCGCGCGCTGACGAGTCGTACGCGTCTCGGGCCTGCTTGCCGGGCACCCACGGCGGGCGTCCCAGACGCGGTGCGTCAGGAGATGACGGTCAGCGCGTCGGGCAGGATCGAGTAGCGCGCCTCCTGGACCTGGCCCAGGTAGTCGCCGTCGACCTGCAGCGGCAGCGGGCGGCCGTCTGCGCTGCGCACGGTCAGCTCGGTCATCTGTGCAAGCCCCGTCACCTGTCGATGATTGGCCACGCGCGCGCGCTGTGAGATCGAGCGCCAGGCGATGCCTGGCATCGACAACGGCGTTGCGCGGTGCAGCACGCCGCCGACGAGCACGCCCGAGTCCAGCGCTGCGCCGTCGGCGATTTCGATCGGGCGGTTCTGGAAGTAGGTGAACGGCGAGCCGTTCTGCACGATCGCGGTGACGCCGTCGAGCGTCTCGCTGCGGTCGCCGGCCTGGACCTGCAGGCGTGGGGGTCTGAGCAGGTAGCGGCGCAGGAGGGTGCTGATGGCGATCCACGTAAAGAAGTAAGGCCCCCAACGCGCCTTCATGCGCGGGTTGGCGTCGACCCTCTCGACCACGCTCGCATCCAGCCCCAGGCCCGAGTTGAAGGTGAAGCAGCGGCCGTTTACGACGCCCAGGTCGACCTTGCGCGGATACCAGTCGTCGGCCATCGCCAGCAGATGCTCGGTCGCGTCGACGATCTCGCCAGGGATGCCCAGCATCTTGGCGAACACGTTGGCCGAGCCACCCGGCAGGCAGCACAGCGGGGTGGCCGAGCCGCGCAAACCGTTGGCCGCTTCGTTGACGGTGCCGTCGCCGCCGAAGGCGACGACCACGTCATAGCCCTCGTGCGCGGCCTCGCGACAGATCTCGGTGGCGTGGCCGCGGGCCTCGGTGTCCACCGCGTCGACCTCGAAACGGCCCTGCAGCGCGTAGACGACGAGGTGTCGCAGCCGGTCAGAGACGGTCGTGGCGTAGGGATTGACGATGATCAGCATGCGCCGCTTGCTCGCGGTGGCGATCGACTGGAAGTCCTCTGGCGCTTGTGCGTCTCGCCGCTCGTCGTCGACGATCCGGCCATCGCGCTCGCGGGTCGGTCGTGGGTCGGTCGCGACCTCCCGGTTGCGCGTTACGATGCTCATCGCAAGGTCCTACACCGCCTGTGCGTGCGCGTTACCGGCCACGTCAGCGACCCGGAGCTAATGGTCGGCCGATGCTGGCGCCGATAACCTTGCTAGACTTTCTTCGCAACATAGCTGGACACATCCAGAGGGGTGGAGGGACTGGCCCGACGAAACCCCGGCAACCACCGCAACGTCACAGCGGGAAGGTGCCAATTCCAGAGAGATGTGTGGCGGGCTTCGTGCTCTTCGCCACACCGAGTGACACGGCGAAGACTAGAGCGAAGGAGCCCTAATGGCTGTCAGTCATCTGGAGTGCAAGGAGTGCAAGGCCCAGTACCCGCTGGAGGCCCTGTATGTGTGCGAGCAGTGCTTTGGGCCGTTGCAGGTCGCCTACGACCACACGCGCCTGGGACATGACGTCGGCGAGCTGCGCCGGCGCATCCAGGGCGGTCCGCAGAACATCTGGCGCTACGCCGACTTCCTGCCGCTGGCAGGCGGCCCGCCCGGCCCGTCCGGCCGGCTGGCCTCGCGCGTGGGCCTGCCGGCGGGCTGCACGCCGCTGATCCGCGCCGACAGGCTGGCCGCGCGGCTGGGCTTGCGCGAGGTGTGGGTCAAGAACGACGCCGCCAACCCGACCCATTCCTTCAAGGACCGTGTCGTGTCGGTGGCGGTCACGCGGGCGCGCGAGCTGGGCTTCCAGACGATCGCGTGTGCCTCGACGGGCAATCTGGCCAACTCGGTGGCCGCCCACGGGGCGGCGCTGGGCCTGGACTCCTACGTCTTCATCCCGGCTGACCTGGAGGAGCAGAAGATCCTCGCGACGGGCGTCTACGGGACCAACCTGGTGGGCGTCAAAGGCAACTACGACGACGTCAACCGCCTGTGCACCGAGCTGTGCGCCGAACGCGACTGGGCGTTCGTGAACATCAACATGCGCCCCTACTACGCCGAGGGCTCCAAGACGCTGGCGTTCGAGATCGCCGAGCAGCTCGGCTGGGAGCTGCCCGACCGCTGCGTGGTGCCGATCGCGTCCGGATCCCTGTTCACGAAGATCGCCAGGGGCTTTGAGGAGTGGGGTGAGCTGGGGCTCATAGAGGGCACGCCTCCTCGCATGAACGGCGCCCAGGCGCAGGGCTGCTCGCCGGTAGCGAGCGCGTTCGCCGCCGGTCACGACGTCTGCCGGCCGGTGAAGCCGAGCACGATCGCCAAGTCGCTTGCGATCGGCAACCCCGCCGACGGACCCTACGCGCTCGATCTGGCCCGTCGTACGGGCGGCTCGGTGGACGCTGTCAGCGACGAGGAGATCCGGGCTGGCATCAAGCTGCTGGCCGAGACGACCGGCGTCTTCACCGAGACCGCCGGCGGCGTGACCACCGCGGTGCTCGCCAAGCTGGCCGCGCGCGGAGACATCGACCCGGACGAGCGCGTCGTGCTGGTGATCACCGGCGAGGGCCTGAAGACGCTGGACGCGGTGCGCGGCAGCTTCGAGACCCACACGATCGAGCCGAGCGTCGAGTCCTTCCAGGCGGGTGTGCCCGAGCCCCTCACAGTCTGATGTCGGTGCTCGTCAAGATCCCCACGCAGCTGCGACCGGTCGCAGGCGGCGAGGCTGAGGCGCAGATCGACGGAGCGACCGTGCAGGAGGTGCTCGACGGCCTGTTCGAGCGCTTCGAGGAGTTGCGCGTGCGGATCGCCGACGACGACGGCTCGTTGCGGCGCTTCGTCAACGTGTACGTGGCCGGCGAAGACATCCGCTTCCTGGACGGCCTGGCCACACCCGTCGCAGATGGCGCTGAGATGACGATCCTGCCCGCGGTCGCGGGCGGCTAGGCGCGAGGCTCCCCGCTCAGCTGCCGGAGTTGGCGAACGGCACGAACGGCCGGCACGGCTCGTTGCGCAGGCTCGCGCACGGTGGCAAGCCCGTGGGAACGGCGACGCCCGGGACCACCGGAAGGATCAGGCTGGAGGGCGTGCTGGGTGAGAAGGCGATCGACTCGGTCGCGGTGCCGGACGAGGGCTCGGTCTGGCTGAACGACCACACGGGCTGGGTGCCGTTCGGTGCGGCGATCGTCAGCCTGATCCGCGAGCCCGCGCGGTACACGTGCCCCTCGAAGTAGAGAGGGATGACGACCGGGACGAACTGGCCCGCGGGCATCGGTTCCACATCAGACTGGAGGTACGTTGGGATCGGCTGGAGCAGGGTGGGCTGCTGGTCGAACATGTTTTCCGAGGTCGTGGCGAGCTTGCGCTCGCTTGCCCGGAGCCACCCGTTCTGGACGAACGTCTCGTTGCCGTCGGGACGCACCTCGCTGATCGTTGCCTGGAAGTCGACGTCCGGAGTGGACGACTCGACCCACAGATGGACGGCGCCCGCGCCGATCACAGTCGTGTTCGCAGTCAGCGGTGCAGACACGTAGGAGACGGCGCTAGCGGCCGGATACTGCTGCCAGTTCCAGTGCCACGCGGACGCGTTGGCCCACAACCCTCCGGTCAACGTGATCTTCGAATAATCGATCAGCGGCAGCGCGCTTGGGTTGGAGGTGTAGGAGTCGACGCCTTCCGTCGACGGCGGCCGGTCGCTGAGCGTCCCTTCGGCGCCAAGGTACCAGTAATCCGCAACCGTACCGGGGATCGGCAAGGACGAGAACGACTGTTCGAACGTGGGATAGGGATCGCCAGGGGTCATGCTTCCCGTCGGCGAGGGGCCGGCACCATTTTCAAACAGCACCCGGACCGGTGGGAGCGCCTCGAACGCGGCCAGCGCAGATTCGTACGTCGGTTCAAGCTGGATCGGATCGGGCGGCAACATCACGGAGTTGTTGACCCCCATCGTGATCCAATACATAAGCGGGGCCGCTGCATGGATCGCCGCCTGGTGAACGCTCGGCGCCTGGTGGGCGACGAACAACTCCAGGAAGTCATACCAACGATCGAACGTGTACGGATCGATCGAGTCGACGTGAGCCCCGTTGGTGAACGTGAACCACTTGAGATCGGTACCGGTGAAGTGCTGGACCAGATCGGGACAGTAGCCCCCGGTCAGCTCGTCCTCCCACTGGCAGGCCAGGAACGTCGGCACCGTGATTTTGTTGACGAACGTGACCGGATCGAGCGGATCGTCGACCGTCGGGGTGTAATACGCATCGGCTCGTGTCTGCGCCAGCCAGTTGGTCGCCTCACCGTGGAGAACCTGGTTGGCCTTACACGTCTGATCCCCTTGCTGGATCTGCTGATACGCCCACTGCTCGCCGCTGTTCGGGCCGGCCGGTTCGACATCGTGCTGTATGGCCGAGGCCGACGGAAGCGCCGAGCCGGTGTTGAGAATCCCGCCGTCGTAATAGCTCGTCCCTATTGCCGCACTCACCGACAGCGGCGCGATCGCCTCGAGGTCGGGAGGATCGAGTTGGGCGGTGAACAGGTCGGTCTCCCCGCCCCATGAGATCCCAATCATTCCCACCTTGTTGGAGAGAACCCATGGCTGATGGGCGATCGTCTCGATCACGTCATAGCCATCGAGGTTTTGCAGCGGCTCGCCCGAATCAAACGCACCGCCCGAGCAGCCCGTTCCGCGCATGTTCACATCGACGACCGCAAACCCCATCAGCTGGGCGATCAGCGCCATGCCGTGTTCCGGTGCAGCCGGATCCGCATACCCATAGCCCGAGTACTCGATCAGCGTCGGATAGGGCGGCTTGGAGCCGGCGGTGAGTGGCGGGCGCACGTCGATCGCGAGCTCCGTTCCGTCGCGCGTGGTCAGATATCCGTAGCCCTTGTCCGGGATCGACTGGTCGTAGATGCTGGGATCCCACGGCGCCGCCGCATCCGCGTACACCGTGATCGGGGCCGACTCCGTGCCATTCGCTACCAGCCGCACCTCATAGCCCGTGCCCGGAGCTACCCCGCGAAACAGCAAGCCACCAAGAGAGTCGGCCGTCTGAGTGGTCAGCGTAGCCCCCGACGGTGAGAGCAGCGACGCGCGCGCAAGCGGAGCGAGTCCTGTCACGTAGAGCTGTTCGGCGCTCCCCCCTGCGGTGAACGTCGCCGTCGACGCACGGGCCGCAAAGGACGTTCGGGGCGCCACCAAGCCGAGAACGAGCAAGACCATCAGTAGGAGACCTGTCGCAACTCCTCGCATGAGAAGACCCCCCGTCTGCATCGAACAATCGTCGCACATCTCGCTCGCGCAGGTAAAAGCCGGCTTGTCGCGTGTTCACGGGGAAAGTCACGCTAGGGGCGCGTCGCCTCATCTAGGCTCTGCTGCGTTCTGGCGGCGCCGTCTTGCAAGCGCGTGCGCAGCTCAGAGCCGCGCCCGGCGGCGACCGCCCGCGCGGCGCGCGCGTCGGTCAACTCCAGACCATGGGTGCTGGCGTAGTCGAGCAGCTCCTGGCGTTCCTCGCTCTCGCGCGCGGCGCGCAGGAACAGCCAGCAGAACAGGCCGAGCGTGAGAAAGGACTCCTCGACCATCATGATCGCCCCCGCTATGTTCTGGTCGGCGATCGGCGAAATGTGAAATTTGGCCTCACCGAGTCTGTAGAACGGGTAGAAGACGGTGCCCGACCACAAGAAGATGTTGCCCAGGACGGTGCCCGCGAGGCGGACTGCCACGATGTAGACGAGCTTGCCCAGGTTGGCGAACCAGCTGGGCGTGGGCAGCGGCCCGAACAGGCACATCCACATGTTGATGCCGAAGCCGAGGAACATGGCGTGCTCGAGCGCGTGGATGCCCGAGTGGCGCAGGGCCGCCTGGTAGAAGACCGGCAGGTGCCAGGCGAACAGGTCGATCGTCCACAGCGGAAACGCGACCGCGGGGTGCGACAGGGCGCGCAGGCGATCGAACAAGCGGATGCGAAGGATCGGCGCGATCAGCGGCCCGGTGAGCCCGAGCACGATCAGCAGCGCGGCGATGTCGCCGAGCAGCAGGTGCTCGATCATGTGCACATACAGCAGATCCTGGCTGGCGGCGCCGAGCGACGTGAGCGCTGCGCCGATCACCACGAAGCCCGAGTAGAAGCAAGCCTGGCGCCAGCCAGGCACCGGGTGGCCGTCGATAGCGAGTGTGCGCACTCGCCGCGCGTAGAGCACGCCGAGGATTGCCAGCGGCCCCAGCTGCAGGGCCGCCGAGGAGCTCGTGGAGAGCGCGAGCGGCAGGGCGAGCATCGAAACCCAGGGTACGCCAGCCAACGACAAGCGGCGAGGCTCGCGTGAGCGCTTCCATACACTGACAGCCCCTATGGAGCTCCCGCCACGCCGTCTGATGCCGTCGCTGCTCGGCGGCATCGGCGTCGCCGCGCTCGCGCTGCCGGCCGACGCCCAGGCGCACGGGATCGTGGGCAAGGCCGACCTGCCGATCCCCGTTTGGCTGTTCAGCTGGGCGGCCGCGATCGTGCTGGTCGTGTCCTTCGTGGCGCTGTCGACGATGTGGACCAAGCCCCAGCTGCAAGAGCAGCACCTGCGCCGGCTGTTCAGGTTGCCGACCACGCCCTTCGGGCGCGGTGCCCTGCTCGAATGGCTCGCCGCGCTGGTCGGTGTGGGGCTGTTTGCGCTGGTCATCTACAGCGGCTTCGACGGCGCGCAGGTCACCCAGGCCAACTTCTCGGTGACATTCATCTACGTCGTCTTCTGGGTGGGGATGCCGGTCGCGAGCGTGGCCTTCGGTGATATCTTCAAGGCGTTCTCGCCGTGGCGCACCTGCGCCCGGGTCATGTGGGCGCTCGTGCGCCTAGCGCGCCGCGGAAGGCAGGTCGCGCCAGCGCTGCGCTACCCGCAGCGGCTGGGGATGTGGCCTGCGGTGGCCGGCATCGTCGGCTTTGCGTGGCTGGAGCTGATTTACGTCGAACGCGACCGGCCGTCGTTGCTGGCGGCGCTTTCGCTGGGCTACTTCCTGGTGATGGTTGCAGGCATGGCGCTGTTCGGCGTGGAGGAGTGGGGGGGACAGGCCGACGGCTTCGGCGCCTACTTCAGCCTGGTGTCAAAGCTCTCTGCGCTGGTGCGCTGCGACGACGGCTGGGTCTACCTGCGCCGGCCGCTCAGCGGGATCACCTCGCTGCAGATCCGCGTGGGCACCGTCGGGCTGATCTGCACGCTGATCGGCACGACCACCTTCGACGGCTTCAGCAACGGCGGCATCTGGCGCACCAACGAGCCCCACCTGCAGAGCCTGTTCTCAGACGTCGGCTTCAGCCAGACCCCGTCGCTGGAGCTGGCCTACTCGGTGGGGCTGGTCTTCTGCCTGGCGCTTGTGGCAGCTGTCTATCGCATCGGCATCATCGGCGTTCACAGCGTAAGCGACCGCTATGACATCCACCAGCTGACGCGCACCTTCGCGCACACGCTCGTGCCGATCGGCTTTGCCTACGTGGTAGCGCACTACTTCTCGCTGCTGTTGTGGCAGAGCCAGGCGATGGGCTACCTGATCTCCGACCCGCTGGGCAACGGCGCGAACCTGTTCGGCACCAGCGGCTTTCAGATCGACTACCACATCATCTCCTACGCGGGCATCTGGTACGTGCAGGTGGCCGCGCTGGTCAGCGGCCACGTGGGCGGATTGGCGCTCGCGCACGACCGTGCGCTGGTCCGCTTCTCAGACCCCGAAGAGGCGGTGCGCAGCCAGTACTGGATGCTCGCGGTGATGGTCGCGTTCACGAGCTTTGGATTGTGGCTTCTGTCCTCGGTGGGCACGTAAGAACGTGTTTGAGAAGTGTCCGCACGCACCTGGCGGCGCCCGACGCAGCGCGCTCCGGCGTCCTCGGTCGCCGAAATAGCCCCACTATTCCGGCTCCCTGCGTCCTTGGATCGCTTGGTCGTGCACTCGCCATTCGCGCACGTCCACTTCTCAAACACGTTCTGAGAGAGCGCTGGCGGCGCCGTAGCGTCGGGCCTGCGCTACGGTTGGCCGGGCATGCGCTGCGGTCTGATCATCGCCCTGCTGAGCGCAGCCATCCTCGTGCCGGGCGCCTGCGCGAGCGCGATGGGAGCCGCCGATGCACCGGTGGC
>Ga0209420_1001200_pt1 | contig 12433 bp, 14 predicted proteins | sample BlaSpr_A8_OM1_O1_FD_187972 | JGI IMG/M metagenome (GOLD analysis project Ga0209420, IMG submission 187972) | Forest soil microbial communities from Thunder Bay, Ontario, Canada - Black Spruce, Ontario site 2_A8_OM1_O1 (SPAdes) (version 2) | ecosystem: Environmental > Terrestrial > Soil > Boreal... | reverse complement strand
CGTCGAGCAGATGAAGACGGTCGATTCCACCACTGGCGGCGACTATCTCGGCACCGCGGCGTGGTACGAGCGCGAGGCCAAGGGCATCGAGTTCCCGTTTCCGAAACTATTCGGGCGGCTCGGCGACGAGTACGACAAGCGCTACGGCCTGAAGGACGAACACCTCGCGCACATTTCGGCGGTGAATTATTCCAACGCCAAGCGCAATCCCAACGCGCAGACCCGCAACTGGTTCATGAGCGAGAGTCATGCACAGCACGAAAGCAAATTCAACCAGGTGATCGGCGGGCGGATCAAAGTGAGTGATTGCTCGCAGGTGACCGACGGATCGGTCGCGGTTTTCCTCGCGTCGGAAAAATTCGCGAGCGCGTGGGCCAAGCGCAACGGGATGCAGCTCGCGGATATCCCGCGCATCCTCGGATGGGGCCATCACACGGCGCCGCTCGAATTCGACACCAAGGTCGCCGAGAGCCGCGACAATGCGTACGTGTTACCGCATACGCGGCAGGCGATCCTCGACGCGTTCAAGCGCGCGGGTCTCGGATCGGCGGCCGAGCTTTCGGGAATCGAGACGCATGATTGCTTCACCACCTCGGAGTACATGGCGATCGACCACTTCGGAATCACCAAGCCGGGCGAATCGTGGAAGGCGGTCGAGGAAGGCGTGATCGAGCTCGGCGGCAAGCTGCCGATCAATCCGAGCGGCGGACTGATTGGCGCGGGGCATCCGGTCGGCGCGACCGGCGTGCGTCAGATGCTCGACTGCCATCGTCAGATCACGCATAGCGCGGGCGACTACCAGGTCGAAGGCGCGAAGAAGTTTGCGATGCTGAATATCGGCGGCAGCGGCACCACGAGCTGCGTGTTCATCGTCGGCAAGTAAGCGCACGATTTAGAATTGTCGAAGCGGCGGTTCGGAAACGGAGCGCCGCTTCTTTTTCTGATTGGCTCGCGTGCGGCGGCACGGCACAATTTCCGGATGTCCAGAAAAACTCCCTTCATCCTCGTCGACGTTTTCACGTCGCGGCCGTTTGGCGGCAATCAGCTCGCGGTATTCACCGACGGGGCCGCACTCAGCGCCAGCGAGATGCAGGAGCTGGCGCATGAGATGAACTTCAGCGAGTCGACATTCGTGATGCCGCCCGAACCCTCAGGCGCGCGGCGCGTGAGGATTTTCACGCCGACACTGGAAATTCCGATGGCTGGACATCCGACGGTGGGCACGACGTGGGTGCTCGCGAGTCGCGGTGAGATCGCGCTCGATTCGGCCAGCGTCGATGCGACGTTGCAACTGGGGATCGGGCCGGTGACGGTGACGGTCGAGAGCGCGGGCGGCAAGCCGGATTTTGTCTGGATGGCGCATCGGGAGGCGGAGTTCGGCGCGAAGCGTACCGATGCCGAGCGGTTCGCGGAGGCGCTCGGAATTGATGCGGCGGACATCCGCAGCGATTTGCCGATTCAGAGCGTTTCGACCGGCTTTCCGTTCGTTTTCATCCCGCTTCGCACGCTTGAAGCGCTCGGAAGATGTTATCCCAACAAGGTTGCAATCGCGGCGCTTTTCAAGGCGGTGCCGCGGGAGCAGCCACCTCTCTTATATATGTTTGTCGCGGAACGGTCGGACGAATTCTCGGTTCGGTCGCGGATGTTCGCGCCGTTTAACGGAATTGCGGAGGACCCGGCCACTGGAAGCGCCGCGGCTCCGTTCGGCGCGTACGCTGCCACTTATGGATTGATCAAACCCGAGCCGCGAACTTCGTTCCTGGTACAGCAAGGGGTCGAGATGGGACGGCCGAGCGAGATTCGGGTCGAGGTCGCGCGCAAGGACAGCGGCGCGTTCGGAATCCGAATCGGCGGGCGATGCGCGATCGTCGGCGAAGGCGCGATGTTCCTCTAACGCGCCAGCGCGGCTATTGTTGTCTCATGGATGAACGCCAAATCCCGTCGGTCGGCGAAAAAGCTCCCGAGTTCGCGATCGCCGACTCGACCGGCGTCGTGCGCAGGCTCGATGAGCTGGTCGCCGGCGGAATGTGCGTCGTGGTTTTCTACCGCGGACACTGGTGACCGTTCTGCCTCCGCCAGTTGGCGGACTATTCTGGGCATCTCGAGGATTTTCGCGCAGCCGGCGCCGGTTTGGTCGCGATCTCGGTCGACGACGCCGCTCGCGCTGAGACGGTCCGCCAGGAATTCGGATTAAAGTTTCCGCTGCTATGCGACACGCGGCGCGAGGTCGTCAAGGCATACGGCCTGCTCAACAGCGGCGAAAAGGGCGGTATCGCGTTTCCCGCTTCATTTGTAATCGATCGCAAGCGAGTGGTGCGCTTCCGCGCGCTCGAAGCCGTCGCCTCGCGCGTCAGCGTGGAGCAATTGCTCAAATTCGTGCGCGAACTCGGTCGTGGCGCCGAACCGCAGACCAAACCGCGCAACAGCGGCGTCTTTCCGGGACTGATGTTCCTTCGCGCGACCATGAACGCACTTCGCCACGGCGTCCGCTCGCCAAATAAGTAACTTCACATCGCAGCGCGCCGGGCCTATGATTCAGCGCGCGAGGTCTGGAATGAATCGTAAGTATATTGTTCCGCTGTCGTTTTTCATTGCGGTCGCGATCAGCGCGTGTGCGGGCGGCGGTGTGACCGAGACGCCGCCGGCTTTCGTCACCACTCCGCGGGGGAACCGCGTTGAAGCGCTCGCGATGACGACGCCGCGCGCCAACGCGGCCGCGATTCGGCTGCGAGACGGACGCGTGTTGATCTGCGGCGGCACGGCGACCGGAGAAATCGGCGGCGTGCTATCGAGCGCCGAGCTTTACGATCCAGTTGCGCGCACCTTCACTGCGACGGGTTCGATGACGGCGCCACGGACAGGACAGACGATTACGATGCTGCGCGATGGGCGCGTGCTGCTGACCGGCGGAGATCGGAACGCCGGCTATCGATCGCAGCTCGCCAGTGCCGAGATTTACGATCCTGCGTCCGGCACATTCAGCGCGACCGGATCGATGTCGACGCCGCGCGAAGGTCACACGGCGACGATACTTCGCGATGGGCGCGTGCTGGTTGCGGGCGGCAGTCCCAACGGAATCCAGGCTACTGACAGCGCCGAGATTTACGATCCCGCCGCCGGCACGTTCAGCCGCACCGGGCATCTGCATCAGCCGCGCGTCGCGCATGTCGCGGCGCTACTCGGCTCGGGCAACGTGTTGATCGCGGGTGGCGGGCGCGGCGGCATGCCGGGCGGCTATATCTCGTACGACACGGCCGAAGAATACGATCCCAACAGAGGCAGATTCACCACGGTTCGCGCGCATATGAAGAGCGATCGCGTGGGCGCGGCCGCGGTCAAGCTGAACGATGGGCGCGTGCTGATCGTTGGCGGCAAGAGTGGGAGAATCATGACGAGCCGGATTCGCAATCTCGGTTCGCTCACGCCGCTCAATACGGCGGAGATTTTCGATCCCGAATCCGGCACCTTCATCAAGACCGGCGACATGAGCTCAGCGCATTACCTGGCGACGGCGACGATGCTCAATGACGGCAATGTGCTGGTCGTCGGCGGATATCTGATACAGGGGCCGATCGTTGTCGGAATGCATGACGCGGAAGTGTACCAACCCGAGACCAATCGCTTTGCCCACGTCGGTCGTACCAGCGTCGCGCGGCTGACGAACACTGCGACATTGTTGAACGACGGCGAGGTGCTGATCGCGGGCGGCGTCGCGGACAAGGCGCTGATAACCGCGTCGGTCGAGTTCTATTCTCCGAAGCAGCATCGATTTCTGATGCTTCCGGAAAATTCCGCCGCCACGGAGTGAACGGCTCGACGAAAAATTTGTTGCCCGCCTTCAAGCTGCGCGACGCGCGCGGAACGGCGCGATCATTTCCGTCCGCTCGAGCCGCCCTGCTCTGCTTCGTCAAGGAAGATTGCCCGACATGCGTAATGACGATGCCGCTGATCGAGGCGGCGCATCGCGCGTTCGGCGCGTCGGTCGACGTGTGGGCGATTGGCCAGGACAGTGAGGGCAACGCGAAACTCGTCGAGCGACATGCGCTGGCCGTTCCGATGCTCGACGATTCCGCGCTGAAGGTTTCGTTCGAATGCGACCTCGACACGGTTCCGACGATCATCCTCGCGGACGCGCTCGGCCATGAGCGGCGGCGGTTCATCGGCTTCGGACGTGATGACTGGCGCGAGATGTTCGCAGAGCTGGCGCGAGTGTCGGGCGAGCAGTCGCCGGCCGTCGATTGGAATTCATATCCGGAGTCCCGGCCGGGATGCGGTTCCAAGTCAGTCGAGCCGGGAATCGCGGAACGCCTCGAGGCGAATGCGCGCGGCGACAAGCTGACCGCACGTCGAATCGAGCTGGGCGATGCCGAGGACGTTTTCGAATTCATGTTCGAGCGCGGGCTGACCGACGGCTTGCCGGTGGTGCCGCCGACGCCGGAGCGCGTGATGTGGATGCTGACGGGGACGCGGCGCGATCCGCGCGAGGTCGTCGCTACCGCGCCGCCGAACCTGGCGCCGGTGACGGTCGAGAAAGTTGCGGTCAACGCCGTGATGGCGGGATGCAAGCCCGAATATCTGCCGGTCGTGATCGCGGCGCTCGAAGCGGTCTGCACGGACGAGTTCAATATCCACGGCATCATGTCGACGACGTGGGGCGCGACGCCGGTGATCGTCGTCAACGGCCCGATTCGGCATCGCCTCGACATGAACATGGGCATGATGGCGCTGGGCTACGGCACGCGATCCAACGCGACTATCGGGCGGGCGCTGAAGCTGGTGCTGCGTAACGTCGGCGGCGCGCGGCCCGGCGAGATCGAGCGATCGACGCTCGGCGCGATCGGAAAGTTCACGACCTGCTTCGCCGAGTGGGAGGAGCGCAGTCCGTGGGAGCCGCTGCACGTCGAGCGTGGCTTCGGCAAGGACGACAACGTCGTGACAGTGTTCGGGCTCGAAGCAGGCTCGCGGCAAATTGCGGATCAGACGTCGCGAACGGCGCGCGCGCTGGCCGGCAGTCTGGGCATGGGGCTGGAAGCATGCTGGCATCCGAAGCAGCACAACTCCGGCGAGATTCTGCTGATCATCTCGCCCGAGCATGCCGACACCCTCGCGCGTGAGAAATGGAGCAAAGCGCAGGTGCGCGCGCGAATCCAGGAAGTGACCGCGCGGCCGACGCGCGAATTGATCCGCGACGACGAGAGTGGTGAAGGAATTCCGCTGAGCGCGCTCGGCACTCCGACCGAAGAGCAACTGGCGAAGACGATTGCGAAGTTTCGCAAGCCGGAGGATATCAATATCATCGTGGCCGGCGGCAACGCCGGAAAATTTTCGGCGGTGTTCGCAGGATGGGTCTCGGGTCCGATGGGATCGTCCAGCGTGAGCCGGCCAATCGAGGAGGCGAAATGAAACAGGTAATTGTCGATCCAACCGACGAGCGCGTGCCGATTCGACGCACGCTGGCTGCACGCTCCGACACGATCGCCGGCCGCATCGCTCTGCTCGATATCGCCAAGCCGCGTGGCAACGTACTGATCGATCGGCTCGCCGAGCATCTCCAGGACCGGCTGCCCGGCATCGAGATCAAACGCTTCCGCAAACCAACCTTCACCAAGCCGGCGCCCGACGATTTGCGCCGCCGGATCGCACAGGAGGCTGACTTCGTTATCGAAGCGCTCGCCGATTGAGGGTCATGCACGACGTGCAGTGTGCACGACTCCGTATGGTTCGAGATCAATAAGAAGCCCGCGGTTGTAATCGCGTCGAATGAGTTCGTCGACGCGGCGCACAAACAGGCCGAGGCGCTGGGACTGCCGGAACTTCGGCGCGTTTTCGTGGCACATCCGATTCAAGACGCGACCGACGATCAGATGCGTGCGAAGGCCGACGCGATCGTCAACGACGTGATCGCGGCGCTGAAGAAGTAATACACTTTATTGAATGTGAAACCCGCGGTGGGTTTCACCCTTCCTTCGGCAGGGGTGACCCCTGCACCCGATAATCGGAAAGGATGCGGGACTTCGTCCCTGTTAGGAAGTTGTGTTGGAGAGATCTCTCAGCGTGGGTTCGAGCTGATTAAGGTTGAGGTCGATTCGGCGACGTCGGTGACCATCTTGCCGGTGGCCGAGAAGGTCGCGGCGGTCGGGTCGTAGAGGTCGGCGAAGCTTGAGCGGCCGCCGGCAATCAACGCGCTGCCGCTGTCGAGCACGGTCGCGGTCGCGCCGGCGTGGAGGTTGTGCATCGAGCCGGTCGCCGCAAAAGTAGCGTGCGCGGGATCGAACAGCTCGGCGCTCAGCAGAAAATCGGTGTCGCTGCTCTGTCCGCCAGCGATCAGCACTTTGCCATTGTCCAGCAACACGGCGGATTGAAACGTGCGCGGCGTGGTCATCGCACCCACCGGCGAAAATGTTGCGGTCTGAGGATTGAAAACTTCAGCACTGTCGGTCGAGGCATTCGCGTCGCTGCCGCCGGCGACCAGCACGCTGCCGGCGAGGGAGCCGGTGACGACGCTCGGCGAAAGCCAGGTGGCGCTGTGATCCTCGCGCGGCGTGCTCATCGTGCCGGTCGAAGTGAACTGGCCGGTCGACGGGTCGTAGAGTTCAGCCGTGGCGACATCGCCACCGCTTTCATCGCTGGTGCCGCCCGCGATCAGCACGTTTCCCGCCAGCGGACCGGAGGCAATCAACGTCGCCGAATGACGCGCGCGCGTCGCCTTCATCGGGCCGGTCGCGGTGAACTTGCCGGTGGCAGGGTCGTACAGTTCCGCACTCCTTAGAGTCGCGCCGAGCCCGGCGCTCGCCGAGCTCCCTCCCGCGAGCAGCACTTTGCCGTCGGCCGGGCAATTGCATCCGGAAATCAGGGTCGCGGTGTGATCAGCGCGCGCGGTGTCCATCTTCGCATCGAGCGCTAAAAATGTTCCGCTGACAGGGTCATACAATTCAGCCGACGATAGCGCGCGGCCCGAGGCCCCGTCGCCGCCCGCGACCAGAACTTTGCCGTCGAGCAACACGGTCGCCGTGTGATCCGTGCGCGCATCCTTCATCGACGGCGCGGATGCGAACGCGCTTTTCGCCGGATCAAACAGCTCAGCAGCGGCGAGCGCGAACTGCCCGCCGCCCTGCCCGCCTGCCAACAGCACGAAACCGGAATGCGAAGTCAGATCGTGATGATCGTTATGGACTGCCAGCGGAGCTACGCCGCTCACGTTTGATACAGCCGCAGGAGTGACCGCGTGAGCCGACGGCGCCGCCGGAGAACCCGGCACTGCCGGCAGCGATTGTCCCGTCGGCGAAGTAATCGGCGCCGAGATGCCGCCGACCGCGCTCATCGCGATCGGACCCTGGCCCTGAACGCCGGTGACAGGACCGGCGCTCCCCTGTTCGGTCCACGCGCCTGGCGGCGGTGGTAGGGGCGCAGGATTTTCACCGGGCAAATCCGGAACCATCACGACTAGTGGCGTGTCGTCGGATTGCTTTTTCTGTGAAGGCGGGCTGAATCCGATCTGTTGAGGCCGAGCGCTCGAGGCCGTAGAGGGATGGCCGACGTGCGTTGCCGCGCTTGAGGTTTTCGCGGCGGGTATCGAATCGTCAGCGTAGTGCGTGGCCGCAGCCGGCACGGAACCGAAATGACGTTTGGGCTGAGGGCCGCGATCGAGCGTGACCAATACAGCCGCGGCGCTCGCGGCGATCACTACGCCGGCAAGCAACGCATCGCGCATCAGCGGTCGGTCTCTCAGCCCAGCCATCGCAGCAACCCCTCCTGCGATTCTCAACAGTCCAATCTATTATTAGCGCTATCTGCGCAGAAAGGCACGGACGATGAGCGGGTTTATTTGGGCGCGCGCGCATGATGAAATCTGTGACGGTATCGAAGAGCGGCGCGGGGAATCATTCGCGTGGAATCAGAGAATGTTCGGCGGCATGAGGCGCTTGATGCGCGCGCGCAGGCGCAATCATCGGTCGCAGGCGCGATCGAGCCGCCGCCCGAGCGCATCCTGGTCAAGGAAGTTAACTGGCTGGGCGACGTTGTGATGAGTCTGCCGGCGCTGCGAGCGATTCGTCGCGCGTGGCCGCGCGCCCATCTTGGCGTGCTCATCAAGAAGGAACTCGCGAGCTTCTTTGACGGCGCGGGATGGATCGACGAGGTGATTCCGTACGCGGTTGGCCGCGGACTGTCGGGGTTTTTCGATCGGCGCAGAATTGTCGGCGAAATCCGATCGCGGTGCTTCGACCTGGCGGTGTTGTTTCCCAACAGCTTCGAGTCGGCGTTGTGGCTGACGATGGCGGGAGTCCGGCGCCGCGCTGGCTTCATAGCAGACGCGCGCGGCGCGATGCTTACGATGAAGGCCTTGCCAACATCAGAAGCGATGACCGGACATCAGGTGAATTACTGGCTCGCGATGATCCGCGCGACCGGCGTCGCCGACGGCTGGGCCGATGATTTTGCGATCGACGTACACGGACCGCATCGCGAGCGGATGCGCGAATGGATCGCGGCGAATCGCAAGCGTCCCGGGCGTCCCCTCTTCGCGATCGCACCCGCTGCCGCCTACGGACCGGCCAAGGAATGGCCGGCGGAGAATTACGGCGCGCTGATCGATTTGATCGCGCGTCGCGAAGATGCCGAGGTCGTGCTGGTAGGCGCGCCGTCGGAACGCGCGAAGTGCGAAGAGGTCGCGGCGGCGAGCAAGTCCGGCGCGATGATCGCGGCCGGGCACACCAATATCGGCGAGCTGATTGCGATGCTGTCACTGTGCGACGGGTTTATCGGCAACGATTCGGGCTGCATGCATATTGCGGGAGCGCTTGAAATCCCGACCGTCGCTATTTTCGGATCGACCAATCCCGTCCGCACCGGTCCGATGGGACCGAAGACGCGGGTGATTTACCGCAAGCTCGAATGCAGCCCGTGCCTGGCGCGGACCTGCCGCTTCGGTCATTACAACTGCCTGACGCAAATCGAGCCGGCGGAGCTGGTTGATGCGATGATTGCGATGCGCGCATCGCATTGAGTCTGAAGACCCGCGACTGAAAACTCTCACCTGCGAAACTCGGGGCATCAAGATGAAACTCAAGGAACTCGCATCGAAGCTGGGACTCGAATTGTGCGGCGACGGCGGCGTGGAAATCTTCGGACCGGCGCCGATCGAGGCCGCCGCTCCCGGCATGATCATTTTCGTCTCGAGCGCGAAGTATGCGCCGGCCCTGCAATCCAGCGTGTCCGCAGCGATCACGACGGCGGAACTCGCGGCAGAAGCGAAATGCGCGACGCTGATCAGCGCGAATCCGTATGCGGACTTTGCGCGCGTGCTCGAGATTTTTTTTCCGCCGTACCGGCCTGGGCCGGGAATCGATCCGCGCGCTGCGATCGCGCCCGACGCGGCCATCGGCGAAAACGCGTCGATTGGCGCCTTAGCGGTGATCGGTTCGGGCGTGTCGATTGGGCGCGACGCGGTGATTCATCCGAACGTGACGATTTATCCGAACGTGCGCATCGGCGATCGCTTCACTGCGCATAGCGGCGTGTCGATTCGCGAGGGATCGCTGATTGGAAATCGCGTGACGCTTTTGAACGGCGCGGTGATCGGCGCCGACGGTTTCGGCTTCGTCGAGGAGAACGGCGACTTGATCAAAATTCCGCAGGTGGGGATCGTTATAATAGAGGACGATGTGGAGATTGGCGCGAATTCGACGGTCGACCGCGCGATGATGGGCGCGACGGTGTTGCATCGCGGGGTGAAACTTGACGACCAAGTCCATATCGGGCACAACTGCGAAATCGGCGAGTACTCGCGCTTCTCGGGCCACACCGGAATCTCCGGATCGACCCGCATCGGCAAATGGTGCCTGTTCGGCGGACAAGTGGGATGCGCCGATCACGTGACAATCGGCGACCGCGTGATGGTGGTGGCGAAGGCCGGAATCCACAACGACCTGAAGGACGACGCGATCGTGTCAGGCATTCCGGCGGTGGACGTGCGCAAGTTCCGCCGCTATGCGGTCGTGCTGACGCGGCTGCCCGAAATAATTCGGCGCGTGCGCGCGCTGGAGCATCACGCCGGCATCGGCAGCAGCGAAGCGTAGCGATCGTTTGGTGAAATGCGCAAGACGCCGGAATTGTTGGTGACGCTCGCGCTGGCAGCGGCCGCGGCGTTTGTTTGTTCGGGATGCCTCGCGATGATGATTCCCGGAGTGGCTTACTCGGGCTACAAATACGAGCATGACAAGAACCAGCCCGCGGCCAGCGCGTCGCCTGCGGCGAGCACGCCAAGCAGCACCGCCTCAAAGCAGCAAAAAATTCCTGACAGCGAAATCGAATAGCGGATCCGGCCGCCGCGCGTGGCCGAGCTGACCTTCACGCTTCAGCCACGGCCACCGTTCCGGCTCGACCTGACGGTGTGGGCGCTGCGCCGGCGTGCGCACAACGTCGTCGATCGATTCGACGACGGCATCTGGCGGCGCGTGCTGGTAATCGGCAAGTCGCCGGTGGCCGTCGCTGTCAGGCAAACGCGAGGTGGATCGCGTCCGGAAATCGAAGTGCATCTTACAGCGTCGCGTCCGCAAGCGATGAAGACAGAGGTCGCCGCGCTGATGACAACGATGCTCGGGCTGGAGGTTGATCTTGCGGACTTCTACCGGATCGCGCGCGGCGATACACGTCTGCGCGAGCTGGCCGAGCGGCTGCGGGGAATGAAACCGGTGCGCTTCGCGACGGCGTTCGAAGGATTCGCGAACGCGGTCGCATGCCAGCTCGTATCACTGAGCGCGGGTATGCATGTGCTGAATCGGATTACTGAGGCGTGCGGAACCGCGGGCGAGGTTGATGGCGTGGGCGCGCCGATGCGATCTTTCCCGCTCGCGGCCGTGATCGCGCGATCGAATCCTGACGCGCTGCGTGCGCTGGGGCTCAGCCGGCAGAAGGGAGAATACCTGATCGGACTCGCTAAGCTGGCGATTGATCCCAAGGACCGCGATTTCGCGTCGATCGAACGGCTCAGCGACGACGACGCAATCGCGCGCCTCTTGAAGATTCGTGGAGTGGGACGCTGGACGGCCGAATACGTGATGCTGCGCAGCTTCGGGCGCATCAACATTTTCCCGGGCGACGACGTCGGCGGCCGCAACAAGTTGTTCGAGTGGGTCGGCGCGAGCGGCGCGCCCACTTACGAAGGCGTGGCGGCGATGCTCAAGCGGTGGCATCCGTATGGCGGACTCATCTATCTTCATTTGATTGTGAATGCAGTCGCCGACGCCGGCTATCTTGCGGCTGGAAACTGAGGGGAGGTTTTGCGGGTGCTAGCGTACGTTCTGATTGCGATTGGCAGCGCGCTTGGCGGGATGGGACGGTATTTTGTTTCGGGCTTCGTGACCGGCCACACCGGCGCTACTTTTCCCTACGGCACCATGGTCGTGAATATTTCGGGATGCCTGGTGATCGGGTTTTTCGCGACGCTGACGGGTCCCGACGGACGTTATCTGGTGGGCACGCCGGCGCGCCAGTTCGTGATGATCGGAATCTGCGGCGGCTACACGACGTTCTCGAGTTTCTCGCTCGAGACGCTTTACCTGATGCAGGCGGGCGAGTGGATGCCGGCCGTGCTGAACGCCGCTGGTTCGGTTATCCTGTGCATCCTGTCAGTATCGATTGGGTACGTCGCCGCGGCGGCGCTCAACCGGGGAGTGTAGCAATGCGAATCCCACGCGAAGCGGTGTTGCTGAGAATTTATATCGGCGAGAGCGAGCGCTCGGATCATCATCCGCTGTACGAGGCGATCGTGTTGAAGGCGCGCGAGCTTCAACTCGGCGGCGCGACGGTGCTGCGCGGCCCGATGGGCTTCGGCCAGTCGAGCCATCTGCATTCGGCAAAGATTCTGCGGCTATCGGAAGACCTGCCGATGGTCATCGAAATAGTCGACAGCCAGGCGAAGATCGACGCGTTCCTCCCGGTACTCGACCAGATGATGGGCTCGGGACTGATCACGGTCGAGAAGGTGCAGGTACTACAATACGGCGACGGGAAAACCAAAACTTGAGCCAGGAGCATCGACGTGGAAAAAAAATATATCAATCCGGATACGCTGATGACGCCGCGCGGCTTTACCCAGGTCGTGACGATTGCGGCGCCGGCCAAGCTGGTATTCATTTCGGGCCAGGTCGCGGTTGACAAGGAAGGCAAGCTGGTCGGGCCGGGCGACCTGAAAGCGCAGATTCGCCAGGCGGCGAGCAATCTGAAAGCGGCGCTGACGGCCGCAGGAGCCACGCCAGCCGACATCGTAAAGACCAACACTTACATCGTGAACTACAAGCAGTCTGATTATTCCGCGATGCGCGAGGCGCGCGCCGAGTTGTTCCCGGAAGGCGAGCCGCCGGCCTCGACGATGGTGGGGGTGACGTCGCTGGCAGTGGACGGGCTGATGGTCGAGATGGAAGCGATCGCGGCG
>Ga0209420_1001199_pt1 | contig 12436 bp, 14 predicted proteins | sample BlaSpr_A8_OM1_O1_FD_187972 | JGI IMG/M metagenome (GOLD analysis project Ga0209420, IMG submission 187972) | Forest soil microbial communities from Thunder Bay, Ontario, Canada - Black Spruce, Ontario site 2_A8_OM1_O1 (SPAdes) (version 2) | ecosystem: Environmental > Terrestrial > Soil > Boreal... | reverse complement strand
CCGTACCGCCCTGGCTGGTACAGAACCGTTACGCGGCACCGCGCTGGCATCGGGGGCGGGGCGCGGCATAATCGGCCCGTGCCGAAGAGGTCTTCCGAGCGGATGGAACGAGCAGCGGGCGTGGTCAAGTCGTTCGACCCCGATGAAGGCTGGGGCGTGATCGAGGCACCTGAGGTTCCAGGCGGTTGCTTCGTCCACTTCGCCAATATCCAGATGGCTGGGTACCGGGAGCTCGAGGCCGGCCAGCGCGTGCACTTTACGTTTGAGCGACCCGGCTTCTTGCAGGACGGCTACGCGTACCGCGCTCTGGCGGTCTGGCCGGACGGCTGATCGGGCCGAATCTCAGTTGCCCGGATCGGCCGAGCGGGAGGAGGGCGCGCACTAGCCGTCGTGCTCATGCTGCGGCCCGCCCGCCGACCTGGTATTGGCAGATTGATTGGCAGGATGGCCACGTGGCGAATTCCGATGACATGGCCGAGCGGGCACGGCAGCGGGACCTTGTCCGCCGCGGCTACGACGCCATCTCGCTGGCATACCGCAGCGACGACGGCGCCGCGGCGGCTTCCTCCGCCGAGGACGTCAGCCGCTATGCGGGCTGGACGGCGGAACTGGCTGGCAGGCTGAAAGCCGGCGCCCGGGTCGTGGATCTGGGCTGCGGAGCGGGGATACCGGCAACCCGTGAGCTGGCCGGTCACGGGCTGCAGGTGCTCGGCGTGGACTTCTCAGCCGTCCAGCTGCGCCGGGCTCATGAGCTCGTCCCCGCGGCGAGGTTCGTGCAGGCTGACATGACGGCGTTCGGTTTGCAGCCAGCCAGCGTCGACGCCGTGGTTTCCTTCTACGCCCTGATCCACCTGCCGCTCGCCGATCAGCGGGCGCTGTTCCCTCGGGTGCGCGAATGGATCCGCCCGGGCGGCTACTTCCTGGCCATCGTCGGGGCCGGCAGATGGACCGGAACTGAGGAGTATCTCGGCGCCGACATGTTCTGGGATCACGCGGACACCGCCACCTACCTGCGCTGGCTGCCCGAAGCTCGGCTCACACCCATCTGGGACCGGTTCGTCCCCGAGGGCGACAGCGGGCATAGCCTCATCCTCGCCCAGGCAACCTAAAACCGACTCAGGACTCCCCGCTCGCAGCGTGCGCCCGGGAAGGAGAAGTCATGGCAACCTTCACCTCCTCTGACGACCTGCAGGGAGCGGAGTTCATCGACGCGAACCTGCATGGTGCCCGGTTCTGCAGGGCTGACCTCTCCGGCGTCGTGATGCGCGCGGTCGACGTGCAGGGGGCGGACATCGACGCACCATTTCTGTTCAAGCGTGAGACCTCCTTGCGCGTCAACGGCGTGGACGTGATCCCGCTGGTCGAGGCGGAGCTCAACCGCCGCTTTCCCGGCCGCGCCAGCCGGCGCGCCACAGACCCGGATGGCCTGCGCGAGGCCTGGGCCGCGCTCGAGCGGACGTGGGCGGCCACCCTCGAGCGCGTCGCGGCGATGCCGGCTGGCACGGTCGATGTTTCGGTAGACGGCGAGTGGTCGTTCGCGCAGACGCTGCGGCACCTGGTCATGGCCACCGACACATGGCTGGGCCGGGCAATCCTGGGCTTCGAGCAGCCGTTTCACCCCATCGGCCAGCCCAACGCCGAGTACGAGACCGACGGCAACGACATGTCAGTCTTCGCGACGGTGACACCGTCGTACGCCGACGTGCTCGAGGTCCGGGCGGGCCACGTCGCCATGGTGCGTGACTTCCTCGCCACCGTCACGTCAGACGACCTGGCCGCTGCCCGCAAGCACGCGTGGGCACCCGAATACCCCGTGACCGTCTTGTCGTGCCTGCACGTGATCCTGCAGGAGGAGTGGGAGCACCACCGCTACGCGGTCCGCGATCTCGACGCGGTTGATGCGGCGTCCGGCGCATAAGCCCAGGCCAGGGGCAGGAGCTGCTAGAGGCTTGCCGGTTTCCGGCTATCCGGGCCGGCTGTCGTGCGGCTGGCGCGCTTTCCGGCTGGTGACGATCCTGCGTTTGCGCAAAGACTCGAGCCATTCCTGCCCGCTCAGCAGCCGCGTGGTCTTGCCCGACCTGACCTCGCCCGCTGCGGCAACTGCCATCGCGACGCTGGCAGCGGTCATATCGTCAGGTGCCTCATACACGACCATCACGTCATAGTCGCCGAACGGAAAGCCCGCCACCACGATCGTGGCTCCCAGGTCCTCCAGGGCAGGCCGGATCGTTTCCACCGGGTCCTGCGGCTCCTTGAGCTGCTCCGCCATCGACTTGGCGGTGTAGGAGGCCTGGTACATGAAGAGCGGCATAGTGGTTAAGATCGTAGACCCGGCCCAGCCGGGCACACCAGCCTCCGCCTCGCAGACCGGTGTGCGTGCGCGGCTCAGGCCGCGATGTCGCCTGGCTCGAGCAGGGGACGCCAGGCTTCGCAAACCCACGGGGGCAGCAGCATCTCGTCCCACAGCCGCACCAGTTCGGGCCCGTTGACGAACCCGCAGATGTCGTCCAGCGTCCCCTTCACGAGCACGATCTCGTAGAAGTCCCGCCGCCGACGCCGGTCCGACAAGTCCCACCGAACGCTGCGCAGGTTGGGACCCTGCCAGAACAGCCGGGCTGGCATGCACACGATGCCCTCGAGCATGCCGCGCAACTCAACCAGGGAACCGGGCACTGCCACGTGCCGGCGCCCGCCGCTCCCCCACCCCGGGTCGTCGGCAGTAATCACACTTGTGCTATTCCCCGCGGCGGCGCACCTATCCCTCGTAGTAGCGGTCTGCCACGGCGAGCGCCTCGTCCAGGATGCCCAGGCCTTCCTTGGCCTCGGCGTCCGACACCGTGCACGGCGGCACCACGTGCAGCCGGTTGTAGTTGATGAACGGCACCAGCCCGCCGGACTTGCAGGCGGCCATCAGCTCGCCCGTCGCCTCGGACGCGCCGCCGTACGGTGCCAGCATGGCCCGGGTGTCCCGGTTGGACACCAGGTCGAGGGCCCAGAACACGCCGAGCCCGCGGACCTCGCCGATCACCGGGTGCCGCGTGGCCAGCTCGCGCAGACCCGGGCCGAGCACCTCGGCGCCGACCCTGGCGGCGTTCTCGACAATGCCCTCGTCCTTCATCGCGTCGATCGAGGCGACGATCGACGCGCAGGCCAGCGGGTGGCCCGAGTACGTGAGGCCGCCGGGGAACACCCGGTCGTCGAAGGTCGCGGCGATCTCGTCGGAGATGATCACGCCGCCGACCGGCACGTAGCCGGAGTTGGAACCCTTCGCGAACGTGATCAGGTCCGGGACCACACCGTGGGGCTCGAACGCGAACCAGGTGCCGGCCCGGCCAAAGCCGCACATGACCTCGTCCGCGATGTACACGATGCCGTACTTGTCGCACAGCGCCCGCACTCCGGCCAGGTAACCAGGCGGCGGGACCAGCACCCCGGCCGTGCCCACGATCGTCTCGATCAGGATCGCCGCGATCGTCGCCGGGCCCTCGAACGTGATCACCTGCTCGAGGTGTTCCAGGGCGCGCTGGCACTCCTCCTGCTCGGTGGTGGCCCAGAACGCGGAGCGGTACAGGTACGGCCCGAAGAAGTGCACGTGGCCGGTGGCGAACTCGTTCGGCCAGCGCCGCGGATCCCCGGTGGACGTGATCGCCGCGCCGGTGTTGCCGTGGTAGGAGCGGTAGAAGCTCAGCACCTTGTTGCGGCCGGTGTGCAGCCTGGCCATCCGGATCGCGTTCTCGTTCGCGTCGGCGCCGCCGTTGGTGAAGAACACCTTCTCCATGCCGTCCGGCGCGAGCGCGGCGATCCTGGTCGCCGCCTCTCCCCTGGCCTCGTTCGCGTGCTGCGGCGCGATCGTGGTCAGCTTCGCCGCCTGCTCCGCGATCGCGGCGGTCACCCGCGGATGCTGGTGCCCGATGTTGACGTTCACGAGCTGGCTGGAGAAGTCCAGGTAGCGCTTGCCGTCGTAGTCCCAGAAGCACGAGCCCTCGGCCCGCGCGATCGCCAGCGGCGCCAGGTTCCGCTGCGCCGACCACGAGTGGAAGACGTGCGCGCGGTCCATCGCCAGGACCTCCGCACCGCGCTCCGGACCGTAACCTGCTTCTGTCATGACTGCCTCCCGCCAGTGTGGCCGGGTCGCGTCTTGACCGCCCGGCCCGCCGATGTTAGTGAACACACAAAGTCTGTTTCCGGTAGCGCAAAGGAGCACGCGTGCCGCTTCTGGCCAGCAGCCGCCGCCGCATAACCCTCATCGCCTCGGCCCTCGCCCTTGGCACGGCAGCGGCCGCCCTGCCCGCGCTCACGGCGGCCGCCGATGCGGCCGTGATCCCGCGGTCCGCGCTGCCCGCCGTCCGCTATGTGGCGCTGGGCGACTCGTACTCCTCCGGGGTGGGGTCCGGCGACTACTACCGCTCCGGCGGATCCTGCGAGCGCAGCCCCGGCGCCTACCCCGCGCTGTGGGCGGCCGCCAGCCACCCGGCCTCCTACGTATCCGAGGCCTGTTCGGGAGCGACGATCGGCTCGGTGCTCCGCAGCCAGCTCGTTGCGCTGAACAAGGCCACGACGCTGGTCTCGATCACGATCGGCGGCAACGACGTCGGCTTCGGCCCGGTGATGTCGACCTGCGTGATCCTGCCTACCAGCTTTTGCGTGCACGTGGTCACCGCCGCCGAGGCCGAGATCCGATCTGTGCTGCCCGGCCGGCTCAACGAGTTGCTGGCGGCGGTCTCGGCCGCGGCCCCGGAAGCCAGGGTCGTGGTCATGGGCTACCCGGAGCCCTACGACCTGTCCAGGTCCGCGTCCTGCATCGGCCTGTCCACCACTGACCGGAACGACCTCGACCAAGCTGCGGCTCAGCTCGACGCGCAGCTGCAGGCCGCCGCCGACCGGTATAGCGACGCGTTCGCGGACGTCAGGTCCACATTCGGTGGTCATCAGATCTGCGACTCCGAAAGCTGGATGAACTCGGTCGACTGGCTCGACATCGGCGCCTCCTACCATCCCAACCCGGCCGGGCAGGCCGATGCCTACTACCAGGTGTTCAGCGCCGCCGCCCGATGACCATCGGCGGACCCGGCCGGCTGGGGTGCTACGCGTTCCAGGCTCTTACCGGTTGACGGGGAAGCCGAGGCTGACGCCGCCGTGGCTGGGATCCAGCCAGCGGGACGTGACCGCCTTCCCCCTCGTGTAGAAGTGCACGCCCTCGGTGCCGTGCACATGCGTGTCGCCGAACAGCGAGGACTTCCACCCGCCGAACGAGTAGAACGCCATCGGCACCGGGATCGGCACGTTGATGCCCACCATCCCGACCTCGACCTCGTGGGTGAACCGCCGGGCCGCGCCGCCGTCGTTGGTGAAGATCGCGGTGCCGTTGCCGTACGGGTTGCCGTTGATGACCGCTATCGCCTCGTCGTAGCCCGGGGCGCGGACCACCGAGAGCACCGGCCCGAAGATCTCGTCCCGGTAGCAGCCCATCGCGGGCTTGACGTGGTCGAGCACCGAGGGGCCCAGCCAGAACCCGTCGGCGCCGCCGCCGGTGACCGGGTGCGTGCGGCCGTCCACCGCGAGCACCGCGCCCTCGGCCACGCTGGAGTCGAGGTAGGACGCGACCTTGTCCCGGTGCGGCCCGGTGACCAGCGGGCCCATCTCGGACTGCTCGTCGTCGCCGGGGCCGACCCGCAGCGCCGGGATCCGGCTGGCGATCTTCTCGACGAGCTCGTCGCCGATCGGGTCGACCGCGACCACCACCGAGATCGCCATGCACCGCTCACCGGCCGAGCCGAAGCCCGCCGACACCGCGGCGTCTGCGGCGAGGTCGAGGTCCGCGTCCGGCAGCACCACCATGTGGTTCTTGGCCCCGCCGAGCGCCTGGACCCGCTTGCCGTTCGCGGCCGCGGTCTCGTAGATGTAGCGGGCGATCGGGGTCGATCCCACGAAGCTGACCGCCTTGACGCCGGGATGGGTCAGCAGGCCGTCGACCGCTTCCTTGGCGCCCTGCACCACGGTGAACACCCCGTCCGGCAGCCCGGCCTCGGCGAGCAGCTCGGCCATCATGATCGACGCGGACGGGTCCTTCTCCGATGGCTTGAGCACGAACGCGTTGCCGCAGGCCAGCGCGATCGGGAACATCCACATGGGCACCATGGCGGGGAAGTTGAACGGTGTTATGCCGGCCACTACGCCGAGCGGCTGGCGGATCGAGTAAGCGTCAACGCCGGTCGAGACGTTCTCCGAGAACCCGCCCTTGAGCAAATGCGGGATGCCGCAGGCGAACTCGACCACCTCGAGCCCCCGGGCCACCTCGCCCGCCGCGTCCGAGGCGACCTTGCCGTGCTCGGAGCTGATCAGCGCCGCCAGCTCGCCGCGGTGCTGCTTGATCAGCTCGCGGAACGCGAACAGCACGTCGGCCCGCTTGGTCAGCGACGTCTCCGCCCAGCCGGGCCAGGCGCCGGCCGCCGCCTGCACCGCGGCGTCGACCTCGGCCGCCGTGGCAAAGTCCACGGTGCCACTGACCTGCCCGGTTGCCGGGTTGTAAATGTCACCGCGGCTGGCTGCCTCGCCCGCCCACGGCTTGCCGCCGATCCAGTGCGACACATGCTTCATTACGCGATTCCCCTCGTCCTGGTCGACTCCAGTACTCCAGTCTGCGGCCAGACCGGGTCCGGGCGCCAGTGACACTATGTAAGCATGGAGGGGGTCAGGGCTTACTTGATGTCAGTGCGGTGTCCGTGCCGGGAGGTGTTCGCCCATGCTGCCGACCGTGGCCGAGGTGCTCGCCCTCGATCCGCTGCGCCGCGGCGCGCCCCGGGTGGTGGCCGCAGCCGACGGCCTCGACGCACCGGTGCGCTGGGTGCACGTGATCGAGCTGGCCGAGGCCGCGCACCTGCTGCGCGGCGGTGAGCTGGTGCTGGCCACCGGCATCGCACTGCCGGACGACCCGTCCGGGCTGACCCGCTACGTCGCCGGCCTGGCGTCGGTCGGGGTCAGCGCGCTGGCCGTCGAGCTCGGCTCCAGGTACGCCCGCAGCCTCCCGGCCGCGCTGGTGTCGGCGGCGTCGCGGCACCGGCTGCCGCTGATCGTGCTCGAGCGGGAGACGCAGTTCATCGAGGTCACCGAAGCGGTGCACGCGCTGATCATCGACGCCCAGCTCGAGGAGCTGCGCGCCTCGGAGCGGCTGCACCAGGTGTTCACCGACCTCGCGGTGTCCGGTGCGCCAGCGGGCGAGGTGGTGCGGCAGGCCGGGGTGCTGTCCGGGCGGCCGGTGATCCTGGAGAACCTGGCGCACCAGGTGGTCGCGTGCGAGGCCACCGGGCAGGACACCGCCCGGCTGCTCGCCGGGTTCGCGGCGCGGTCCCGCGCGGTCGCGCCGCCGGGGCGGACCGGCTACGACCCGGCGTCCGGCTGGCTGGTGACCATCGTCGGCGCGCGCGGCGAGGACTGGGGACGGCTGATCATGGCGCGCGGCAGCGCGCCCGAGCCGCGTGACGTGGCGCTGGTCGAGCGCGCGGCCACGACCCTGGCGCTCGGGCGGCTGCTCGACCACCAGCGGGAGAGCCTGGAACGGCAGGCGCACCGGACGATCCTCGGCGCGTTCCTCGGCCACGGCTACGCCGACCCCGCCGACGCCGAGGCGCGGGCCCGGGCGCTCGGCGTGCCGGTGGCCGGGAGGCGGCTGCTGCCGGTGGTGGTCCGGCTGGTCAGCTCGGGAGCGGCCGGGTCTGGCGCGATGGGTGGGGCTGGCGCGGCGGGCCGGGCTGGTGCGGCGGGCGGGGCTGGCGGCGGGGCCGGGCTCGAGGCTCAGGCGCGGGCCCTGCAGGTCGCGGACGCGACGGCCGCGGCGTGCCGGGCCGGGCGGGTGCCCGCCCTGGTCGGCTCGCTCGACGACACCCGGGTCGGTGCGCTGCTGGCGCTGCCGCCGCGCGCGGATCCGGACGCGGTGCTCGGCCGCCTGGCCGACCGGCTGCGGCGGCGGCTCGGCGACGACGACGTGATCGGGGCCGGCTCGGTGGTGGACTCGGTCCCCGAGGTGCAGCGCTCGTTCCTCGAGGCCGAGCAGGTGGCGGAGGTGGCCGCGCGCAACGGCGGCGGCCTCGCCTTCTACCGGCTGCCGGACCTGCGGCTGCGCGGCCTGCTGCACCTGCTTCGCGACGACCCGCGGGTGCAGGCCTTTGCCGAGCGGGAGCTCGGCCCGCTGCTGCGCCGCGACGACGCGGCGGGCAGCCAGATGCTCGCCACGCTCACCGCCTACCTGGAGGCCGGGGGCAACAAGGCGGAGGCGGCCAAGCGCGCGCACCTGGCGCGGCCGACCCTGTACGAGCGGCTGCACCGGATCGAGGAGGTGCTCGGCGTCAGCCTGGACTCCGCGCAGTCGCGCACCTCGCTGCACGTCGCCGTGCTGGCCCAGGCGGCCGCGCGGGAACCGTGACCGGCCCTGGGTGAACCGAATCTGCCTACGGTACGTGTTCAATCGATGACCGTGCGCGACAACGCCTCGCTGGCTTGCCGGGATAGCCGTTTGTGCTGCTCGTAGCCCGTTTCGTGCCGCGGATCGACGTACCTGTCCAGCCGGCCATAACGGTCGTTGATCTTACGAAAGGGCAGCACCGTGAGACTTCGCGTAGCCGCTATACCCGCCATCTCCGCCATCCCGGCCGCCGCGCTCGTCGCGTCGCTCGGGCTTGTCCTCGCCGCGTGCGGATCCAGCAGCTCGAACCCGCACGTTGCCGCGGCACACGACGCGGCCCCGCCGTTCCTGAGCCAGCTGCATTCGGTCTCGCAGATCGCCTCCACGGTCCCGGCCAACGGCGACGTGAACCCGTACGGGGTGGCCGTGGTGCCCGCGTCCGCCGGGCGCCTCGTCGCCGGTGACACCCTGGTGAGCAACTACAACGACAAGGCCAATGTCCAGGGCACCGGCACGACCATTGTCCAGGTTTCCCCGTCCGGCTCGACCCGTCTGTTCGCTCAGATCTCCAAGCTCCCGGCGGGCATGGCCTGTCCGGGGGGCATCGGGCTGACCACCGCGCTGGGCATCCTGCCCGGCGGCTGGGTGCTGGTCGGCAGCCTGCCGACCACCGCGAGCGGCGCCCTGCCCGGCCTCAATCCCGCCGGGTGCCTGATCGTGCTCAACAACCAGGGCACGGCGGTCACGACGATCACGAACTCCCACATCGCCGGCCCGTGGGACCTCGCGGTGACATCGACCGCCACATCGGCCACCGTGTTCGTCTCCAACGCCCTCGGCGGTAACACCAGCGTCCACAAGGGCGTCCCGGTCGCGGGCAACTGCACGGTGGTGCGGCTCGACCTGGCGCTCAGCGCCACCGCTCCCCCGGCGCTCACCAGTTCGACGGTCATCGGGAAGGACTACCCGTGGATCGCTAACAAGGCGGCGCTCGTCCTCGCACCAACCGGGCTCGCCCTGGCGCGGAACGGCACGCTCTACGTGGCCGAGACGCAGACCAGCGCGATCTCGGCCATTCCGGCGGCGCTGACCCGGACCACCGCGGTCGCGGCACGGGCCAGCACCATCGCCACGGGCGGTGCGCTGAACGCTCCGCTGGGCATGACCCTGGCGCCGAACGGCGACCTTGTCGTCGTCAACGGGAACAACGGCAACGCCGTTGAGGTCAGCCCGGCGGGCAAGCAGGTCGCCACGAAGACCGTGGTGAGGAACGGCGCCGGGGACCTGTTCGGACTCGCCACGACCGCCAGCGGCCTGCTGCTGGTGAATGACGGGACCAACGCGCTGGATCTGTACCACGGCTGACCCGGCATGATGGGCCCATGCCAGGAACCGGAGAGACCTACCTGCATGGGCACCACGACAGCGTCCTGCGGTCGCACCGCTGGCGGACCGCGGAGAACTCCGCGGGCTATCTGCTGCCGCGGCTGCAGGACGCTGACCGGGTGCTCGACGTCGGTTGCGGCCCCGGGACCATCACCGTCGACCTGGCCGCCAGGGTTCCCCACGGCGAGGTGGTCGGCATCGACGCGGCCGGTGACGTGCTGGAAGACGCCCGGCAGGAGGCAAGCCGCCAGGGCCGATCCAACGTACGGTTCGACACCGGGGACGTGTATCACCTGGCCTTCAACGACGCCGCGTTCGACGTCGTGCACGCCCACCAGGTGCTGCAGCACCTGGGCGACCCGGTTGCGGCGCTTGCCGAGATGCGCCGGGTGTGCCGCCCGGGCGGCCTGGTCGCGGCGCGGGACAGCGACTACGGCGGGATGCTCTGGTTCCCCGACGACCCGGGGCTGTCCGAGTGGCGGATTCTGTACCAGCAGGCCGCCCGCGCGGTCGGTGGCGAGCCGGACGCCGGCCGGCGCATGCTGTCCTGGGCCCAGGCCGCCGGGTTCGCCGACGTCGAGCCGTCGGCGAGCGCGTGGTGCTACGCGACCCCGGCGGACCGGTCGTGGTGGGGCAGCCTGTGGGCCGAGCGGCTGACCGAGTCGCCGTTCGGGGACCGGGCGGTCGAGCACGGCCTGGCCACCCGGCAGGACCTCGAGCGGCTGGCCGATGCCTGGCTGCGCTGGGCGGCCAGCGACGACGGGTGGTTCCTCATCCCGCACGGCGAGGTCCTGTGCCGGGTGCCCGGCTGAGGACTTTTGGGATGCGTCAGCCAGCACTGCGCTGAAGCAGCCAGGCTGCCTCAACCGCATCCTCGATGGCACCGGCGTCGCCGTTGGCGAGATCGGCGACGACCATCATGTGCTTGGCATACCGGGCCGGGACGCTGAAGGTCTCGGGGAACTGCCGCAGTACCGAGCCGCGGTAGTCGAAATCGGCGCGTATCACCACGTGAGTGTCGTCTAGCTGCCGCGCCACCAGCCTGCCGTGGTACCGCCACTCAGCCGGCCCTTCCCGAGCGGTACGGCGGACACCCGGCATGGCCTCCGTGAGGCGGGCCAGGTCAGCGATATCCACGAACCCAGTATCGCCACCTTCAGCGGAGCGCGTTGCGGGCGGTAAACGGCTCGGCGGCCACGCGCCGCCTGGCTCAAGCATTCGGGGTGAGGCGCACCACGGCCAGCTCGCGGTCGGTACGGCTCTGCATCGTGGCGTACGCCCGGTATGCGCCGGTCAGCCTGGGCCAGCACTCCGCCCGTTCCCCGGGTCGCAAAATGCGGCCACGCATCGTCACCGGCTCTGCGGCACCCACTTTGACCTTTACCTGGGGGTTGTCGGCGATGTTGCGGAGCCATCTCGGATTGCTGACCGCGCCGCCATGGCTGGCGACGATCAGCCAGTCGTCGCCGTCGGCGATGCCGATCACCGGGGTGCTGAATTCCCGCCCGCTGCGCGAGCCCGTCGTGGTCAAGGCGAGCACCGGATGGCCACCCATCCGGGCGAGCATGCGGCCACCGGTCGCGCGCATGACCCTGAGCTGTGCCCTGGTCATCCACCGCATGAAGGCACGGTCACGGTCGCGCACCTGCCTGCCACGGGTGCCCTCGGAAGGGAGCGGACCCTGCTGGCTCATCGCTGCTCCCAGGCTGGGCTGCTAAGGAACCAGGTGTCGAAGCGCTCCTGCTCGCGAAGCAGGCTGCCGCCCGGCAGCGTGCCGAGCGCGACGCGTTCCAGCATCCTGAAGTACTCGAACCGGTCGGTCCCCGGAGCGATGACGATCAGCAGGTCGGCGGGATGCCCGGGCAGAGCGGCGAACGCGTGCGGCACGGCGGGCGGGACAACGAGCAGGTCGCCTTCCCCTGCCTGCACAAGCCGATCTCCCACCAGTACCTGCGCACGGCCGCTGAGCAGGTAGAAGAGCTCGGTGCCGAGGCTGTGGCGGTGTGGCTGCGCGCCGGCTACACCGTCGGCGAGGGTGACCCGGACGACGCTGAGCGCGCCGCCGGTCTCGGTGGCGTCCGCGAGCAGGCCAATGGTGGCGACGTGCGGGCTGCCGAGCACGGGCATGTCACTGTGATTGACGATGACGGAGTCTGCTGGCATGGTCACGACGAGCCTCCAGCGCCAGATATCTACGAACGCCGTACATAATTCAACTACGAACACTGTACATAATTAGAAGCGCTCAGGGTAGGGGTGGTTGCTTCGGAACGAAGGAGGCCGGGACCGAGTCCCCGGTTCACTCACGAAGAACTGGCCCGGCTGGCCCTGGCCATCATGGACGCGCATGGCAGCGCCGCCCTTACGGTGCGCCGGCTGGCCCAGGAGGCCGGCATGGCGACGACCGCTCTCTACAACTACTTTCCGAGCAAGGACGACCTGCTAGACGCGGCGATCGACGCCGCAGCCGGAGAGATCCAACTCCCGGAGCCTTCGGCGCAGGCGTGGAAAGAGCAGCTGACGAGTGTGGCTCGGGCATGGTTCCAGGCCGGCCTGCGGCATCCCGGGGTGGCCCGGCTCCGCTTCGACCGGCCGCTGCAGAGCGGCCGCGCCCTGCGGGTAACCGACTGGGCCATAGCCGTGCTATGTGCG